>Ga0207797_1000589_pt1 | contig 27936 bp, 23 predicted proteins | sample PRCRCaboRojoPR_6_FD_187275 | JGI IMG/M metagenome (GOLD analysis project Ga0207797, IMG submission 187275) | Marine sediment microbial community from Cabo Rojo, Puerto Rico - PR CR 10% Liquid 1 (SPAdes) | ecosystem: Environmental > Aquatic > Marine > Coastal > Sediment | place: Cabo Rojo, Puerto... | reverse complement strand
AGGATAGAGGGGCGGGTGGAGTTCCGGGGCGTCCACTTCGCCTACGAGCCGGACAAGCCGGTGCTGAAGGACGTCTCATTCGTAGTGGAGCCCGGCAGGAGCGTGGCCCTGGTGGGTCCCACCGGCGCCGGGAAGACGTCCATCATCAACATCCTCTGCCGGTTCTACGACGTGGATTCCGGGCAGGTGCTGCTGGACGGCGTCGACCTCCGGGACCACAGCCTCTCCACTCTGAGGGACAACATCTCCATAGTCCTGCAGGATGCCTTCATCTTCAGCCGCGATGTGGAGGACAACATCCGCCTGGGAGAGGACATACCCATGGAGAGGGTGAGGGAGGCCGCCGGCATGGTGCAGGCCGACCGCTTCATCGAGCGACTGCCCGAAGGCTACGAGGAGATGATGAGCGAGCGCGGGGCCACCCTCTCCACCGGCCAGAAGCAGCTGATCTGCTTCGCCCGGGCCCTGGCCCACGACCCCAAGGTCCTGATACTGGACGAGGCCACCAGCAGCGTGGACACCGCCACCGAGCAGCTGATACAGAACGCCATCGAGACCCTGATGCGCGGCCGCACCAGCATAGTGGTGGCCCACCGCCTCAGCACCATCCAGAACGCCGACGAGATACTGGTCATCGACGGCGGACGCATAGTGGAGCGCGGCAACCACCAGGAGCTCCTGGCCCGGCGCGGCATCTACTACAACCTCTACCTCCTCCAGTACCAGCAGTAGCGGGGGCAGTTTTCCACAGCTGGGGACGGAGGTATTTTAACTCAAAATTCAGCACTAATTGTATGCAATCCTATCGATAAGTATCAATTAGTCGCGTAGCTGAGTTAAAATACCTCCGTCCCCTATTGTGGAAAAGGTGGCGGCGGGGGCGCCGGCTCTCCGGCGGCCAGGATGCGCAGGAGGCCGGCGGCGAGTACGAGACGGGAGTGGCGGCGACGGCCGATGCGCTGGGGCAGCCTGTCCGGGGGCCGCAGCGGGGGGGCATCCCCGGTCTCCAGGTGCGGTGGGATGCGGGGGACGTCGGCCAGCTCCAGCCACCCGGCCACCTCCCCGGAGGTGCCTTCACCGTCCAGTCCGACCGCGATGCCCAGCTCGCACTTGGCCGCCGCCATCGCATCGAAGCCCGGCGGCCTCGCGTCGGAGGGCCATACCATGGCCCTTCGCCAGCCGGGAAGCAGCAGGCCGTAGCGGCCCTCGGCCCCCGGGGGGTCCGCCGACCGCCAGGAGGGTACGTCCCTTTCGCCCAGCCAGCGCCTGGCCACCGCCTCCGAGCACAGGAGGCGAAAGCCCGCCGGGTCGCTTCCGGCCTCGCGGCGCAGCGTCCTCAGCAGCCTCCCGGACAACCCGATCATTCGCCCTGCCTGGCTCCCTTCCCGCGCGGTGGTTTCCGCCTGCGCCGTCCTTGGGCCAACATATCCCCGGCGGCACCCGGGCGGGAAGTGCTCTCCCCCCGGGTGAGTCCTGCGGACAGTTTCGGCCCTTTTCGACCCTTCCTGTAGACTTGGCTTTGTTGCATACTTACAATTCTGTACGGATAGTCTTCCCATTACTCGACTGACATTTCGGGATGCAGGGGTGAACACATGGAGAAGAGAACCGCGCTCTACGACAGGCACGAGAAACTGGAGGCGAAGCTCTCGCCCTTTGCCGGGTTCGTGATGCCCATACGCTATGCGAGCGTCCGCGAGGAGCACATGGCCGTGAGGGAAAACGTGGGCGTCTTCGACCTCTCGCACATGGGCGAGTTCAGGGTCCGGGGGAAGGACTCACTGGCCTTCCTCGACCATCTGCTCTCCAACGACGCCGACGTGGAGGTGGACCAGGCCTTCTACTCCACCATGTGCTATCCCGACGGGGGCATCGTGGACGACCTGATAACCTACCGCCTGTCCGAGAGCGAGTTCCTGATGGTGGTGAACGCCTCCAACATCGACAAGGACTGGGCATGGGTGGAGAGCCACATGCGGCCCTTCGACGTGCAGGTGACCAACGAGTCCGACGCCACCTCCCTGGTGGCCGTACAGGGCCCGCGGGCCCAGGAGGTGGCCGCAAAGCTCACCGACGAGGACCTGGACGCCATTGGCTATTACCATCAGCGGAGCGGAACCTTCGCCGGAAAGCGGGCACTGATCGCCCGCACCGGCTACACCGGCGAGGACGGATTCGAGATATACCTGGCCAACGAGGACGCCCCGGAGGTCTGGGACGCCGTGATGGAGGCCGGGTCTGACGTGGGAGACGGCATAGCGCCCGTGGGGCTGGGGGCCCGTGACTCGCTTCGGCTGGAGATGGGCTACGCCCTCTACGGCAACGACATAGATCACACCACCTCTCCGGTGGAGGCCCGGCTCGGCTGGGTGCTGAAGCTGAAGACGGACAAGGACTTCATAGGCCGCGAGGTCATAGAGCGCCAGAAGAAGGACAAGCCCGGCAGGTACCTGGTGGGAATGGAGGTCCGGGGAAAGGGCTTCGCCCGCCCGGGTACGGAGGTCTACAGCAAGGACCGCAAGGTGGGCACCGTAACCAGCGGCATGCTGGGCCCGGCGGTGGGACACGGGGTCTGCCTGGCCTACCTGGAGCGCGGCCATCACAAGCGGGGCCTGGAGCTGGAGGCCGACATCCGCGGCAGGCGGGTGCCGGTGGTCAGGGTCAGGCTGCCGTTCTACAAGGAAGGCTCGAGGAAGTAGAGTAACGTACTGCTCGGCCGGCCCGGCCGATGCCGAAAGGAGCGAGGATGAGCGAGATACCGGAGGATCTCAGGTACACCGAGACCCACGAGTGGGTCCGCAGGGAGGACAACGGCGGCTACACCATGGGAATCACCGACCACGCCCAGGCGGAGATGGGCGAGATAGTCATGGTTGAGATGCCCGCCGGCGACTCCACCTACGGCGGCGGAGACCCCATGGGATCCCTGGAGGCGGTGAAGACCGCAGAGGACTTCCTGGCCCCCATGGACCTCCAGGTTTCCGGCACCAACGACAGCCTCGACGACAGCCCCGAGCTGGTGAACCAGGACCCCTACGGAAAGGGGTGGCTGGTGCGCTTCACGGCGGACGACGACTCCCAGTTCGACGATCTGATGACCGCCGACGAGTACGCGAACCACATAGGCGAGTAGACGCCAGGGACGGGTGCGGCATATATGACCAGATACATCCCCAACCAGGACGACCAGCGGCGCAGAATGCTGGATAGGATGGGGGTCGGGTCCTTCGAGGACCTGCTGGCTCCCCTTCCGGAGGAGATCAGGCTGGACCGGAATCTGGATCTGCCCGGGCCGGTCTCCGAGCTCCCGCTTCACAGGCAGATGGCGGGTCTGGCCCGGACCAACACCGGATCGGAGAAGGTCTGCTTCGCCGGGGGAGGGGCCTACGACCACTTCATCCCCGCGGCGGTGGACCACATAATCTCCCGCAGCGAGTTCTACACGGCCTACACCCCCTACCAGGCCGAGGCCAGCCAGGGCACCCTGCAGTCGATATTCGAGTACCAGACCATGGTGGCCAGGCTCTGCGGCATGGAGATCGCCAACGCCTCCATGTACGATGGCGCCTCCGCCGCCGCGGAGGCGGCCCTGATGGCCATCCGGGTGAAACGGAAGGACAGGGTCCTGGTGGCCGGCACCCTCAACCCCCGCTGGCTGCGGGTTATCCGCACCTATCTGGACCGGGCCGGGTTCTTCGTGGGGGAGGTGCCCTTCGATGACAACGGGCGTCTTGACGAAAGCGCCCTGGAGGCTCAGATGGAGGACGGCTTCTCCGCTCTGGTGGTGCCGTATCCCGACTACTTCGGGCAGGTGTTCGACCTGCAGCCGCTGGCGGAGAAGGTCCATTCCAGGGGGGGGCTGCTGGTGGTGGCCGCCGACCCCATTGCGCTGGCCATGCTGAAGTCGCCGGGGGAGTGCGGGGCCGACATCGTGGTGGGGGAGGGCCAGAGCCTGGGCATTCCCCTCTGTTACGGAGGTCCCTACTGCGGCTTCATGGCCAGCCGCAGGAGGCTGGCCCGCAAGATGCCGGGAAGGCTCATAGGCAGGACCGTGGACAGGGCCGGCGAGACCGGATACGTGATGACGCTGCAGACCCGCGAGCAGCACATCCGGCGGGAGAAGGCCACCAGCAACATCTGCACCAACCAGGCTCTCTCCGCCCTGACCAACTGCGTCTACATGGCGCTGATGGGCGAGACCGGGCTGCGGGAGGTGGCCCGCCAGTGCTACCAGAGGACACACTACATGGTCCGCCGCATCCTGGAGGAGGTGGAAGGGGCCTCAACCGTGTTCGACAACCCCTTCTTCCGGGAGGCCGCGGTGCTCCTGCCAGCCTCGGGAGAGGCGGTGAGGGACGCCATGCTGGACCGGGGCTACCTGGCCGGCATACCGGTCCCCGGACTGGGGGAGGGGGCCCTGCTCCTGTCCGCCACCGAGAAGAGAACCGGGGAGGAGATCGAAGGCCTGGCCGAGAGCCTGGCCGTGGTCTGCAGGGAGGTGGCCACATGATGCTCAAGGGAAGCCTGCCCACCATCTTCGACAGGAGCCATCCTGGCCGGGAGGGAGCGACGCTGCCGGAGCTGGACGTCCCCGAGACCGGTGCCGAGGAGCTGGAGGGCCTGCTGAGAGAGGGGCCCATAGGCCTCCCGGAGGTCACCGAGGGCCAGTGCACCAGACACTACGTAACCCTCAGCTGCCGCAACTACCACATCGAGCAGGGCATCTACCCCCTGGGCTCCTGCACCATGAAGTACAACCCCAAGTTCCACGAGACCATCGCCCGTCTGCCCGGCTTCGGAAGCCTCCATCCCGAGCTGCCCGACGGCGAGGTGCAGGGCACCCTGGAGATCCTCCACCGCCTCTCGGAGATGCTGGGCGAGATCACCGGCTTCGAGGCGGTCTCGCTGCACCCGGCAGCCGGGGCCCAGGGCGAGCTCACCGGTCTGATGGTGATCAAGAGCCTGCTGGAGGACAGAGGGGAGAAGGACCGCGACGAGGTCCTCATGCCCGACTCGGCCCACGGGACCAACCCGGCATCCGCTGTGCTGGCGGGGATGAAGGTGGTGAACCTGAGCTCGGACGCCCGGGGCCTGGTGGACCTGGAGGACCTGCGGAAGAAGGCGGGACCGAAGACGGCGGCGCTGATGCTCACCAACCCCAACACCCTGGGGCTGTTCGAGTCGGACATCCTGGAGATCACGCGCATCGTGCACGAGGCCGGGGGCCGGGTCTACATGGACGGGGCCAACATGAACGCCCTCATGGGCATCGCCCGTCCTGGCGACATGGGCTTCGACGTCTGCCACCTGAACCTGCATAAGACCTTCTCCACCCCGCACGGCGGCGGGGGCCCCGGCTCCGGTCCGGTGGCGTGCACCGCCGAGCTGGCCCCCTATCTGCCCCATCCCAGAGTGGTCCGCGACGACGACGGAGGCTACAGGCTGATCGACCGCGGGGGCCAGGCCTTCGGCCGCCTGCTGGCCTTCGCCGGAAACGTGGGGGTCTGCCTGAAGGCTTTCGCCTACGTGCTCTCCCTGGGGCCGGAGGGGATACGCAGCGTCAGCGAGAACGCCGTCATCAACGCCAACTACCTGAAGGCGCTGATCTCGCAGAGGTACGACATCCCCTACGACCACGGGCCCTGCATGCACGAGTTCGTGGCCTCCGGCGGCAGCCAGAAGGACGCGGGGGCCGCCACGCTGGACATAGCGAAACGGCTCCTTGACTACGGATGCCACGCACCCACAGTATACTTCCCCCTGATAGTCAGGGAGGCTCTCATGATAGAGCCTACCGAGACGGAGAGCGTGGAGAGCCTGGATGCCTTTGCCGAGGCCATGCTGTCCATCGCCTGCGAGGTGGAGAGCAAGCCCCACCTGGTAACGGACGCTCCGGTGAGCACCCCGGTGCTCCGGCTGGACGAGGTGAGGGCCGTCAAGGACCTCTGCGTCGTGGAGCCATGGGATCGTCCGGAGAGGGAGTAGAAAGACTGGAGTGGGTCTCCCATCCCGCCCGGGAGAGGCCGGGGGCAACGCTGCTGCTGGTGGCTATAATCCTCCTGGTGGGTGTGGCCGCCTCCGCCTACGGAGGCAACGTATGGTGGGGCATAGTGGGGGTCGTTCTCGTGGGCCTCACCATGTGGACCTACTTCCTCCCCTGCCGGTTCGTCATAGACGACTGGGGGGTCCGCAAGAAATCGCCGTTCGGCGAGGAGAAGATGAGCTGGGACCGCATTAGGAGCTACGTGCCGGACAGGTACGGCGTTCTGCTCAGCCCATTCTCCCAGCCGACCAGGCTGGCCAAGTTCCGGGGGCTCTCCGTGCAGTTCTCCGGAAACAGGGAGGAGGTCCTTGAGCGTATCCGATCCGGGGTTGAGGGAGATTCTGCCCCGTCAGACGGATGACGGTGAGGAGGACTTCTCCGACCTCATGGCGAAGATAGCCCGGGCGGTAGTCGAGAGGCAGCTGACGGTACCCGCCATCGTGTTCCTGGAGTCGGTGAAGCCCCTTTCTTTCCTGGGGAACCAGCTGATGATATTCCTCAACCCGATGGTGTCCCTGATAGTGACCTCCAAGGACTACTACCGTTTCGTTCGTATGATAGAGGACCGCGACAACGTCGAGAAGCTGATAGAGGAGATAGAGGACACAAACGCCCGCTGGCAGGAGCGGCAGAGAGAGCTGAAGCAGCAGCGCAGGAGGAAGCGCGGCAAGCGCCGGTTCCTGGGGCTCTTCGGCCGCCGCCCGGACGCGGGGGACAAGGAGGGAGATGGCAGTGGCCAGCAAGGAGATAACCAGAATCCTGGCGACTGACTGCGGCAGCACCACCACCAAAGCCATCCTCATAGAGAAGAAGGGCGATGAGTACCGTCTTATTCGAAGGGGAGAGGCTCCCACCACGGTGGAGGCTCCCGCGGAGGACGTCACCAAGGGGGTGCTGAACGCTGTCGGCGAGATAGAGGACCTGGAGGGACGCCAGTTCCTCAACGACCAGCGCGACGGAGTGCTGGTCACCGAGGACACCTCCAAGGGAGTCGACCTCTACGTCTCCACCTCCTCCGCCGGCGGAGGCCTGCAGATGACGGTGGCCGGCGTGGTGAAGACCATGACGGGCGAGAGCGCCCAGCGGGCCGCCCTGGGGGCCGGTGCCATCGTCATGGACGTGGTGGCCACCAACGACGGCCGCCTTCCACACGAGCAGGTGGCCGACATCCGCCGGTTCCGTCCCGACATGATTCTGCTCTCGGGGGGTATCGACGGCGGCACCACCGACCACGTGGTGCAGCTGGCCGAGGTGATCCGCGCCGCCGACCCCAAGCCGCGGTTCGGAGTGGGCTACAAGCTGCCGGTGATCTACGCCGGCAACAGGGACGCCAGGGAGCCGGTGGCGGACGAGCTGGCGGAGAAGATGGAGCTGAAGGTCGTGGAGAACATCCGCCCGGTCCTGGAGCAGGAGAACCTGGGCCCGGCCAGAGACACCATCCACGAGCTGTTCATGGAGCACGTGATGGCCCAGGCCCCCGGTTACCCCAAGCTCATGAGCTGGACGGGATTCTTCGCCGAGGGCCAGGAATGGAAGCAGGTCCCCATAATGCCCACCCCGGGCGCTGTGGGTAAGCTGATCGAGACCGTGGCCCACAACGAGGGCATCGAGGTGATGGGCGTGGACATAGGAGGCGCCACCACCGACGTGTTCAGCGTCTTCGAGGCCGGCGAGGAGAAGGTCTTCAACCGGACCGTCTCTGCCAACCTGGGCATGAGCTACAGCGTATCCAACGTGCTGGCCAGCGCCGGAATGGCGAACGTCATGCGCTGGGTCCCCTTCGACATGGAGGAGGCCGATCTGCGCAACAGGATCCGCAACAAGATGATCCGTCCCACCACCATTCCCCAGGCCCTGGAGGAGCTGATCATAGAGCAGGCCATTGCCAGGGAGGCCCTGCGCCTGGCCCTGGTGCAGCACAAGGACCTGGCCCGGGGGCTGAAGGGAGTTGCCCAGGAGCGGACCATCGGCGACGCCTTCGAGCAGACCCAGACCGGCGGGACCCTGGTTGACATGATGGGCCTGGACCTGATGATAGGCTCGGGCGGCGTTCTCTCCCACGCCCCCAGGCGGGCGCAGGCGGCGCAGATGCTCATCGACGCCTTCCTGCCGGAGGGGGTCACCATGCTGGCAGTGGACTCCATCTTCATGATGCCCCAGCTGGGCGTGCTCTCCGAGGTCAAGCAGGACGCGGCCACCGAGGTCTTCGACAAGGACTGCCTGATCCGCCTGGGAACCTGCGTGGCCCCCAGCGGCTCCCAGCGAAAGCTCAAGGGTGCCCTGGCCGTCATAGAGCTGGAGATGCCCGACGGGCAGACTCAGAAGATCGACCTCCAGGCCGGCGAGATCAGGGTCATCCCCCTGGCGGTGGGAGAGAAGGCCGCCGCCAGGATCGAGCCGGCCAAGAACATAGACGTGGGCGCCGGCCAGGGCGACGCCTGGGAGGGCGACCTGGAGGGCGGCGTCGTGGGCCTGATACTGGACGGCCGCGGCCGTCAGCCCTTCAACCTCCCCGAGGACGACTCGGAGAGGGTGCAGAAGCTGCAGGAGTGGGCAAAGGCCCTGGAGTCTTACCCCGAGCGTTACCTTCACATGGGGGAGGAGTAGATATGGCCTTCGCATACACACCGGGACTGAGAGTTGCGGAGCTCACCGAGATAACCAAGCAGCGGCGCCTTCCCCTCAAGGGTGAGGTGACCGTGGAGAAGGGCGCTTCGGTGGACGCCGATACCGTAGTCGCCAAGACCGACCTGCCCGGCAACGTCAAGATGCTAAACATCGCCAAGATCATCGGCCTGCCTCCGGGGGACATCCCCGAGCTGATGCTGGTGGACGAGGGCGATGCCATAGAGGAGAAGCAGCCCCTGGCCCAGTCCAAGGGGCTGTTCGGGCTGTTCAAGAACACCGTCAGGTCTCCCATCGAGGGGATCTTCGAGAGCTTCAACGAGGTAACCGGCCAGGCGGTGCTCCGCGAGCCTCCCATCCCCGTGGAGGTGGACGGCTACGTGGCCGGAGAGGTCACCGGGATACTGGAGGACGAGGGAGTCGAGGTCACCACAACCGGCACCTTCATACAGGGTATCTTCGGCATAGGCGGGGAGACCCGCGGCGACCTGGAGGTGGTGGTGGACGACCCCGCCCGCGAGCTCACCGCAGACCTGCTGGACGAGTCCCATCGGGGGAAGGTCATCGTAGGCGGAAGCTACGTGACCCGCGAGACCCTGGAGAGGGCCGTGGAGCTGGGAATCAACGCCATCGTGGTGGGCGGCTTCGACGACAAGGACCTCAAGGAGTTCCTGGGCTACGACCTGGGTGTGGCCATCACCGGCCACGAGGACAAGGGCATCACCCTGGTGCTCACCGAAGGCTTCGGCCGAATGGAGATGGCCCACGCCACCTTCGAGCTCTTCGGCAAGCGGCAGGGCATGCTGGCCAGCGTCAACGGCGCCACCCAGATCCGGGCGGGAGTCATGCGCCCGGAGGTGGTTATCCCCGTAAGCGGCGCCGAGGAGAAGAAGGGCTCCGGCGACCACGAGGCGGGGGCCATGGACATAGGCTCGGAGATCCGGGTCATCCGCGCTCCCTTCTTCGGAAGGCTGGGCAAGGTCACCGAGCTGCCCCCGGAGCTGCAGGAGCTGGACTCCGAGGCCAGGGTCCGGGTCCTCGGGGTGAGGTTCGAAGACGGGGAAGAGGCTACGGTGCCCAGGGCCAACGTGGAGCTGATAGAGAAGTGAGCCGCTCCCTGGGGCACAGTGAGACGAACGCGTTCCGCGGAGGGCTTCGGCTGTTGCCGGAGCCCTCTTCGCCGTAAGCGACATTTCGAGGGGGAGGGCATGAAGATTCGGACCTTTTCGGCCATGATCCCCGCCGTGCTCCTGATCGCCGCCGCGGTGGCCGCACAGCCGGTTACGGTGGAGAACCTGGAGGCTCAGGACTCTCCCGACGACGCCGGCGGCGCGGTGGAGCTTCTGTGGAGCCTGTCCGAAGGAACCGACTTCCCGGACAGCATCACCGTCCTCAGGAGGGCCCCCGACGGTTCCATGGAGCTGGTGGGGACGAAGCCCGGAGTATCCACCGGCCATGTGGACACCGGTCTGGAGAACGGCCGGGAGTACGGCTACCTGGTGCGGGTGCACAGAGGGGGCGAGGTTGCCGCAGAGCATGGGCCTGTCTCCGCCGTGCCGGCGGCCCAGTGGCTCCATTCCAAGCGCTGGGGGATGCTGCTGATCCTGATCGTCCTGGCGGGGTTCATCCTCTACTTCATCGAACAGGGCAAGAAGGGCAAAGAGCTTTACATCAGGCAGATAGCGGGTCTGGCCGCGGTGGACGACGCCGTGGGCCGGGCCACCGAGATGGGACGGCCCGTCCTGTACGTTCCCGGAATCATGGACATGGACAACATCCAGACCATCGCCAGCATGGTGATACTGGGACGGGTGGCGGCGCGGACGGCCAAGTTCGGCTCGCCGCTGCTGGTGCCCGTAAGCAAGAGCGTGGTGCTCAGCGTCTCCCAGGAGGTGGTGAAGGAGGCCTACCTGGAGGCCGGGAGGCCCGACGCCTACCAGTCCGACAACATCTTCTACCTCACCGACGACCAGTTCGGCTACGCCGCGGGAGTCGACGGCATCATGGTCCGGGAGAGGCCGGCGGCAATCTTCCTGCTGGGGACCTTCTACGCCGAGAGCCTGATCCTGGCGGAGACCGGCCGCAGCGTGGGGGCCATACAGATCGCGGGGACCGCCATGCCCAGCCAGCTGCCGTTCTTCATAGCCGCCTGCGACTACACGCTGATAGGAGAGGAGCTCTTCGCAGCCAGCGCATACCTGTCCCGGGAGCCCAAGCTGCTGGGAAGCCTCAAGGGCCAGGACGTTGCCAAGCTGTTCTTCATAGCCGTGATCGTCCTGGGAGTGCTGGCCTTCACACTGGGCGACCTCTGGGAGCCCGCCAACGAGGTGGCCGGCTTCATCCGCTCGCTCACCCGCGTGGAGTAGGAGGGCGCGATGAGACTCTACGTACCGCTTGCCATAACGTTCATCGCGGGGATGATCATGATCCTGGAGTTCTTCATCCCCCACCAGCCCTTCCCCACGCTGGGCGACGGGGTCAAGGACTGGTACACGATAGTGGCCTCCTCGGCCATCTTCCTGGGAGTGCTCAACCTCCTGCGGGTGCATCTGAAGAAGATCGCCCGCCGACGCAAGCACTGGAGGTACAGCCCGGTGACCATCATCGGTTTCCTGTCCATGTTCATCACCGGGGTGGCCTGGGGAGTCACCGAGGAGACGCCGTTCTACTACCTCTTCAACGAGATGGTGGTGCCCATGGGGGCCACCATGTTCAGCCTGCTGGCCTTCTTCGTGGCCTCCGCCGCCTTCCGGGCATTCCGGGCCTCCAACTGGCGTGCCAGCCTGCTGCTGGCATCGGCCTTCCTGGTGATGCTGGGCCGGGTACCCATAGGGGACATCATATGGCGCTGGATTCCCGGCGCCGCCGAGAGCTCGCACCCCTACCTGGTCAGCGAGATAGCGGAGTGGATCATGCAGGTGCCCAACATGGCCGGCCAGCGGGCGATACTCATCGGGGCCGCCATGGGAGTGGTGGCCACCTCTCTGCGCATGATCTTCGGCATCGAGCGCAGCTACCTGGGAGGTGGTGACTGATGAAGAAGCTCCTGGAGCGCATAGGAAACGTGGACCGCAGGATCATCTTCATCCTGATGGCGCTGGCGGTGATAGTGCCGCTGGCCCTGGAGCTCACCATGGAGATGCCGGTGGGGGAGGGGCCCAGCTACGACCTCTACGAGTACGTAGAGGATCTGCCCGCTGACTCCCGGGTCCTGATGAGTTTCGACTACGATCCGTCCACCAAACCCGAGCTCCAGCCCATGGCCCGGGCCCTGGTCACCCACATGATGAGCAACGACGTGAACATCGTGGCCATGGCCCTGTGGCCCCAAGGGGCCACGCTGGGGCAGACCATACTCTCCAGCGTCTCCGACAGCCTGGGCACCGAGCAGTATCAGGACTGGGTCAACCTGGGTTACAAGACCGGCGGCCAGGTGCTGATAGTCCGCCTGGGATCTTCCCTGGAGGCGGCCTTCCCCACCGACCTGGAGGAGGTCCCGTACGGGGAGATACCCATGCTCAGCGACATAAGCACGCTGCGCGACTTCGACCTGGTGATAACCCTCTCCGCCGGGGACCCGGGCATACCGGCCTGGGTGATGATAGCCAGCGACCGCTTCGGAGTGCCTGTTGGAGGGGGCTGCACGGCGGTGAGCGCTCCGCAGTTCTACCCCTACCTGCAGGAGCGCGAGGGCGAGAGGCCACAGATGGAGGGGCTGCTGGGCGGCCTGCGCGGCGCCGCCGACTACGAGACGCTGATAGAGCGTCCCGGCCTGGCGGCGGCGGGCATGTCGGCGCAGTCCATAGCCCACCTGGTAATAATGGTGTTCATAGTGATAGGAAACATCACCTTCTTCGCCACCGGCAGGAAGAAGAGGACGAAGGGAGGCGGACGATGACCACCGGGATACTGGGGATCTGGGCGGGAGCACTGCTGACCCTCTGCCTCTACAGCTTCCTCTACCGCGACAACCCCTTCTACCGGTTCGCCGAGCACCTGTTCGTGGGAATGAGCGCCGGCTACTGGGCCGTCTACACCATCTTCTACGTGCTCAAGCCCAACTGGTGGGACAAGCTGGTGGGGGCCGGAGACGCCGACCCCAACATGCTCTGGATCATCCCCGGAGTGCTGGCGCTGCTGATGCTGCTTCGGGTGGTCCCCAAGCTGGCCGTCTACTCCCGGCTCCCCCTGGCTCTGATCGTGGGAGGAGGAGCCGGCCTGCAGCTGGTGACCTTCTTCCAGACCAACGGCCTCAAGCAGGTGGAGAACACCATCATCCCCCTAACCGGCGGAGGCACTGTGGGGTTCGTCAACAACCTCATACTGGTGTCGGGGGTGGTCTGCGGGCTGGTCTACTTCTTCTTCTCCAAGGCCCACAAGGGCTTTACGGGAGGCATGGCCAGCACCGGCATCACCATACTGATGGTGGCCTTCGGCGCCAGCTTCGGGTACACGGTCATGGCCCGCATCAGCCTGCTGATCGGACAGACCCAGTTCCTGCTCTTCGAATGGCTGCCAACCATACCCAGGGTGCTGGGTCTGTGAGGCCATTCGGGCGGGGGGACGCGGTTCTTGACAGCCCAGAGGGTAGTACCTATTCTCTTCGCAGCGCTCTAGGAAAGGGGTATCTCAGTCCATTCGAAGCTGCGTTGAATGCAGAATTGCTTTTGATCATTCGTGGTTCCCGCCGGATCGGGCAAAGGCTGTGCAAGCAGACTTTTATCCGGGAACCGGCGGTGGGTTCCGGCTTTACAGCAAAGGGGAGAAAGGAGAAAAGGCGTGTTTAAAAGGGCAACGGCGATAGCGTTCGCCATGGTCCTGCTGATCGCGTTCTCCGCGACTGCAGGCACCACCGGCAAGATAGCCGGTCGCGTCACCGACCAGGACGGCAACCCCCTGGTGGGTGCCACGGTTATGGTGGTAGGCACTTCCTACGGTGCCATGACGGACGCCAATGGCGAGTACTTCATCATCAACCTTCCGCCCGACAGCTACACCATTCGAGCCAGCATGGTGGGTATGGGCGCGAAGGAGGCCCCCGGCGTGCAGGTGATCACGGACCAGACCACCCGCATGGACTTCACCCTCGACCCGGAGGCCACGGGAGTTACGGTCATCACAGTCACCGACCAGAGGGGCATGATCCTCAGGGACGTCACCACCTCCGTGCACGTGGTGGGCCGTGAGGACATCGAGACCATGCCCGTGGCCGGCGTGGCCGACATCGTAAGCCGGCAGGCCGGCATGACCGTGCTCGACGGTACCATCCACGCCAGGGGCGGACGCTCCGGCGAGGTGGTCTACATGGTGGACGGCATGAGCGTCATGGACCCCAGCGGCAACTTCCAGGCCATGACCGTTCCCGTCTCCGCCATAGCCGAGACCTCCACCATGACCGGTGGGTTCGGCGCCGAGTACGGCAACGCCCAGTCGGGCATCGTCAACATCGTCACCCGCGAGGGCGGCGACAGCTATGAGTTCGACTACAACGTCTGGGCCAACGACTGGCAGACCATGGGCTTCGCCGAGGACTGGAACTGGCGCGACGACGGCCCGTTCCGCGAGGGCATGATTGACATGGAGGGTGCCATAGGCGGCCCCGAGCCCATCTCCACCTACCTGCTGCCGGCCATGGGCCTGAACCTCCCCGGCGAGTATCGCATGATGCTCACCGGCAACTACTTCAGCCGAGGCGGAGGCGCCGGAGACGAGCGCTACGGCCTGATGCCCAACGACGGCCGCGAGGACATCAGCGGCACGCTGAAGCTGACCCTCAGGCCCTCGCCCAGGACCAAGATCAACCTGTCGGGCAACTACGCCACCGGCGAGATAGGCTACAGCTTCTGGGACGTTGCGTGGCAGTACTCGCGCTTCGACGAGGACTACCAGATCACCCCCGACAGCGTGATCCCGGGCCAGTCGCTCAAGTACGCGCTTCCCACCACCTTCGTAAACGACTACTCCGTAAGCGCCGGCCTCACCCAGACCATGAGCGACGCTACCTTCATCGAGGCCAAGTTCCAGTACATGAGGAACCAGAGCGAGTACCGCACCTACGACCCCGACGGCGGCTTCATCGACGAGCACTACGACAGCTTCTCCGAGTGGGAGGACTACGTTCCCAACCGGATCTACGACTCCGACGGCTTCCCCCGGGCGGGCTACAACTACTTCCAGAACGCTTGGATCCTTCCCTACTTCATACGTGAGAACTACATGGCCAACGGCCGCATGGACATAACCAGCCAGCTGAACAACGAGCATCAGCTGAAGGCCGGCATAGAGGCCTCCTACTACGACCTCTACAACTTCGAGGCCCAGCCGGCGTCCGGCGGCAACGTGTACGGCGGCAGCTGGCGCGCCTTCCCCAACATGGGCGCGGCCTACATCCAGGACAAGATGGAGTACAGCGGCATGATCGTTAACGCCGGACTGCGCTTCGACTACCTGGATCCCAACTTCGACCAGTACCCGGCCGACCCCAATGACCCGGTGAACCCGGGCACCGAACCCGGCGACCCCGACCACATCAAGAACCCCGTCGAGGTCTCCATGAAGTACCACCTCAGCCCCCGTGTCGGCTTCTCCCATCCCATTACCGACCGGGACGTCCTCCACTTCACCTACGGCCACTACTTCCAGACGCCCAGCATGGGCCGTCTCTTCGACGGCGCCGACTACGAGCTCTCCGGCGCCTTCCCCATCGTGGCCAACGCGGACCTGGAGCCCGAGGAGACCAGGGCCTACGAGGTGGGGGTGAAGCACCAGTTCGACGAGGTCACCCTCCTGAACGTCACCGGCTTCTTCAAGGACATCACCGGCCTGGTTGACCAGGAGGAGGTCTTCTACTCCGCAGCGCAGTCCTACAGCCGCTACATCAACGGCGACTACGGAAACGTCCGCGGCGCGGAGCTGAGCCTGATGCGCAGGCCCAGCAACTTCTGGGCCCTCAACGCCAACTACACCTACCAGGTTGCTCAGGGTAAGAGCTCCGATGCCCGCCAGAACTACGACTACAACTGGGCCGGATGGATAATCCCCAAGACCGACTCCTACCTCGACTGGGACCAGCGGCACACGGTCAACGCCAACTTCGACTTCCGCATTCCCAGGGGCGAGGGTCCCAGGCTCGGCGACTACCCGATCCTGGAGGGCTTCGGACTGAACATCGACTGGAGCTACGGCAGCGGATTCCCCTTCACCCGGGCCAGCCAGGGCTCCCTCGAGCCGCAGATCAACGGCGAGAGGCTCCCCTGGACCAGCAACACCGAGCTGAAGGTCAACCGCAAGATCTGGGCCGGACCGGTCACCTTCAACCTGCAGTGCTGGGTCCTGAACCTGTTCAACAGGCGCAACATACTCCGCCTGGCGGATGAGGGATGGTACCTGGCCGACCAGGACGGCGACGGCGAGCCGGACTACGATCCCACCGGATCGCTGGACAACCCCTACGTCTACAACCAGGAGCGCCGCATACGCTTCGGCCTGGGGATCGAGTGGTAGGCAGATAGACTGGGACTGAACACACGGGTGACGGCCGGTGATAGCCGGCCGTCTACCCGGATCAACGAAACTAGGGAGTGACTTCACATGCGAAGAATCTTGCTGGTCTTCCTGCTGGCCCTCTGTGCAGTCGGATGGGCGCAACCGGAAGATGCAACAGGGGAGCCTGCAGCCGGTGAGGAGCAGGCCACCGAAGCCGAGGAGACCGTAGAGGAGCCGGCCCAGCCGGTCGAGGAAGAGGAGCCTGCCGCCCAGCCGGCAGCCGGAGAGGGAGAGTACCAGGAGGGCCAGGCGCAGGAGCGCCAGCAGTCCGCCAGCATGGACCTGATCGACCTGTTCATCGCCGGTGGGGCCTTCATGTGGCCCATCCTCATCGCGCTGCTTATTGGCCTGGCGGTGGCCATAGAGAGGTTCATCACTTTCCAGCGCGCCAAGGTAAACGTACCCAAGTTCCTGGACAACATCGGCGGCTACCTCCGCAAGGGCGACATGGAAGGCGCGGAGTCCTACTGTGACCGAACCCGCGGCCCGGTGGCCTCGATTCTCAGGGCCGGCCTGCTGCGGCGCGACAAGGGCCTGGAGGCCGTGGAGAAGGCCATAGAGAGCGCCGGCGGCATAGAGATGGCGTTCCTGGAGAAGAGACTGGTCGTTCTGGCCTCCGTGGCCAGCATCGGCCCCATGCTCGGATTCCTGGGAACGGTCTCGGGAATGATCCGGGCCTTCGGCGAGATCGCCGCGGCCAAGAACGTCGAGGCCAGCCTGGTGGCCGGCGGTATCCAGGAGGCGCTGATAACAACCGCCTCTGGTCTGACCATCGCCATTCCCATACAGGCGGCCCACAACTACTTCATTGCCAGGATAGGCAGCTTCGTAACCGACATGGAGGAGGCCAGCAGCTTCCTCATCGACTCGCTTGCAGACATGGAGCAGCTCAAGCAGCTATAAGGAGAACGCATGCGGATTCGTAACAGGCCAAGGGCAAGCGGCGAGATCACAGACGCCTCTATGTCCGACATTGCGTTCCTGCTGCTTATCTTCTTCCTGGTTACCACCACATTCCAGGTGCAGAAGGGCATAAGCTACAGACTGCCCAAGAGGCCCGACGAGCGCACCGAAGAGGTTGTGGTGGACGAGACGAACAGGCTCGTTATGACCATCAAGCAATGGGGGCCGCAGGAGTACGTGGCCCTGGTGGACGCGGCACCGCCGGAGGGTCCCATCGAGAGGGCCCGGGCCGGCGAGGACGTCAGCATAAGAAACCCCGAGCTTCAGGAGGGGATAAGGACGCTGGCTTCCGACAGGATGGAGCCCCTCGGCGCGACACACTCCCGGCTCCTGGACAACCTGCACGCCGCCAAGAGCCTTCCCGCGGGGACCTACAACGACCTCCGCTCCGCCATATCGGCGGAGAACCTGATCGTTCAGGTGAGGGACGGGCTGCTGCGTCGGGAGATGGGCAGCCAGGTTCCCATGGACGAGGACCCCATCGCCGGAGGCCGTGAGGTGGCCATAGGCGACACCCTCGTGCTGGCGGACAACGTGCAGGGCGTCATAGCCACCGCTGTCCGCGAGAGCGAGCTGGTGGTCATACTCAAGTTCTTCGATACAACCAGCTACGATGGAATGGTCCAGACGCTGGACATGCTCAGGATGAACGGGGTCAGCAGGACCGGAATCACCAGACAGCAGCAGCTGGGAGGTGGCGCCTGATGAAGATAAAGAGAAGGCTCAGCGCCTCCAGCACCATCTTCACCGGTACAATGGCCGACATAGTCTTCCTGTTGCTGGTCTTCTTCATGTCCACAACCCTCTTCAAGGAGACCGGAGGTCTGCGGGTGCGGTTCCCCCAGGCCAGTCCGGAGGTCATGACGGAGCTGGGCAAGGACAAGCTGACGGTATCCGTATGGATCAAGCAGCTGGAGCCCGGCAACGATCAGAGCGACGTGGTGGCCAGGATCGGCGACTACGACCTCCAGCTCGACCAGGTTCCCGACCAGCTCAAGAGGCTCAGCGAGAAGTACTGGACCGAGCAGAACAAGAGACTGGACGTCATCGTGCTGAAGGTTGACCGCAGGGTGCTGATGCGAGACGTGATACAGCTCTTCAACGACCTGCGGTACGAAGAGCTCTACTCCATCCAGTTCAACGCCGAGGAACGCGGCGCGCAACTCTAGAAAGGGGGGGCAATGTCCACTCGAGCGAACACCGAGATGAAGGAAAGGTCCTCCCTGGGACTGGAGTGGGGGATCGCCATAGGGCTGGCCTTTATGGTCCTGCTCTTCGAGCTGATTCCCGCCAGCGAGCTGGGAAGGCTCTCCACCCGGACGTCGGACAGCGAGATCGAGGCCGTCGAGGCCGACATCCAGTTCGATACCACTGTGGAGGAGCAGGAGGAAGAGGTCGAGCAGCAGCAGGAGGAGATGGAGCAGGAGACAGAGGAGATGGTGGAGGAGCTGGATACTGACGTCACCCTCTCCCTGGATCAGGATACTACGGGACTCGGCACCGCCGAGACTGTCGACCAGAGCGACGAGCTGGCCGAGCAGGAGGATGAGACCGAGATGGGTCCCCCCCGCTTCATGCCGGCGGAGGTTCTGGCGCAGTGCACCTACCGGCCGTCGCCGGAATATCCCAGGATGGCCCGGGAAGCGGGCGTGGAGGGCAGCGTGACCCTCTGGATATTCGTCGACAGGGACGGTACCGTCAAGGACGTAAGGCTTTACAACAGCAGCGGCGTGAACTCCCTTGACCAGGCTGCCATGGACGCCGCCTGGGACACCCGCTGGACGCCGGCGATGAACAACGGCGTTCCGGTGGGCATCTGGACCACGCTGGTGTACAACTTCGAGCTGAGCTAGATGAGAAGCCGGAAGGAAGCAAAGACGGATACTCTACATGCCTGGAGGAGGGAGGGCCGAAGTGCCCTTTCCCGGGCAGGCCAAGATGAATTGGAGGTGAAGGAGGGATGAGGAACAGCAGTTTCCCACGTGCCTTCCTTGTGCTGACCGTGCTCGCGGTGCTTGCACTGGCCGGGAACGGTTTCGCGAGGAGCATCAGGGCTGCGCATCCGCCGATCGACGAGGGAGGCAAGGCCCGGCCGGCCTACACATGGACGCTCCACAACCTGTCCAACCTGTGGACGGCGTTCATAAACATCGGCTGGTACGGTGATCCCTGGGCCAACTACCCCAGCTGCGAGTGGCCCCCCGGAGAGGCCAGCGACTACCTCTGGCTGGGAAGCCTCTGGGGGAGCTTCCATGACGGAAGCGACGCGCGGGTCAGCTCCACCGAGTACGGCGGAGCCTTCGAGCTCTCGCCCAGCGAGGGCTACCCCATGACCAAGGTGACCCCAGGTCCCATCGCCCTTGAGCAGACCACCTGGGCGGAGGACGACTGGAACACCAACGAGAACGACCACCCTCTGGGCATTCGGATCAAGCAGAATGCCTACAGCTGGGGAACCCCCGGCTACAACCAGTTCTTCGTGAACGATCTGGTCATAACGCACCACCCCGAGAACTCCGATATGGGCGACCCCCTCGACGGCTTCGTGCTGTCGATGAGGGGCGACTGCGATATTGCAACTGCCGACGCGTCGGACGCCAACCTCGACGACATGGTCTACTACGACGGCCATGCCATCTGGTGCAACGACCCCGACGCCACCTTCGCCTACGAGTACGACGACGGCACCCCGGCCAGCGAGGCGGACTGGTTCACCTATCAGCAGAACCCCGACGCCTCCTACGCCGACCCAGAGCAGAACATCTACTACTACCACAACTACCCCGCAGGCGAGAACTTCCCCGAGCCCGACGGCCTGGTGGACGCCGACGTGGACGGCAACGGGGTAAGCGACCACTTCACCGTTCTGTTCAAGGTCGCCGGCAGCGACACCATCTACAACGTAGAGCCCAACACTGGCCTGGAGCTCTTCGCCGACGGCATGCCCGAGGACTACTGGGTGCACACCGTCGGGGACACCGCTTACGCAGTGATTCCTCGTAACACCACCTATATGTGGGACGGCGACAACCCTGGCTCCTCCGGCGACGACAGCGGAGAGCCCAGCCTGGACGTCCCGGCAAACGGCTACATCGGCTGGAGGCTGCTGGACTGCTACATCAAGCCGGCTGGTGCCGACACGGTGATGCGCCCCATCGACGTCATGGGCGTGCCGATTCCGCTGTCGCACTCCTGGTGGAACTGGGAGAGCGACCCGGGAACCGACGCCGAGAAGTACACCTACCAGTGGGGCAGCAACCCCGACCTCAGCGGCCGCAGGAGTGGGCCTACCTATCTCTCCGATTGGGTGGGCAACGAGCACACGCCCCTGGCCTTCGAGCCGGACAACCCCGGCCCCTGGCCCGTGGTGCACCAGATACCCTCCGGCCTCGGCTACCCGGTGTTCGATTACCGGTTCCTGCTGAGCATGGGTCCGCTGACCCTCAACGCCGGCGACTCGCTGTTCATCAGCGGCGGCTGGATCGTGGACCTGGGAATGGACGGGCTGAGGCAGAGCGCGGACAACCTTCTGGACGCCTACTACCGCGACGGCGGATGGGGCATCCCGGATCTTCCGCCCATGCCCACACTCTTCTACGAGGCCGACGACGGCTCGGTCACCCTTCAGTGGGGGGCCAACGCCGAGACCTACACCCCGTTCGGGGGCTACAGGATATACCGGTCCACCTACGACACCTCCACCTTCGAGCTGGTGGCCGACCTGGAGGGCGCCGGGACCTACAGCTACGTGGACAACTCGGTCCAGAACGGCTTCCCCTACTACTACGTGGTCTGCGCCTACGATGCCGAGACCGGCATCGAGAGCCCCAAGTCCAACTACAAGCAGACCATTGAGGGCACTCCCATAGCGGTAACGCCCGGCTGGGACGACGATGCCGACTGGACCGAGAATGTTGGCGTCGTGCCCAACCCCTACAGGGGATCGGCGGCCTGGGAGCAGACCTACTTCGACAAGATCGCGTTCATAAACCTCCCCGCATCGTGCAACATCGACATCTACACCCTGGCGGGGGATCACGTAATTACCCTCGAGCACTACGACGCAGCCGGAGAGAGCGGAACCGAGTACTGGGACCTGATCAGCAGGAACGACCAGGCGGTTACCTCCGGACTCTATGTGTACCGCGTTGAGACCGAGGACGATTACGTCATCGGCAAGTTCGCCATCATCAGATAGAGGGAAGGAGGAGCCATGAAGCTTACAGGTGCGATCCTGACTGTAGCGGTTGCCGCCTTCCTGCTGTTCCCTGCTTCCTCGGAAGCAGCCTTCGCAAAGGTGGGAACCGCCGGTGCCCAGTTCCTGAAGATCGGGATGGGTACGAGGGGGGCCGCGATGGGCGGCGCCTTCATAGCGACGGCCGACGACGCTACAGCCGCATACTGGAACCCGGCGTGCCTGGTAAGGGTACCGGGCAAGCAGATACAGTTCAACCACACCGAGTGGTTCGAGGATATCCGCTACGAGGCCGGCACCGTCAGCTGGGAGTACCCCGGCGTCGGCACCTTCGGCCTCCAGTTCGGTCTTCTCAACTCCGGTGACATGGATGTTACCACGATAGAGCAGCCCGGCGGAACCGGAGAGACCTTCACCTGCAGCGATATGGTGGTGGGTGTCTCCTACGCCAGAAGGCTGACCGACCGGTTCAGCACCGGCCTTACGCTGAAGTACGTGCGCGAGGCCTGGGACGACGTTTCCGCCAGCGGCGTAGCCGTTGACATGGGTACGCTCTACAACACCGGATTCCGCACTCTGCGGATCGGCATGACCATCCAGCACTTCGGTGCCGAGCTCACGCCTGGGGGGGAGTACACTACCTACTACAGCGGAAACGACTCCCTGGACACCTACGAGTCCTACTCACTGCCCATGACCTTCAAGCTGGGCCTGGCCATGGACGTACTGGACCAGGGCCCGCACTTCATGACCGTCGAGGTGGACGGAGTCCATCCCAACGACAACGTGGAGTACGTGGCGCTCGGCGGGGAGTACTGGTACAACAGCCTGGTGGCCGTCAGAGGCGGCTACAAGATCAACACCGACGAGGCCGGCCTCACGGCCGGTGCCGGATTCCGTATCCCCGTCGGTGGACGTACGGTAATGCTGGATTACGCGTACGCCGACTGGAACAAGTTGCAGATGGTGCACAGGGCGAGTATAGGCTTCGCCTTCTAGCTCCACGCGAGCTGGATACCCGGGCCGGGGGCCCCAAGGGGTCCCCGGGCCCCGGTCGGAAGGGAGCGGATGTTCTATCTGGCGGGAGTCCTGGGCGTCGCGGTAATGGGCGCCGGACTCACCTGGACCACGGACCCCGGAAGCGGCGAGGGCGGTGGAATAGTCCACCTCGCGGTAACCCTGGAGGATGAGGATCTGCTACTGGTCACCGAGGGCGGTGAGGAGCAGGCGGACTACGAGATCCTGGCGACTCTCGAGGATGTCGCCTACACCAGGGAGACGGGAACGCTTCGGCGGGAGGACCTGCCGCTTACTGTAACGCTGGACATCAGCGATGTTCCGGCGGGCAGGCACGACCTCGCCGTGGTGATAGTGGACCGGGAGACCGGAAGGAGCAGGACCATACAGAGAGAGGTCTTCGTTCCGGGCGCCAGCAGGTCATGCTGGACCGCAGACGATCTCTACCTGGAGAGCGGCTTTCAGCTCCGGCCTTCACAGCCACTGGAGCTTCGATGGGCCGTGTTCCCCCCCACCGAGGGAGACTGCGAGGCGGACTCCCTCCGGAGCGCCTACGTGATACGCGACGACGGGGGCGAGGTGGTGGCCGAGGGGTGGATGACCCCGGCCGGCGAGGAGTCCGGGGACTTCCGGGCCTTCGATGCGGAGATCGACATGTCGGGCGCCGAGCCCGGCGAGTATCAGGTAATCGCAGCCGCCATCCTCGAAGAGGAGCCGGTGGCGGCGGTAAGGGCCGACATGGAGGTCCTCCCGGACTGGGACGTATGGGGCCGGGACCTGGAGCGGACGAGGATGAACATCCGACCCATAGCGCTGCAGTCGGAGCTGAACCGGCTGGAGGAAGCCGGTTCCCGCTCCCAGAGGGAGGCGGTCATGTCCAGGTTCTGGATGAGGCGTGACCCCAATCCCGACAGCGAACGGAACGAGTACCTCGAGGAATACCTCAGACGACTCGACTACGTGGAAAGCAGGTTCAGGGTCTTCTCGCTGGATGGGGCCGCAACAGACATGGGCAGGGTGTACCTGCTCCTGGGCGAGCCCGACATGAGGGAGGACCATCCCATAGAGACCGGCGGCAGGCCCTACCAGGTGTGGACCTACTTCACACCGGCCATAACCGTGGTCTTCGTTGACGAGACGGGCTACGGAAGCTACCAGCTGTCCACTCCGTGGGAGGAGATCAGGGACTCCGTGGAGCTTCCTGTAAGCAGCTCATCTGGAGGGGGATGGACGCCATGCGCGGCATAGCTACCACGCTGCTTCTGGCAGCGATGGCCCTGGCTTCAGCGATGACGTCCATCAGCCGCGGCGACATCACCTTCGGCATAGACACCGCTGTCTTCAGCCTGGGCTCCGACGGCATGGCCGTGGAGGTCTACCAGGAGATGGAGGTGGAGCAGCTGGCCCGTGACTCCTCCGGCCGCGCGTACTTCGTGACCCAGATAGTCCTGTTGGACCAGTCAGGTGACACGGTTGCCGTGGACCAGTGGGCATCCACCCCCGAATGGGCGGAGGGAAGGCGTCTGGTCAACCAGACCGTTCTTCCCATAACTCCCGGGGAGTTTCGTCTGGAAGTCCTGGTTACCGACATGAACAACGGCCTGCAGGGCAGCCTGACCCGACAGCTGGACGTGGAGGAGGTGGGCGACCTCAGCGAGCTGGAGCTGGCCAGGGTCGTCATCCCCTGCGATCCCACGTCGCAGAACCGGCTTCGCAAGGGCGGAGTCCTGGTCTATCCGGCTGCCGCAGGCAGGTTCATGCTGCCATCCAGTCCCCTGGTCTACGTGTACGCCGAGCTCTACGACCACGGCGGGACCGAGGTTTCGCAGAGGACCACGCTGAGGTCGCCACAGGGATCTGTGATATTCGCCAGGCCCTGGAAGACCATGTCCATCCCCCAGGGGGCGGATGCCGTGGGCCTCATGGACAGCATCAGTCTCGGCGCCGCCAGGACACCCGGCCTTTACAGCGTGGAGGTGGCAGTGGCCGCCCAGGGCGATACGCTCAGGCGCGCCAAGCCTCTCATGGTGGGTTTCGAGGAGGTTTCGACCCCCGAGGTCGCCGAGGTCGGGCCCGTGGACGGTGAGCGCAGAATAGACGAGATGCGCTGGATACTCGCCCGGGATGAGCGCGAGATACTGGAGGGCCTGGAGACCGAAGAGCAGCGGCGAGCTTTCTACGACGAGTACTGGGCCGGCAGCCAGCAGCAGCGCCGGCAGTTCGAGCAGAGGTGCGAGGAAGCCGAGGAGTTCGGCAACCAGTTCACCGCCGGATGGCGGACCGACCGGGGCCGGGTTACCATCATCTATGGCTCTCCCGATGAAGTGGAGAGAGACGCTTTCAGCATAGACGCCCTGCCTCATGAGATCTGGTACTACAACTCAGGCAACGAGCAGTTCGTCTTCGCCGACCGGACCGGCGACGGGATCTACGAGCAGATCTACTCCACCGTCGATGGCGAGGTAAGCTACGAGAACTGGCAGGAGATGATACAGACGGTTCGTAACAGGCAGGGGGGTTTGTAAGAGGATGAAGAGCAATAGAAAGTCGGAAACCATCAGAAGCCTCCTCTCAGGAGGCGAAGCGGATAAGGTGGCACCAGGAGGATCGGGTGGCCACCGTACCCAGGGAGGTCTAATATGAGAAGCATGACAGGGATCCGCCGGGCGGGCCTTATGGCCATTCTGGCGGCTGTCCTTCTCCCGGCCAGCGGGATCGGTACCGCGGCGGCTGACTTGACTGTGGGCCAGGAAGTTATGCTCAAGGTCCCGGACGTTTCCCAGTTCGGTGCCGAGCCCGCAGTACGTCAGTTCACTGTACGTGCCGAGACCGAGCACGCCTACTGGCTGGTGCAGGATACCACCTACTTCGATACGGAGGAACCGCTGGTCCTCTGGCCCGACTACTTCGACCAGACCGAGCTGGACAGCCTCACCGAGCAGTTCGAGGGTGGGGGAGTCGACGTATACGGCACGGTGACCTCGGGGTTGGCCGAGCCGCAGACCACCGTCAACGAGGACGACAAGATATGGATCGTCTTCGCCGACATACCCGACGAATATCAGGGCTCGACCGGTACCTTCCGGGCAGGCATCAAGCGCTACGTCTGGCCCGATGACTACGACGGCGACCCGGAGACCGCCAACAACCACGACTGCATCTACATCAACATCGGCGTATACCGGGATGTGCCGCAGCCCGCGCTCAAGAGCTACATGCACACCATAGCGATTCCTTCGGGTCTGGCGGAGTACATCCGCATGACCTACAACGTCAACGAGTCCCGCTGGTTGGTGCGCGGACTTGGTGTTGTGGGCCAGTACCTGACCTACGGCTTCACCAACTACGGCAACAACCAGGCCGGAATAGCCAAGGACCTGGCCAAGTTCCAGGGACAGAAGGCCTGGCTGGAGCTCATCCTCTTCAACTCCGGAGGAGCCGGTAACGGCGTCTTCTTCGACTCCAACGAGGGCGCTGCGCTGCTGTTTCTGATGTACGCGCAGCAGAACACTCAGTCGGACGTACTTCCGGCCATAGCCACATGCACCGACTACGTTGACATGTACAACATCGGCATGGCGATTGATCCCTCCGCGGATTCGGCGACGGTGATCGACGAGGTGATCTTCCCTCTTTACAACGACTACATCGTTGCCAACGCCGTATCCCATTACGCGGCCGATTTCGAGGGAGGCAAGTACCACTACGACTTCCTCAACGGCACCGACTTCGAACTGGCCGTAGTAGACTACCCGGGATCTCTCGATGGGGACATCAGCGAGTACCCCATGGCTACCACGCTCACTCCGGTGATGAGAGGCCCCGTCTTCGCGGCCCGTTACTTCGCTATGCTGGAGCCGCCGGAAGGCGCTACCGTTTACTTCAACGGCCAGTACAACCAGAACAACGGTTCCGGCTCCAACTACAACGGGAAGTGGTACGCCTGGCGGATAGTCATGGAGAACGAAGAAGTGACATCCGTCACTCCCATAGAGCTCAACTCCATGTACAACGGGACCTTCCAGCTGGAGGGTGACAACGTCTTCGTGGTCACCACAAACAACAACTGGGGCGGGCAGGCCGAGCTGGCAATGATGTACAGCCAGGACACGGCCGCGAAGGACATCCTGATGGCCCTTATGCAGAATCCCGCCAACCCGCAGTACATCCAGGCCTACACCTCCCTCTTCTACGTGGAGGACGGCGAGAATGTGACCCCCTACGGGTTCGACTGGGCCGGTCCCGGTCTTACCGCAACCCGGGGTGACAGCACCCTTATGGCTCCCATGGAGAAGTTCAGCGGCACCCTCTGGAACGGCGTTGTCAACCTCTGGGAGGCCGGCGACTACGACATCTCCTGCACCGGCTGGGATTCCCTGGGAGTCGCCCACACGGAGACCGCAGAGCTTGAGTGCGGCTACTCCGAGCAGGAGGGCATGGTCCTCGACATCACCGAGGCCAGGCTGGACGTGGAGGACGGCTCGGCCGCTCCCGGCCAGATGGTCGTGCTCATGGAGACCGGCATGCTCGGCCTCTCCGTCTCCAGCAGCATCCCCATCAGCGGGGCTGCAGAGGCCATGACCGGCGTGATAGCGGGTCCGGTGAGCGTCTCGGACGTTGCCGGAAACCTGTCGTTCCCGGCCAACGACTCGAACGGCGCCGTCTACTGCTGGAACGGCGAGGGCTGGGACAGGATCGAGAGCAGCTACTACCAGTCCGGCCGCATGCATGCCATGATCGATGGCGGCGGGATCTACGTCTACGGTGAGGCCCCGGGTGTGGTATCCCCCGAGGTGCCGGCCCAGATGGGCATCAACGGCAGCTATCCCAATCCGTTCATGGCCCAGGCTGCCATCAGCTTCAGCCTTCCGCAGGCCGGTCGCGCCTCTGTGAAGGTCTTCGACCTCAGCGGCAGGCTGGTAACCACACTGGCGGACGGCGAGATGGCCGCGGCGGATCACACTGTGGTCTGGGACGGCTGCGACGCGTCCGGTAACGAAGTTGGCGCGGGCGTCTACTTCTGCAGGCTGCAGGCCAATGGCCAGACCGCCACGCAGAAGATGCTCCGCATTGAGTAGGAAGGGAGGGAGAAACGTGAGATCAACAAGAGCAGCACTGCTCCTGGTCCTTGGGGCCTCCCTCGTTCTGATGACCGGATGCGGCGACCAGCTTCCCGAGGAAGTGCCGGATCCGATCGATCTCGAGGGCTTCCTCAACAACGGATGGGCCGCCTTCGAGGCCGGGAACTACGACGAGGCGCTGGATTACTTCCAGCAGGCGATAGATGCCGAGGTCCAGAACGCAGAGGTATACCTTGGCGCAGGATGGTCCTGTCTCTACCTCACCGACTACTGGGGCAAGGCCAACGAGTATTTCTACATGGCCCTGCAGCTCGACGGCGGCCAACCGCCCCTGGTTGACTACCTCACCGAGGTGGGCTTCCAGTCCGTAAGTGGCGGTCAGATGACGCCGTACGAGGTGGTTGACGACCGGATCACGGCGGGCCAGATCGACACGCTGGGTCTGCTGGTTGAGTCGGTGGACGAGA
>Ga0207797_1000588_pt1 | contig 27968 bp, 28 predicted proteins | sample PRCRCaboRojoPR_6_FD_187275 | JGI IMG/M metagenome (GOLD analysis project Ga0207797, IMG submission 187275) | Marine sediment microbial community from Cabo Rojo, Puerto Rico - PR CR 10% Liquid 1 (SPAdes) | ecosystem: Environmental > Aquatic > Marine > Coastal > Sediment | place: Cabo Rojo, Puerto... | reverse complement strand
GTGACGGAACGCCTCTATGCCTCCATCCATCTGGCGCACCAGCCGAATTCCCGTGTACCCGCGGAACGCCTGGACGTAGAACATCCCCTCGGGAAGCTCCCGGAAACCGATCCAGCGGCGAGACGGGGTCGTGCCATCGGCGGTCACGAGGTAGCTGAGGATCAGACTTTGGACGAAGGACGATGGCTCCTCGCCGTCCTGGGCGCGCCGGACTGTGAAATCGTCGGAAGAAATGACGTAGTCCTCCCAGAAGAATCTGAGCTGGAAGTCTCCATTGGCATCCTGCTGGCAGCCAGTGTACATCACCAGTTTGCTGGGCCTACGCTGCTGGAGGACATCCTGCGCTTGCTCGACCACCGGGGCCAGGCGGTCGATCCACTCCTTCAGTTGAGGTGTCTTGTTGGCATTTCTCAGCATTCGATCAGCTTCCGGTGGCATTGGCCTCTGCTGTCTTGACTAGGTCGAGGAACTCCTCCCACTCCTCCTGAAAGAGATGGAGGGTCGCCATACCGAGCTCCACATGGTAGGTCGTCTCACCATCGGGCTCGTCAGCTTGCCAGATCTCGAAATTCTTGGTCTCGGCCAGGGTTTCGACGGTCGGCTCTTCCATAGTTGCTCCTTATGTGTGTGGGCGGTGCCATCATTCGACACCGCCGATCCGAAGTCATGACGATTTTTATGCTGTCCGACCAGATGTCGGGTTTGGGGCAGACGAATTGGAGGCCTGGTCATAGAACGACGGTTCCGCCTGAGTCGCAGGACGGCCAGCGGATAGCTCGAAGATCCAGAGGTCGCGATCCCAGCCTGATTGGTAGCCAGCTTGCTCGACGACGCTGGTCAGCTCTGGCTCATCGACGGCCCTGAAGCGCACCTTGTCGCATCCCTGCTGCGCGGCGAGCTGTCTCAGAGATAGGAGGAGTTTCCCCATCGCGTCTCTGTGGCCATCCACGTAGCCGATGTCGACGGCGTCCTCTTTGTCTGTCTCACAGGTCAAGGCTAAAGCCGCCGGTCGATCCTGGGTGTCATTGGCCCAGACCCGGCCTCCTGAGAGATGTTGCGCCAGCCGCTCGCGCGTGAAGGTCTCCCACGACCAGAAGGCTTCGACCAACCCTCCGGACGCCCGATAGCGGGGCGAGTTCTGAACCAGCTTCCAGGTCGAATCGAGATCGGCCGCCGTCAGTTGGCCGAGCGGTGCGGCTGGTTCCGTGCGGAGGGGCTCGGCTTCGTAGAGCCGATAGGTAGCGACGTGGCGGAAGCCGTGTCGGGCGGCCAGGCGATGGACCGGCTGGTTCTCCGAGTGCGTCCCGAAGCGGAGGGTCCCCTGCTCGGTCTGGCTGAATGCTTCGACCAGATGAGCATGTAGCTTGCCTCCGACTCCCTGATGCTGATGCTCGGGGCTGACCCGCAGTCCCTCCAGCCACCACTGGCGGGGGGTTAGCTGCGTCAGCTTGGCCAACCCGATAACGCGGTCCCTCATCTCTGCAACAATGAGTCTGCCACTCGAGTCGGCAAGCCAGTCGTCCCAAACATTCGGGACGTAGTCGTCGGTCTCCTCCCAGATCTGGGCGCAGAGAGCTTCGACGTCGGCTCTATCAGCCGCTCGTGCTGCTCGAATCCGAATCTTCGGCATATTGCCTGGCGGCTTGTCTCACTTTCTCCTGCAGATGCTCGAGGGCTGCCTCGCCTACCTTCTTAACCACCGTAGGCTTCTGGCGTGGTTTTTCTTCGTCCTCTTCCACGACGGGCTCGGTGAACGGGTCGCGATCGTACAGCCGATAGAGGACGTAGCGCCCCAAAACCCGCAGGGTTGCCAGCGTCGGCGAAGCGAGCAGCACGCCGAGGATGCCAGCGAGCTGGCCGCCAGCGAGGACTGCGATCAGTACAGCAAGCGGATGGAGATCGAGGGTACGACCCAGGATACGCGGCACGAGAAGGTTGTTCTCGACCAGTTGGATGACCAGGTATATCCCAGCGACGAGGACGGCGAACCAGAAGTTGCCAAGCGGTAGGAAGACAGAGCCCTGAATCAGGGCCAAAAGGACCGCGGGTACGGCGGCAATGATGGGACCGATGTTAGGCACCATCTCCATCACACCAGCGAACAGCCCGAGGGCCCAGGCATAGGGCAGCCCAATGCCCGTATCGATTATAGCGGTGGCGACGGCTACGACCGATCCGAGCAGGAGTTGCCCGCGCAGAAAAGCGTTCCATACCTGGACAATCTCCTGACGAAGACGGACTGCATCCGCTTGATACCCCGGGGGGGCCAGCTCGACCACTTGCTCGGCGATGCGGTGGGCGTCCTTCACGAGGTAGAAGGCGACGATCAATATGAAGAAGACCCAGAACGCCCCGGAGGCTACGCTCAAGACCACGTCGAGCGTTCCCTGGGCGAGGGTCTCCACGAAGCGGCGTAGGGCCGCACTCAGCTCCTGGGCGACCAGGGACAGATCGAACTGATATCCGGCGATCTCTATCTCCCGGCCGAAGAAGGTGGTGATGTCGTCGATAATCTGCTTCAGGTCAAGCTGAGCCGAAATGATCGCTCGTCGGATGCTTGGGACGGCTGTGACCGGTGCGGCAAGGATGCCCAACATCACAATGACCAGAACGAGGAACAGGAGCCCGGATGCCACTCCTCTATGCATCCCAACGCGATCCTCCAGGAAGTCGATCGCGGGATTCAGAATGAAGGCCAACAGGAATGCAAGGACCAGGGGCCTGAGAAGACTCCGAAACTGGTAAACGACGAGCGCCAGAAGCAGGAGGCCAATGACAGCCACAATGTACTTCGTGACCGTGTCCCAACGGTGGTAAGGTCCCTCTGGATAGACCTTACTCTCACTGCTGATAGGATCGTTTGCCATCTCCTCGTCCTCGTCTTATGAAAGCATCCGTGACTCTTGGCAATATTATAACACTTCCAACTGTAAATATCCAATGTGCCAACGTAACATGTGGTCGAGTTTTAACAGACGCTCGATCGTTGACGCTCGGACGTGGTTGTATGGACCTGGACCCTGGGCTATAATCGGGAGAGACGATCTCCATCGAAGCGCTGATGGGTGCGCGTTGAGATATGAGCCGGCGATGACGATCATGTTTGTGGATGATCATCACCGCGGTATCCCATAATGGAGCATATGAACAGACAGGAGCAGGGGGGACTTTCTATGGAGACTCCGACGCACAATCTGAAAACCCGGCTTGAAGAGGGTGGGCCGCTGATCGGCTCATTGGTGACGGTACCGTCGCCGGACATCGCCGAGATTATGGCGCGTATTGGGTTTGATTATCTGTGGATCGAAACAGAGCACGCGCCGATGGGATTCGTGCACGCGCAGACTTTGATCCAGGCTGTTGGGGGACGCTGTCCATGTCTGGTCCGTATCCCGGACAAAGGAGAGGTGTGGGTCAAGAAGGCCCTCGACATCGGCTGCGACGGCATCGTGGTGCCACAGATCCGCTCGGCGGCCGAGGTTCAGCAGATTGTGCAGTGGAGTCTATACCCGCCGGTCGGCCAGCGCAGCGTCGGGGTCTCGCGAGCTCACGGGTACGGGATGACATTCCGCGAGTACGTGCGCACGGTGAACGACGAGCTGGTGATCGTCATCCAGGCGGAACACGTCGAAGCGGTGGAGAACATTGAGTCGATCGCGGCGGTGCCAGGAGTTGATGCGGTGCTCATCGGCCCGTTCGACCTCTCGGGTAGCCTCGGCGTGCTCGGTCAGACGCATCATCCGCGGGTAGTAGAAGCGATTGAGCGGGTCCGTCTTGGCTGCCGGGCGGCTGGCGTTCCATTGGGCATCTTTGCATCGGACGTCTCGATGGCCACCGAGTACATCGAGAAAGGGTTCTCGTTGATTGCTCTGAGTATGGATGCTTTCTTCCTGTGGCAGTCGGCCCAGGCTGCCCTGGAGGAGGTGCGTGGTCAGACGGGTACGGGAGGGGCATGATGGACTATCGGTTCCTGGGAGACACGGGGATCAAAGTGTCGGAGCTTTGTATGGGGACGTGGTCATTCGGCGGCGAGGCCGACGAGGAGGCCTCAGCGGCTATGTTCCACCGCTGTCGTGACGCGGGCGTCAACTTTTTCGACTGCGCCGACGTTTACCGGGATGGACGCTCCGAGGAGATCCTGGGACGCCTGATTGCCGATTGCCGAGACGAGGTGATTATCACGAGCAAGGTCTATTTTCCTACCGGCGACCACGTCAATGCAGCCGGAGCTTCCCGACGGCATATCCTGGCTTCTGTTGAAGGGAGCTTGCGGCGCCTGGGCACGGAGACCATCGATGTCTACTTCATCCATCGTTTCGATGAGCACACGGCGATCGAAGATACGCTGCGGGCGCTCGACGACCTGGTGCGTCAGGGAAAGATCCTCTACCCGGCCGCCAGCAATTTCGCTGCGTGGCAGATCGCCAAAGGGTTGGGCATCTGTGCCAGGGAAGGGTGGACGCCGTTCAAGTGCATCCAACCGATGTATAATCTGGTCAAGCGTCAGGCCGAGGTCGAAATCCTCCCCATGGCCGAGGCCGAGAGCCTGGGCGTCATCACGTACAGCCCGCTTGGGGGAGGGCTACTCACGGGGAAGTACGGGGTCGGGCGCCAACCCGCGTCGGGACGCCTGGTGGAAGATGAGATGTACCAGACTCGCTATGGTGCGGAGTGGATGTACGACGTCGCCGAGCGTTTTACGGCGTTTGCCGACGAGCATGGGTTCAACCCGGTGGCCCTGGCAGTGGCATGGGTAGGGAGCCATCCGGCGGTGACGGCGCCCATTATCGGCGCTCGCAACGTGACGCAACTCGAGGGATCCCTGGAGGCAGCCGAGATCAAGATGACGCCGGCGCTTCGGGCCCAGATATCGGCTCTCTCCCCGGCGCCTCCCCCGGCGACGGATCGCAACGAGGAACGGACGTCGATGAACTACGACGTGCGGTAAGAGTAGCGCTCGCTGCGCGTCATTGGCAAGTGTCTTGGTGGCTTTCTGGGAGGGCGAGGGCACCGGTCAGCTATACGGATCGATTTGAAAGGGTATTGAGCGGGATATGGAGACGATTAGGGTTGAACTGACGACGATGGCCCACGGCGGCGACGCCCTGGGTCGACACGAAGGAAAGGTCATCTTCGTGCCATACGCCATCCCTGGTGAGACGGTGGAGGCGGAGATTACGGAGGACAAGGAGCATTATGCCTTCGCCCGCCTGGTAGAGGTGATCGAGCCATCGCCCCAGCGGGTGGACCCGCCCTGTCCCTTTTTTGGCCACGGGAAGTGCGGAGGGTGCCAGTGGCAGCACATCGCGTACGATACCCAGCTGCGACTGAAGGCGGACATCCTGGCCGATCAGCTGGAGCGCATCGGAGACATCGAGGAACCGGCGGTGCAATCGACGATTCCTGGCGACACCGGCTGGGCTTACCGGAATCACGCGCAGTTTCATCCCGCTCCCGGCGGTGGACTTGGGTTCAAGAGGGCTTCCGGGGATGGGGGAGGTCCGCAGGTCATGCCGATCGAGTACTGCATGATCCTTCATCCGCTGGTGTCGGAACTCTACGACGTGATCGACCTTGACGTCGAGGGGCTTATCCGACTGGTACTGAGAGCGGGCACGGTCACGGGCGATCGTCTGATCGGCTTCGAGATGGAGGAGGATAAGCCGCCGGCCCTTGAGTCCGACGAGGCGGTGTCGTGTGTCCTCCTACTTGGAGAGGGTGGCTATGCCAACTTGATCGGCGACAACTATATCACCGAGGTGGTTGCCGAACACACCTATCGGATCTCCGCTTCCTCTTTCTTCCAGGTCAATACACCGCAAGCAGCGGAGCTCGTCCGTCTGGCCCTGAGGTATCTCGACCTGAAAGGCGACGAGACAGTCCTCGATGCGTTCTGTGGCGTCGGGCTTTTCACCACGCATCTTGCCGATCAGGCTGAGTTGGTGATCGGGATCGAATCGTCCCCCCCGGCAGTCGACGATCTATTGGTGAATACAGAGGATCGGGACAACGTCGAGGTCGTCGAGGGCGCCGTGGAGGACGTGCTCCCGGAGGTCACTGTTCCTGTCGACGCTGTACTCCTGGATCCCCCTCGTGGTGGCGTGGAGCGATCTGCCCTCGACGCTCTGGTCGAGATGGATCCAAAGCGTATCGTCTACGTCTCGTGTGATCCTGCTACACTTGCTCGAGATGCCAAGCGACTGGGACGGAGCGGCTACCGGCTGGTTGAGTCGCATCCCGTAGATATGTTCCCGCAGACGTACCACGTAGAGAGCGTGTCGCTTTTCGCGCCCGGCTAGCCAGGGACTGTATAGGTTACGGAGTAGCGAGGTAGGGCGCCGGAATCGTATGACGCTCTGGCGTTGACCAAATGGCGTTCGGTGGACGTCTCATCTGGAGCAGGAGGCCGTGACGGTGTAGGGGGGACCGCCCTGCTATGGCTGAAGACTCGAGTGCCGAAACCAGAGGCAGTGGAGAACCGTGCGTCGGCACCGAACGGACACTGCTGAAGGTCCTCTTCGACCGGATGCCGATGGGCATCGCGGTCTTTGACCGAGAAGCGCGGTTGCGCCGCTGCAATCCGACCTGGGCGGAGTTTATCGGACGGTATACCCCCACGCCGGTCAGCAGGGTAGTCGCGGGGACAAGTCTATTTGAGCTAGCACCGGGCACGGAAGATCGCTTCCGGCCTGTTCTGGATCGGGTGTTGACGGGTGAGACGGTGCGCCTGGAGGGGTTCCGCTCGGAAAGCGGAGGGATCGTCTCGTATTGGGATGTGGTCTTCGCGCCCCTGGTGGAAGATGGCGCGGTGGTGGGGTTCATCGATGTCACCATCGACGCCACAGAGAGGGAGTTGTCCCACCAGACGCTTGCGCAGCGGGTCGAGGAACGAACGAGCGAACTGAGACAGCGCCGGCGCGTGGCGGAGGGACTCCGGGATATCCTGAACGTCCTCAACTCGGACCGTTCACGCGGAGAGATCCTGGGGTATATTGTGGCCGAGGCGAGCCACCTGCTTGGCGCCAATGGTGGTGCGATCTATCATCTGGATCAAGTGCAAGGGAGCGTCACCCTTGAGGCGAGTCACGGTCTACCGGACCCATTCGTCGCCCTGGAGGCGTTCCCGCTGCAGCCCGGAAGTGTCGTCGACGATCTGTTCAGCGGCACGCCCGTGGCGATACCGGACCTCTCGTCCTACCTGTCGACGGAGACCCCTGCAGAAGATGGTGCTCAGGACGTCAGGGTCCGTACGTGGCTGGACCGCGTGACCGGCCACTATCGAGCTTACCTGGGCGTTCCGCTGGTGATTAAGGATCAGGTATACGGCACACTAGGGCTCTATTACGGCGATCCTCGGACGTTTTCCGAAGAGGAGATTCAGCTGGGGATCGCTCTTGGCGACCAGGCAGCCCTGGCGATTGAGAACGCGCGGCTGCGATCTCAGGCCAGTCAGGTGGCGGTGGTGGCTGAGCGGGAGAGACTGGCGCGAGAGCTGCACGACTCGGTGACGCAGTCGCTCTACAGCCTGACGCTTCTGGCTGAGGCGAGCCAACGGATGGTCGGTGCCGGTGATTTGGAGCCCGTGCGGGAATACACAGCCCGGCTGGGAGAGATCGCCCAGCAGGCTCTCAGGGAGATGCGTCTTCTGGTCTACCAGCTGCGCCCCCTGGTTCTGAAACGGGAGGGGCTGGTGGGGGCTCTGCAGCAGCGTCTGGACGCCGTCGAGAAGCGAGCCGGGGTGGATGCGCGTCTGCTGGTGGAGGGTCCGATCGAGCTACCGGCAGAGATCGAGGATGGGCTTTATCGCATCGCACAGGAGGCGCTCAACAACGCGCTGAAGCATGCCGTGCCCACGTCGGTGACGGTGCGCATCCGAGCCAATGGAGAGGGAGTGGCCCTGGAGGTGCGTGACGATGGCCGGGGCTTCGACCCCGAGGAAGTGAGGGACGCCGGTGGAATGGGGCTCGCCAACATGCGAGACCGAGCCGAGAGGCTGGGTGGGGATCTCGTGCTCCTCTCAGCGCCGGGTGAAGGGACGACTGTCAAGGTGAGTTTGGAGGTGCCTGGATGAGCGCGGAGATCCGAATTCTGATCGCTGACGACCACGCCGTAGTACGAGAAGGACTGCGAGCTCTGATCGACACGGAACCGCAGATGGAACTGGTCGGTGAGGCTGCCGATGGCGTTGAGGCCGTGCAGAAATCCGCCGACGTCAATCCCGACGTGATTCTTTTGGACCTGGTGATGCCCCGCAAGGGAGGCCTCGAGGCCATTCGCGAGATTAAGGAGGAGAATCCGAAGGCCCGAATCCTGGTGCTCACCAGCTTTGCTGAAGATGATAAGGTTTTCCCGGCCATAAAGGCTGGAGCACAAGGGTACTTGTTGAAAGACTCGTCCCCGCGCGAACTTCTCCAGGCGATTCGCGACATTCATCACGGTCAGCCGTCGATGCACCCCACGATCGCGCGCAAACTGATGCGCGAGATCCAGCGGGGCTCCGAGTTGCCGCTGGCGGAGGAACCGTTGACGGAGCGGGAGGTGGAGGTCCTTACCCTGGTGGCCCAAGGGTTCACGAACCAGGAGATTGCCGATAGACTATTCGTCAGCGAGCGCACGGTGCGCACCCACGTCAGCAATATTCTGAGCAAGCTTCACCTGGCAAACCGCACCCAGGCGGCGCTCTACGCGCTGCGCAAGGGGCTAGCCTCCCTGGATGAGACCTGACCTTTCCCCATTACTTGACCCAATCGAATCAGTCATTTGATCTACGAGGGCCACTCTCAGAGTGGTCCTTTTGTCTATCTGGGAGTAGATCGTGGCTCCAATCGGCGGCGTATCTGTCTAAAGAGCGAAGTTCTAGGTGAGGCTGGTTCGCTTAGGGACAGAATCCGGTCAGAGCATCTCGATTCTGACAGATCTTCCAGATCCCGCCCCTCTCTATGGGGCGCAATGCGACTTTTGTTCCAGGCGAAATTGGACTTTTGACCGATGCGTGAACGGCACTGAAATAGTATGATGCAACTGCGCCACAGGGCGGGTCGATGTGTGGCGTCAGTTGGTCGGGGCTGCTTGCTCGCTGCTCTGGCGGCGAGGTGGGGCAGAGCTGAATCCGAGGGCTCCGGTATGGATAGAGGTGGAGCAAAAGGGTGCTGCTGAAGGACCGGAGCGACCACGTCCAACTCTACAGCGGAGGCGGTATCGGGTGAAGGCAGATTCTCAATTACTCGTTGGTTGCCGTGAAATCGGTACAAGGATCCTATAGAAGGTAGGAGGTAGACAACAATGACAAATCTTAACCCGTTGGCTGATCGCCTCGTCGTGGAGCCGCTGGAGAAGGACGTGGAGACCTTCGCCGGCGGTGAACTGGTACTTCCGGACACGGCCAAAGAGAAGCCACAGCAAGGGAAGGTCCTGGCCGTTGGACCAGGTGCCCGAGACGAGACGGGCAATCGCGTCCCGATGGACGTTGCCGTCGGCGACACAGTAATCTTCGCGAAATACGCGGGCACCCCCTTCAAGACGGATGGGGGAAAAGACGTGCTCCTGATGAAGGAGAGTGATATTCTGGCTATCTTAGCCTGACCCAGGAGAGGGAACCATGGCAAAACAATTAGCATTCAGCGAGAGTGCGCGCACGGCGCTCAAGAGCGGTATTGATATGGTGGCGGGCGCCGTCGTTACGACGCTCGGTCCCAAGGGGCGCAATGTGGCGCTCGACAAGAAGTGGGGCGGCCCGACGATTACGCACGACGGGGTGACAGTCGCCAAGGAGATCGAGCTGAAGGACCCCTTTGCGAACATGGGGGCTCAGTTGCTGAAGGAAGCTGCCACCAAGACGAACGACATCGCTGGTGACGGCACGACCACTGCGACGTTGCTTGCGCACGCAATTATCACAGAGGGTATGAAGAACGTGGCCGCTGGGGCCAACCCGATGCTGCTGAAGCGCGGCATCCTGGCTGGCGCGCAGGCGGTCGTCGAAGCGCTGGCAGACGACGCGATCGAGCTGTCGACGAAGGAAGAGATCGCGAACGTGGCGGCTATCTCCGCTCAGGACCGGGAAATTGGGGAGTTGATCGCCGACGTGATGGATCGGGTCGGTAAGGACGGCGTCGTCACGGTCGAGGAGAGCAAAGGGCTTGAGTTCGAGATTGAGTACGTGGAAGGGATGCAGTTCGACCGCGGCTACATCTCTCCGTACTTTGTGACCCGGGCCGAAGGCATGGAGACCGTGATCGAGGAGCCTTACATCCTGATCCACGATAAGAAGGTCTCCTCGGCTCAGAATCTCGTGCCCATCCTGGAGAAGCTGGTCCAGAGGGGCGAACGGGACCTGGTGGTGATCGCCGAAAACATTGACGGGGAGGCGCTGGCGACGCTGGTGCTAAATAAGCTGCGCGGCATGCTGAACTGCGTCGCGGTGAAGGCCCCTGGATTTGGCGATCGCCGCAAAGCGATGCTCCAGGATATCGCCGTTCTGACCGGCGGTCACGTGATTACGGAGGAAGAGGGGCGCACGCTGGAGGGAACGACGATCGAGGACCTGGGCCGAGCTGACAAGGTCGTCTGCACCAAGAATGATACGACCATCGTCGGGGGCCACGGCAGGGATGCCGACATAAAGGGACGGATGGAGCAGATCAAGGTCGAGATCGACCGCTCGACCTCGGATTACGACCAGGAGAAGCTGCAGGAGCGTCTGGCCAAGCTGGCCGGTGGGGTGGCCGTCATCCGAGTGGGCGCGGCGACAGAGACGGAGCTGAAGGAGAAGAAACACCGCGTTGAGGATGCGCTATCCGCCACGCGCGCGGCGATCGAAGAAGGAATCGTTCCGGGCGGCGGGGTGGCGCTCATCAACGTCATCTCCGCTCTCGACGGCGTCGAGGTCGCCTACGATGATGAGAAGACGGGCGTCAATATCCTGCGGAAAGCGCTGGAGATGCCGCTGCGGAAGATCGCCGAAAACGCGGGGCAGGATGGTGCGGTAATCTTGAGTGCGGTGCGGCGCCTCCACGAAGAGAAGGGAAACGATCACATCGGCTATGACGTGCTCCTGGATGACTTCGGCGATATGGTGGAGAAGGGCATCATCGATCCGGCCAAAGTGACCAAGGGGGCCCTGTCCAACGCGGCCTCGATCGCGGCAATGGTTCTCTCGACCGAAGCGCTCATCACCGACATACCAGAGCGGAAGAGAGAGATGCCGGAGATGCCGGAATACTAGCCTGAAGATGCACGGCTGGCGAGTCGGCTCGGCGCCGTTCTGACCGAAAGGGTTAGAGCTGATCCGCCAGCTGTCAGAACCAACGACGGTGGTTACTGAGGAGGAAAGACGCATGGCGAAGGCATTCTGTCCCAACTGCGACGCCGAGATTCAGATGCGAAATCCGAAGCCCGGCGCCAAGCTGACCTGCCCGGAGTGCGAGGAGCAGCTTGAGATCGTCGGCACCAATCCCTTTGAGCTGGATTATCCGTACGAAGAGGAGTGGGATGACGACTGGGACGAGGACTGGGACGAAGACTGGAACGACTAGCAATTCAATTCTCACCAGATTCGGCTTGAGTGCTGCATCGGGTTGAAGGAGACCAGAGCGCTTCGCTCGGATGGCGAAGCGCTCTCTCCAATCGGTAGATGCGAACGGGTCGGGGACGCCGAATCGGGATCTTCGTCACTGGTGTCTGAGTCGAGAGGCTATCGCGCAGGATGGAGGAGAATCGGGCGCTGATATTGATCGTCGTCAGGCCGGGGCCGCTTCGGGACGGCGTAGAAGCGCTGATGGCCACGGTGTCTCGGGCCGAGATTGTCGGTAAGGCGGAATCGGCATCCTCGGCCCTCAGTCTCGTCCTTCGTTGCCACCCGGATCTCCTGCTGCTCGATGCTGGCCTGCCCGGGGGCGAGAGCTGGAACGTCCTGACGCACTGTCGTAGGGAGCAGCCCGGGCTGCGCTGCATCGTCTTCGCCGACGATGCGGAACAGGTATGGGAGAGCAGAGCTGCGGGCGCCGATGCCGTGTTCCTCAAGGGGGTCCCGGCTGAGGAAATCGTCGGAACTGTAGAAAAACTTCTGTTTGGTAGCTAAGCGTGCCGAAGAGGATCGTCTTCGCGCCGCAAGTGGTCCTCGTGAGGGGGGCTTCGATATGGTGGCGGTCAGGCGTCTGCTGGTAGAACTTGCGGACGAAGTGGGAACCGTCTAGAGGAACGATCCCCCCGGTGCCCAAACCGGTCCGTACCGTTTCGAGCTCGCCCGGAGGCCGATGCGCATCGAGCCATGGCTGGCTCACTTCCCCTCCGTTTTTCCCAGTAACCTCTCTGTCTGTGATCCTGCGTCATTTGATGTAGGTAGGACTGTGGTCAAGAGGACTTTTGTCTCGGTCGAGATCCACCTTGTGACCGATGCATGGGGCGGGCAAACGTGATACGATAGTGCTAACTGGTTGGACTAGCGTGATTGGTCTGAGGGTCAGAACGGGGGAGAAGCAACTGAACGTATTCTGCTCCGGTTATCGGGTGCCGACAGGCCGAGGCGGCTGAGCCTGTCTTCGGGGTCTCCTTCTCGACTCGTGGTGATCTGAGGTGGCTCGTTTTTGGCGGGTTTCCCCTGCCTGCCGCGCACCGGGCACCAGCGCCCGGCGTCCTTGAGTGAGAGAGGAGGATACGCCATGAGATGGGATAACGTGAAGCTAGTGCTTGTACTGATGGTTGCATTCCTGGTCGGAACTGGTGTCGGTAGCGGTGCGAGCTGGGCGTTTCTTGCTGCTCGGGGTAACCAGGTGGAGGTCGTCGAAGGGTATACGACTAACGTGAACGAAGCGGGCACGGGCATCGGTTTGGCCGCGGAGCCCGACGGTCTGGGCAAAGGGTACAGCGTCTCCGGCGCCTTCTGGCGGGAAGCAGACGGTCCGTGGCACACCAGCGGTCCAACTTGCCTGAAACCTCTGACGAGTGGGCAGCCGGTGCGCATGGGGGTGGTTGCGGTTGAGCCGAGCATGGAGGCGCCCGGCCGGGAGGTCGTCGTGTGGCTGGAATGCCTGGACTGATCAGAAGAGTGGGAAGGGCCAATCATTAAGTCGTCTCGGAGGAGGAAAGGGTCAGTGATAGATGATAGTGGGTCGCAATCAGATCCGCCGGCAGGTCGTGATGAAACGAAGCCCCCTCACCCATGGGGGGACGTGCCGCTCGCGCAATGGACGGACTGGCGGTGGCAGCTTTCGCATCGGCTCAACGCCGTCGAGGATTTCGCTCGGGTCGTCGATCTCACCTCTGAGGAAGTAGAAGGCCTCTCGGCGCCCGGGCATTTTCGTGTCGAGGTTACCCCCTATTTCGCCAGCCTGATGGATCCGGAGGATCCGGGATGTCCCATTCGGCGCCAGGTGATTCCCACGGCGCGGGAGATGGTTCTCTCTGAGGGGGATCAGATCGACTCACTGGCTGAGGATGCTCATTCGCCGGTTCCGGGACTGGTGCACCGCTATCCTGATCGCGTGCTGATGCTGGTCACCACCCAGTGCGCCAGCTACTGCCGCTTCTGCACGCGCAGCCGCATGGTGGGCGATGCGCATGCCCAGTTCAACGCGGCCGCGTACGAGCGGCAGCTGGCCTACATCGCGTCTACCGCTCAGGTCCGCGACGTGCTGCTATCCGGCGGCGACCCGCTGATGCTGCCGGCACGCCTGCTGGAGGATTTGCTGAGACGTCTACGGGAGATTCCGCACGTGGAGGTCGTGCGTATCGGCTCTCGGGTGCCGGTTTTCCTCCCGCAGCGTGTGACGGAGGATCTGAGCGCTATGCTGTGCAGGTATCACCCACTGTGGATGAACATTCACTTCAGCCATCCGCGAGAGATCACGCTGGAGGTTGAAGGGGCTCTCGCCCGACTGGCCGGCGCTGGAATCCCGCTGGGGAGCCAGACGGTCCTCATGGCTGGCATCAACGACTGTCCGAACGTCATTCTCTCGCTGGTGCAGGCGCTGGTGAGGAACCGCGTGCGGCCCTACTATCTCTACCAGTGCGATCTCGTGCAGGGGGCGAGCCACTTCCGAACGCCGGTGTCGAAGGGGCTGGAGATCATAGAAGCGCTCCGCGGTCATACGTCTGGCTTTGCGGTGCCGACGTTCGTGATCGATGCCCCCGAGGGGGGAGGGAAGGTCCCCGTATTGCCCACTTACTTGCTCAGCATGTCCGACCGCCGGGTGGTGGTGCGGAACTACGAGGGCTTGATGAGCACCTATACGCAGCCCACGGATTATCGCCCCCACGACCCGGTCACCTGTGCCTACTGTCGCTCTCGTCCGGGTGAGGGGACTCAAGAAGGGGTAGCCGGACTGCTGGCGGGCCACATGCCGACGATCGCGCCGGAGAACTGGCGTGCCGACCACCAGCGAGTGGTGCGGGATAGAGCGGCGCTCGAGGTGGGGCAGCAGGGGGGTGCCGATGCCCGGGCGGCAGAGGTTCTGAGTAGTGGTTCTGACGGCCGTGGGTCTCAGGAAGGAGAGGAATGACATCGGGTTTGCGTGTAGCGCTGATATGTAACTTGAAGGTGAACGTCTCGGTGGGGAGCGACGCGCCCCCGGATGCGCTGGCCGAATATGACTCGTTGGAGACGGCGACGGCCTTGGAGGAGGCCCTGATTGCCGGGGGGCACGAGGTCGTCCTGCTGGAGGGGGATGAGACGCTATTGGACACGGTGCGGCGGGTCGCTCCCGACGTATGCTTCAACATCGCCGAGGGACTGAGAGGCGACGCCCGGGAGGCTCAGGTCCCAGCGGTGCTGGAAATGCTGGACATTCCGTACACCGGATCGAAGGTGCTGTCGCAAGCTATCTCCCTGGACAAGGGGATGGCGAAGCGGGTCTGGCGCGATGCGGGCCTTCCAACACCCCCGTTCCAGGTCTTTCGGCGGGCTGATGAGCGGTTGGATCCACGGCTGTCCTTCCCTCTCTTCGTCAAGCCCGTGCACGAGGGTACGGGGATGGGGATCAACGACCGTTCGATCGTGGATAGCGAAAGCAGGTTGCGTCAGCAGGTTCGATGGGTGATCCAGACTTACCGGCAACCGGCACTGGTGGAGGGATACCTTCCGGGGAGAGAGTTCACGGTGGGCCTGATCGGAAACGCCCGATTCTCCGGCGAAAGTCGGCGCAACGGGCTTTACGACGGGCGGGGCTTCCACCTGTTCCCGGTGCTGGAGATAGATGCCGCCGTGGGCGCCGGGCGGGGGGTCTACAACACCGCCTCGAAGTCGTATGACCCGGGCGAGGACGGAGCCCCGCTCTACCTGTGCCCGGCGGACATACCGGTGCCTCTCGAAGCGGCGCTCAAGGGGCTGGCCGTCGAGGCCTTCGAGGCGATTGGAGCGCTGGACGTCGGTCGCGTGGACTTTCGATTGGGTCACGACGGCCGACCTTATCTTTTGGAGATCAACACGCTGCCAGGTCTCAACCCCAGGTTAAGTGACCTGTGTATTATGGCGCAAGCCGAGGGGTTCGACTATACGGATTTGATCAACGAGATTCTCGACCTGGCCCTGGAACGGTATGCGGAGGAGGGCAGGACGGACCGACGAGTCGAGGAACTCTTTCAACGGTCGGTGGTCAGGGTGGTTGCCCCGGCGTGGAAAGGGCTCTGATGGGAACGGGGCGGCAGCGTCCTGGTATCGCCGTCGTGTACAACGCCAGCGATGGGTTGGTCAAGGGTGAGCCAAGGGACCTGCTGGCCGAGCAGGGGGTCATCCACTGCGCGGAGGCGGTGAGCAATGCGTTGTGTGCGGCGGGTTACCGGGTGGCGCAGGTGCCGGTGCATGCGGACGTAGAGCTGGCACTGGCGCGGCTGGGGGTTCAGCTTGATGTGGCGCAGTCATCCAGGGCCGTACTGGGACCTGGCGCTGCAGGAGGATGGATCCATCAGCGTTGCCATTGAGTGAGCGTCCGGGCCGAGGTGGGGGGCGTCTCGCTCCTCGTCGAAGACATTGGCCGGGGGTTCGACCTAGAATCCGCCGGGAGTGGGGGCGGCATGGGCCTGGGGAGCATTCGAGAGCGCGCGGCGAAGCTTGGCGGCTCCCTCGAGGTCGTGTCAGCGCCCGGCAACGGGACGACCGTCAGCGTTAGTCTGGCGTTGGGGAGCGGTTGAGGACCGCGGCAGCGACCGGTCGCTGTTCATAGTTGGAATGGCCTGATCGACGAGTCAGCCCCCGTCTCGGGGCTGACGTCGCCAGTCGGCTCCGAATCCGATGGGAGCGGATCGAGCGCTGCTCTTACTCCTGCTGCAGCCTTTCGCGCAGACGCGGGCCGACGAAGGGGAGGCCGAACAGGGGGGCGAAGACGCAGAAGTCGAAGATGCCGGCGAGCAGGGGGACAAGCCCGACGATGGCAAGAATCCACCCCCCGGTGCCCCGAATCAACAACAAGCCAACAAGAATGAGGGCCAACCCCGCGAGGGCGCGAATGAGCCGTCCGGCGGACCCGGCAATGAAACTGAAGAATCCTTCCATTTTGATCTCCTTATGTGTTCTCGGATGCGTGACGTCCTTCGACCGTTGGCGAGACTCGTATCAACCCGTATGCGATATATTTATAAGGTTAATTGATGATGACGTGAAGGGTCTCGGGGAATGTTTGTTTGCCCTGAACTTTTTTCTAAGGAACAAATACTCCTATTCCCCTCAGACGACTGACGACGGACGATGGACGGCGCCGACAGGTCGAGGCCCCCATCGTGCTGGATTGTCGTGAATCTGGCGCTGTTAACGTTCTGAAACCAGTATACCACAGGTGGGGTTGTTTGTCAATATGGAGCTTCATAGTTCCCGATATGGAAAAGGTTTGTGGGCCCGAACAGGTATGTTTTCGCTGCAGCCTGCGCTGATGGAGTAGACTCCATCGTGGAGAGGGGATGAATGATGATTTTCCGTTGATACGCCATTTGTCGCAGAGAAGTGGGTGTGCGAGCCATTCTTTTGTCTGGGCCGGAATCTGTCTTGTGACCGATGTGTATTGGGCCAGGGGATGATATGATTGATCGTATGGAAGCGCGAGGCGGATGCGCGCCAACGTGAAGAATCGGGCGGCGATGGAAAAGGAGGCAGCTATGAGACGATCGTGCGGGCCGGGATGGAAGGCTGGCGTGGCGGTGGTGTTTCTGGGGGGGCTTCTGGCAGCGTGCGGCGTTCCGACCCAGGCGGATCAGCCGGGGCGGGCGCAGGTCGAGGAGATTACCATTCAGATCCTGGAGTCGTTTCCGGTGCAAGTCGAGGTGTTGATCAAAGGGAATCTGCCGGACAGCTGTACCGACGTCGACCAGGTCGATCAGCGGTTCGACTCGGAGGAGAACATCTTCTGGATCGAGATCACGACGGTTCGTACCACGGACGATCCGTGTGCTCAGGTCCTCACTCCCTTCGAGGAGACGGTTTCACTTGAGGTATACGGCCTGGCGGCGGGAACCTATACGGTGGACGTGAACGGGGCGCGGGAGACGTTCAGGCTGGACGTGGACAACGCACCATCTGACGCCGGGTTGCCGAATCCGGCCTCCGTCTACTGCCAGGAACAGGGATACGTGCTGGAAATACGGAGCGACGAGGAGGGCAACCAGTACGGGGTGTGTGTCTTCCCTGATGGGAGCGAGTGCGACGAATGGGCCTTCTTCCGGGGAGAGTGTGGACCCGTCGACTGACCTCGATGACAACGGGAGATTGGAGGGATTAGGATGGAGAGAGCAGAGACGATTCTACGCCTTGTCCTTCAGGCGATTGGCCTGGCTATGGGCGTCGCCGCCGCCGTATTGAGCGCTCTGGGTGAGACAGCGTTCGAGACCATCGGCCTTTTCGCTGGCATTGGGCTCTTTGCGCTGGGCGTGGCGGCGCTGTCCCAGGCGGAGCGATAGGGGCATCACTGCCTGGACGGACGCCGTGATGGAGGGATGGGTTTTGCTGCCAATCCCTCCATGAGATTCGTCGGAGCCGTATGAAGACTCACGATGCAGGCAGCCCGGATTCGGCCTTAGGAGATTGGGAAAGAGTCTTCGACGAGTATGAAGGCTCTGACGGGGGGTGAGACATGTACAAGAGGGTAATCTTACTGGGTGTCGTCTGCGCGGCCTTTGTGTTGACGATGGCGACGACCGCGACTGTCGCGGCCGACCCGGCTTGCCCCGCCTGCCCGACGGAGACGCCGGTGGTGACGTGTGCTCCGACAGAGACGCCAGTGCCGACAGCGATACCGACGGAGACGCCAGTGCCGACAGCGATATCGACGAATACGCCAGTGCCGACAGCGATACCGACGGATACGCCGGTGCCTACAGCGACTCCGACGGATACGCCAGTGCCGACGGCGGCCCCGACGGATACGCCGACGCCCACGGCGACGGAAGCCCCGGCGCCGACAGCGACGCCGAAGAAGTCCTTCAAGCCAAGCAGGCCGCGCCCCACGGTGGAAGCGTCACCGACGGCCACGCCGATGGTGGCGGTGCTGCTACCGGTGACCGGATTCGCGGGGCACGCCGGGCCTGCTGTAGCCGGGATCTATGTGGCGGGGTTCGTGGCGCTGGCCTACGCCGCATTGAGACTGAGAAGATAGGGCAGCATGCCGCGTCGGAAGATGACTTTTTGGCGAAAATGAGCGAGTGGCGTGTTTCTCTTCGCTGACGAGAGCGATTGCGAAGACTGTACCTTCCTCCACGGAGAGGGACTGCTGTTCTAGACGGTAGCAGTTCGAAGATGGTGAAGGGGAGATGATACGACGGCCCTGCGGTCGGGCTGTGGGCACTGCGGTGGGCAGGACGCCTGGAAGACGGTCGAGCCTGGTTGTGGGGACTTGAAGCCAAGCGGAGCGGGGAATCTGGACAGCGGGGAATCTCGGTCATTTGTCGTAGACGATTCAGACATCTGACTCAGAAGAGACCGCTTCGGAAGCGGTCTTTTTGTTTGATGTGGAATCCTTCTTGTGACCGATGTGGGCCAGGTGAGCGGATGATATGATGGGGTTGACGGGCTTATAAATCCTGCAGGAAAGGAGATTAGGACATGGGTGCCTCAGCGCTGATCATAGCCCTCCCAGGGCCGTTGCGAGACGGTCTCCACGCTCTCGTGGGCACGATGCCCCAAATTGGCACCGTGGACGTCAGTGGTGACGTCGAATCCGCCTATGGATTACGGTTCAACCCGTGTCCAGCTCTGGTGCTACTCGATGCACATTTGAACGAGGACAACGTCTGGCTGGCGGTGAGGCGGATCAAGCGGAGGTGGCCGCGAGCTCGAACGATCGTTCTGGCGGGAAACGTCGAGCAAGAGGAGGCGGCGGAGGCTGCCGGCGCGGACGTGGTGCTTCTTCAGGGGCTGCCGGCGGAACGGCTCGTGGCTGCGATCGTGAGACTGCTACCACAGCCGGTCCTTTGAGAGGCCTCGATGACGGTGCGAAAGAAAGTATTTTGGGGGGATACGGGAGACAGCTCCTCGATGAGAACGTCAGAGTCTTGGAAGGGGTAGGGACATGGAGACAAACGGGGTTGGCGCTGATTCTTTGCGGAAGAGACCAGGGGGCTTGGGGATCCTGCCCGCCGCCCTAATGAGGCCCGGAGCTACGATGTCGTCTCTGAGCAACGTCCGATGGAGTTGGTGGGCTATCCCTGGTTTGCTGACGGTGGCCGTTATCATCGTCTCGGTGGTCGCCTACAGCTACGCGGACTGCCGGTATATCTATCGGCTGGAGATGGATCATTACGCCAGCGGCGCCAGTCAGGCGATTCGGCCTCCTGATCCTATCTCGCCGCTGCCCATCACCATGGCTATCCGCGGGGTGGGCCGTGTCGTCTCTACCGGTGTGGCCTGGCTCGCCTGGTCTGGCATCCTCTACCTGGCACTGATTCTCTTCGGCCGCAACGGAGTCGGCTTCAGTAGCGTCTGGACCCTCATCCAGTGGTCATGGCTTCCCTACGCGGTCCGAGGCATCCTGCAGAGCGCGTTCATGACCCTGACCGGCCGACCCGTCTACAATCAGGGGCTGTCGGGCCTCGTGTTCGACAGGACACCTCCCCCTATGATGAGCTACGACTACGTCATACCCAGCGTCAATGAGGAGGCGCTGGCAACCGTTCTGTCCAGGCTGGACGTCTACCTGGTCTGGCAGCTGGCGCTGATGGTGATGGGGACACTGGCCCTCTCCCGGTTCTCTCGTAGGAAGGCCATCGCCGTCATCGTCGGGATCTGGCTCGTCTTCACCCTCGTCTCCGTGGTTCCGACCTTCTTGCCCGGGACCTTCGCCCGGTTCCGGTATTTCTGATCCGGTGCCTGCCTTGAGGAAGGGGAGGACGCGATGATGAATGCTCACCCGGCCGTGGCTATCGATGAGTCAGCGGCCCGGATGACTGACTGGACGGTCGCTCAAGATGGGCCCGGGGTGGGCGCCCTGCCTCTGATCCGTGTCGAGAATCTCCAGCGCCATTTTGTCATGGGCGATCAGACCGTGCGCGCCCTGGACGGGCTCAGCGTCACCATCGGTGCCGGAGAGTTCCTGGCCATCATGGGGCCGTCGGGGTCGGGCAAATCGACGCTCCTCTACCTGCTGGGCGGGCTCGACCGCCCGACGGAAGGGAGCATCCGCGTGAATGGGACTGAGATCAGCACCCTGGATGAGAACGCGCTGGCGACCTACCGGCGGCGGGAGATCGGCTTCATCTTCCAGTCCTTCCATCTTGTCCCAACTATGACGGCCCTCCAGAACGTCGCCTTTCCCATGGTCTTCTCCGGCGTTCCGGAGAAGGAGCGCCATGGGCGCGCCAGCGATCTCCTTGGTCACGTAGGCCTGGCGGACCGGATGCACCACAAACCCACCGAGCTCTCCGGGGGACAGCAGCAGCGCATCGCGGTGGCGCGAGCCCTCGTCAACAACCCCACGATCGTCCTGGCCGACGAGCCCACGGGCAATCTCGATTCCCAGACCGGTGGGGAGATTATGGAGCTGCTGAGGCGGCTTAACCGGGAGGAGGGTCGGACGATCCTGACCGTCTCTCACGACCCTCGGGTAACCGACTACGCCACGCGAGCTATCCATCTGCTCGATGGCCGGCTGGCGGCTTAAGGTATCTGCTCAAGACATCATAGAGGAGCGCGTATTATGGAGAGGTTCTCTCTCGCCCAACTCATCACATTCGCGGGTGCTCCAGGGGCATTGCCTGAGCGTCGCTCTCGGCTGAGCCTGCGCGCAGTGACCCTGTTTCTGCTGGCGGCGTTCACCGTGGGTCTTTTCTCCGCGCCTCCAGCCTGGGCTCAGGAGCCGGATGCGACGCCCACGGCAACTAGGGAGGCCTCTGTGCCGACACCCTCCCCGATCCCACCTCCGACAGCTCTGAGCGTGACCAGCGTCGAACCGAGGACCATGATCAACGCTGCCGGAGGCACGTTGAGCGTCTACGGCGCCGGGTTCACCGCCGGGACGGCCGTTCGCCTGGTTGGGTACGGGCTCCTCTCGACTTCCACCGTCAACGCGACGGCCGTGACGGCGCAGGTCCCGGCGGGCGTGCCGGCCGGTGTCTTCGACCTGCAGGTCGGCGACGGAACCCAGACGGCCACGCTGTCTCGGGCTCTCACCATTGTAGCTCCCACGCCGACGCCGCAGCCATCCTCGGCGGCGCCGCCTCCGCCAGGACGTCCGATCCTCACCATCCGCAACTACGCGGTGACGCCCGCCCAGGTGCGTCCCGGGCAGGCGTTCGTGGTCACCGTCGAGATCTACAATAACGGGAGCCGCGCGGGTGAGAACACGTTGGCCGTCTTTCCCGGGGATCCCTTCCTTCCCGTCGGTGAGCCCGGACACATGATCGGACAGATTCACATCAATCACGTGGCTGTGATCACGCAACGGATGCGGGTCCCCTCGACCCTCAGCGGCGGCGTCTATCAGCTGATGGTCAACCTGGGGGCCAACGACTGGGAGGGGAATCACTACGATTATCCCCAGCCCGTGCCCATCGAGGTAATTGGGAGCGACGCCAGCGCTGCGCCGACGGGGAAGCCCCGGCTCGTCGTCGAGAAGGCGAGCGCCGAGCCCGCGGTCATTGGGCCCGGCGCGCCTTTCACGTTGACGCTCCAGCTCGCGAACCTGGGGAGCCGCACGGCCGTCGATGTCTTCGTCGCCGCGTCGGGTGACGTCGTCATTCCGGCGGCGGGAGGGGGCACCGTTTCGATCGGGCGGGTTGGCGTCAATCAAGCCGTCACCGTCACGCTTCCCTTGCTGCTGGGTGACATCGATATTGGTGGGCGGCAGATCCTGCCCGTTGGCCTCGACTACGCCGACGCCAGCGGCGGCACCTACAGCGAGCAGCAGAACGTGGGTGTCGACGTCGACACGGGCCTCAGCCAGCGCCCGCAGCTCGTCATCGCCGAGTACACCACCGCCCCCGACTTCCTGACGCCGGGTGACACCTTCACCCTCACGATGCGCGTCAGCAACGTCGGCGGTGGGGACGCGGAGCGGCTGACCCTCGCCCTCGGCGGTGATGGCGGCGCCTATCTGGAGCCCTTCATCCCCCTGAGGGCGGGCAATGTGATCTTCGTGCCCGCGGTCGAGGCGGGGTCAGTCGTCGAGATCACGCGGCAGCTCGTCGTCGACGGGTCCGCCGACGCGAAGGCCTACAACCTGCCCATTGCCCTCGCCTACGATGATCCGCACGGCAGTCGAGAGACGGAGGTCCAGCGGCTAAGCCTAGTGGTGCGCCGGCGTCCGGAGCTCCAGGCGACGTTCTACCGCGAGCCGGAGGGGCTGGCGGTCGGCTCGCCCACCGCCCTGTCGCTGGAGATGACCAACGTGGGGCTCAGTGCAGTGAACGTCGTTCAGATCACGGCCAGCAGCCCGCAGATGACGGTCGAGGCGGAGGGTACGCCCTTCGTGGGGCCGGTGGAAATCGGCGGGTCCGCGCCTCTCGACGTGACCGTCACCCCCCGCGAGGGTGGGACGGCCGAGTTGTTGGTCACGGTCACGTACCGAGATGATTTCAACCAACTTCAGGCGCTCACCCGCACTCTAACTGCCGAGGTGATGACGGGGCCGGGGGGCACCGTGGGATCGACGGAGCCCGGTACGCCGGGCCAGGCGCCGGCGGAGCAGGGAGGAGGAGCCTGGTTGGCGAAGCTCGCGCTGGCCATCAGAGGATTCCTGGGGTTCGGGAGCTAGGACACGGGTGTGGGGTTGAGTGGGACGGAGCGAAGCGACGTAGAAGAGGAATCCGTCTATTCGTCATCGCCTCGACCAGGGCTTGCAAACACAGATCCCTTTAGCGGAGGAGTTGACCGATGAAACGGCGTGATCTGGTGAAGCTGGTGGTGAGCAACCTGCAGCGCATGCGAGGCCGCGTGACTATGACGGCCGCCGGGGTGGTCATCGGCACCGCTGCTGTGCTCGTGCTCGTCTCTCTCGGTGCCGGCCTCCAGCGGCAGACGCGGGAGAGCCTCATGGCCGGTGGTGGCCTGACCGAATTGCGCGTCTTCGCCCCGGTAAACTTCCAAGACAGTAGCGGGGGCCACCCGAATGGAGGGCCAGGGCCGATTTCGCAGGACCCGGACCAGGCGTTGCAGTTCCGCGTCGTCGACGACCGCATGCTCGCTGAGTTCCGTGCGCTCCCCGGGGTGGAGTCGGTCACCGTGTCCGAGCCTCTCATGGCTCAGGCGGAGGTGACGTACGAGAAGCTGCGGGGCTATCCGACCATGGTCGGGGTCGAGCCGGCGGCCCTGGAGGCCTGGAAGGTCCGCCCGGCCAGCGGCACCCTCGATATTCGACGCGGACAGGTTGTCGTCGGCGCCCGGGTCGCCGAGTCGTCCCTCCGCGATCCGGATACCTGGAACGCCTATGAGGCGCCCTCGACCGGTGAGGCCCGAGAGATCCCCGATCTGCAGGGCGAGGTACTCCGCCTCTGCCTCACCCGCGTCAACGCTGACGGCTCGGCGCAGGAGAAGACGGTCCGCCTCGAGGTCGTGGGGGTGCTGGAGCAAAGCGGCTGGCGCCACGACTTCTCGGTCTATATGCCCCTCCGCGACGTCCTGGATCTGAACACCTGGGCGCAGGGCAAGCGGCGGGATCCGGGCCGTCAGGGCTACACCGAGACCATCGTGCGCACCGTGGACACGCGCCACACCATCGAGGTGGAGGAGAAGCTGACGGAGATGGGCTTCCCCGCTTACTCGCAGCGTCAGGAGGTGGAGCAGACGAATGCCTACTTCGCTACCGTCCAGGCCGTTCTCGGCGGCATCGGGGCCGTTGCCCTTCTGGTCGCCGCCTTCGGCATTGCCAACACCATGCTGATGGCCATCTACGAGCGCACCCAGGAGATCGGGCTTATGAAGGCGGTCGGCGCCACCAATGGCGACGTCATGACCGTCTTCCTGGGTGAGTCGGGGGGCATTGGCCTCATCGGCGGCGTGGGGGGCGTCGTTCTTGGCCTCGTGGTCAATGGTGTCATCAACCTCATCAGTCGCGGTGTGCTGGCCGAGCAAGTGGCCGGCGGCGCCAGTCCCAGGCCGTTTAGCAGTGTCGCCTACGCTCCGCTCTGGCTGCCCATCTTCGCCATCGCCTTCGCGGTCTTCGTGGGTATTGCCTCGGGGGCCTATCCGGCGAGCCGCGCCGCGGGCCTGAGCCCGATCAAAGCTCTCAAGTACGAGTGATCAACGTCGTGGAACAGTTGCACCCAGATAGGCTTCTCTGGCATGTGCTGCGAAAGCTTGCGAAATGGTCTGCAAGATGGTCTGTGGAAAGGTCTGCAGGATGGCCTGCAGGATGGTCTGCAGGATGGCCTGCAAAATGGCGTGCAGGCAGGGCGCCCTGGCGGCGTCCATCATTTGTTGGAGAGCAATCCCTCCAGGGATCGGTCTTTTGATGGAGAGCCATATCCTTCGTCTGACCGATGCGGGTCAGCTCGAGTTGGGATACCATGGATCTGGATGGGAGAATAAGGGTACTCACATCAAGCTCGATCGGGAATCTTAGAACAAGGAGAATTCTTGCGATGAAGACGCTTAGGCTTAGGCTGATGCCGGTTGGTCTGATGATTCTGCTGATATGCGCCTCTGCAGCGTGCAGCATGGAGGCCACCGTGCCCGAGGACGTCGTGGCGGCCCCACCGGAGCCTGCGCCCGAGGATATCATCGAGGGGTTCTTCAACTGGTACTCCGGATACCCCGGCAATCCGACAGCCGACCGGATCCTGGCGACCAACCCGGTGGTCACCGCCGGGCTCGTGGAGAAGGTGGAGGCCATCCTCTCCTCCTCGGACCTGCGTGGGGGCGGCGATCCGATTCTCTGTGCTCAAGAGCGTCCTCGCGCCTTTACCGTCGAGGTAATGGACCGCTCTGCCGACTCGGTGACCGCGGTCGTGCACAGCGAGTTTGAGGGGCACACGATTTACGTAGGAATGATGAAGGTAGATGGCGAGTGGAAGATCGCCGACGTCAGCTGCCCCACCGATCCGTCAGCCGGCTTGCCGGATGAGGATGAAGTCAGTGAGCCTGAGGCCCCGACCCCGACGGCCGATTCTACGGACCAGGGGCCCGACGCTGAGGAAGATGAGGCGTCCGAGTCCGTCCTTCCCGCTGGCTGGTCCATACTTCGTGATGAGACCTACGGGTTCCAGCTGGCCTACCCGCCGGACTGGGGCCACATGGATCTTCCCGTCTATGATCCGGGCGCGGGCGGCCCGCCGACTGTCATCAAGCGCTTCGTCATCCTCTACCCTCGGGAGTGGGAGGAACAGTTGAAGCCGGGCGGGGAGCCGGATCCAAACGTATCGAGCTATCCAGCGCTGACCATCGAGATCTGCGTGGGCACGCTGGAGGAGTTTCGACGCGAGTTTATGGAGCTGGGAGTGAGCGAGACGGTGGAGGTCAATGGCTTGACGGCGCTCCACGAGCGGGACACGTATGAAGACTACAACCTGATCCGCACCGTATTCGAGCATCCGACGAACGATGCGCTGCGCATCACGCTGACGGACCCCGTGAGTGGGTTCTCTGTCCGGGCCGAGGAAAACGAGGACATCCTGTCCCTCATACCCGTGGTGGTTTCTACATTCAGGTTCACGGAGTGACGCCCGGGGAACCAAGCCTGGCGTTGTTGCGTCGAATGGAGTGAACATGGGCTCTCTAAGGGGGGCTACAAATAGACGGAGTCTGGTGTTGCTGCTCATATTGGTGGCGATCATGGGCGCGCTGGGCGTTGTGGCCGCGTTCGGGGTGCGCGCGCTGGCCCCGAGGCCGCGGCCCGAACCGGTGATCACGGCTACGCCCACCGCGGTGGTGCCGTCCCTGCCGACGATCGTAGTCTCGCCACAGGCGGTCGAGCCCGGAGAGCTGGTCGTCGTCACAGGCGAGGGCTGGGGGAGGGGCGATGAGGTATCTGTCGATCTGGTTTCGCCGTCGGGCGATGAGCAGTACGTCGCGCGGGCGACGGTAGCGGAGGATGACAGCCTGACGGCCGCGTTCTTCTTCCCGACGGAGCCGCCGTGGCGTGAGCTATCGAGTGCATCGGTGCGGGTCTCGTCGGCCGCGACGGGCGACGAGGCGTCGGCCGTGCTACAGGTTGCCGGCGAGATAGTGACGCCTGAAATGCCGACCGTTACGGCGACTCCGGTCCCGGCTGAGACGCCGACTGCCACGACGCCGCCGACCGGGACGCCGGCCGGAACGGCGACAGAGACGCCGGCTTCGACGACGGCTCCTACGGCCACACCGACCCGGACGCCTGTCGTGGCCCCTACGGCCACGCCGACGCCGGTGATCCTCGCCTGGCGTGGCGAGTACTTCGGCAACCGCTTCCTGGTCGGTAGCCCGGCGCTGGTGCGCGACGATGCCACGATCGACTTCTTCTGGGGCACCGGGATTCCGGCATCTGGCCTGCCCAGTGATGCGTTCTCTGCCCGCTGGACGCGGACCGTCGCTCTTCAGGGGGGCACCTACCGATTCTATGCTACCAGTGACGATGGCGTGCGGCTCTGGCTGGACGGCGTGATGATCATCGATCAATGGCACGACGGTTCCGCCGTCACTTACACCAGTGACCGCACGGTCGGCGCAGGCAACCACAGCCTGCGCGTCGAATACTACGAGAATAGTGGCGATGCTCAGATCCACGTCTGGTGGCAGCGACTGGGCGACTTTCCGCAGTGGCGCGGGGAGTACTTCCCCCGCGTGGACCTGGTCGGCAGTCCATCCGTGGTACGTAACGACGCGACCATCGACTTCAACTGGGGGCGCTTCGCACCGGCCTCCGGCGTGCCTGCCGATGGATTTTCGGCGCGGTGGACGCGAAGCCTGTGGCTCGAGGAAGGGCTATACCGGTTCCACGCAGTGGTGGACGACGGCGTGCGGCTGTACGTTGACGACACCCCGGTCGTCGATTCCTGGCAGGATGGGGGACGCCGTGAGCTGACGGGTGACCGCCGGCTGGTGACCGGGAACCATGCGCTGCGTATCGAGTACTACGAGCGGACGGGTGAGGCGCTGATCCAGGTGTGGTGGGAGAGGCTTGCCACCTACCCGGACTGGAAGGGTCAATACTGGTCGAACCGGACACTGAGCGGGAGCCCGGCGCTGACACGCAACGACACGGCGGTCGACTTCGCCTGGGGGAACGCTGGTCCGGCCGCTGGTCTGCCGGCCGATGGGTTCTCGGCCCGCTGGACCCGCAGCGTCAATTTCGAGCGGGGGGTGTACCGCTTCCGCGTGCAGGGCGACGATGGCGTCCGACTGACCGTGGACGGGAAGCGAGTGGTGGATGAATGGCACACGAGCGACGGCGATGACGTGTATCGCGTCGATTTGAATCTGACAGGCGAGAAGACGGTCGTGGTAGAGTACTACGAGCAGGGCGGAGAGGCCTGGATTGACTTCAGCTGGAAGCGGATCGGCGATTGGCCAACGGCGACGCCGACCGCGACGCCGACGCCAACGGCGACGCCGACCGCGACGCCGACGCCAACGGCGACGCCGA
>Ga0207797_1000587_pt1 | contig 27970 bp, 28 predicted proteins | sample PRCRCaboRojoPR_6_FD_187275 | JGI IMG/M metagenome (GOLD analysis project Ga0207797, IMG submission 187275) | Marine sediment microbial community from Cabo Rojo, Puerto Rico - PR CR 10% Liquid 1 (SPAdes) | ecosystem: Environmental > Aquatic > Marine > Coastal > Sediment | place: Cabo Rojo, Puerto... | reverse complement strand
CACGGAATCGATGGTGACACGCTTGAACAAAGGTTGGTTGCGTTAGAGGGGGCATATCTTACCCTTTCTAAGGAAGCGGCCAGCCAACACACAACAGGCCAAGCCGGTTCGCATTCGCAAATTACTTCGTAACTTCCGGCGTTGGCCGGGACGTTGGGCGAAACGGTCTGCAAGAGCGATTTTGTAGGCCGCGCCAAGAGGAGAAAAAATGCAATTCGCTAAACCAGTGGTCCCAAACGATTATATGAGAAAGCTGCTGAAGCTGTGCGTGGAGTGGTACGCCGTTCCTGGTAATGAGTGTGGTGGCTGTTTGCATATTGTTCTTGATGATGACAACGTAGATGACGACGACCTCTTGTGGTGTGCCAATCGCACGGATGACAAAAACGCTATTGCCATTATCGAGGGGCTTCAGCAACTTTCTCTGATGCAGCGGAAATGGGTAACGTACAATATCTACAATGTGAAAGAAGGAGAAGGGGAGCGTGAGATATTGGAGGAAATCGAAGACGGCGCGGCGGAATGCTAAGGAGTTGCAGACCGCATCGCCCAACAACCGTATGCCGTTCGCTTCGCCCATTGGAAACGGCGGCATACTTTCCCGTTGTTGTCAATTTTTGCGCCTTTGAATTTATAGTTCGGGCGCTGGAGGAATATGCCTAAGTGTGAGTTTTGCTGCAAAGAAGTAGACGCTGTGGCATCAACGGTTTTTTTTTGCAACTACTGTCGCCCGTGCCTTACGATGGTATTAGAACAAACGAGAGATGCTATACGGGAGATTATTGCAGAGCGCCGCGCCCGAAAGTTGAAAAGCAGAGGGCGCAAAAACAGCCAACAACAAACACAAGGCGCTTCGGGCTAAAGCCAAATGCTGAGTACAGCACTTCGCACGTTGGCCGGGACGTTGTACAACATTTGCCAAGCCTTTGAATTTATAGGCGCGGCTTAATCAGAAACGGGAGGTCTTATGTTCTCAGTAGCGCAGAAGCGTCACATTGCCGCCGAGGTTGAAAAGTTGCTTTTGTCTCTTCATCACGCCGAAATGCCCGAATCGAAGCCTCGGTTTCGGTTGCACGTTGACGGTGCAGAATCGTGGTCGTGGGCCGACATCGAGCCGAACTGGGTATACGACGACGCTGGCAAAGAACCGGGGGTTAATCCGTGGAACGAGCGAGCCGCGCATATGACTAAGGAGGGCTTGGCAAACGTCGTACAACAGGCAAAGGAATGCCATACCGCTGGACAAGGGGAATGATGTTTATAGGCGGTACGGCATCCGTTTGCCGTCCCGTTATACGCAATTGAGCCGGAGAGCGATTTTATATGCGCGCACGTAAACCGAAACTTTTGGATATGTATTGTGGGGCCGGTGGGGCGGGATTCGGTTACCATCTCGCGGGGTTTGATGTGGTGGGTGTTGATATTAAACCGCAGCCACATTACCCTTTTGAAATGGTGGTCGGCGATGCAATACAAGTGGCTAAGATGCGCCGGGCAGATTTTAATGCGTTCCATGCTTCTCCTCCGTGTCAGGCGTTCACCAGGGCGCGCAAGCTCCAAGGTAATAGCCATCCAGACCTTATCGGTGTTACGCGGGATTTTTTGCAGTCAACTGGTGCGCCCTGGTGCATCGAGAATGTGCCCGGCGCTCCCCTTATCGAGCCTGCTGTGCTTTGCGGGCTTATGTTCGGTCTCAACCTTTACAGGCATCGCCTTTTTGAGACAAACTTTTGTCTCCCATCGCTGGAACACCCACCACATCACGCGCCGCAAGTAAAAATGGGTAGGCCGGCGAAGCCTCACGAGATTTTGCAGGTAGTCGGGCATTTTAGTGGTGTTCCAAGGGCGCGGCGCGAAATGCAGTGCCCTTGGATGTCGCAGGGTGAATTGGCGCAGGCAATCCCGCCCAAATACACGGAGTTTATCGGCATCAACATGCTGTGCGCGCTGGAGAATATGGAATCCGGCTCAACAGCGTATAACAGGCCAAGTGCAAAATGAGTACACTTCGCACGTTGGCCGGGACGTTGTACAACATTGTGAGATAGAAAACTGCGAGGGACAAAATAAAGTGTGGGGATTTTTAGCTGAGGCAGGATATTTGTGATAGCCAAGTATTGCCGTTTTGCACTGGCCGGAAAAAGGCATTGACACCTATTAACCCATAAGGTATATTCATAAGTATGAAACTACCAACCTACGAATGCGAAGAATGCGGACACGTCGGTGAGCTTCATGAAATAAAGTTGCCGATGTGCGAGTGCAAAAGATGTGGTCATGAATGGCCGTTACGAAGAACTCAATTACCAAAAGTTTGCCCTTGTTGCAAATCACCCTACTGGAATGAGGATTATGTCAGAAAACCAACAGTACAAGATACATAAGCTGGATCTGAAAGATAATACCGGGGTACTCTTTCCAAACAAAAAGCAGGGGAGGAAGTATAACGCCTGGGGGCAAGCCCTTATCCAGTTGCCCGGCACAAACAAGCTCTCTCGCTTCTCTGTTTATGCGTACACAAAAGAGACAAGGGTTGGGAAAACAATGACCCTCAGCTTCTTCCATGCCTGCGACGAAGGAGAGGAAGCACAAGACAACCGCCCTAAGGCGTATGAAAGGCCAAAACCAAAGAATTTAGACGCATCACAACTTTTTTAACCAACAAAGAACTAAAAAATATGGAAGATTATGTCAAGGCGGCTAAATTAATCAAAAAGCTGATTGGTGACATAGGCAAAGGCTGTCGAACATGGGCTGATAAATTAATGTCGCTGTCAGACCATTGCGAAGGTAGGTGTTGTTGTGACTGCGCTTTTCGGCAGCATTTACACGATGACTGTTACAGTGGAGTCTTGGTTGAACAATGTGATTTAAGTGAGCCGGAAGAATGGAATTTGGGACACGAGGATGTTATTGAATTATTAAAACTCTTATCTCCTAACAAACTTAATAAAGAGCCCTAAACAACCAACAAAGGGGGATCACTATGAATGAACTCAGCATTCCTGAATCGGCTGAGATGGACATGCAGATGCGCGCTGCAAACATGTATCCGCGCGACCTCGAAACATTCACTGAAGATTGTACAGCACTGGCATGTAAAAGCATGGCCGTTGCCGCCTCGTGTATTTACTGTCGCCCGGTGGGGTGGGACAAGAAAAAGCAGGTAATGAACTTTGCCACCGGCCCATCGGTTCGACTTACCGAGATAATGCAACAATATTGGAAACACCTGTACTCCGGGTATCGCATAGTTGATACCGGCAACAAGAACAAGATAAAAGTCCAGGGCGTTTGCATTGATATGCAAAGTAATGTGCGCCGGTTCGCTGAAATTGAGATGGATGTAACCGGTTGGAGTGAGAACCAGAAAAACTTAATGAAAGAAGCAAAGGGGTCAATCGTTGTCCGTAATGCCATGTTAAAAGCAATAGGCAGGGCCTATGCTGATGAGGTAATGGATAGCATACTAAAACAAATGTTTGGTTCCAAAAGCATTCAAGAATGGTGGAAGAGTATTGTTACGAAATGGAAGGACATGGGGGTATCTGAAGCACAGGTTAAGAAGCTCGTTGGAGCTAATGGGGAGTTTGAGTTTAAAAAAGAACTTACAGAACAAGAGGAAACCAAAGCGAGAGAATGCATCTTCAGAGCCATTGGAATTTACAACTACCTCCGCGACTCCGGGGATACAGCGGAATACGTGTTCGGGGAGGGTAATGTAAAGTCGAGCAAGCCAAAGGTAGGGGTTAAGACAAAGGACAGCCCTCGTTCTTCCACAATTGACCCCATTGTTTCTACCCGAGACAAAGACATTGAGAACATGATAGCTCAGGCCATTGCAACCGGGGCCAGCGACAAAGAGATCATGGACTACCTCAAGGATAAATTCAATGCCACAGGGACAATCATACCTGACGAGCATAAAAGGGCTGCAATGAGCTACCTGAAAGACATCGTTGAAGCGGCGGAGATGTAATTATGAAAACATCAAAATGCAAAGGCTGCGGAGCCGACATCATCTGGGTTGAGACAGCGTACAGCAAAAAACACCCTCTCGATGCCAAAGAGAGGCAAATATGGGTTCACGACGGTGGAAATAGTTGGTCAATAATGCGCGGACACGAGTCTCATTTCGCCACATGCCCGGAAGCGAGTAAGTTCAGGCGTCAGCCCCAGTGCCCAAATGGCTCAAAAACGAACACGTATAGCCGTAGAATCGACGATAAGGGGGTGACCCTACCATGATGACTACCCCTCAAGTCCTTTTCGGCCGTTCTGGGCACACGTATGAGGTCTCAGGGCGAAATATAAAGTCGGTGACATCCATCATGCGAGATGAAGGCGCGGGGTTCGGCTGGAGCAAGGACAATAACGGGGCTATTTTCGGTACTGTTTTCCATGAGGTGATGAAAATTCGTCTATTGGATGAAAAGTGGAGGGCAAATGAAGAATACCGAAAACCCTACCGGGAAGACGACGAGGGGAACGAAGTCAGCCTCAGCAACGATGTTGAATGGTTCTTCGATGATGAAAGCTGCAAAGATTGGATAGCGGCAATAGATAAGTTCATCCGTGACCAACAGCCGAAACATCAATTCCTTGAGCATATAGTGTATAGTGAGCGGTACGGGTTCGCCGGGACGTTGGACTTTTTCGGGTCAATCAAGAAGTATGGTGATGAGTTGGTATTGATTGACTGGAAAACCTGGGCGAACCCTACCCCACCTCTTGTCGCTATGTCCGGACTACAAACCGCAGCGTATGAGATGGCACTTCGACAGCAAGAAGATATTCATTGGCGTATCCGGAGGCTCGCTGTTCACTTCTCACCAAACATGTATAAGATATTACCACTCAATAACCCCGCCGACTTCCCCGCTTTTCAAAGCTGCATGAACTGGAATCGGTGGAAAGAACAAAATCTTTAACCCTGGGGGATCACCATGGAAAAAGCACTTACTCCAATCAAATTTAACCACGAAACACTCATCCCGCTGGATGCAATGGAACTCATTTCCAGTGCGGACATGTACTCAAATCGAATCGTCGTCAATCCAAAGACTGAAGCTGAGTATAAAGAGCTCTGCGAATGGTCTGTTGAACTTCGTGCATTCAAGAAAAACTTCAAGGCGAAGAGAGATGAGCTTCGCGCTCCTCACCGGGCAAAGATTGAGGTCATCGACTCATACACCAAACCACTACTCGATGAACTGGATGTGAAATACAAGGATTCCGTCCGGGCAAGCGAATGGTGGGAGAAAGAACAGGCAAAGAGGGCTGCCGAAGCACAGGAGAAGCTAAACCGGGAAGCGGAAGAGAAACGGAAGAAAGAAGAAGAAGCCGCAGCCAGAGAGATGGAGAAGGCCAAGAAGTACCGTGAAGAAGGCCGCGAAGAAATGGCAGAGAAAGCAGAGGCCAGAGCCGGGGCAAAAATAATGGCATCTGAAATGACCGTTGCACCCATTGTCCAGACACAGACTCCCAAGGTGAACGGTTTTCGGCGTGCTCCCAAGAGATGGAAAGGAAAGATAACCGACCCGAAGGCTTTTGTTCGATGGGCGGTTGAAGAAAAACAGTATCACCTGCTTATGCCAAACGGTACGGCATGGAATGGGGAAGCTCAAAGAACGCAGGAAGAAACGAAAGTTCCCGGGGGGGAGATATTACTTGGATAATAAACCTCACATACACCAATCACAGGAGGTGACCAGTGCGAAAGGGGCAAGTTCTCACTTTTTCAATAAAACGTCCATCTTCTCCTCTATCCTTTCCAGCTTAACGTCGATGTTTCTCTCAAGGCGGTTTATTCGTTGTTCTATCTGTTGAGTATTCACCCGGTTCTCGGTTATTGCATTACTCAGCTTGTCATGGTTCACCCAATAAGCCGCCACTGCCGTAAATAAAAGAACAATAAGCGCACCAACGGCACTGATAAGAGATACCAATTTTGGGCTGTGAACGAACTTCTCATGACACACCTGAACCTGCCCGGAAATCATCTCGTTGAAATCTTCGCGCATACCTTTTATCTTCACCTGATTCTCAATAAGCTCATCTAACTCCTGCTTTGATACTTCCAACCCGGCCTCCCTGTTGCAGTAAATAGTGAGTATCTCTCCGATGTTTATAGGCTTATTATACCACTCATCTATCCATGGGGAATTTTTCATTGTTTCTTCCGGAATATCATAGGCAGTAACGATAAGAATAACAGATTTTTTATTCAATAATCTGCATTCCCTCCCAAAATCGATACCGTTCCGCTCTTCCCTGAGAAACCAATCTATGATAATTATATCGAACTGCACCTGTTTGCATAGCTCAATCGCAGCATCGTAGTTGTCGGCAACGGTACAGTTTATGTCCCGAAGCTCGCAGTTGTCCTTGATTACGTTGAGGATGCCGGGATCGTCGTCGAGAGCGAGGATGTTCATCTGGCTGCTCCATAAATTGAGTTATACCAACTGTCCGCCGACTTCATGATATCCATACGGGTTTTGTCTGCCTGAATCCACCTGCTAAACTCACTTCTGTATTTTTTCGGGATATTTGAACCAGGTTTTGATGCGCTTATAGACCTTTTTAATCCTTCTCTTGTCCCGCCCTCGTCAATATATTCTTTCCACCATTTTTGTGCTGCTTTCTTGTCGTCATATTTTATCGCCTTTTTGAAATAATAAAGAGCGGTGCTCCGGGGGGTAAAGCTCCCTCCGATGTATTGCTTCTCTCCCTTCATATCTAAAAACTTGTCAGCCAATCTATATGATAAATAATAATCTCTTTCACCTATAGATTGTTTATATATAAGGGTTCTCATTATTTCGTCCTCAACACCTCTCTTTGGGATGTTTGCTATCCACCGATACGGAGCATCAGCCTCAAGCTGCTTCCAGAAATACTCCCACCTGTTTCTTATCGGCATTGGCTTAAACACGTCAGGATAAAAACTTTTCTTTGCCGCAAGCTCACCAAGTATTTTAAACTGAGGCATGACAAGACCAATGGCCTTGTTTGCTGCATCCTTGGGGAGTTCCTTCATAAAATCAACAGCGCTTTTGTCTCCGTTTATTACCTGGATTACCTTTTCTGGCGACTCCAGTCCGCCCCATGATAGAACGTCGGACAATGCCCCCTGTGCTCTTAACGTATAAAGATTCCCCTCCTTGTCTTTGTGTAAGATTATTCGTTGCTGCCGAGCATCCTCCTTCATTTTCTCGTGCTCTTCCGGAAACATTGTCTTGTTCCATAAATAAGCAACGGTATAAAACGCGGAAAGCGTGGCAGCCCTCTTCCCAAACTTCGCTGTACCAATTGCAGCAACGCCTGCTTTCTTTGCTATCCCCGCCCCCTTCGGCATCCCCTGTTCAAACGCTTCTTTCCCGGAGTTTATGAATAGCTTATAATATCTTGGAGTATTAACCTCAACCCAACTCCAAAATGGAGCAACATGCTTCCTCATGTAGTTCCCCATTTCGCTCAATGCCCCGTAATCACCAAGCAATTCACGAGATATCTTCGCGGCACGGTCTTCAACGGTGAGGGTTTTTGCTTTCTCAAGCTGCTTAATTACTTCAGACCGACTTGCTCCATATATCTTCTTCCCGGACTTCAGCTTATCAAGTGCATAGCGATAGGCCGCCAGCCTCAAGACATTCTCTCTTGCGGTATTTAGCGCCATCACTCCGTTGTAATATGCTTTCGCAGGGTTCTTGCCACCCTTGCCTTGCATAAGTTTAAAATAATCAGACCTGCTTATATCAGGGACTTCTTGAGCAAAAAAGCCAGAGTTCAACACACCTTTCCCAACAAGGTCTATTATCTCTTTTGATGGAGGGCGTTTTTTTATACTAAAATTCCAGGAATCAGAAACCGCCTGTTGTGTATACTTAAATAACCCAGGATAGGATCCATACGCCGCGTCTCCATCACCGGTAAAGTTATTGACAAAATATATGGGAAAACGGGTAGGCGCAAAGAGCTTAAGTTGTTTCCATGTGTTTACTGCTGCTCTGGCCGTTTTGCTGAACGGGTCTGTCGGGTCTGCCTTTACAAGATTCTTCATGGTTGATGCAACATTTTCGGGGACAATGATAGTCTTGCCCTGCCCGGCAAAAGCAACAACCTGCTTCATTAATCCGCTATCAAAATCTATTTCCCCATTCTGTAGCTGATCAACTATTTTTTCGGGGATAGTCAAGGCGTTGTAAAGGCGGGCCTGGCTTACCGGCATTTCGGTATAGCCTTCAGGTATAAATGCATCATGATTGGTTAGGTGGGATTTTGAAAGAGCAACTTCATCAATGCTGCCTATTGCATTTCTCAGTATGTATTTATATGCTGACTTCGGTGTCTTGGTTATTTTCATGTGCTCTTGAATTTTGTCGAGATCGCCGCCAAGCTCCTTGTATTTTTCTTCAAGCGCCTTCACGTAGTTATTCTCAACGTCCTTGCCGACTCCTACTGCTTTGTCTATCTGCTCAACGTAATCAAGGTCTGATAACTTCTGCATTAACTGACTTGTCCATTCTGCTTCCGACTCAAGATAGTTTGTGCTGAAATCTTCGACAGAACCTCGAACCCTCTTTTTCTGAAAGCCAGCCTTTTTAGGCCGTATAGGAGAGCCTACCCCACCAAAACGTCCTTTATCCTCCATGTATTTTAATACCTGACGGTGGAAATAAGTATCGGTATTTTCAAGAGCTTCTTTGGGTAATATTTTTCTGTCAACAGCAGCCTTTGTCATGGATTTAACGAACTTGCTTCTCGACTCAAGAGCCTCTTTAACCTTTGGCGAAGCATTGGCTGACTTTTTGTATTCACTAAGGTGTTTTTTTAACTGTTCGACATTTTCATAGCCGAACTGAAGTTCCTGCCCCTCATATACTTGTGGATCAGATTCAATAGTACGTACCAAATCTGATAGTGCAAGAGTATTCCTGAACACATCGTATTCGTTCTTGGATAATCCTGCGGTTATTCCTCTCAGTGCCGTCATTGTAGTGAGTTCGTTCTTTGGCTTGCTGTCCTCATACTGCCTGCTGATTTCAACTACCTCCGCGTCCTTTACAGGGTCAAGGTCAGGATATTTTCGTGTAGCCGAGCGCTTAATCCTGGCAATATAATCTTTTATCTTTGACATGAATGAAGGGCGAATCCCCTTGCTTGCCTTCTCAAGGCGCTGAGCGATTTTTTTGGAAGGTGCCTTCGGCAAATCAATATCCTCCGCGATTGTTTTTCCCTTCATACTTACCGCGCCAGCTTGAGCTTTCTTTAATTGCTCGTCAATAACCTTGTTGAGCGTCGGAGTCGTTTCTACTGCGGACTCCACGGGAGACGGCTTCGGCTTTTTCTTTGGCTTTGCAGCCTTTTTTACCTTCACCGGCTCAACCTGTTGTTTCTTTACAGCCTCATCGACCGTTTTTTGCGCTTCTGTAGGCTTAGGCTCTACAAATGGGCTTACGTACTCCTCTCCCGCCACTGGCCCAGACTCAACATTCGGCGCGGCTTCAGGCTCTGCTGGCTCTACAGTAGGACGTGCAGGCTGTTCTACGACCGCCTCTTCAGCTCCCGGTTGATAACCACTGTCGTACGCCTGATTAATTAATTCTTTTGCATCTTCTCTGGATACCCCAAAGTCTTTTACAACTTGATTTTTGGTAGGCCGCTCCGGCCCATACCTTTCTCTTACTTGAATTGCGGCATCTGAGGGCTCATACATACCGGCTTCTACCTCGGCCCTCCTTGCGTCTCTTGATGTTTCCCGCCCTCTAAACGGTTCCTGCCTCCTTATGGCCTTTTCCTGCTGCCTTGTTATATCCTCGGTATACTTACTGGTTACATCCCCTTCCGCAATAGCTTGTTCTAGAGTTCTTCCGACGGGAATCCCAGATTCAGGCTCTACGGTAGGCCCTTGTGCAACATCCTGTGCCCCCACCTGTTGAGACACGGACACCATCGGGTCAACAAGCCCGGCGGTAAGTGCCCCCACCCCGCCTGCCATAAGCGCCCTTTCCTTAGTAAGATTCTCCCCGCTTGCAACTGCTCCTATTCCTTCTTGAACAGCCTCCTGAACCCCTTCTCCGATCATCGCTCTAATTGTACCCGGTGCCCTGTCTTTTATACCTTGCGCTATCTTCTTTGCGGCATTTTGTGAGACTTTTCGAGCGGTTGTCGTCGCGGCTTTTCGGGTAAACATCCCCCCCATTGCGTTGCTTGCGGTAATGACTGCAAGGTTCGCCCCGAATGCTGCAAGTGCTCGTTTCGATGCTTGTTCGTCCTTCACTCCCTTCTCTTGAAGAGTATTATATACACCGCCAGCCTCTACTGCCGACTCCATTACCGCATTCGCTCCAATACCCAACCATGTCGCTATCTTTGCGGCATTCGCGCTATTCCCCAGAAAGCCAATAACAGCAGAACCGCGCGCTATTCCGGTGGCTGGAACAAGGAACTGTAATCCGGAAGAAACCCCTTCTGCAATATGGTCAACAATTGTCGGGTCATCAACCTGATAGGCTTTCATCACCTCTTTAGCATCTTTTGTAAGCATTTCGCCAAACTGCCTTTGTATTCTACCACCCACAACCTGCTTTGCTCCCGGCGTCTTCTCTCTGCTGAACTCTCTGGTCTTCGGGTCATAATAAACCGGTCTGGGGGTAAACATCTTTAAGGCCCCGCCGATATTGCTTTCAAGACCGGCCACGCTTCTCCCCCATGCCTTGCCAAGGGTTTCGGCAATCCCTCTTTCCTCCTCCTTTTCCTTCTCCTCCCCAAACTGCACCAACCCCGCCTGAGTCACAGGTGCGCGAGTATCCGTCGTTTCTGATACCGCAGGCTGTGTCTGTGCGTACTTCTCGGTGAGGGAGGGCTCAGTGGTAGGTCTGGGGGCTTCCGGCTGTTCTGTGGGTTCTGGGGCTTCCCCAAGAGCCAATGCCTTCAGTTGCGCAAACCGCTCATGTGTTATCTCAGCAGGTGGTGAGTATGAAGAGCGCCCCTTCACCTTTTTCACGTAGTCATTTGGGGTGACAATGCCGGGATTTGCTCGGCGAACATTCTCAGGCAATGGCTTATCCCGCAGGTCGGGATTCTTTACCGCCGCCGGATAAAATATCGAAAGATAAAAGTCGTCCTCTGTTTTAATATCATCTTTATATTGTTCAATATATGGGACAACAGCGTTCATCATTTGCGATTCAAACGTGGGGTTTTTTTCTATGAGGTCTTGCGAACTCTCATACCCAAGCCCTTGCGCGGTATTATCAATAAACTGTATGATGCCCTTTGCGCTTGAATAAGGATTTGCCGCTGTCGGGTCGCCACCGAAGCTTTCTATGCCTATGGCGTTGCTCAGCCACCTTTGAGGTACATTAAGACGCTGAGACGCAGCCTCATATACTTTCTCACGAGACACAGGCTGTGACGCAAGTGCCTGTAACTCTTGGAAGCGCTCCGGAGTAAGTGCCATAGATTACCGCCCGACCAGTTGAGGGCGACGCATTATCCTGTATGCCTCTATCTCTTCCGCAGTAGCTTCCCCACCTGCCTTGAGTGCGGCTATTTCCTGCTGAAGTTGCGCCTCTCCAGATGATAGCCCAGAGGTACTCGGTGGTCGGTTGCCAAGGATACTCATCTGTGCCGTTATCGGGGCAGCTGGTTGAGCGGGTTGAGCCTGACTTTCCCACGAATATGTACTTCCCGGTTGCTCTTCCATCGATTGTAACTCCTGGCCCTGCTGCCATGCTTCTTGTGGAGTCGCTTCACCAACGGGCACAACCCCTCTCAATGTGTTGTACTTCGAGTACACATCCTGCTTGGCTTTCTCTGCCTCTTCCGGGCCTTTAGCCAAATGGGTCTGAACATTCGCTTTTGAACTAATGTCAATGATTGCCTTTTTGAAAGACTTTTGCATCTCTTTCATCGCGGCAAGGTTTGCCTCCGCCACTACCGTTGCCCCGCTCATCGGCCCCTCATCCTGCTTTGCCTGTTGAACGATCTTCTCCTGCGCTTCAACCATTTTGGTATATTTTGCATAATCATCGTTTATCTGGTTGAAGTTTGGCACATCCAGTTTTTCATTAGGGCTGGTTTTCTTCTTTAAGTCAGCCTCTTTTATTTTGGCGGTAAGTTCTTTTATTCTCAAATTAGCTTCTTGCATTGCGATTTCCGTTGGGTCTTTTTGGGCCTTCTGCTCCTTCATCTGAGAAGCAAACGCCGCCCCCTGTGGAGTCCCAAGCGCTTCCTTGGCCGTAGCACCCTCTGGTGCAAGCTGTCCAAACCGCTGCAAGAACTGGCTTTCGCTCTGTGCCGGGCCTTGTGTCTGCGGTGGCCCCTGAATGTTCGTCTCGGGTGGCGCTGCTCCTGGTGCGGTAAGCTGTCCCCCTGGGTATTGCTGTGCCCCGCCACCTGCTGCGAGCTGCGCTGCTTGAGATACGTCTGCCCCATGCTTACGCTTTACTGATAGCTCAACCGCCTCATTAAATAGCTCAGGATTAACGAAAGGGTTCGGTAATCCCACCCCCGCGGGCTTCCCCTTCGTTTCCCATAGCCTGAAATTCTGTATGGTCTGCGTCAATTGCTCTTTCGGCATATTTTGAAGACGACTGACAAGAGCCTTCGCCTGCTGTTTGTCGAGGCCGTAAAGCTCCATATTCTGTGGGTCAAGAAATGTTTGCTTTATCATGGTTCTCAATTGGTTCGTTTCGTTTTCTTCACGCTTGATGCCCTGGTACTGCTGGAACGTTTGTCCGGCAAGATTCCCCAATTGAGAAACGGTATTACCCCACATCTGCCCCTGTTGAGCTACGCTGGAGTAATCCGGTATGATTTGTCTTACTGGTGCTGGCATTATATGCCCCCTCTCCGTCCCGCCCAAATGTTTATGAGGTTGTTTCTCAATTTGACGTTATCTTTTAAATGCCCACCCAATGTTTGCAAGCCGTTTATAAGTTTGTTATCGCGGTGAACCTGTTTCTCAAACAGCATGTTCTCTTTCCACTGCTGGTTCATAATTTCATTCGCTTCTCTGGTTGCTTCTCTTTGTCGCCTCCCGGCAATACCGCTAAATATCGAACTGATGCCGGTACCAAGTAGTCCGGCCCCTCCCGAAATCAATGCCGACAAAAGTAATGCTGTTCCCATATCAGCCTCCCGTTAAATAGCATTCCCATATAAGTTATAATCACCGAGTTGGTATAACTGCCCTCTTCTGTCAGGGGTACTTGTTGAATCTATTGGTGTCTCGACATCACCGGGTACACCGAAACTTCTTGACCGTCTCGTTGGAGAAGAAGTGGGGGTTATAGTTTCTGTCTCTCCGTTTTCGTTTATCACCTGAACCTGAACATCGCCATCATCGGTAATCTCAAGCCCAAGTATCTGAGCGAGGACATCCGGGTCTTGAAGCATCGATGCCCACACATCCTTCGCCTCCTGTGGCAAATCAGACGTGTTTATCTGATAGAGCGTAGCGTCATAAGGATTAGTCAACCGGTTATCCATCGCAGCCGCAGCCTCTTCAACAGCCCATTTTCTGAACTTTGCATTGTTCGTTCCAATGACAACACCTGTCTTCGCGGTATACCAGTCCTGCAATACCTCCCATCCACCCGTGCGGTCGAGGTATTGCTCCATTGATTCGCCCTCTTCCTTGATGTGCGTCTGGAAGAAAGTGGCAGTCCTGTTAGACTGATCCCAATACTTCTCAGCATCGGCGGTATCTTCGAGAATGCGAATCCTCCTGCCCTCATATCCAAGTCTCTGCGCTTCAAGGGCAAGCTCCTGTTCAGCGAGAGAGGCAGAGCTTGAACTATACATCCCGTTCCAGACTTCACGGGCATCTGCTCCTTCCCCAAACACACTTTTTATCTCGCCCTCAACCGCGCTCAACGGAGCGCCTGAATGAACTTTTCTCAGAAGTGATTGATATGCAGCATCATCAACCTGAACATTAAATGCCCGTCTATGCTCTTCAAGCTGGAGATTACCGACAATCTCGTCCACATCCGATTGAGTAAGCATCTCGCTCCCGGTAAGCCCGAGCTTTTGATTCAGCATGTCGGCATCTTCAACACCGTTCTTTATGGTGCTGATTATATTACCCATCTGCTCAGTGGCTATATTGTTCTCAAGGGCATTATACTCAAGAAGGGAGGCGTGGTATCCAAGACGTTTTGCGGATACATCAAGCGAATACTGTTCTCTTATCCTGTTCCATTCCCCGTAGGATAACTCGTTTTCAGTTCCGGCAAGGTCGTATCGAGTATTCACGGTATCAACACTTACCCCATTATTGATGTCCCGAATTACGCTTGCCATAACATCGGCATCAAGGTTGTGCGCGAGAGCCTGTTTTTCAATGTCGGCTATCTCAATCTGAAGCTCAGAAGCTCTATCCGCAAGGTTTATTCTATTGTACAAATCCATGAAGTCGCCATAGGAATAGTTTGTCCCGTAACTTCTGTTTATCGTCCCTATGTCCACACCGTCTTTGATGTCACGGACAATATACGCCATCTTATCGGCGGCGATATTGTTCTCCATCGCAAGATTCTTTATTTCTTGAGCATCAATGCCGGATTGAATTGCCTGCCGGTTTAACTCGTAGTTCTCTCGGATAGATTCATATTCTTCCGTGGAAAGTGTTTTGCCATACGTGCTGTTGATTGTTTGAAGTGTTGCACCCTGATTAATATCCCGAATAATATCGGCCATTTCCTTGCTGGTCATGTCATAACGAACCGCTTCCTGCTGAAGTTCTTCTCCTCGTATTCCAACTTCCTTCGCCCAGGTATTCAACCGGTAGTCTTTCTGGATACTGTAAAACTCATTATAGGAAAGGTCAAGGCCGTACTGATCGTTTACCGTGGCAAGTGTCGCCCCCTTGTTTATGGAATCAATGACGTTTGCCATTGTCTTTGCATCCATGTCCCTTTGAAGAGCCATGTTTTCAAGGCTCCCGCGATCCACGGCAAGGCCCATCGCCTGCACTTCGAGGTCGTATGTCTCGTTGAGGTCGTCATATTGAGACTGAGTAAGGTTGGTCCCATATTGCTGATTCACGACACTCAATGGCGTATTGTTCTTTATCGCCTGAATAACACTCTTCATCTGAGCATCGTCAATATTAAACTGAGTTGCAAGATTTGAAAGCTCCGCAGCTTCAAGCTCAAGCTCACCCATCGCAGCAGCCTGTTCCCTCTGAGTCCGGCCCCATTCAATGATGTCGTTTATCTGGGCATCGTTTTCTGGGGCCCTGCCGAATACGTTTTCATACGCCTGCTTAACCGTAGCCATGTCACCAAACTTCGCGGCGTTCTCAAACTGCTTCCACGCCTGAGAGTCTTTGTATTCCTGCTTGGCCTGATCCATCCTTGCGTAGGTAGCTTCCAGCCCGGCAAGCTGTCCTGTTGCCCCATATCGTTGTGCCTGTTCCTGCTGGCGGAGTTGAGACTGAAGCTGTGCCTGTTCCGAACCCTTCTGTCTGGAGAGCATGGCCTGTTCGGTAAGATACTGTGTCGGGCTGAGATCGAGTTGGGAAGCTGTCTGAGAAAGTGCCCCGCGGGCCGCCTGCTCCTCTCCCTTGGCCCTTGCCATCTCTTCCTGGCGGATTCTATCCATCGTCGGGTCAGTACCGGCTGCCATCCTTTGAAGGCCCTGGAGTCCGGGCTTTGCCTGTATCTGGTTAATGTCGCTTTGTACTCCGGATAGGTCTGTTCCAATACCGCTTTCGGAAGCAGCATTGGCCGGGGTTGTTGGCGTGCCAAGTTGAGTCGGGGCTTGGTTGTCGGTAACCCCAAGCCCCCCTGTCTGTTGAACAGTAGGTGTTGACTGCCCCATCTGTTCGGGAGTCTTCAACACCGTCCTGTCGCTTGGTGTTGCTGCCCCGCTCTTGATGTCCGTGTCGTACTGTTTAAGGGCGTCCTGGTCGTAAAACTGAGACATTGCTGCAATGCGATTGGAGGGGTAGTATGTTCCGCCCTCTTGCATACCGGGGATATTTTTTTGTTTCTCCATTTGCTGAAGCTGGTCTTGAGGGATTACGTTTACTCCGCCGTCCGGTCTTTGAATGGTAGCCTCACCCTCATGGAGCATCATTGGCCCCTTGGTGGTCTGCACGAGGTTAGTAGGCTTTTCAGGCTGCACAACCCCATCCGGACCCGCACCGGTATATCCGGCAAGCTGACTGCTACCGGGAAGTTGAGATTGTCCTGAATTAATCCCGTACCGTGCGGATAAAGGCGCTCCATACATCATTGCCAAACTGTTTCGTCTCTGTGCAATCTCGTCGGCTCTCCGTTGTTGTTCGCTTTCCTGCATCTGCCTGAGCCATGGATACCGTGACTTCTGAATGTTCATAGTAGGCTTCCTACTTAAAGACTCGGTTGTTTATTTTTGTGACCTCGTTTTGAAGCTCGGTTATTCGTCTCAATACCTGCTTCGTTATCTCCACCAGTATCGGTATCACATTCGGATCATTGGGGTCTATGTCCCGTGGTATGTTCTGGCGTTCTTTTTCAATAGACATCGTTTAATCCTAATAGAAACTCGTTAAACCGCCCTTTGGTTCTTCCCCATCCAGGGACTTCGCTTGCCATTGTCCATCCTTCGCATGACCGCTGGCTTCTGAACTTGTCCCTGCTGAACCTATTTGCGGTGAGGTTTGAGTTGTGCCTAATGTCGATGAGGGGGATTTCCGAAAAGACTCCTTCGGCCCGGTATCCGTCAATCCCATTAGGTGGACGATGAGTTCCGGGTTCATAGCCCATGCCCCGTGAAAACCCTTCACGCTCAATCCTCTCTATTCTCTTGCGGTAGTGGTCAAGTAGTAACTTCCTGTATCCAAATAAACCTGATACCTGCTTCGTGTAATAAAAGAGCGCTTGTCCTGTCTTTGCACATACCTTCCATGTATTCTCATTATAATAATATATATATTCATCTGCTGGTTTCAACATAAAATGAGTTGGATTGTATAATACATCATGTTCGCAAAAGTATACTATGTCGGTATTTAAGTGTTCAAGAGCGGTAAGTATTTGCCTGAAATAGGTGATATGTCCCCGCTCTCCGCGATACACAATATTCTTTCCGAAATCCATTAGTGGATAGAGAGAAACGGATACTATCGGCATACCGTTTACTGAGTTCTTTATCTGCTGCCTCGCAGCCAGAGCAACCCGCTCTTCACACTGATTGTCGGTGTAATAGATAATACCACTCGTCGGTTGTTTGGCAGTTGTTTGACGGCTGTTTGATACATCCCACCCCGGTAATGGAGAAAATTTTTCTATAAGCCATGAGAACTTCCTCTTTGCCATCGGCCATTTATCATTGAGCCAAAGGTCGCGCGAGTATGCGCGTGCCTTCTCAACATCACTGTTGTGCATGGGATACGGCCATGAAAAACCGCCCTGAGTTCTGAACAGGTGAGCAAACCACGTCTTCTTGTTCACCACATGACGACCGCCTGAGAGCCATGCTTTGCAAGCCATCTCAACCGCTTGTTGCCCCCATGAACCATGAGCCTCATCACACCCTCCAATATGCCAGTACCAATCCCTTGAAAGGAACCAACAAGCGCCCAGCCCATTCATCACATCGGTGATTTCGTATTGCGCCCAATCGCGTGTTTTATGGCTGTATTTCAGCTTTAACTCGTTGATATCATCACCGTAAGGCTTTAAATAGTTGCCATCGAAATAGGCCATTCTCAGGTTCGTATCAAACCACATGTAGTCATTGTGGTGTTTTCTCGGCTTCCAGACTATCTTTCTTTCAAACTTTGTCTTTCCGCATTGCTGACACTTTTCAGGCTTTGGCCCCTGGTTCTCTTCTCTACCACACTCAAGGCATTTCCAGTGGAACACGTCGAGATTATACATCCGGGGGAGGACTACCCAATCCTCTTCCATGTCGGCCATCAACTTCACATCAAAGCCATCATCAAGAATGCAATGGGCGTCAAGTTTCATGACATACTTTGCGTTACTCAGCCGAACGCCCATGTTTATCGCCGCCCTCTGTCCTATGCTTTCGGATAGATGAATAAGTCTCACCCGTTCGTTGTCTTCAACCCCGGGGTTAGGCCAGTACCCATCGAGGACAGCAATCACTTCGGTATCAGCCTTTGATGCGGAGAGAACACTATCAATGGTTCTTTGGAGAAACTCTTCGTTGCGTGCTGGTATAATGACAGATACGTCCATTAAAATCTATCCTTCACCCACATGTATGAGCGAGTCTTATCCCTGAACTCACCCTCAGGGGCATGCTTCCTTCCAAGGAGAAACCACGGGTGAATGCGGTACACGTCAGTCCATGCCGCTATGCCTTGAACAACTCCGTTCTGGATGTTGTTCGTCCTCTTGTAGTCATGTCCGGCTATTATACCGCCCTTCCTAACCTTCGGAGTCCACACGTTCAGGTCTTGAATAAGATGGGGTAAGGAGTGGTTTGCATCGACATAAACAAAATCAAGTTGCCCATCCTTAAAGTATTCAACGGCATCGGCGCTGTACTCCCGGATAATCTCGGTATCGTAATGGCGCACCCTTTCTCTGGCGGATTCATAGAACATCTCCAGTTTCTTACCATCCACATGGTCGCGGTAGTCCCGGTAATGCTTCCATGCATCCACCATGTAGAGCTTTGCTTTGGGGTTGGCCTTGCAAAGAACTTCAGAGAACAACCCCTTTTCTACACCAAGTTCAACGCCCTGTGTGAATCCAAGCTCCTTGAATAAAACAGCCATGTCATTACGCCCAATCCCTGGTATCTCAATAGGCGACTTCCCCTTAATGTCCAGCTTATACTTGCTGGTGATGTAGTCGAGAGTATTCATTTGTCCCTCGTGTAAGTTATATAGGGTATCTTATATATATTATTATCTACTATAGCCACCTTACATTGATGCTTCCATATTGCGTATGGAAGTGATGTCTGGTCAACTAAATGAAATGCCGAGGTATGTGCCCACCATTCAAGCATGGTATCCCGCAATGTTTTTATTTTTTCCGGGTTGCGATAGAATATTGCGCATGTGGCGAACAAGTGCACATCGTCGTATTCTTCTTTGAGGAGATAACAAGCCTGCTCATCCCCGTATTCCCCTTCATACCGGTCGGTTAAATACTTGTTCCCGTCTGCTATCCTTTTTTCGATGTACTCTATCTCTTCTTTTACCGTATTCCTGTCGGGATGTTTGAATACAACCATGTCCCTTGTCCCCAACTTCTCAAGAAACCAGCTTACACATTTCGGGGATTCAATGGCAAAAGAGGCATCCACCCAGAGGTAATAGTCAAAGCCGGGTTCATACATCCACCCGAGTATCTTGGGGAGTCGGGCCTGCATTCTGGCGGTCATGGCCTTTTCTCTCGGAGGGAATCCACCGTCGTCAAATATTATAGTTTCAACCCCGTCAACGTCCTGCTTTGCACAGGGGTGAAGCTGGTCAAAGCCTCCGCAGTTCGCTCGTATAATGGCTATCCTATCCATACATCTTCACCACGTCTTCCGCTTTTCCCCACGGCTCAAGTTCTGATACCTGCTCTTTCCCGAGTTTCTTTCGATTTCCAAGCCGACTATATCCTACTGCATGGGGGTGACAAAATACCACGCATGGCTTTGTTGAAAAGAACCGAGACTGCTTTCTCACCGTTACCCCGAGCCCGTTTTCGTACTTCCCGATCTCACCCCAATATTTTTCAGGGTAGTCGTTCTTGTCTGGATACTTCTCGAATCTCTCTTCAAGTGCTTCAATAAGGAGATTTCGAGGGGCGATAAGCTGGTGCATCACTGAGCGGTTTTTCTTCCGAGAGTATACCGGGTTCCACGTATACAACGCCCACTTGTTATGGTTGTATGCAAACTCATCTTCTTTTGGGCGAAACTCCGTAAAGTGTTCTCTTGGATAAAGAACATCGTCTTCCGCCATTGCCACATATTCTGTCTTTGCTGCCTTTGCTCCTATCAATATCTGGCGGTAGATATTATACGTGCTCCTCCCTATTCGACCAACGCAGACATTTTCGGTAAACTTCATAGGTTTATGAGATACGCTTATGATAGGATAATCCCCAGCCGATTCGACCAGTATTCTCCGTGTCCATTTGGCGAACCTTATGGGAAGATGGTTCGCGGTGTAGTATATGATGGTCAGGTCAAGCACTTTGTCTCCCAATTAAAATTTTCCCACTCGGGTACAGGTGAAAACTTATCTATCAGCCATTTAAAGTCGTGTTTCTGCTTCGGCCATTTGTTATTCATCCACATATCGACATTTCCAAGCTCTCCCCTTTGGAGTTCGTCTCGGTTCAGGAAATACCCCCGGTGGTTGTCCTTCCCCTTATGCCAGTGAGCATACCATGTTCTCATGTTGCGAACACACCGGCCACCCGAAAGCCATACCTTCACGCCTATCTCTTGAGCTTCTTTGGTGAATATCCCCCACACGCTGTCATCAAGCCCGCCAAGCTCACGGAAGTAATCAAGGTGCATGAAGTAACATGACCCTTGAAAGCTCATGAGGTCGAACAAGTCACTCTCCGGCTTATATCCTCTCCAGTCTTTTCCGCCCATCCCGGCATCCCACCACCTTGCCCTTTCAGGTTTTTTGTATGGTGGACGAATGTATTGCTGCACGGCTCTCGGGCGATCCGGTTTCCAGGTATCCTCTTTCAATGAATACCGCTGAGGAACAACCAACCAATCGCGTTCGCAATCGGCCTTCAGCTTTGTATCAAATCCTTTATCCAAGGCACAATGAGCGTCGAGCTTCATCAAATACTTTCCCCGGGCAATGGCGGCGCATGAGTTTATCCCGGCTCTCATGCCCCTCTGTTTTCCAGAATGAATAAGAATAACTCTCGGGTCATCGTTAATCGGTGGGTCTGGCCATACCCCATCAAGGTGAACAATGACCTCAACATCACCCTCTGCCTTCTCCAGTATCTCATCAATCGTCCTTTGAAGGTACTTCTCAATCCCGGCTGGCATGACAACGGATACCATCAGTCCACCTTTTCCAGAAGCAAATAAGACTCATCAGCAATAACAATGGCTCCGGGGACAGCACATTCAACGTCCATGGTAACGGTCTGCCCGGCATCAAGAGATACTATAAACGTAGCGGTTGCAGCGAAGTCATCGGTAAGCGGCCCGGTCGATGCAGAAGGAGAAACAGAGGCGCTCGGGCTGGTGCTGGCCGATGGGCTGACCGAGGCAGATGGAGATACGCTTGCGGATTCACTGGCGGATGGAGATACGGACGCGCTTGGGCTGACGCTGGCACTGGGAGAAACGCTGGGCGATTCCGATGCACTTGGTGACGTGCTGGCCGACGGGCTGACCGAAGCCGATTCCGATGCGCTCGGGGATACCGAGGGTGACTCAGATGCGGAAGGAGAGATGGATGCCGATGGAGATACTGAAGGTGATTCCGAAGCCGACGGGCTTACGCTGGCAGAAGGTGACACCGACGGGGAGGCGCTGGCGCTCGGGCTGACTGAAGCTGATGGTGACACCGAGGGTGACTCGGATGCACTCGGAGATATAGACGGCGACTCACTGGCACTTGGCGACACGGAAGCCGATGGCGATACACTCGGAGAGGCACTGGCGCTCGGGGAAACACTGGCAGAAGGTGAGACTGATGGTGACACACTGGCGCTTGGTGACACACTGGCTGAGGGCGATATGCTCGGGGACTCAGAGGCACTTGGAGAAACGCTGGGAGACTCGGAAGCTGAGGGGGACACCGATGCAGACGGCGACACGCTCGGGGATTCCGAGGCAGAAGGGCTGACAGAAGAACTCGGAGAGATGGATGCAGATGGCGAGAACTCTGCCGATGCCGATGGCGATATTGATGCCGATGGGCTTGTCGAGGCGCTCGGGCTTATGGATGGTGACTCGGATGCCGAGGGTGACACACTGGCGCTGGGTGAAACACTGGGAGATTCACTCGCGGAAGGAGACACGCTGGCGGAGGGCGATACGCTCGCACTTGGTGATACTGAGGGGGACTCCGACGCAGAGGGGCTTACAGATGCCGACGGTGATACGCTGGGCGATTCACTGGCTGAGGGGCTGACACTGGAACTTGGAGATACCGAAGGGGATTCGCTTGCCGAAGGGCTGACGCTCGCGGAGGGGGAAATTGATGGAGACTCAGATGCCGACGGGCTTATCGAAGGTGACTCGGAGGCACTTGGTGATATGCTGGCACTCGGGGATACCGATGGGCTGGCAGAAGCAGAAGGAGAAACCGAAGCAGAAGGGGACGTGGAGGCCGAAGGGGACGTGGAGGCCGAAGGGGAAGTAGCTGCCGAATCATACTGTACGGCTCCAATATCTATCCCGCCTGCCTGTACCGCACCAATATCCCAAGACATTAGTATCCCCTTAGGTCAAGACCGGCATTTATGCATGGAGATCCGGATTGCAATGTAAAGTCTTCGCTGCCATCTGTCTCATTTGTAAAAGATGGATCAGAAGTTACATTATTGTCACCAGGAGGCGTTCCACCATTAATATCAATACTACCACTCGTGTTGTTGCTATAACAATTATAATCACAATACGAAAATTGAGTAAAGGAACCGCTATTCGTGTCAATTCCGTATCCACCATTACTTCTAAATATGGTGTTATAACAAACTATACCAGAAACAGCAGAATTAAAGTCTATCCCATTCCCACCATTAGCAAATAAAACACACCCTATAATTTTAGGATTTTGTGATGAACTTCTGAAATAAAGCCCGTGTGAACCGTTATCATATATAGCGCAAGCAAAAATAGTGGTTTTCCCATACCGTCCATCGTCATTAAGACCGTAGTTAGTGTTGTCATGTATAATGCTGTTGTATATGCCGAAACCACCCCTTGATCCAGCGGTTGCTCCTATCCCACTATCATTACTATCTATTTCACAATTTGTAAAATTAAAACTATTTGCCTGGCTCGATGACACAGTAAAAAAACCATACCCAGCAGCATTATCAATTCTACAATTGTTAAAATGAAGGTATGCTGCATCTGGACAGTATATATTATCGTCTGTTGCTGCCGTTATTCTCAAGTTCTCAAACACAACCGCCATGCTTGATGCGATAGTCAACAAGTCTATTCCCGCACCCAAACTTGTTCCGCTTATTGTAGCGACTGTTCCATCATCCGTCCCATCAGATGCACACCCTCTAATTGTAGCTACGTTAGACGCTGTCTGCGCATTGGCGTTATCTACATTAACGGTGGCACTTGGTGTGTAAGTACCATCATTTTTTACAAGTCCTATGTCACCAGCATCGGTGTTGTCTAAAAGTTCTTGTAATGTGTATTCATCACCAATGGTGCCAGCCCCTCCACCAGATGCCGAACTCGATGCATAATATGTTGCCACGTTTAGCTCCTGATAGGGTTCACGGCATAAGCGAGAATAGTATTTAATTTAGCGTTGTTATTTGCTTCCATGTCAGTAACAAATTCAACCGCTCTTGTATACTGTGCATAAGCGTCTTCGCCTGTCACTGGAGGTCTGCCGTCCCCGTCTGTACCATCGGTTCCATAAGCCGCGTCACCTATATCCTCATCTGAGCTATTAGTTATTTTTGCGCTCATGGATTGGGCATTCCATTGGTTGACAAGATTCTTTGATGAATAGTAAACTTGTGCAAGGCTATCAGAATTAACCCTCAAATACTCGTTTGAAAATTGAATCACTTCTTGATTGCTGTTGATTGCCATAATAGCTCCTTTGTTAAGTCCCGTCCCATGAAGTACCTCTATCATTTATAACGCCGTCCACCAGAACCCTTGTCCTGATAGATTCGTCGCTGACTATTTTATACGTAAGCCGGTATCTACCACCGCGTTGAACCGTTACCTGATTCGCCGCAGGGTGAGTATATGTGCTCGCATCCAGATAATCTTCGCCGTTGAAATTTATTACCGTGTTCCCGGCGATCACTTGGTTTGCGTCGGCATACACCTGGCAGATGTGCGGAACCAACCTGAGATACCGGTTGTCCTCCGGGTGTTCATGCCTCTCCAGATCGCGTATTGCATCTTCGACCTCACCCCATGTATCAACAGGGTGGCGTTTTTTCCAATCCCGATATTCTTTCTTGTTCGTGCGGTCTTTGAGCTTCATTTAATATACCGGACATGTTGCATTACCATTATTCTGTATCATATCATTATAGAGATATTCTATTGCATCCGCCGACACTGCCCGTGGGAGTATCCGTGGATCGGAAGCAATACATTGTCCAGCACAACACACGAGATTCCCGCTGTACGCGAGAGTTGAGTTTGAAAGTACAGCGGTGTTTACCAATGCACCATTCAGATAGACTATTATGTTATCATTCGAGCGGACAACCGCAAGATGTTTCCATGAAGAAAAGTCATCGTCAACATCAATGCTTACGCTGTTTCCAGAATCAACGTAATCAATGGCATAATCTCCACCAGTATTATCGAGGGTAATAGCGAGGCTATTCCCAGACAGGGTAAGCAAATCAACATCCCCGCTTACACTCTTTATCCAGAGCATCGCGGTAAAGTTCCCGCTAAACTCATCAACTCCGGATAATTGCCATCCTGCTCCCGCTCCCCACTGGATTGCGGAGCGTGACTTTCCATCGGGCCCGATAGTGGCGGCAAGGTATGTCCCGGTCGTTGTCTCACCTGAAGCAAGGTCGAGCATCGGATTTTCGATATTTCTCCCAACCCAGAACAAAGGCGAAGAAAGCTCCATAGCCCAATCAGATTCGCTCATAGTCTTCTTGGCAGGCACAGCACCCCTATCGAGAGTAGTGTACCACTGCTGGCCTCTTACAAGCCTCCACGGGGCTGTTCTAATCTTGCATCCCATCTGGAGAGCCTCGCTTTGAAAATGACGGTCAAAAGTAAGCTGACCTCTGTCGGGGACTACTTTGGTAATCGCCTCAACGTCGTCGGTGCTGTCTATCTTGCAATACACATCCGCCTCATGCCCGTCCCGGTATCCATCCGCATTATACCCGTTCGTGTTCCTCCGATTCTTGAACCACGGTTTCAAATCAAGGTGGCTTTGAAGATGCTCCATTACCGCCGAAGCTCCAACAGGCGGCTCATTCTCTCGCCATGTTATTTCAGACTCCATCTCCACGCCTGAATATTCATCTTCCGCATCCTGCCATTGGTCATTCTTTCCGACCTCGTATATTCTAAATGTTCTTGCATCACGGACAAGGTGGCGACGCTCATTGCTATTGTCGATGATATTACAACACCCGACAACCGCTTCAGGATACGGCCACCCATAGTTGCGCTCACCTTCATTCACGTCGTCGTACACACTCCAGCCTATCCCTTGCCTTTTACTCTGTGGGATAGCAAAGCGCAAACATTTATCGGTTATGCTCACGTTAAAGCCTCCGAGGTCGTAATTCCACCCAAAGATATATATGTATTTAATCTTAATCTGCTTTGAATAAATAGCAGGCCATGACGTAATAATGAACTCAACAAAGATACCGGTGTTTCCAATCGTCGGGCTGCCGACAAAGTCAATCTGAACATCGTTGTCACCCTTGTAGGGAAACTCACCATAAACACAATTGCCATACACTGCCCCGGGAGACCACGTAATAAGCGCAGTATCCCCCGGGTCAGGGTCATATTCAAGCGTAACCGTGTATACTCCCGGCATTTTGTACCGGTGTATCGGCGAAAACTCTTTCGATGTTGTTCCATCACCAAATGTCCACAGTAACTTCATTTTTTCTCATTGAGAGTTTTCAACTCCTCGTCGGTATCGCGTTCGTCAATCTCTTTTTTGAGAGCCGTTCTTTCTTCTTCGAGTTTCTCATCTTCTTTAATTAGTTCCCGATTCTTGCGCTCTAAAACCTTCTTTCGTATTTTCTGATCCTTCATCGCCTTCTTGACTTTGTTTTTCATGTTCTCATCGGCAAGCTCTTCGGCAATCTCCCATTCAACTTTTGTGATGTTGGCTTGAACTGCTATCTTGTTAATCTCGCCGTAGATGTACCCTTTGGTTTGCTGGTGAATGAAATCCCTTTTGTTGAATGCTTTTATCTTTTCGTCCAATGGTTTTTTACTGTTCATTACGAACTCCTTATGATAATTTGTTTCGGCAAGTGTTCAACTTCGCACCCACCGTGGAGATATATTTTATACCCGTATGCTCGGGCGGTTATACAAAAACTTACATCCTCTCCGTATTGTACATAGCAGTCATCCATATATTTCGTGTAGTGAGTAAACCACGGGGCAGGTATCGTCTCAAATACATCGCGCTTGATAAGTAAAAATCCAGCACCAACCCAACCAACCTCTTTTATCCCCTTTGACGTTTGAAGCCAAGTCAACGCTCTATCACCAACGTTTCCGGCGACAATGCCTTTGTCCTTTTTGTACACGCCGCTTATGATATCCTTATCAGCATCGAGTAACATCCGAAGTTGTTCCGGTTCAAATACAATATCAGAGTCCAGACAAAGGAAATGGGAGAACCGTCTATCTATTTTCGGGCGGCTCAACGTACTGTCTGATATGAGCATGTTTCTCGCGTTATGAATGTACGTCCCAAAGCAAAGGCATTCGTTCTCACTCCAGTACAGAGCCCCATCCTTTGCCGCTCTTTCACACGATTCAAGGCATCTCTTATGAAGACTGCCGAGGTAATATGGTATACATGCCTTTATCATGAGTGATTCAATGCCGCATCCGTTGACCCAATGCATAGTTGGCCGGTTGCGTTTACAAATACATGCCTATAGTTGCTTCCCGTTGCCACGTCCCAAGCCGTTCCGTTTACATCATTCCCGTCGAAAGTTATCTTCCCATCGCTACCAGAGCCAAGGAATATTGTGCCGCTTGTCGCATAAAGCCTCATATCCGTATTCGCGGCAGTACCGATAATGAACTCATCGGAAGACGCCTCGTCATAAAAAGCAAATCCATCATTGCCGTTACCAAACCAAAGGTAATTGTCATCGACTATTCTCGCCCCCGTATCAGCGATAACAGACAGTATTTCCAATACAGCACTACCACTTTTCCTCAACTCTATTTCGGCGTCACTGTTAATTGCGAACACTCCAGAATCATCTTTAATTGTATGGTCATTTACCCCCGACAACGACCACCTTGCGGTAACGCCATCGAACCAAACATCTGCCCCATTCAAACGAAGGCAATCTGAGGAGTCCTCGTCGTACTCTATCAAAAACTCGTTCCCGTCTCCAAAGTAAAGTTTCTTGTCATCTGGTATAAGTAATGAGTTTTCGTCAATATAAAGCATCGACGTAACACCGCCAGCGGCATTGCCGACCTTAACCACCATCTCAGATGAGTCGTCATCTGCCGCGCCGGTATGATACCACTGTAACTGCCCCTGAGTCGCAGTTTCTCCACCGCTGCGTTCCCCTGTGACATTTATTGTTACTACTCTTCCCAAATCAGAATCTGTCTGTGTGGTATTCCTCAGATATAGCCAACCCTGGTCACCATCATCCCAAATATTTAACCGTGCAGCATTACCACCAGACGCGGTGCCAAGCCACAATGCACTATTTGCCGTGCTCCAATATGCCCCACTGTCGCCAAACCTCGTATTCCCATTATCCCAAAATGGTATATAGTTGTCGCTCAGGTCAGTTGTGTCAATTTGAACAGTATCACCAGAAAGCGTTAAACCAGTGTTTGCCGCAAGGTTGGTATCAGCAGAGATATCGACCGTGCTACTCGTGATATTCCCCGATGCATCGCTGTGGAGTATGCCTGCGGTGTATTGATTGAGCTGTATTGTCCCGTCTCCAAGTAAGCCAAGAACTCTCAACGTCCCCAAAGTATTTGATGTGTCTGTCGTCTGATCCCATAACCAAAAGTCAATACGATTGTTAGCTGCGGCAGCAGCATCATGCATTGTCCGTATGGAATGTGCAAACCCTGACGAATT
>Ga0207797_1000586_pt1 | contig 27973 bp, 25 predicted proteins | sample PRCRCaboRojoPR_6_FD_187275 | JGI IMG/M metagenome (GOLD analysis project Ga0207797, IMG submission 187275) | Marine sediment microbial community from Cabo Rojo, Puerto Rico - PR CR 10% Liquid 1 (SPAdes) | ecosystem: Environmental > Aquatic > Marine > Coastal > Sediment | place: Cabo Rojo, Puerto... | reverse complement strand
CCCTGCGCGCCACCTCGGGGAAATGGATGCACGCGATGCGGAACTTGAGGGTCCTGTCGCTCAGGCTCTGGCTGATCTGGAAGAGCGTCTTGCTCCGGGTGGCCCGGTACAGAACGTGGTGAAACTCGGTGTCCAGGTCGATCATCCGCTGCGTGGCACCGCTTCTGAGCACCTCGTCCGTTTTTTCCAGATTGGCCCTCAGCTGGTCGAGCTCCCGGGGAAGAATCTTGGCCGAGGCCCAGCGCACGGCCACCTTTTCGATCTCCTCTCGGGTCGAGAACAGGTCCTGGATGTCGTCGTCCGACATGTTCTCCACAATGTAGCCCGCGCGGGGGATGTGGTGGAGAAACCCTTCGGAGGCCAGCTTCTGTAGGGCCTCGCGGACGGGTGTCCGGCTCACCTCCAGCTCGGAGGCCACGGCGGACTCCACGAGCCGGGTCCCCCCCGCGATTTTCCCGGTGATGATGTCCATGTGCAGGGAGTCGTAAACCTTGTCTCTGAGGGATACCATCCCGGACGGCTTGTCGGACTTTGGGTTCATGATGCACACCCGGCAATGATGGAACAATGAGGCCTGCCCGCATTCACTTTGTATACAAACAGTATACAATAACAGGCCTCCTGTCAAGCCCGCGCTTCGGGGTCGCCGGAGGCGAGCGCAAGGTTGCCGGAACGGAAAGGCTCAACCGGTGGGAGGCCCCTGGACCCGGTACCCGTCCTCGGTGAGGAGCTTCACCAGCCCCGGAATGTGCGGGGCGCCCACGAAGAGCACGGCCCCGCCCTCTTCCAGGTCGTGCGCCGCACGCTCGAAAAAGAGACGGTCCCTCCGGCCGATGACCGGGTCGTGGCGGGTGGGGAACCCCAGGGAGAGCCACCGGATGCCTCCCAGGTCCCCGCGGGCGTAAGCCTTCGCGTAGTCCCCCGCCACACGCCTCCACTGCTCGTGATGCGCGAGGAACCGGTGGATGCGTTCGAGGGGGAGCGACTCCAGCACCTCGATCTGCTCGTCGATGGACTCGAGAAAGGCTCTGGGCCGTCCCACCTCCCCGACCAGCCGGTAGGCCTCGAAGTCCACCGAGTGCTTCCAGCCGAGGCACTCCAGGTAGGCGGACCAGAGGGTGAAGAAGGCCAGCCAGGGCTTCATGCCCTCCAGCAGGGGGCGGACCGGGTTGTGCACCCCCGGACCCAGCGGACCGAGCAGGGACCGGGCCCTCCGGGCGCGGCACCCCGGGAACAGGGCCTCGCTGACACCGCGGACCGTGTCCGGGGGCAGGGTGTCGAAGAGGTGCTCCCCCGGACCGCCTCTTCCGGCCTCCCGCACCCGCGCCAGGGCCTCGGGCTCCAGGGGGCCCTCGAAGTAGACGACCCGCGCCCCCCGGATGAGGCGCTCCAGCGAGGCGCGAAAGCTCCACGGGATGAAGTGGGCGGTCCCCACCAGGCGGGAGACCCGGCCGTCCCGGGCCGCCTCCCACACCATCCTGAGCTCCCGTCCTCTGGGCCTTCTCCACCCGAACATCCCTGCACCTCCAGCCGTCGCCCGGACGGTCCGGGCGGGCGCGGTTTCACTCGACCGTACCCGCCCCCCCTCGACCTGCATGGTACGTTCTGCATCGGTTCGGGAAAAGGGGAAAATGGGTTCGGGACGGTGGGACCGGAAGCGGGATCCGAGGCGGGACCCCGGCCGATCCCCCCTGGAAAAGGGAACCGGAATGGAGGTAGGATGGATCCAGCGGATTGAAAACCCGGGGGAGGCGGCCCATGTTGTTCGAGTTTGCCACAGCCGGTGCCATCGTCTTCGGTCCGGGCGTCTTTCCGACCGCCGTCCTGCGGGCGGCGTCGCTGGGACGCCGGGCGCTGGTGGTCGGGGGAAAGGATCCCCGTCGCCACGCCGACCGAATGGGCCGGCTTCGAGAGGAAGGGCTGTCCATGCGGTTCGCCGGCGCCGAAGGCGAGCCCACGGTGGACGGGATCGACAGTGCGGCCGAACGGGCTCGAAGCGCCCGGTGCGACCTGGTCATCGGGATCGGCGGCGGCAGCGCCCTGGACACCGCAAAGGGCGTGGCCGCCCTGCTGACCAACCCCGGGGCCGCGACCGACTACCTGGAGATCGTGGGCAGGGGCCTGCCCTTTCCAAACGACCCGGCCCCTTGCGTGGCCGTTCCCACCACCTCCGGCACCGGCGCCGAGGTGACCCGGAACGCCGTCATCGCCTCCCCCGCTCACCGGGTCAAGGTCAGCATGCGCAGCCACGGCATGCTGCCCCGGCTGGCGATCGTCGATCCCGAGCTCACCCTGACGGTCCCCCCGGAGGTGACGGCCGCCACCGGCATGGACGCGCTGACTCAGCTGATCGAGGCCTACGTTTCCCGCAAGGCCAGTCCGCTCACCGACGGCTTCTGCCGGGAGGGCCTTCCCCGCTGCGTGCGCGCCCTGCCTCGGGCCTATGAGGACGGCGCAGACCTGGAGGCCCGAGTGGACATGTCCCTGGCGAGCCTCTTGAGCGGCCTGGCCCTCGCCAACGGCGGCTTGGGGGCGGTTCACGGCATCGCGGGCCCCCTGGGCGGGCGGATCGACGTCCCCCACGGGGTCGCCTGCGGCCGCCTCCTGCCCCCGGTCTTCGAGGCCAATGCCCAACGGCTCCGGTCCGAGGACCCGGGCCACCCCACCCTGCAGCGCTTCGAGGAGATCTCCCGCATCCTGACCGGCGATCCCCGGGCCGGTCTTTCGGACGGGGCGGCCTGGCTGGATCGGCTGTCGGAGCGACTGGCCGTCCCCCCGCTGGCCCGTTTCGGCCTCGAGGCCTCGGACCTGCGCCGCATCGCGAGCAACGCCGCCAGGGCCAGCAGCATGAAGGGGAACCCGGTCGAGCTTTCCGAGGCCGACCTCGTCGACATTCTAAAGAAGGCCTGAAAGCCCGGCCGTTTCGCCCGCCCTTGACCTGTGCCGAACCAGGCCGTATGGTTTCCCTCATGAAGTTTCTCTTCAGCCAGGTCGCCACCCTGTTCAACAGGTCCCGGGAGCGGAACATCCGGACCCTGATCAAGTTCATCGGTCTGCTGCTCCTCATGATCACCGTCTACACCATCCTGTTCCACGTGATCATGCTTCAGGAGGGCCAGCGGTACTCCTGGGTCACGGGGGTTTACTGGACCCTGACGGTCATGTCCACCCTCGGCTTCGGGGACATCACCTTCCACACGGACCTCGGGCGCCTGTTCTCCATCCTGGTCCTGCTCTCGGGCATGGTCTTTCTCCTGATCATGCTTCCCTTCACCTTCATTCAGTTTTTCTATGCCCCGTGGCTGGAGGCCCAGGCCCGGTCCAGGGCCCCGCGAAGGCTCCCCGAGGACACGCGCGATCACGTCCTCCTCACCAGCTTCGATCCCTTCACCATGCAGCTCGTGGAAAGGTTCGACAAACATGGGACCCCCTACGCCATCGTCACGAGCGACCTGCAGCAGGCCCTGGACATTCACGACCGGAAGTACCGCGTGGTGCTGGGCGACCTGGGGGACCCCCGGACCTACCGGAACATGAGGGTGGAAAGCGCCGCCCTGGTGGTGGCCCACTCCGGGGACATGCTCAACACGAACATCGCGGCCACGGTTCGGGAGGTGTCCCACGACGTCCCCATCGTGAGCTCGGCGGAGCTCGAGGAATCGGTGGACATCCTGCAGCTGGCCGGGAGCACGCACGTCTTCCAGTTCATGCGGCTTCTGGGGCAGTCCCTGGCCCGGAAGACCCTGGGGATCCGGATCCGCGAGAACGTCATCGGCGCCATTGACGCCCTGCTCATTGCGGAAACCCCGGTGATGCGCACGCCCCTGGAGGGAAAATCCCTGGCCGAGAGCCGCGTGAGGGAAACCACCGGCCTCAACATCATCGGCCTCTGGAAGGAAGGGAGGTACATCGCCCCCCAGCCCGAGACCTTGCTGGACGCGAAGAAAGCGCTCCTCCTGGCGGGCACCGAGGAGCAGCTGAGGCGGTTCGACGACCAGTTCGGAAGCCGCCAGCGGTCCCGGGGACCGGTCCTGGTCCTGGGAGGGGGCCGCGTGGGAAAGGCGGCCGCGGAGACCCTGGAGACGCACCGCATCCCCCACCGGATCATCGAGAAGAACAAGAAGCTGGTCCGGGACAATCCCCAGTACCTCCTGGGAAGTGCGGCCGACATCGAGACGCTCAACCGGGCCGGCATCCAGGAGGCTCCCTCGATCCTGATCACCACCCACGACGACTACACCAACATCTACCTGACCATTTACTGCCGGAAGCTGCGGCCGGACATACAGATCATCAGCCGGGCCAACACCGAGCGAAGCCTGCACAAGCTGCACAGCGCAGGCGCGGACCAGGTCATGTCCTACTCCTCCATGGCCGCCGGCATGATCTTCAACCTGCTGCGGCCCCACGGCCTCCAGATCCTGGCCGAGGGGGTCAACCTGTTCGAAGCAGCGGTGCCTCCAGCGTTCGTGGGCAGGCCCCTGTCCGACTGCCGGATTCGCCGGCTCACCGGCTGCAACCTGGTGGGCGTGAACTCGGGAGAGGGGATGCAGATCAACCCGGACCCCTCCTACATCTTCCAACCCCGGGACGAGCTGTTTCTCGTGGGATCGGACGAGGCCCGAAAGCATTTCCTGGAGGCCTTCCCCCAGGGGAAAGAGCGCTAGCGATCACCGCAGGCCCCGGAGGACGTCCAGGAACGAAGGTCGCCTCAGGACCATCTCCACGGCCCGGTACTCCGGGCCCGGCACGCCGCCCCACTTCTCCTTGAACCGTCGGATCCCCGGGGTCAGCCCCAGGCCCAGGTGAACGAACCGCTTGCCCCGCTCCCCGCTCAACCGGAGGAGCTCGTCGCACAGGAGGTCCGACGCCCCGGGCACGTAGCGCCTCCTGGAGTGGCACCCGATGACATAGGTGGAGAAAGGGCCCGGCTCGAGATCCGCCACCCAGAAGGCCACCAGATTCCCTTGCCCGTCCCGCGCGTTCAGGACCAGGGCGTTCTCGGACTCGGCCGCGAAGCGAGGCATCTTCCAGAGGAGGTCCTGCACCCGGTGCGGCGGCTTGACCCGCGCCAGGAACTCCAGGCTGAGCGCCCGGTGCGCCTCGTCCATGGTCCGGGCCCGTTCGACCCGGACCTCCCTCGCGGCCCGCCCGGCCCCCCGCCGGGCCTTCTTCCCCGGCTGGAACGCCTCGAGCGGGACCGTGTAGTACACGTCCCGCTCGCGCTCCCGGCTCGACGCCGCCAGGGCCTTCGGGATCCGCGGCGCCACGATGGAGGCGAACCTCGGCTTGAACCGCTCGAGGATGCGACCGAGCCGGGCCTCCGTCTCGGTGGGGCCCTCCGCCCCACCTTCCAGGGGATACCCAACCACGACGAGCCAGTCCCCCCTGGCAAAGCAGAGCCTCTCCTCCACCCAGAAGGGCTCCCCGCCGGAAACGCTCTCCATCAGCGCAACCCCGTGCTCCGGCACCGAGGCCCCGGCCAGGATCCGCTGCCGCTCTCGAACGTCCATCACGCTCCCTTGCTCCCTCCGCATCCCCGAGCGGGGATCTGTGTCTCCGAAACCGGGCCTCGTTTCCATTCTACCACAACGGGGCTCCCCTCCAACCCCGGTGGCGCGAGCCGGTCGTGGACGGGAACCGCGCTTTTTTCTGTCGAACGGGGGCCGAACGCGTTATGCTCAGAAGAATGGCGGAACGCCCACAGGAGCCGACACGTCTTGAGACAGGCCACCGTCGTTCTCTCGACCCACCGTCCGGAAACCACAGGCCTTGCAGCCGAGCGGATGCGGCGACACGACGCCGTCTTTCTGGAGGAGCCGCCGGATCCTCTGTTCCGCCGGATGCTCGCAGGGGACCTGGCCGTGGACGACTACGTCGCGACCCTGGACGTCGAGTACCCACGGTTCAGCCGGGCCATGTGCCGCGTGCTCCGGGAGCACCACCGGGAAGGGACGCCCATCCACCAGGTGGAGCCCTTCCTGGAGCGCCTCGTTCGGATTCACGAGCGGTTTGCCCGTGGAGACTCGCCCGGGGATCTGGACAGGGCCGGTCCGGAGCACACGGTCTATCTCGCCGAGCACCGGGCCACGGCCGCGCTGCTGTCCTTTTACCGGCACTCCACCTCCGGAGACTTCGGGACCGTTCTGGAATCCGTCAAGCGGTTTGCGCGCGCGGACGGCCGGCGTTTCCTCGTGCGGGATCGCATGCGGGCCGAGGCCCTCGCCCCCCTGATCCGTGGTCATTCGAAGGCCTACATCGAGGCCGGGCAGATGCACTACGCCTTGTGGCGTCTCCTGCAGCGGCGGGTGAAGAACAGGGTCAAGGTCAGGCCCTCCTTCCTCATGAAGGGCGCGGTCGGGCCCCGGGCAAAAGCCCGGCACCTCTACGGGCCGGGAGACCTGCTGACGCTTCGCTACATCTTCCGCCCCGACAGCGTCGATCCCCTCCTGGACCTCCTGGCCGCCCGGGCCCTGATCTACAACAAGCTGATTCGAAAAGAGGAGATCGATGCCCCGCTGGAGACCTACCCCCACACCCGCGACGAGCTCCACGTGATCGCCGCGGTGAACGGGTTGTCCCTGGCGGCCTGCGCCGAGCTGTTTTCCGACATTCGAGGACTGAGGACCGACGAGGCCAGAACGCTCGTGGAGCACCGCCTCGCGGGAACCCGGACCCAACCGATGCCCGGGGAGGAGGAACCGGATGAAAGCGTCTGAGAGGACCACAGGATCAAGATCCAGAAAGGCCACGGGGAGAATCGCGACCGGCTTCGTGACGGGGCTGGTCCTTCTGGTCGGGTGCTCGGGCGATCCGTCCAGACACCCGGGGTTGGGGCCCGGGAGGGAGCTTCCCCCCTGCCCGGACAAACCCAACTGCGTCTCCACCCAGAGCCCGGACGCCGCACGCGCCATGGACCCGCTCCCGTTCATCGGGACCCGGGAGGAGAGCCGAAACCGGATCCTCGAGACCGTGCGCGGCATGAAGCGATCCGAGGTCGTCCGGGTCTCCGACGCGACCGTCCACGTCCTGTTCCGGAGCCGGGTGTTCCGCTTCGTGGACGACGTGGTCTTTGTCTTCGACGAGACGGACCGCCTCGTCCACTTTCGCTCGGCCTCCAGGGTGGGGTCCTACGATTTCGGCGTCAACCGCCGGCGCATGGAGGAGGTCTCCCGCCGATACCGGGAAGGCCGGCCCTAGTCCTGCGGCGCCGTCCAGAGCAGCTGCACGAGCCGGGTCAGCAGCTCGTCCTGCTCCTCCCGTGGCGCACCGGCCTCGGCCTTCTCCAGGGCCAGGTTGACGGTGTTCCGATACCGCACCTCCAGCTTCCGCAGCACGTCGCTGAACACGGGGCCGTCCCCCACCTCCTCGGCCAGGAGCGTGAAGAAGCGGTTCATGACGAACGCGCACAGCAGGCGGTCCGGTCGTTCCTCCTCCCTGCAGTGACGGGCCATCTCCAGCAGGTTTTCGTAGTGGAACCCCTGAATGGTCAGCTCCCTGGCCTGCTTCAGTCCACCCTGGCTCATGATCGTCTCCTCTGAAGGGCGAGCGCCCCCTTCGCCTCGGCCGCCCAGCCCGCCTCCGCCCGGTCGGTCCGCGGCACCGGTGCGTCCCTGGAGCCCGGAGGGAAGGCCGCCGGGCGATGCTGCACCCGCTGCAGCCGCGGCTGCTGGAGCAGGCCGAGCTTTTCGGTGAACCACGTCCAGCACGAGAGCGGCACGGTTCCCCAGCACGCCAGCCGCTCCCCCAGGGACAGCGGCCCCAGCTCCTTTTCGATCTCCCTCAGGAACCGCAAGGCTTCGGCCCTCCGCTCCCGGTTGGGCCCGAAACGGACGGCGGGGTAGATCCCAGGCAGGGCGTTGCGCACATACCGGCGCATCCGCTCCGCACGCTCGCGCAGCAGGGGACGGGAGGCGTCCCTCATGTTCCGCCAGCCCTCGAACCAGGTCTGCAGCACCCGGACCATGGAGGGTCCGAGACGCTCGAACGCCTCCCGGTAGAGAAATCGCTGAAGCGCCTCCAGCTCCCGCGGTTGGAAGTGCGGGTGCTCGAAGTGCATGGAAAAGCCGTCGAAGGTCCGATAGTCGGGATCCTCCCGATAGGCCTCCAGATAACGGCCCTCCCGCAGGACCTCCCGATGGAACGGCGTCCCTGGAAAGGCGAAGTAGATCAGGATCTGCCACAGCGAGGGCCCCAGATCCGTGAGCTGCTGGAACTCCTCCAGCACCTTGGCGCGGTCCTGGTAGGGAAAGCCGATGATCATGGAGGTGAGAACGGCCACACCCCGGGACCTGAGATCGCGCACCAGCACGTCCATGGGACGGCCCTGAAGCTTCTTGTACCCCGAGTCCGCCCCCTCGAAGGCGGTCCAGACGAGGTCGAAGCCCATCTCCGCAACCTCGTCGGCGGTGAAGCGCGAGAGCCCTCGCACGCTGCCGAACCCCATGATCGAGGCGGACGCGCCGCCCTCGCGCACGCAGTCGAGAAACTCCCGGGCCCGGGTCTCGTGGATGAAGAAATCCTCGTCGATGAAAATGAAACCGCTCAGGGCGTCACCCGCCTCAGCGGCCTTCCGTTCCATGAACCGCATGGTGTCGTAGAGCTCCCGGCCGCTCGGAACGAAGGGGATGTACTTTCGCTTGAAGAAGTGGGACGTGCAGCAGAAGTCGCACCCGTTGGGGCAGCCCAGCCCCCCGGTGATGTGCGCCACCTTGGTCTTCAGGGGATAGGAGTAGACCCGGGGTGACTCGATGGGAACGTAGGGGTGGCGGATCGGCCGGTCCTCGGGCTCGCCGAGGAGTCGTCGCATGAAGCCGACGCCCTCCTCCCGGCAGATCGCGTCGGCGTGGGGACCCAGCACCTCGTCGGGCAGGACGGTGCCGTACCCGCCGAGGACGACCCGGGACCGCGGCGAGTGCTTGCGCACCAGCTCCACCATTCGACGGACCTTGTGAAACGTGGCCACCACGAAGTTGATGCCGATCAGGCCGTAGCGCCGCCTCCCGAGCTCCCGCCGGAACTCCCGCTCGGACGGGTAGTGGAGGACCACCGCCGGCGCCTCGATGTTCTCGGCGATGTAGTCGAGGCCCCAGCAGCGGATGACCTGGCGGTAGCTGAAGATGCCCTGGCTTCGGGTCACCTGGGCGTGGAAGAGCTCGGCTGCGACCGAGTCCCCTTCGCCCCTTCCGCCGAAGGGTCGGCAAACGGTGGTCAAGAGCACGTCAGGCACGTCGACGACCTCCTTTTTCAGCCGGCCTGGAGGCCGTCCCACGAGCCCGGGCCGGGAAGGTGAGGCTCTCAAGAGAGCCACCTGGCGAATCCGTAACCGGCCGTGGAGACGATGCCCCCCAGGACGATCCCCCAGCCGATGTCCACCCCGACGATGCCCGCGGGCCATTCCTTGATGAGCGCCAGGCTGGTGAGCTCGAAGGTGGCGTAGGTGACCAGGCCGAACACCGCCCCCATCCACAGGGCCTGCGTCAGGGAGCCGCTCTTGAAGGCGGGGTAGATCACGAACACCATCAGCCCCAGGACGAAGATCAGGTAGAAGAGAAACGCGGCCGCCCAGTTCACGTTCTCGGCAAAGAGGTGCCCGAGATGCCGCTGATAGAGTTGCTTGGCAATGACCCCCAGCCAGAGGAAGTCCACCGCCAAAAAGACCAGGAACGTCAAGCCGTACACCTTGGCCAGCTGTGTCCACGTCATCAGGGGCCTCCCTTCTCGGTGCTTCCGCCCCGACTCCGAAGGTTCGGGGACGATGAACCCGGGTCAGTAGGCGTAGCGAATTCGAACGGGGATGCACTCACCCGACGCATCCGCCACGTTGGAGATGCCTTCGTAGATCAGGAGACGTTTCCGCTCCCGATCGTACACCACGTCGATGTGGGGCGCGAACAGGCGGACGACCCAGTGGTCGCTCTCGAGCCGGATCGTCATCCTCTCTCCTTCCAGCCCGGTCTTTCGAATGCGGAAATCGAGCTCATCGAGCCGGGACGGTAGGGCCAGCTTGACGTGATAGGTTTTGCCCTCGGCGATGGCGTCCAGGCGGTTGCGGATGAAGTGGTGAAAGCCCTGGCCGACGATCTGGTTCTCTTCCCGCGGCAGGCAGCGGGTCTCCTCCGGCGCCGAGGGATCCTCCCGTCGAAACAGGCAGAGGGTGTCGTCCCCCAGCCGGACGCCGTCCACGTAGCCGCGCCTCCGGTCCCGGAAGGTGTAGTCGCAGAACTGCGGGGAGGGGGCGTAGTCGGACACCAGGGAGCCGATCTCCCCGCCTTCCGGATCGAAGTAGGTCGTGCGGCTCCCGACCACGCCCTCATCGTCGTAGGTGAGGACGTGGCGCTCGGCGTAGACGAGGACGCCTTCCTCGTCGTAGGCCTCGCCGGTGAAGGTCCGGGGCCCCGCCCGCGCGGCGGCGGGTGCCGCGAGCAGCAGCAGCAACGCCAGGGTGATCCGAAGGAACGGGTGCAGCGGTGAGGCCGTCATGGTCCTGCGCCTTTCCCGGTCGGGGAAATCGGGACCGCCTTCGGCGTTCGGTCCTCCGCGACCGTCGATCCCGTTCATCACGGTAACGGGCACATTGCGCGATCCCCATCGGGCGCAAAGAGGCCGCCGTCGGTTCCCACGGGCGTTTGGGTCGATCTCCATGGTAACCACTCTCCTCGAAGATGCAACCCCCGAAACGGGGCCAACGCGCCCGCCCGAAGGGCCTCGCGGCCTCCAACCCCGCCGATCGCAGGGCCGGCGGAGGCCCTCCGACATTCCGTGCCTCCTGGATTGAATCCGGGAAAAAAGGATTTAAGTTGTATCGACAGGCCCGGCACCCCGGGGCCGCGTTCTCCCGGAAAAGGCGCTGGAAGGAAGCCGATGCCCCATCGAGCGCAACAGAGCGTCCCCACCGCAAAACGACTGGCCTACGCGGCGCCCGCGTTTTCACTGGCCGTGGTGGGCATTCCCATCTACGTCTACATCCCCAAGTTCTACACCGACGTGGTCGGCGTTCACATCGCGCTCCTCGGAGCCCTCATCCTGGGCGTCCGGATCTTCGACGCCGTGACCGATCCCCTGATCGGTGTTCTCTCCGACAGGACCCGATCCAGCTTCGGGCGAAGGCGCCCCTTCATCGCCGCAGGGGCCGTGGCGCTCGCCGTCTCCATCTACCTCCTGTTCAATCCCCCGGAAAGGCCCCCGACCTTCGAGACGGTCTGGTTCGGTGTCTGGATCTTCTGCGTGTTTCTCTTCTGGACGCTGGTGGAGGTTCCCTACGAGTCCCTGGGTCCGGAGATCACCTTTGACTACCACGAGCGGATCGCGCTGTTCGGCTGGCGCGACGGCGCGCTCATCGCCGGGACCCTGGTCGCCGCCGCCTCGCCCGCCATGGTCTCCGGCCTGCTGGGCCTCTCCTCCTCACCCGCCGACGAGCGGCTCAAGTTCTTCTGGATTTCCCTGTTCTACGGGCCGCTGGTCGTGGCGTTCTGCGTGTGGTGCGTCCTCTCCATTCGGGAACGGGGGACGGACCGCCTTCCCCTGAGGCCCGGCTCCGGGAACGGGTTCAGACGGATCCTCCGGAACCGTCCCTTCATCATCCTGCTCGCATCGTACACCGTCGCGGCCTTTGGAAGCAACCTTCCCGCCACCCTGATTCTCTATTACGTCGAGTACGTCCTCCAGTCCACGCAGGCGGATCTCTTCCTGGCGCTGTACTTCGTCACCGGCGTCGTGTTTCTCCCGGGCTGGGTGGTCCTGGCCAAGAGAATCGGGAAGAAGCACGCCTGGATCCTTTCCATGGCGGTGAACACGGGTGCCTTCACCGGTGTGCTGTTCCTGGGTCCGGGGGACGCGGCTGTCTACGGCGTCCTGGTGGTGCTCTCCGGGCTGGGGTTCGGCGCCACCGTCGCGCTCCCCTCCGCCATGCAGGCCGACGTGATCGACTACGACGAGCTCATCACGGGCGAGCGTCGCGAGGGGTATTATGTGGGCTTGTGGTCCATCACCAAGAAGCTCGCTGCGGCCCTGGGCGTCGGGCTTTCGCTCTCCCTGCTGGGCACGGTGGGATACGAGCCCAACGTGGTGCAGTCCGAGGGGGTGGTGCGCACGCTCCGGGTGCTCTACGCGGGGGTCCCCTCCCTCTGCAACATCGTGGCGCTTCTCATCGCCATGGCCTACCCCATCAGCAGTCGTACCCACGACGAGATCCGCACAGCCGTGGAGGACCGGAAGGAGGGACGCCGGGTGGAAGACCCGCTCCACCCGGGCCGTGCCCTCCCGCGTGCACCGGAGGAAAGACCATGGACCTGACGCTCACCATCCTGGCATGGAACCTGGCGGCCGTCCTCGGCCTGATGGCGGGAGCCTGGGTGCTCAGCCTGATCCTCGAGGACGCCAGCATTGCGGACGTGGTCTGGGGGCTGGGCTTCGTCCTCGTGGCCTGGGTTACCTTTTTCCTGGCCGACGGCGGCTATCTCCCCCGGAAGCTGCTCATCACGGCCCTCGTGACGGTCTGGGGCCTGAGGCTGGCCGTCCACATCGGGTGGAGGAAGCGGGGGAAGGGCGAGGACCGCCGTTACCGGGCTTGGCGGTCCCGGCACGGAAAGCGGTTCTGGTGGGTGAGCCTGTTCACCGTGTTCGGAACCCAGGGGCTGCTCCTCTGGGTGATCTCCTTGAGCGTCCAGGCGGGCCAGATGGCCTGGGAGCCCGCCTCCCTGGGGGTGCTGGACCTTGCGGGCCTGGCGGTCTGGTTGATCGGCTTCGTGTTCGAGGCCGTCGGGGACGCCCAGCTGGCCCGGTTCAAGTCCGATCCGCAGAACCGCGGCCGGGTCATGGACCGGGGGCTCTGGGCCTACACCCGCCACCCCAACTACTTCGGGGAGTGCCTCATGTGGTGGGGGCTCTTCGGGATCGCCCTGTCCTCGCCCGGCAACCTCTGGACCGTCGTCAGCCCGATCACCATCACGGTTCTTCTCCTCAAGGTCTCCGGGGTGACGCTTCTGGAGAAAACCATCGAGGAGACCCGCCCGGCCTACCGGGACTACCAGGAACGCACGAGCGCCTTCCTCCCCTGGTTTCCCGGGAGGAAGCGCCCGTGAACCTCGGCATCGAGCTGGCGGAGCGGGCCCTGCTCCCGGACGCCTGGATTCGAGCGGGCATCCGGCGCCTGGACCGCCGCAGGCTGGCCGAGCTGGCGCGGGGCGGCGTGGAGGCCCGGTCCCGGTCCGCCCGCCGGTTCCTCGATCAGCTGCGCGCAAGCCCCGTCGCACTAGAGACGGACCGGCCCAAAGCGCAGCACTACGATCTCCCCCCGGCCTTCTTCCGTCTCGTCCTGGGCCGCCGCATGAAGTACAGCAGCGGCCACTGGCCCTCCGGCGTGACCGGCCTGGACGACGCGGAGGAATCCATGCTCTCCCTCTGCGGTCTGCGGGCCGAGCTCGAGGACGGCATGGAGATCCTGGACCTGGGTTGCGGGTGGGGGTCTCTCGCCCTCTGGGCGGCCGAGACCTTCCCGAACGCCCGGGTCCTGGCCGTCTCCAACGCGCCGCCGCAGCTGGCATTCATTCAGGAGACCGCTCGAGAGCGCGGACTCCCCAACGTTCGCACCGCCCTGTGGGACATGAACCGGGTGAAGATGGACCGGCGCTTCGACCGGGTGCTCTCCATCGAGATGTTCGAGCACATGCGAAACTGGAAAGCGCTCCTCGCCCGCATCGGCGGGTGGCTCGAGCCGCAGGGGAAGGTGTTCGTCCACGTCTTCACCCACAGGCGGTTCAGCTACCTGTTCGAAACGGACGGCGCGGCCGACTGGATGGGGCGCCACTTCTTCACGGCGGGCATGATGCCCTCCGACGACCTGATGCTCCGCGTTCAGGACGACCTGCGGGTGGAGCGACACTGGAGCCTGAGCGGCACCCATTACGAGAAGACGGCCGAGGCGTGGCTTTCCAACATGGACCGGCACCGGGAGGAGATCCTGGAGATCTTCTCCGGGGTGTACGGGCGGTCCCGGGCCGGGCGATGGGTCCAGCGCTGGCGCATCTTTTTCATGGCGTGCGCAGAGCTCTGGGGCTACGCGGGAGGCGAGGAGTGGTTGGTCTCCCACTATCGGCTCGCAGGAAGATGATCAGGAGGACCTTCCCGTTTCCAGGCCCGGCAGGATGGGTTCCGGCCGGCACAGGGGCTTGATGAAGCGGATCTGGACGTCCCCCAGGTAACGTTCCTCGAACCCCGCCTCGCAGTAGCAGAGGTAGTACTCCCACATGCGGACGAAGGCGTCGGAAAAACCCAGCGCCCTGACCTGTTCGACGTTCTCGAAGAACCGTTCCCGCCACGCGCGCAGGGTCCTCGCGTAGTTCGGCGTGATGTCCTCCAGGTGGTCCATCTTCAGGTCGGTCGCCCGCGCCACGGCCCGGCTCATGGCGGCGATGGAGGGAATGCAGGACCCGGGGAAGATGTACCGCTTGATGAAGTCCACGGTGTGCTTGTGCCGCTCGAAGACCCGGTCCGTGATGGTGATCGCCTGGAGCACCATCATGCCGTCCTCCTTCAGGCGATCGCTGCAGGCCCGGAAGAAGGCCTCCAGGTACTGGTGCCCCACGGCCTCGATCATCTCGATGGAAACCAGCTTGTCGAAGCGGCCCTCCAGGTCCCGGTAGTCCCGGAAGAGAACCTGAACGCGATCCGCCAGACCCGCCTCCCGAATCCGCTCGACGGACAGGTCGCGCTGCTCCCCCGAGATGGTGGTGGTGGTCACCCGGCACCCGTAGCGCCCCGCGGCGAACAGGGCGAACCCGCCCCAGCCCGTGCCGATCTCGAGAACGTGGTCCTTCGGCGTCAGGTCGAGCTTTCGGCAGATGCGGTCGTACTTGGCCAGGGAGGCGTCCTTCAGGGTGCTGTCCTCGCGCTCGAAGATCCCGCAGGAGTAGGTCAGGGTCTCGTCCAGGAAGAGCCTGTAGAGGTCGTTTCCCAGGTCGTAGTGTGCGGCGACGTTGGCCCGGCTGCCCTTTCTCGTGTCCCGGCGCAGGGCGTGGAAAAGCGCGTAGGCCGGCGCCGCGAGCCGGGTCCAGCGCCGGTCCAGCCCCTGGAAGACGTCCCGGTTGAGGAGCACGATGCGGACGAGGGCGGTGAGGTCGTCCGCGGTCCAGAGCCCCGCCATGTAAGCCTCACCCGCGCCCACGCTCCCGCCGAAGACGATCCGCTCGTAGAACGCCGGGTGGTGCACCCGGACCGTGACCTCGAGGCGCGCCTCCGCCGCGGGACGGCCGAAGGAGTGATCGAGCTCGCCGTCCACGATGCGGACCCGCCCCCGTTCGAGCCTCCGCAGTATGGCGAAGAAGAGCCTCCTCGCCGTCGAGTTCAGGAGGGGGACCGGAGGCCTGACCGAGACCCGCTGCTCCACGGGCTGAATGAAGGCTTTCATGGCGTCACCCGTCTTCCAGGGGGACCGGGCCCTTGGGGTGGGCGTACACCCGGGCCCCCTTTCCTTTGAGTCGAAGGGCCTGGCGGTAGATCATGGCCGTGACCTTCCACGTCATGAGCGGGTACGCCAGGAGGACCCGCGTCAGGGAGGCCCGCGTGACGGGCGTTCGCCGGAGGGACAGGGTGGCGTCGAAACGCTTCGTGTCACCCGCGAAGAGGTTCATGTGAACCTGAATCCGTTGGCCGGGCACCTGGAACCGCCAGTCGTAGTGGATGCCCATCTCCATGAAGGGAGAGACGTGAAAGGCCTTGTCGAAGTGGAACTGCTTCCAGCCCGGGTGGGAGTGCACGTTGTCGTCCTCGCCGAACACGTAGCAGTGCTCCTCGAGCCACGGCGTGTTGTGGACCTCGGCCACGACGGCCTCGACGCCCCGGTCCGCCGGGTCCCAGCAGTAGTAGAAGCTCACGGGATTGAAGCAGTACCCGAGATATCGCAGGTGGGTCAGCAGGCCGACGGGCCCGGCCGGGCGCGCGCCGGTCCTCTTCGCCACCAGGTCCCGCACCGCCCGGTCCAGAGGGACCTCCACGGGGCCGAGGTGGTCCCTCCTCCGGAAGTAGGCCAGGTTGACCCGCTCCGCGGACCAGAGTGGATGGGCGTCGAACACGCGGGGAAGCTCCTCCAGGTCCAGGTACAGGAGGTAGATCCGGTACTGAAAGGCGTTCGCCACGGGCGTCATGCGGCGGTGCCGGACCTTCCCCTCGTAGATGCAGCTCTTCATGTCAGAGGCCCCTTCCAAGGGGCTCGCAAGCGGCCAGCGCGCTCCGGACCCCGTCCTCGTGGAAGCCGTACCCCCAGTAGGCCCCGCAGAAGTGGGTCCGGTTCCGACCGCTGATCTCCTCGAACCGCTTCTGGGCGGCAAACCCTCCGGGCGTGTAGACCGGGTGGTGATAGGTCAGGTCCCGAATCACCTTCGCCGCGTCGATGTCCCGCTCCCGGTTGAGGGTCACGCAGAAGTCCACGGGCGCATCGAGGCCCTGCAGGATGTTCATGTTGTAGGTCAGGGTGACCGCATCGTGGGGCTCCCCGGGAAGGAACGAGTTCCAGCTGGCCCAGCAGGAGCGGCGGATCGGCATCATGGAGGCGTCCGTGTGAAGGACCGTGCGGTTTCTCTGGTACGGCAGGGCGCCCAGCACCTCCCTTTCCGCATCCGTGGGGTCGGCCAGCATGGACAGGGTTTGGTCGCTGTGGGCCGCGAGGACGCACCGGTCGAACCGCTCGGCCTCCCCGCCCCGGGGCTTCACCTCCACGTGGGTGTCGTGCCGGGAGACCGACTCCACCGGGCTCTCGAGGCGGATGGCGTCCCGGAAGGGCTGGATCAGCTCTTCCACGTACCGCCTCGACCCTCCCCGAACCACGAGCCACTGGGGCTTGTCCCGAACATTGAGGAACCCGTGGTTGTGAAAAAAGGAGGCGAAGGAGCGGGCCTGGAATTCGTGAAAACGGGCCGGGTCGGCGGACCAGATCGCCGACCCCATGGGGATGATGAAGTAGTCCCGGAACCACCGGGAGTAGTTCCGGGCCTCCAGGTATCGGCCCAGAGTCGTCTCGTCGTCCTCGGAGCGGATCAGGGCCATGGACTCCTTTCGAAAGCGAAGGATGTCCAGCATCATGCGGTGGAAGGCGGGACGGAAGAGATTGCGGCGCTGGGCGAACATGGAGTTCAGGGAGGTCGGGCAGTACTCCAGGCCCGTCCTGCCGCACCGGACGCTGAAGCTCATGTTGGAGGGCTTCCAGGAGACCCCCAGCCGCCTCAACAGCTTCACGAAGTTGGGGTAGGTCCTCTCGTTGAACACGATGAATCCCGTGTCCACGGGATAGGTCGTCCCCTCCGCCTCGACGTCGACGGTGTGGGTGTGCCCGCCGATGTAGTCCTCCGCCTCGTAGACCACCACCTCGTGGTCCCCGCAGAGCAGATAAGCCGACACCAGCCCGGAGACCCCCGCCCCGATGATGGCGATTCGCATAACGCAGACACCTCCTCACGTGATCTCGTTTTCGGGTTCGAGCGGTGAAGCGGACCCCACCGCCCGGCTCCACTCAGATGTTGTAGAGGTAGTGGCAGACCCGGCAGCCCTCCGGGGCCGGGGGCATGGCGTGGGCCGCCTCCTCCATGGACCGCTCCCGGCCGGCCGAGCTCATGAGGCTTCCCATGAGCGACGACTCGTGCGCCTTCACCCGGCTCTCGAAGGTCTCCCGGTAGAAGCGGCAGGCATCGGTTTCCCACAGGTCCGCGGGGTCCTCCCCGGGAAGCCGGCCGTAGTGGACCGTGGGCATGACCACCTCCTCGCCCAGGAACGTCGTGGGCCCGCCGATGCAGAGGTTGATGCAGGGTCCGACCGCGCCGTCGTGGCGGATGAAGAGAGAGTTTCGGGGGTCCTGGTCGCAGACCGGCTGCTCCTCCGGGGTGAAGGGGAAGTCCGTGGTCCCGATCTTCAGCTTGCGGGCGAGCCGCTTTGCCCGAGAGAGTGCCTTGGCCGTCTTCTTGACCTCCCTGGTCTCCTCGCCCGCAAACAGGCCGAACCCTTTCCCCTGCTCTCCCCGGATCACGTCGCACTGCTTGAAGTTCACCTGGTCCACCCCGAGCCCGTGGGCCAGCTGCACGATCTCCTCGAGCTGGTGCACGTTCATGGTCATGATGACGAAGTTGATCATGATCTTGGGAACCGAGCCCTTTCGAAGCCCGGCCAGGCCCGAGACGTTCTCGCAGACCTTCTCGAACCGCGCGCCCCTGCGCACCTCCTCGTACACCTCCTTGGTGGCGCCGTCCATGGAGATGCAGACCCAGTCCAGGCCCGCCTGGATCAACTCCTGGGCCTTGTCGTGGTCCAGGAGCAGCCCGCCCGTGAGGATGCCGGTCTCGCACCCCGCGGCGTGCGCCTCCCGGACCCAGTCCGCCAGCCGGGGCTGGAGCAGGGGCTCCCCCCCGCCCGTGAAGTCCACCGACCGGACGTCCGTGAGGTGGGGCCGAACGGCCTCCCAGGTCTCCTGGGCCATGAGACCCTTGTTGGGCGCGTTCTTCCGGATCTCGGCCCAGGGGCACATGACGCAGCGGAGGTTGCAAGCAATGGAGGACTCCACCTGGAACAGCCTCCAGCGCCGCTCCTTCAAGGACTTCCTCTCGACCACCCGGTCCCGGACGCCCGCGAGCCTCCGGTCCACGAAGGCGGGCCAGATCAGGGCGGCCGTGGAGAGCCAGCGCCCTTCCCGCTCCAGCCAGACCTCGCCCGGGGCCCCCGCGGCCGCCTCCATCACCTGACGGGCGATGTCGTACCTGGGGAGGCCGCAGCTGTCCGCCGGGCAGAGGCCGGGCCGGGCCTCCTCCCTGAGGGCGTTCTCCTCGAAGGAGGTGTCGATGGTCCCGGGGTAGACGTTCACCACCTCGATCCCGGCGGGCTCCAGCTCCAGGCGCATGGTGTTGCTCATGACGGCCAGGGCGGACTTGCTCCCGCCGTACACGCCCACCGTGGGAATGGGCACCCGCCCCGCGCAGGAGACGATGTTTACGATGCGCCCCGCGCCCCTCGTCTTCATGTGGGGGATCAAGGCCTTGATGAGGACGAGCGGGGAAAAGGTGTTCAGCTCGAAGAGGTGGCGGACGTTCTCCTCGGTGGCCTCCTCCATGAGGGCGAAGTAGCCGATCCCGGCGATGTTGAAGAGGGCGTCGATGTGGCCCACGGCCTCCAGGGCCTCGCCCGCCAGCCTCTCCGCCTCGCCCCGCGCCGACAGGTCCGCCGTTACCGGTACGGCCCGGGTGGCCTCCGGCAGCAGGAGGGTCAGCTCCTTCAAGGCCTTCATGGAGCGGGACGTGATCACCAGGTGGGCCCCTCGGTCCGCCAGCTCGCGCACCAGCGCCGATCCCAGGCCGCCGGTGGCGCCCGTCACCAGGACGTGCTTCCCGCTGAAGTCGTAGGACGGTTCGCTCATGATGCTCCCTCCCCCGGGCATCATAGGACATCCGAGGCCCCATGGGCAAGCAAACGGTCCGGAATGCGGGGCCCGTACCGGGAGGCCTCGCTTTCCGGCCCCTATTCGCCGCGGGTTGACAAGCCCGCACCCGTGGCATAGGGTCGAGCCACGACACCGAGATTGCGCGGGCGGGCCTGCGGCCCCGCCTCATCCGGCGAACCCACCGGTCCGGTTGCCATGGGAACACCCAGTGCCATCTGGAAGCACGAACAACGCCAGGCCGAGCGCATCGCCCGGGCCCTCCTGGAGCCCCCGGGAGGGAACCCGCCCTGGTGGGCGCTCGTCCTCCCGTCGAGGCTCGCCCCCTACCTCACCTACCGCCGAGGTCTCCGCAGCACGAGAAAGAACCTGCTCTTCACCAAGAAGCTCGCCCTGGAGGCGGCCCGAAAGGTGATCGCCGGCGAGGACCGGGCCCTGGCCCTGGGCGCGATCGAGCGTCGCACCCGGGATCTCCTGGACCGCGAAAAGCGGGGCGTATACACGGAAAAGGTCCGCCGGAAGCAGCTGGCGGAGGTCGAGCTCCTCCTGGCGCACTACCTCCGGCTGCTCCGCGCCGAAGGACGCAGCCTGGAGGACGGGGTCCGTGCCTGCTACCCCGACCGCAACGCCTACCGCGCCCACCTCCAGCGGCTTCACGTGGCCGAGCAGGGCGTGATCCAGGCCTCCGTCGCCACGGTCCGAAAGGGGAGCAAGCAGGAGCGCACCCGCTGGTTCCGGCGCCTGAGCGAGATCTCCGACGAGGTGCGGCGGGAGGAGGCCGACCGCTTCTTTCCCCGCGGGGGGCCCGATCCCCAGGACGAGGGCGGCGGAAGGAAACCCTTCCCATAACGAAGCGGTTTGGTGTAGTTTGCTGGGGCGAACGCCCCCGCTCACCCGGCAACCCGCAAGGAGGGAAACGCATGGTCCTGAACATCGTGCTGTGCCTGGTCGGTTTTCTGATGCTCTACTACGGCGCGGAGTGGCTGGTCAAAGGCTCCTCGAGCCTGGCCCGGAGCCTCGGGATCACCCCGGTGGTCATCGGGCTCACCGTGGTCGCCTTCGGCACCTCGGCCCCCGAGCTCGTGGTCAGCCTGATCTCCTCCATCACGGACAAGAGCATGATCGCCGTGGGGAACGTGGTCGGCAGCAACATCTGCAACATCGCCCTGGTCCTGGGCGCAGCCGCGCTCTTCCAGCCCATCACCAGCCACCGCTCGGTGGTGCAGCGCGACATCCCCCTGATGCTCGTCATCTCCATCTACCTCCTGGCCCTGTCCCTCAACTCCACCCTGGGCCGGATCGAGGGCGCGACCCTGTTCGCGGGGGTCATCCTGTACACGGTCTTCAACTACATCGTGGCGAAGCGGGAGGCCCGGAAAGGCCTCAGCGAGGAGGCCGTCCTGGAGGAGCTGGGCGTGGAGGAGGTGACGTTCATCGCCTCGCGCCCCCGACAGGTGGTGCTGATCGTCGTCGGGATCTTCGGCGTGGTCTTCGGGGCCAAGCTCGTGGTGGACTCGGCCGTGGCCATCATGCAGGTGCTGGGCGTGAGCGAGAAGTTCATCGGCCTCACCATCGTGGCCTTCGGCACCTCCCTCCCCGAGCTCGCCACCTCGGTGGTGGCGGCCATTCGAAAGGAGATGGACATCAGCATCGGCAACCTGGTGGGGAGCAACGTCTTCAACATCATGAGCGTGCTCGGTGCGGCCTCCCTGGTCCGCCCCATCCCCATCCCCGGCGGGTTCATCGAGAGCGGTCTGATCGTGGACTACGCCGTCATGATGTTCACCAGCGCCCTGCCCTGGTTCTTCATGCGCAAGACGAACACCATCAGCCGGCCCGAGGGGGCCGTGCTGCTGGCCTGCTACGTGGGGTACGTGGCCTACCTCATCGCCCAGGGCTGACCGCCCCCGTTCGTACCAGGAGCGACTCCTCCATGGAACCCGTCCCCGCCGAAGAGACCGCCGCCCGTCTCGCCCGCTTCCAGCAGACCCTGGGGGAGCAGGGACTGGACAGCGCGCTCGTGCTCCACAACGTGGGGCTCTACTACTACGCCGGCACCGTGCAGACCTCCTTCCTCCGGGTCCCGGTCCGGGGCGAGCCCCTGCTCCTGGCCATCAAGTCGGCGGAGCGGGCCCGCCGGGAGTCGCCCCTCGAGCGGGTGGTGCCCCTCGAGGGCAGGCGGGCGCTCCCGCAAGCCCTCGAGGCGCAGGGGGCTCCGCTCGCGGGCCGGGTGGGCCTGGAGCTGGACGTCCTGCCGGCGGCCTTCTTCCTCTGGCTTCAGAGGACCTTCCCGTCCTGCGAGTGGGTGGACGTCTCCGGCCTGATCCGCACCCAGCGGATGGTCAAGTCCGACTACGAGGTGGCCCAGATCCGGCGGGCCCTGGAGGTGGAGGACCGCGCCTTCATGGACCTCACCCGGTTCATCCGGGAGGGGATGAGCGAGCTGGAGGTGGACGGCCGCCTGGCCATGCTCGGCCGGACGGGCGGGCACCAGGGCATCGTGCGCATGCGGGGCTGGAACCAGGAGATGACCTACGCCCACGTGCTGAGCGGTCCCAACGGGGACGCGGCCTCCTACCTCAACAGCGCCCACGGCGGCGCCGGCACCTGCTGCGCCATGCCCCAGGGGGCCGGGCACCGGACCATCCGCCGGAACGAGCCCATCGAGGTGGACTACAGCGTGGGGATCAACGGCTACCTGGGGGACCAGTCCCGGACGTACGTCATCGGGGATCTGCCGCCCTCCCTGCAGAAGGCCCACGACTGCTCCCGGCGCATTCACGACCGCTTCGCCGAGACCGCTGTGCCCGGGGTCCCCTGCAGGGACGTGTACGCGGCGGCCGCGGCCGAGGCGGAGCGGGCGGGCCTCGCTCACGCCTTCATGGGCCACGGTCCGAACCAGGTCCGGTTCGTGGGGCACGGGATCGGCCTGGAGGTGGACGAGCTCCCCATCCTCGCCCCGCGCTTCGATCTCCCCCTCGCCCCCGGCATGGTGCTGGCCCTGGAGCCGAAGTTCGTGCTCCCCGGCGAGGGTGCGGTGGGCCTGGAGGACGACTACCTGGTCACGGAGGACGGCGTGGAGCGCCTCTCCCTCACCCCCCAGGCGGTCCTCCGGGTGCTCGAGCCCGCCTGAACCCGGCCCGCCGACCAATCATGACGCCTTTGCTGGGATTTGCGCTTGAAATCCTCGCGGTTTTCGTTTATACGTAAAAGGTCTGAATCGGCAGTACTGCACAGATGCATGGTTTTTTCTTGTCCTTTTTTATGGGGAGGACCGCAGGAGAACCGCAGCGCATGGTCCGCCATCCGCGAGAGGTGCGTGCTCTCAGGGTTCCCTTTTCTCCAACCTTCACAGAAAGGAGGCAACGGCCATGAGCAACGGAAACGGGAAGATCGACTGGTCGAATCTCATCAAAAGCGAAGATTGGTGGGCGTGCTGGATCGGGTGGTTCATCCTGCTATTGGCCATCATCGGCCTCCTCCCCCACGTCCCGAAGCTGGGCACGTGGAGCAGCCTGGGGGACGCCTTTCCCAACGGCTGGGGCACCCTGGGGGTGGCCATCGGGCTCTTCGTGTTCTCCTGCGTGGTGACCATGATCGCCTGCTACTTCATGAAGCTCGACATGAAGGGCTACATCCCCGGCTTCGCCGTCATCTTCTTCATCTCCTTCTGCTCCATGGTCATCTCCAAGCAGGCCTTCATGAAGAAGTGGGGGATCTCCTACGTCCTCTTCGCCCTGGTGATCGGTCTGATCATCAGCAACGTCTTCAAGGTGCCGAAAATGCTCAAGACGGCGGGTCAGACCGAGTTTTTCGTCAAGATCGGCCTGGTCTGCATGGGTGCGACCATCATGTTCTCCACGGTCCTCAAGGCCGGCGCCGTGGGCGTGGCCCAGGCCGTCCTCGTGGCGAGCTTCGTCTGGTTCGGGACCTACTGGATCTGCCGCAAGTTCAAGGTGAGCGAGCGGTTCAGCAGCATCATCGCCACGGCCAACTCCATCTGCGGGGTGTCGGCCACCATCGCGGCCGGCGGCGCCATCCAGGGCAACCCCAAGGAGGTCAGCTACATGATCGCCTGGGTCCTGGTCTGCGCGGTGATCCTGATCCTGGTCATGCCCCCCATCGCGGTCTGGCTCGACCTTCCCAACCAGTGGGCCGGGGCCTGGGTCGGCGGCGTGATCGACAACACCGGGGCGGTGATCGCCGCGGGAGAGATCCTGAGGACCGCCGAGGGTGCACCCAGCAAGGCCGCGGTCAGCGCGGCGGCCATGGTCAAGATGGCCCAGAACGTCATGATCGGCTTCGTGGCCTTTCTGATGGCCCTCTGGGCGACGCTCTCCCTGGACCGGAGGGAGAACCCGGACGCGGAGAAGCCCTCCCTCATGGAGGTCTGGTTCCGTTTTCCCAAGTTCGTCATCGGCTTCATGGCGGCCTCCCTGATCATCTCCTTCCTGGTGGAGCCCGCCGTGGGGGAGAAGGTGACCAAGGGCATCGCCAAGGCCTGCAAGAACTACCGGAGCTGGTTCTTCACCTACTGCTTCGTGGCCATCGGCCTGGAGACCAACTTCAAGGAGCTCGTGACCGTGGGCGGCGGCAGACCCGCCATCGCCTACTGGATCTCCCAGACCGCCAACGCCGTCTGGACCCTGTTCATCACCTGGATCCTCTGGTCCGGGACCTTCTTCACCCCCGTCATCCTGCCCGACTAGCCTCGGGGTGACACGCGGAGGGCGCCTTCCCGGAGGGAGGCGCCCTCTTTTTTTCCGTCCCGGGTCCCGACCCCCTCCGCCCGCCCGGGCCCCGGTGAATTGACGCCGCCGGAAGAAGCGGCGTATGATGGGACACCTCTGGAGGGACGCCCATGGGAGCAACCTACGACCGGATACTGGCCGCCGAAAGCGGGTTCGCCCGGCGCGTGGCCCTCGGGGTGATCGTGCGGCGCCCCGTGAGGCCGATGCTCCAGCTCATCCCCGGGATGTTCATCGTCGACTTCCTGCGACGAAACGCCGCGATCCGCAAGTACTCCCGGTTCTACCTCCCCCCCCGAAAGGCCGCCCTGGACGCGGCCCGGGACATCGTCGAAGGCCTGGACCGGGAGGAGGCCGTGAAGGAGGCGGAGGAGACGGCCCGGACCTGGCTGGACGGGCACGGCCTCTCCGGTGGGACGGTGAGGAGCGCCCTGAACGACCTGGTCCGGGAGATGATCGAGCACGACCTCCGGCTCCTCCGGGCCGACGGCGCCACCTACCCCCACCTGGTGCGAGCGGCTTACGGCACCGGCGGGGCCTATCGCTCGTTCCTGTCCCGGCTCGCCGAACGGGAGCGGGCCTTCGTTCGGGCCCTGTCCGATGCGGTGGGCGACGAGGAGGCCCGGGGGCAGCTGGAGCTGGAGCAGAAAACGGCCGAGGAGCAGCGCGAGAAGGAGGCCGACGCCGTCTTCCTGTGACCCGGTGAGGGTGCGATGGACCTCAAGACCAAATTCAGGGCCGTGCTCGCCCGGGAGCGCTCCTGGGCGACGTCCGTGGCCCGGAACTGGATCAAGCCGAGACCCATCTCCGTCTGGGAGGTCCTGATTCCGGTGCTCCTGGTCTTCCTCTACGCCAAGTCCCGGACGGACCGCGAGGTCATGGTCCAGAACCTCCTCTTCACCAAGGAGCAGGCCCTGCGGGCCGCCCTGGACAGCCTGGAGGAGGGGACGGGACCGGAGGAGTCCCTGGCGCCCTTCTTCGCCAAGACCCAGCCCCTTCTGGATGCGGGGGAGGCGGTCTACTCCGAGGCGATCCAGCGGGCGCAGCTGGAGGAGATCCGCCTTCTCAGGGCCCACTACCTCGAGCTCCTCCGGGCCGAGGGGGACGACCACGACACCCTGGTCCGGAACGCCTACGCGAGTCGCGAGGCCTACGAGGCCTTTCTGGCGCGGCTCCGGTCGGCCGAAGCGGCCGTCAACCGGGCCGCCCTGGAGACCCTCGGCCCGCGGGGGGACTCGAACCAGGTGGCGCGGATGGAGGAGACCTACGACCGGCTGCGGGCTGCGTCGGCCGACCGGATCTTCCCCCCTTCGGAAGCGTCGCCGTGCTGAGCCCGGAGGACCGTCGATGGATCCACGAGCGGGCCTACGTCCCCGAGCACCTTCCCGACTACGTGGAGGCCGTGTCCGGGACGGAGGGGCACCTCTCCGGGAGCTACCTCTGCTTCACCGGGAGGGACCACCTCGTCCTGGTCGGCTATGCCCTGAGCCCGGCGGACGAGAGCCCGGAGGAGGCCTTTTCCCGGGCCTGCGATCGTTTCGAGCCGGCCGCGGCCTCCCTTCTTGCCCCGGAGGTCCGGCTGACCGGCGAGGGCGTCGAGCGGGCCGCCGCGGACCGATACCACCGGCTTCCGCTCCCCCTGGAAGCGGTCCCGACGGAAGCGGCCTACATGGTCCGGCGGGCCCGCCGGGAGCTTCGGGTGACGGAGGGCGCGTTCGGAAGGGCCCACCGCAGGATCGTCAAGGCCTTCCTCACCGGCCGCGACCTGTCCCCGGAGCAGCGGCGGATCTTCGAGAGGATCCCGAAGTACCTGTCCCGCTCCCGGACGGTCCGTCTCCTCGAGGCGCGGCGGGGAAAGAAGCTCGCCGCCTTCGACATCCTGGACCTGGGCTCCGCCCGATATGCCTTCTACCTCTTCAACTTCCGCGCACCCGGCGTGAACGTGCCGGGCGCCTCGGACCTCCTCCTCCGGGAGATGGCGGAGCTGGCCGGGAAGGAAGGCAGGACCGCTCTCAACCTCGGTCTCGGCGTCAACGCCGGGGTCCGTCGGTTCAAGGAGAAGTGGGGAGGAGAGCCGTTCCTCCCTTACGCGTCGGCCACGGTTCGCAGAAAGGAGACCGGCGTGGCCTCCCTCCTGAAAAAGCTCTGAGCCAAGATCGACACGCGTCCGGTTTGCGCCCCCCGCGCGGAAAGCGGCGTGCGGAAGCGGGTGCTTCAGGCGGCCCCGGTCCCCCGGCCGGGCTCAGGCCTGCTGACGCTTGAGGAAGAGCGAGAAGGACGCCCGCCCACTCCTGGGAGAGCCCCGTCTCGTTCACCAGGCAGGCGGCGAAGAAGGCCGTGCAGATGATGCAGGGGAGGCTGCCTCCCCCACCTGGAGCAGCCCCTTCTCCTCCGGCCGGCTTCGGACGAGGAGAAAGACGACGGCGGAGATCAACTGCACAGGCGATCCGGGAATGGGTCCCGCGCGGGCATGTTCCGGGCCGGAGCGGGGCTCAGGGGCCATTCCCGGACTTTCCGGGGAGGCCCAGGGGCGCCAGCAGCCGCTCCTCGATCTCGGCCTCGGCCCGGGGGAGGTCATCCCGGGCACGGCCCTGTTCGTAGGCCTCGGTGATGACCCCGGCGTGGTGCGAGGCCCTTTCACGGGCCGCCCGAAGCGCCCGCTCGATCCCGTCCCAGTCGCCGCTCTCCCGGAACCCGGAGAAGGCCTCGGCCATCTCGGGGAACAGGGCCTTGCGCAGCCCGTCCAGGAAGGCGGTGTAAAATCCCAGGGAGGCGTGCCGCTCCCCGTCGATGATGTACCGCAGGGTCCCCGCGTCGTGGGTGTCGGCCAGGAGGTCCTTGACCGCCCGGGCCAGGAGCTCCACCGGGGTGTGCGGGAAGGCGGCGATCACCGCCCGCCAGGTCGTCCGGTCGAAGGTCGTGTCCCGGAACTCGCCCAGCTCGTGCCGGAGAATGACCTCGAGCTCGTCCCGGACCATGGCGTCCAGGTGCGGGGGGATCTCGCCGGGGCGGCCCGGGCTCAGGCCGTACCGGCCGAGCGCGTACCGAATCGCCTCGCCCCCGCCCTCCCCGGCGTAGAAGATCTCGTCCCAGAGGAACCGCCTGGCGGTCTCCCGCCTCAGGAGGACGGCGTGGTTCCGGGTCAGAGCGGGCAGGGTGAGGAGGCCCCGGGCCAGCTCCCGCCCCAGGACGTAGACGGTCACGTCGCCCATCCGGCGGGTCTCCTCGATGCGGGCGAGGAAGAAGACCGGCACGAGCCCGCCGGCAAGCCCGGCCCCGTAGAGGTAGCCCCGGGGCTCTAGAATCGCGTTGACGCCCGCCTCGTCGAAGGGATCGAACGCTTTCCCCGACACGCGGATGGGCCGGAGGTCGGCTTCGGCCACCGCTTCCCACTTCTCCTCGCGCCGGCCGATCCAGTCGAGCACCTCCCCGCTCTCCCGCTCCACCCAAGGGTCGAGCCCCTGCTCCCACTTGAAGAGATCCCGCAGCCGCAGGGCCAGCCCGCAGATGGAGAAGCCCCCTGCGTGACGCGCGTCCATGACGGCGCAGTTCTCCACCACCTGGTCCGCGATGTCCCGGAGGTCGACCATGTGGACTCCTTCCCGCCCGATGCGCACCGTGGTGCAGGGCCTTCCAGCCCTTCGAGCCCGGGATCAGTGTACCACCGACAACGCAGGGGAGAAAGGGAGGATCCGGTTCAAGTCCGGGCGGGAAAGGGTCGATGGGCCCTGTAGGACCCGATCCGCCCCGAACACCCGGCGCGGCCGCGCCTGCAAGGACCCCGGGGGCGCCCTGGAGCTCGTATCGGCCGGGG
>Ga0207797_1000585_pt1 | contig 28049 bp, 25 predicted proteins | sample PRCRCaboRojoPR_6_FD_187275 | JGI IMG/M metagenome (GOLD analysis project Ga0207797, IMG submission 187275) | Marine sediment microbial community from Cabo Rojo, Puerto Rico - PR CR 10% Liquid 1 (SPAdes) | ecosystem: Environmental > Aquatic > Marine > Coastal > Sediment | place: Cabo Rojo, Puerto... | reverse complement strand
CCCACTACCATGAAGGCATCAGTTTGAGCACGCGAGTCGGAAATTTCCCGGGCCGGAAGCCCGGTAGGTCCGATTAACCGAACCTACCGGCCGGACACGGGGACCCGGCCTGCTTTGACTGAGTACCAATGAAAGGGTGTAAAGCGAGCCGAAATCGGAAACTGATCCCCGGTTCATCGAACGGTTTCCAGGGCGAATTTCTACTGGTAAGATGAAACACTATCGATATTTCCGATAAATATTCCTTATTTGAATAACGAGCAGTCCTTGATTAGCATATTGGTTAAGTGGAATGTACCACTTAACAATATTGGTTAGGTTTCGACCGAATTTCCGAGGAGGAAAATATGAACAAACGATTCTTCGGCGTCATAGTACTGGCGCTAGCATTATTGGTTTCCCTCCCGCTGGCTGGAGCGGCCGATGCGGCCGAAAAGCAGGGCGGAGAACTTCTGGTCGGGTTAAGGCAGGAGATAGGTAACCTCGACCCCCATCTGGCAACGAGCTTTAGCAGTTTCAGGGTCATAGAAGTCATGTACGAAGGACTGCTGCGCCACGACGAGGACGGTGCTCTGGAACCGGCGCTCGCCTCGGACTGGGAAATTTCGGAGGACGGAAAGACTTACACTTTCTACATAAGAAAGGGAGTCAAGTTCCACGACGGAACGGAGTTAACCGCGGAAGACGTCAAGGCAAGCTTTAACAGAATACTGGATCCGGACCTCGGCTCACCCCAGGCAAGCAGACTACAGAAAATAGAAAAGATGGAAGTTACCGGGGAATACGAGATCGAGATGACGCTTTCCAGCAAGTTCGCGCCGTTTCTGAATAAGGTTTCCGGACCCGGCAGGGCAATAGTCCCGAAATCCGTTTTCGAAGAAGGAAAAAACCTGAAGAAACAGGTACTCGGTACGGGACCGTTTACCCTCTCCAACTGGGTACCCGGTGAGCAGATCGTTCTCGAGAAGAACGGCGACTACTGGATGGAAGGTATGCCTTACCTCGACAAAGTTACTTACAAGATAATCCCCGAACCGGCAACAAGGAGAGCCGCGCTTCAGAGCGGAGATATCCACGTAATACCTTCGGCCGAATCCACTTCCGTTAAGGTACTGGAGGGCGCAAAAAACGTTAAGGTATTATCGACCCAGGAACTTGCCTACAGCCTTATCGGGTTCAACCTCAACAGGGAACCGCTAACCGACCCCAAGGTAAGACAGGCAATTTCCTACGCAACGGACCGGGAAGAAATCATTCAGGGAGTCTACGACGGGCTCGCTACCGTCGGGACACCTCTACCGCCCGCTCTTGGCGAGTGGTACGTGCCGGCATCGGAACTGGACTCTTACGAGCAGGACTTCGACAAAGCGGAAGAGCTTCTAGAAGAGGCCGGTTACCCGAACGGAATCAAGTTCTCGGTTACAGTATCGCCCACGCTCCAGACCGCCCTGCAGATCGCTCAGGTATTACAGCAGCAGTTAATGCAGGCAGGTATAATGATGGAGCTCAATACGGTTGAATGGGGCACGTTCCTCGACGCCTGGCGAAACAGCGACTTCGATTCATTCGCCTCGCTCAACGGTGGTTCGTTCGATCCCGACGGCTACTTCTACAGGACTTTCCACTCCGAGGGTTCGACCAACGTATTCAACTATTCCGACCCGAAAATGGACGAACTTCTGGAAAAGGGAAGGGTAACGACCGACAAGGAAGAACGAAAGGAAATCTACGCTGAGATTCAACATCGACTGGTCGAGCAGATGCCGATTCTATTCGTCGCCTACGCCGACCTTCACACCATCGCAAGAGAGAACGTCCAGGACTTCTCACAGCTCTCCGACCGGAGCATGGCTCTGTTGAGACGGACCTGGCTCAAGTAAGTAAAGGAACTGCTATAGGTGGCCGGTCGAAACAACCGGCCACCTTCTATCACCTAAAATATGATTTCTTACGTAGTTCGCCGGATCCTGTTTCTTATACCGATCCTCTTCACGGCATCGATAATCGTGTTCCTCATCGGGCACAGCATGCCCGGGGATCCGGCCTCTATAATGCTCGGAACCGAGGCGGCCGACCCGGAAAAGCTGGAAAGCGCCAGGCGTCAGCTCGGACTCGACCAACCGCTTTACGTCCAGTACTTTGACTGGATATCGGGGGTAGTCCAGGGCGATCTGGGATTCTCGCTGCGAACGGAGAAACCGATATCCAATCTGATCCTCAACAGATTTCCCTATACAATCGAGCTGGCGGTTTACGCCCTGTTGATGGCGCTTATCATAGCTATACCGGTGGGCACGCTGTCCGCCGCGCTCGACTCGAAAGTACTTGAGTGGGTAGTCCAGATAATAATGCTGGCAGGAATGTCCATTCCCGCCTTCTGGAGTGGAATAGTCGCCATACTGTTTTTCAGCGTCTACCTGGATATCTTTCCGCTGGTCAACTTCCCTCACATCTGGGAAGCTCCGGCCCAGAATCTGTTTAGCCTGTTTCTTCCGGCCCTGGTTCTGGCGATCCCGAACGCCGCGGTATTTACGAGGATGGCAAGATCTTCAAGCCTGGAAAGCCTGCAGGAAGACTACATAAGGACGGCAAGGGCAAAGGGACTGACCGAGACCCGGGTCCTGTTCAAACACCTTCTCAAGAACGCTCTCATCCCGCTGGTTACTCTAATCGGAATAAGAATGGGCTACCTGCTGGGGGGTTCGGTGATAATCGAGCAGGTCTTTTCGATCCCCGGCCTGGGTAGGTTGGGAGTCCAGGCAATATTTCAGAGAGATTATCCCGTGTTTCAATCCATGGTTCTGATAATCACGGCTTCGTTCGTAATAGTTAACCTGGTCGTGGATATCCTCTACGCCTACATCGATCCGAGGATCAGGTACTCATGAGCAATTTCCAGAGGCGACTGGACGGATATATCGAAGCGAGCAAGAGAACACTGGTCGACAACAAAAAGGGGCTATTCGGTTTCCTTCTACTTGCCCTGGTGGTATTCGGAGCGATATTTGCCCCGCTAATAACTCCGTACGAACCGACGGGTATGAACATACTGGACAAGCTAAAAGGACCTTCGTTCGCGCATCCTCTGGGGACTGACCGGTTTGGCCGAGACCTGCTAACCAGGATACTCTACGGAATGAGGACGACGCTGAGGATATCGGCCAGTTCCGTATTTCTGTCGGCGTTCGTGGGAAGCTTTATCGGAATATTTGCGGCCTACCTGGGCGGGGCGGCGGATACTCTTATCATGAGGGGTATGGACATCATGTTTGCCATCCCGATACTGCTTCTGGCCATAGCGATAGCCGCCATAGTCAGGTCGGGCACTCTCGGGGCAATACTGGCGATTGGAATAGTCTACGTCCCGATATTCGCCAGGATCTCTCGCGGTCCGACCCTGTCCGTCAAGGAACAGAGCTACATCGAGGCGGCCAGAGCGGGCGGCAGGGGGAGTCTAACGATAATAGGCCGACACGTGGTACCGAACGTAGCCGCGCCGATCTTCGTCCAGATAACGATAAACCTGGCTACTGCGATAATTGTCGAGTCGTCGCTGAGCTTTCTCGGCCTGGGTCCGACGCCACCGACACCTTCGCTCGGCGTGATGATAAGCACCGGCAGGAATTACCTCAGGTTGAGCCCCTGGCCGATTCTGGTCCCGGGTCTGGCGATAAGTACGATAATTCTTGGGTTTAACCTGCTGGGTGATGCATTGAGAGAAACGATCGACCCGAAATTTAGAGGAACCCAAGCCAACTGAACTAATTAAGAAACATAACTGGTTTACGACGTCTCGCAGTGACCGGGGAGATTGTCGACAAATTTAGGTAAAGTCAAGAATTGGAGTTAAGATATAAATGAAGACAGAATCGAGAAACCAGAACGCACGTAACCTGCACGAAAAGAATACCGGGGAAATCCTCCGGATAATTAATAACGAGGACAGAACCGTCGCCGGGGCGGTGGAAAAGGCGCTGCCCGATATAGAACTGGCGGTAGAGGAGTTCGTGGACTCCTACAGGCGCGGAGGGCGAATATTCTACGCCGGAGCGGGAACGAGCGGCCGCCTCGGAGTACTGGATGCAGCCGAAATACCCCCTACTTTCGGAGTACCGGAGGGAAGAGTAGTGGGTGAGATAGCGGGCGGGAAAGAAGCAATAACTTCTGCAAAAGAAGGATGCGAGGACGACCGTGAAGCAGGAAAAACCCGGGCAGAAGAAAACGACATCGGAAAAAAAGATTTCGTCCTGGGAATTTCGGCGAGCGGCAGAACACCTTTCGTCCTGGGATTCCTGGAAGCTTCGGGGAAGGCAGGAGCCGGCACCGCGACAATTACTAACAACTCCGGCGCTCCCGTGGAAGCGGTATCCGAAATATCCATTGTCGCCGAAACCGGACCCGAGGTCATAGCGGGATCGACCAGAATGAAGGCCGGTACAGCCCAGAAGATGATCCTAAACATGCTCTCTACGGCCGCGATGATTCGACTGGGAAAGGTCTTCGACAACCTCATGGTCGACGTAGTTGCCTCCAACGAAAAGCTCAAAGAGAGGGCAAAAAATATCCTCGAAGAACTGACCGAAGCCGAAAAGGACGAAATAGACGAGATACTGCGAGAGACGGGCTACGAAGTCAAGCCAGCGATACTCGCCCTAAAGGGGGACTTGACCGTGGCCGAGGCCAGGAAGTCTCTCGAGGCACACGACGGACACCTTGAACTCGCACTAACCGAGGTGGATAGCTCATGAAGGTAATCGGTTTAATCTCCGGCACGTCAATGGACGGAATTACGGGAGCCCTGACGGATATTTCCGGAGACGAGAAGTTATCCGTAGAGCTTCTGAGTTACGAAACGACGCCTTACCCCGATAAACTAAAAGAAGAGGTAATGAGTCTGACCGAGGGCGGCGACGTCGAATCTCTCTGTAAGGCAAATTACGAAGTGGGAGAACAGTTCGCCCGGGCAGCTGAAGCCCTCAGAGCCTCCTCGGAGCACGAGCCCGAATTAATAGGGTCTCACGGTCAAACCGTATGCCACCTTCCTCCGGCGGACGACCGGAAGGAGACCTACACTCTCCAGATAGGCGAACCGGACGTGATTGCGGAAAGAACGGGCATTACGACCATCGCGGACTTCCGCGTTCGAGACGTGGCCGCGGGAGGAGAGGGTGCCCCGCTAATACCCTACATGGACTTCAAGATATTTCAGTCGGAATCCACAAGTAGAGCTTCGATTAACCTCGGAGGGATTGCGAACGTCACCTACCTCCCCGCCGGAGGAACTCTGGAGGACGTAATCGCCTTCGATACCGGACCGGCAAACATGATACTTGATCACCTGGTCAGGGACCTCACGAACGGGGAAAAGGAATTTGACGAAGGGGGAGAGATGGCCGGCAGAGGGAAAGTAAAAGATCAGTTGCTCTCCTGGCTGATGGACCACCCGTTTATTACAAAGAAGCCCCCAAAGACAACGGGCAGAAAACACTTCGGGAAAGCATTCTCCCGAAAGGTTTTAAGAAAGGGCGGCAAGCTGGGGCTTAACGACGAGGACCTGCTAGCCACTGTAACGGCCTTTACCGCCGAATCGCTCCGCTACAACCTCGACGAATATCTTGGTCCGGTCGAGGAAATTATTATTGCCGGGGGCGGGGCAAAAAACGATACGCTCGTGGCGGAACTTGAGGCCAGAACAAATCTGCCTATAAAGACCACAGCGGACTTCGGGATCCCCCCGGAGGCGAAAGAAGCAATCGGGTTTGCCATAATGGCTTACGAAACGTACCACGGCAGACCTTCCAACGTGCCGGGAGCTACGGGAGCACGAAAGTTCGTTAAACTGGGAAAGATTTCGCCGGGAGGGAGATAAGGTGAACGACAAGCCTCCGCTCGACCGGGTCGATCGATTAATCGATAGAGAAGTGAACCGGGGAACTTTTCCCGGAGGGGTCCTGCTGGTTCGGAACCGAAAGGGAACGTTAAAACACGACGCCTACGGGTTAAAAGCCGAAACGCCGTCGGAAGAGACCATGGAACCGGATACGATATTTGACCTCGCCTCGCTGACCAAGGTAGTGGTCACGACTACACTGGCTCTACAGCTCGCCGAGTCAGGAACCTGGAAACTCTCGGATTCCGCCTCGCGTTACCTGGAAGAATTCAATTCTCCGGACATTGCTTTAAAGAACCTGCTAACCCACACTTCCGGTCTCATTCCCTGGACGGATCTATTCTCCGGCACGACAAACAAAGAAGAGGCTCTGACTAAACTGTTCACTGATAGGTGGCCTATTCTCGATCCCGTAGTTCCACCAATGGAAAAAGTGATCTACAGTGACTTAAATTTCATCCTTCTCGGTCTGGCGCTGGAGCGGGTGACGGAAAATAATCTCGACGACCTTGCCCGTAATAAGATCTTCCGCCCGCTCGAAATGAACGATACCGAGTTCAATCCTTCCGCCGACCCTGGAAGGATAGCTCCGACCGAAGATTCTCCGATACGGGGAAGACTTATCAGGGGAGAGGTTCACGACGAAAACTGTAACGCCCTCGGGGGAGTAACCGGACACGCCGGACTGTTTTCCACGGCCGAGGACCTGGGAAAATTTGCGGGCGCGCTGCTAAACGGCGGTAGCTTCAACGGAAAAAGGATTCTCGGGGAAACGACCGTCGATCTATTTCGGCGTAACTTCACAAAGGAGACCGGGGAGAGGCGGACGCTCGGCTGGCAGCTCCAGAGCGAGAACGCTGAATCCGCGGGAGATCTCTTATCCTCCGAGTCATTCGGACACACAGGATTTACCGGGGGCTCTATCTGGATAGATCCTTCCCGAGATCTGGCAACGGTGTTATTAACCAACAGAGTTCATCCGAATAGAAATCGAGGGAAAGAAGAAATAGGTGACTTCAGAGCAAGGCTCCACAACGCAATAATAGGTGAGTTGTAATGAGCGAGTTGATCGTAGAAGGAGGTACGGTTTTATTTCCCGACGGGGGAAAGACCAAAGAAACTGATATAACCATAGAAAACGGAACGATCGAGTCCATTGGCTCGGAAACCCGTTCCAACGAAACCGACCGGTTGAACGCGAAAGGGTGTTACGTAAGTCCGGGCTTCATAGACCTGCAGGTAAACGGAGGGGCGGGAGTCGACTTTCTGACCTGCGACGCTCTTGGGCCGGGTAAAGCAGGAGAATTCTGGTTGAGTCACGGAACGACTTCCTTTCTGGGTACGGTAATAACCAACCCACCAAAATCCATGAACGAAGCCCTGGGAGCACTTTCTCGATCAAACGCTCCAAACCTGCTGGGATTTCACGTCGAGGGCCCATTCCTGTCCCGAGATAAACGCGGGACCCACAACGGTAAACACATTCTGGAGCCGGACGAAGGAGTCTTTCAAGATATCATCGATGGCTTCAACCAGGAGATCAAAATGGTTACGTTTGCCCCGGAACTGGACGGAGCCAAAGAATTGCTCGAGGGGATAAGAACCATCGACGCGGTTCCGTCGATAGGCCACTCAAATGCGAGCTACGAAAAAGCTTTAGCATTCATCGACAGGGGGGTAAGCTCCTTTACTCATCTGTTCAACGGCATGAAGGGGTTCCACCACAGAGAACCCGGGACGGTCGGAGCCGGACTCAATTCGAACGCGTCCGTCGGCCTTATCGCGGACGGACTTCATATCAGCCCCGGGGCGGTAGAACTCGTAGAAAAAACTAAGAACTCCAGAGAAGTCTGTCTTGTTACCGACGCGATAGCGGCCGCGGGAATGAGTGACGGACAGTACGTTCTGGGAGACCAGGATATTTACGTCGAGAACGGGCTGGCAAAGCTCGAAAACGGAACGATTGCGGGCAGTACTCTAACTCTGGAAAAGGCGGTAAAAAACTACCTCGAGTTCACGGGAGCTAGCCTTCTGGACGGGCTCAAGACGGTAACTACCAATCCGGCCGACCTGCTGGGACTGAAGGAAGAAATTGGCACCCTAGACCCGGGGACCAGAGCCGACCTGGTGGTGCTGAGTAAGGACTTCGAAATAAAGTATACTCTTATCGAAGGGGAGGTCGTTTACGAAAGTGAAAATTGAGGTAGTGTCCAGTTACGAAGAAATGTCGGAGCGGGTCGCCCGAACCATAGCCCGGGAGATAATATCAAGACCCGAGCCGGTTCTGGGTTTCCCCACCGGGGATACACCCAAGCTAACCTACGAAATCCTCGTTAACTACTACAAAGAGGGGCTGGTGGATTTCTCGGACGTAACTACGTTTAACCTCGATGAATACTACCCCATTTCAAGCGATCATCCGGACAGCTTCGCCCGGTACATGGAAGAGCGGCTCTTCAGCAGGGTAAACATAGCGAACGAAAACATCCACGTTCCCGACGGAACCATACCCGAAAGCGAAATCGAGTCTTACTGTGACGAATACGAACGAAAAATTGCCGAAGCGGGAGGGCTGGATCTTCTGGTCCTCGGGATCGGCGAAAACGGCCATATAGGGTTCAACGAGCCGGGAGTCGATTTTGGCTCCAGAACCAGACTTGTGGATTTGAAAAGAAAGACCCTGGAGGCGAACTTTGAGGACCCGGAAGAAGCACCCAAGAGAGCCTTGACCATGGGAATAAAGACGATTATGAGGGCTCAGAACATAGTTCTTCTCGCAACGGGGAAGAAAAAAAGCACCGCAATAGAGAGGGCGTTACAGGGCCCGGTATCGAATCGGTGGCCCGCCTCGATCCTCCAGCTTCACCCAAACGTTACTCTTATACTGGACGAACCGGCCGGCAGGGAACTCGAAGATTTTTGAGAAATTTGCCAAATATTTTGGCCGGAGCTAAAATATGAGGACTGTAATAAAACTGGATACCAGGGGGTAAAGGCAATGAAGACACTTGTGATCTACGATTCCGTATACGGAAATACGGAAAAGATAGCCCGGGCGATCGGTGACGGCCTCTCGTCAAAGTCGAAAGAGGTGGAAGTGGTCTCGACAGTAAAAGTAAACCGGTCCGAACTTGACGAGCACGACTTGCTTATAGTCGGAGGTCCCACACACGGCGGACGACCCTCTCCCGACCTGAAAGAATTCCTGGATCGGATCCCAAATGGCGGTCTGAGCAACCAAAATGTTAGCGCGTTTGACACGAGAACCGCCGGAGAGAACCAGAAGCTATGGGTTCGGATGATAACGGGCGTCCTCGGCTTTGCGGCGGGGAGAATCGGAAAAACTCTCGTGGATAAGGGAGGAGAACTGATAGCGGAACCGGAGGGTTTTAACGTAGTGGGGAGAGAAGGTCCGCTGGAAGAAGGAGAACTGGACCGCGCCCGAAACTGGGGATCAGTGATACTTGACTAAGTACCATCCCTTAGATTGGTTGTTCAACTTTAATTAACGATTATAATTATTGTCAATCTTGGTGATAGTACTAACGACCTTTTAACGATTAATCGGGAGGTATACGGTGGGAAAAGAAATAGTCATAACGGTAAACGATAAGTCATTCCAGGGAGAGCTGAACGATACGGATACTGCAAGTGAAATCGGAGACGAGTTGCCGATCGAGGCGAGTCCGAGTTTCTGGGGAGAGGAAATTTACTTCGAGATCCCGGTGAATTTAGAAGAGAACGAAGACCCGGAAGAGGAATTAGAAGTCGGAGATCTGGCTTACTGGCCGGACGGCAATGCGTTCTGTATATTCTACGGCCCCACTCCCAGCAGCAAGGGTTCGGAGCCGCGGCCCGCGTCGCCGGTAACCGTAGTGGGTAGGTTGTCCGGAGATATTTCCGGCCTCCGCGATTTCGACAGGGGCTCAGCCGAAAAGGTGAAAGTCGAACTGGCGGGCTGAACCGAGACGTTCGGTCGAGGCCGTTAAATCACCAGGGACAGGCTTTGATACATATACCGCAGACCATTTCCCCTATATCGGGGTCCTCAGCAAAGTCCTCTAATTTGTCGGCGCATCCGTCGACGTCAAAACAGGAACTACGATCTTCGGGATAGTCCTCGAACCCGGAATCCGTAAAAGCATCGACGATACAGGCCTCAATACACTCGGTACAGGCTCCGCATTTATTTTCAACGGGCTTGCCCGGTTCCAGGTCGAGATCGGTCAGTACTGTCGCCCACCTTACTCTGGGCCCGTACTCCGGATTTATCAACAGCAACGATTTCCCGATCCATCCCAATCCGGCCGCCCGGGCAACCGCTTTATGGGAGATAAAGCTACGCCAGTGGCCCTGATCTACGATCTTCGACGCCGGTAGGGGCTGGACTCTATGGTTTTCTTCCTCGATAAACCTGGCGAGCCGGAAGGAAATCCGATTTAGCAGATCGTTGACCTCCCCGTACTGGTGAGCGTAGAGAGGCCTGGAATCGGGAAGATCGTCTATTACGCGATCGGTGAGCTTGACTCCGACTGAAATTCCCCTCGTTAAACCTCGTAACAGGCCCGGAGGAGCGGTTTCATAATCTCTAAGACTAGTCAGGTCGGCAACCCCGACCAGATCGGCACCCATTTCTCTCGCTTTTTGCTCCAATTCCTCTTCGCGGATCATATTGAATCCATTATCGGCCAGGCAGCCCTACGTATTCAACCATCGGAAGAGAATATCTCCGAGACCTCTGTAGGAGTTGCTTTCAGCCTCCCGTTCGAAATCATAGTATCGGGAACTCCCACGGATACCCCCGAATTTTTGGGATTCGATCTGGTCCTTAAAGCCGAGACGTCCGTCCGAGCAAACTTAATAGAATCAACCCCTTCAAGGAGATCGCCACCCTTGCCCAATTCAATTATTCGAGATCTTCCCGAAATTAATGCTCGAAGGAGATAATTACCCCCACCTGTCTTCGCGAGACCACCGATACCATTTACCCCGTTATCCCCGTAAACCTTCTGCCAGATTATTTTCCCTGCCTCGTCGATTGCAACCAGCCAGATATTGTGAATCCCCTGCTTGCCGCAGGAATCTCTATCCACCACCACTTCTTCCCGGGGATCGAACGAGTTCGTGTTCGTTCCTAACAGGTATCCTCCCGAGCTCAACCTTATAGCAACGGGAGGAGTTTCCAGACAGACTCCGCCGTAAGCTTTCTCCCAGCGAACGCCGCCCTGGGGATCCAGCTCTATTATCCAGATATCTCCACGGGCACCTCCACCGACGCCAAACGACCTCGTGGTTCCAATAACTGTATATCCTTTATCAGACTCCTCAAAAGCCATATAACCTATTTCAGCCCCAAACTGGCCCGGCTCAAGCTCCATGGGTTCGCCGTAGCTCTTACCCCACGAGACGGATCCATCAGTAGCTAATTTAACAACCCACAACTCCCCCGCACTTACCTGGCCCGAGGGCATGGTCGTCTCTCCCACAAACAGATAGCCACCGTCGTCGGTCTGTATGACGTGCCTGGCGCCGTCCGGTAAATTACCACCGTAGGAACGCTCCCACTTTAACGAGCCGTCGTTACTCAGTCCGACCACCCACGCATCGGTGTCGGCTTTTACACTGTCGTCAGGAGGGATGGACCCAATATAACCCGCTGCAATAAATCCCCCGTTTTCCGTACTCTGGATTGAGGAGAGTCGGCAGACGTGGCCCTCTCTTTCCAGCATCTTTTGCCAGACAATATTCCCCTCTGAATCGAGCCTGACGACCAAAGAACCGACCTCGCTGGAAGGTGAATCCGGCCTGGAAGAGCTCACTGAGCCTACGAGGACGTAACCACCGTCGTCCGTAAAATCGATAGTACCGGTCAGGCCCCTCAAACTTTCCCATGAATCAGTCCCATAGGCATTTTGCCACAGGATATCTCCGTCCTTCGAAGTCCTTACCACCCAGATATCTCTGCTTCCGGCGCCGTAAGAACTGGTGGAGCCGGCAAGAACGTAACCACCGTCCGGCGTACGTCTGATCTCGGCCAACCCCGTTACAAAGATTAGACAGATAGCAAGGCAAACTACTACTGCAGCCAATCTTTTCATTTTACCACCTCCGAAATTATTCTTCCTAACGCTAGTCGGAAAATTCCAGGTCGGGAAGGAATAATTACGAGAATGAGGGCAAATATTACTGGCTGAAAAAACTAGAGTAGAATGTCAAATCCCCGGTAATTAACCGGACATATCATCCGGTCGAACAACCTCTTCTAGTACGCACCGAATGCCTGAAACGTGACCTGGCTCTAAATCGACTCCAGCTATCGAAGTATTACGGATTTAGTTATTTTCGTCAAACCGCGGAGTTAATATCCAAACCGAGCGGTCTCCCTGAAAAGGTCTCAATAACCCCGCAAGAATCAGTTTAACACGGGGTAAACAAAATGGGGACGACTGATTAAGATCAATCCATTCGCCGTTCAATCAGCTTACCGAGCCTCTTCACCCCTTCCGTTATCTCGTTTTCTTCGACGAAGGTAAAATTCAACCTCAGCGTATTTTTCTTCGGAGAGTTTCCGTAAAATATGGACCCGGGAACGTAGGCAACTCCGTCATCCAGGGCATCCTGGAACATCTCTTCGGCGTCAATACCTTCCGGAAGGGTCAACCAGATAAACATACCGCCTTCCGGGGAAGTCCAGCCCACTCTTTCGGGTACGAACTCCCGCAGGGCGTCGAGCATGTGATCTCGTTTGGCTCTGTAGAGATCCTTGATCTTCTCGATCTGACGATCGACGATATCTTCTTTCAGGTACCTATAGGCCAGGTGTTGAGAGAAGACATTGGTGCATAGGTCGATCGGCTGTTTGGCAAGCTGTAATTTGTCTATGAACTCTCGCCTCGCAACTATCCACCCGACTCTAATACCTGGTGCAAGCAGCTTCGACAGGGTCCCGACGTATATAGTTCTCCTATGACCGTCGATGCTGTATATCGGAGGCACGTTACCCCCCGAATACCGCAACTGGTGATAGGGATCGTCCTCCACTATCAGAAAGTCGTGCTCGTTCGCCAGATCGACAAGTTTCCGGCGTTTTTTCAGGTCTGTCGTAATCCCCGAAGGGTTCTGGAAGGTCGGAACGAAGTAAGATAGCTTGGGATCGCCTTCGTTTTCCAGATAGCGTTCAAGTTCTTCCACGGAAAAACCGTCATCTTCCAGCCTGACATCCCTGACGTCGGCTTCCAGCTCCTGGAGGATCTGGAGTATGGAAGCATAGGTCGGAGCTTCGACGACCACTTCGTCGTCCCGCTCCACAAATACCTTTCCAACCAGGTAAAGCGCCTGCTGAGCTCCGGACGTTACCAGAATATTTTCCGCGTCGACCGAGGTATCGAAATTTTGATTAAGCCGGTCGGCAATTGCCTCTCTCAATTTTTTGTAACCGGTGGTGGTACCGTACTGCAGCGCCGCGGCGCCCTCCTCCTCGAGAAGCTGCTCGCTCAATTCCGAAACGACCTGGATCGGAAAAGAGTCGGGGCTCGGCATACCACCCGCGAGCGAAATAATATCCCTTTCGGCGATTATCTTGCTAATTTCCCGAATTTTGGAACTTTCCATTTTCCGGGCTTTAGTCGAGTAGTAACGATCGCTGTTCATCCAATATCCTCCCTGAGCAATGATTTTTGACTAACTATTTATCCGCGGGGGAACCTAATCCAGTTCAATCAACCGCCAAATTTTCGCCCCCCATAGTACGACCGATAGAGCAAATTAAGAACAAGAGACTGGAGCAACGACCCCGGACGAGCCGTTGCTCCAGAGTATCGCAGCAAGTTACGCTATCTGCATGTGTCTGAAGTCCGCTATACTGGTCCTGACTCTCCAGACGTCCTTTACTCGCTTGTTATGTCCCCCATATCTCGCCTGATGGACGGGAATTAACGCGGGACCGTCTTCTCGAAGGGTTTCCTGTATCGCGTCGAAGTGTTTCTGTCTCTTCTCCTTGTCCACCGTGGTCGATGCCGCTTCGATGTGCTCGTCCAGTTCGGGGTTTTTGTAGTGTCCTTCGTTCCAGGGGCCGTCGCTCGTGTAAGCCAGTTTAAGGACGTCCAGGACGTTCTCTCTGTGGGCCCAGGGCGTACAGGTGAGGTTCGCTTTTAGCCAGTATTTGGAGTAGTAGACGTCGCTGGTCGAACCCTGAAGTTTGATATTTATCCCTGCCGGTCTGGCCATCCTTTGCAAGTTAAGTGCCACGGCCGGGGCGGGATCCACGTTGTTGGTGTAATAAAGAGTTATATCTAGCCCGTTACCGTAACCGGCTTCCTTGAGCAGTGATTTTGCCTTCTGAATGTTCCTCTCCCGGGTTCCCAGGTCCTTGTGCCATTCGTAAACCGGGGCAACCGGGTGGTCGTGTCCAATTTCCCCGTAGCCGTAGAGGGCGGAGTCGAGCATGCTCTGTCTGTCCACGCAGTACTTCATGGCTTTTCTGACTCGCGGGTCGTCGAACGGCGGCTTATCAGTTCTCATGCTGATGGGCGCCTGCATGCCGCCCGTCGCCATGTCGGCGGAGACGTGTGAGTTGTTCTTCAACCGTTTGAACTGCTGACTGTTGACGAACGATACCACGTCGACGTCTCCACTGATAAGCATCAGGACCTGCGTTTCTATTTCCGGTACCACGGTGAAGTGAAGCTCGTCCAGTTTGGGAAGTCCGGGCCGGAAGTAGTCGGGATTTCGTTCCATTATCAGCTTTTCGCCCGGGACGTACTTCTTTATCTTGAATGCCCCGGTTCCCGTCGGTTTATTCTTCCCTTCCCCGGAATAATCGAAGTCGTGAGCTACGACGGCCGTATTGTAATCGAAGAACTCCAGGGGGAAGCTTGGACCCGGCCTTTTCAGGTGGAAGCGAACTGTGTATTTGTCGACTTCCTCGATCTCCTTCACGTTGGAAAACAGTGTTTTAGCGGGTGATCCGACGTCGGGGTCCATTATCCTTCTGAACGTATAGGCAACGTCTTTGGAAGTCAGTTCGGTTCCGTGGTGAAATTTAACTCCCTCGTGGACTTTAAACGTCCATTTCTTTTTATCGGCAGAAGACGTGTAATTTTCGACCAAAGAGGGCTCTCTCTTCTGCTCCGGGCCCTTCAATCTGAACATGTAGTCACAGTATTGACCGCAGATATCGGCACCCGGAGAATCGTAGAGGAGACCCGGAATTATATTGGACGTGGGACGAATTGCCACTTTTGCAACTTTGGCGTGACCGCCGAAACTCGAGAAACCAAAAACGCTGGAGAGAGTTCCAACTGCACCGACAATCGCACTCTTTTTCAGAAACTTTCTTCTGGTAATTCTGTCTTTACTCATATAAACCTCCTACTTTTCGGTGGTAATATCGATTGCATAAACCAATTCCAGTTTTCGGGAATTTTTCTAGGTTAACTTTTCACCTCCAGTGAAATTAGGATAGAACGGGTTCGACCTCGACTAGCTCCTCTTCCGGAATGTGACAGTGGATATCGTGCTCCCCTTCACCGCAAATCGGTGGCGATTCGGTTTCACATACTTCCCCTATCTTACGAGGGCAACGAGTATGAAAGACACACCCGGAAGGGGGATCGACCGCCGAAGGTACGGATCCGGTCAGCCTGATCCGCTTTCGACTCAAGTCGGGGTCGGGTACGGGAATTGCCGACAACAGGGCTTCCGTATAAGGATGGTAGGGAGGAGAGAATACCTCCCGGGTCATCCCGTACTCCACGACGTGACCGAGGTACATGACAGCTATGTAGTCGCTTATGTGGCGGACCACGCTCAGGTCATGAGATATAAAGAGATAGCTGGTGCCCGAATCCTCCTGGAGGTCGCGGAGCAGGTTCAAAATCGTCGCCTGTACCGATACGTCCAGACTGGAGGTCGGCTCGTCGTGCAGCACCAGGGCGGGATTGGTGGCAAATGCCCTGGCGGCAGCTACTCTTTGCTTTTGACCACCAGAAAGTTGATCGGGAAACCTATCCGCAAGAGTCGGATCCAGACCGACGGATCGGAGAAGCCTGGCTGTCTTTTCCGGTATTTTGTCTCTCGAAAAATCACCGTGAAGGACCAGAGGGCGCGCAATTGCCTGGCCGACGGTCCTCTTTGGATTTAGCGTCGACCGGGGATCCTGAAAGACTATCTGGATCCGCTTGAGCGTCTGGCCCGATCGCTTCGCGATCGGTACCGTCACGTCTTTCCCGGCGAAATCGATCTTTCCTTCCGTGGCGCTGGAAAGACCGATAATGGTTCGGGCGAGGGTCGTCTTCCCACATCCCGATTCGCCGACCACACCGACTGTCTGACCCTGGTTCAAGTTCAAATCAACCCCGTCAACCGCGCGTACGGGGTCGGTATCCGATCCTGGGAGCCAGCCCCCGCCACCACCAAAGTACTTCTTCAACCGGTCAACCGAAAGGATCGGTCCTTCTCGCTGAAGCTCGGGTGGCGTATCCCAGATCGACCCCTCGCTCGACCTTGCCTCTTCGCCGACCGTCTCTTCCGTTCCCTCTATTGGTGCCTCAAAACACCGGGCACTATGAGAATCCCCGACGTCTTTTAGATAGGGTTCGGTTTCGGAACAGTCTTCGCTTCGGAACGGACAGCGAGTGCTGAAGTTACAGCCTTCGGGTAAGTCCGTTAGATCGACCATCGACCCCGGAACTTCCTGGAGCGAGTCCTTTCCGCCTTCCGGATCGGGTATCGATCTCAGTAAAAGTTTGGTGTAGGGGTGGTACTGTTCCTCGAACAGATCGTCGATGCTTGCCTGCTCCACCACCTGACCGGCGTACATTACCTCCACTCCGTCACCCACCCGGGCAATCACGCCCAGATCGTGAGTAATGTAGAGAAAAGCGGAGTTGAGTTCGTTTTTTAGCTCTTCGACGATATCCAGAATTTTCGCTTCGGTGGTCACGTCCAGGTTTGTCGTCGGTTCGTCCATTACGAGAAGTTCCGGTTTACCCATCAACCCGGCGGCAATTCCGACGCGCTGACGCATCCCTCCGGACAGCTCGTGAGGATAGCGATCGATTATCTCCTCCGGGTCCCTTATGTGGACTCGATCCAGCAGATCGACGGCCCGCTGGATCGCCTCGTCGCGGGAGGCAAGTCCGTGTGCCGTCGCCACCTCGGCTATCTGTTCGCCAACCGGCAGGGACGGGTTCAGCGAGGCAGTCGGATCCTGATAGATCATCCCCAGGTGTCTGCCCCATATCTCATCCATCTCGGAGTTCGACTTCTCCCGCAGGTCTTCTCCGTTAAACAGGATTCTTCCGCCGGTGATCTCTCCATTCCTGTCGAGGTAACGCATGACGGCAAACGCCAGGGTGCTCTTGCCGCAGCCGGACTCACCTACGACGCCTCTGACCTCTCCCGGGGCGACTTCGAGACTTACGCCGTTTAGAGCTCTGACGTCGGCTCGCTCCGTGTGATAGGTTACTTCCAGGTTTTCTACCTTCAGAATCGGTTCCGTCATTATCGCTCACCTCCGGTCACTTCTTCCAGACCTTCGGCGAGAAAGTTGGCACCGAGGACCATAGAAGCTATTGCCAGGGCTGGAAATATCGCCAGCCAGGGAGCGATCTGGAGGTAACTTCGGGATTCGCTGATCATCAGTCCCCAATCGGGGGTCGGGGGTTGAACGCCCAGACCCAAAAAGCCGAGCGAGGCACTGAGAAATATCGAGTAAGCAAATCGAATGGCTCCCTCAACTCCCAGGGTATCCAGGATGTTTGGAAGGATCTCCGCGCCCATGATGTAGAAGTCGGATTCGCCGCGGACCCTCGCCGCCTCTACGAATTCCTGGTTCTTAACCTGGAGGGTCGCCGAGCGGGCAACCCGGCCGATTCTCGGTATATGGGCTATCCCGATCACAATTATGACGTTAATCGTTCCCGGTCCCAGCACCCCCAGCACGAACATGGCAATCAATAGAGCCGGAAACGACATCAGGATATCCATCAACCGCCCGAGCACTTCCTCTATCCAGCCGCCAAAGTAGGCAGCGGACAGTCCCAAAGCAGTTCCACCGACCAGCCCCAGCAGCGTCGCCGACAGGGCCAGGGTGAAGGCAGTCCTGCTGCCCGCCGTGATCCTGGTGAATACGTCCCGGCCCCAGCGGTCCGTACCGAACGGGTGAGTCGGTGACGGCGAGGCGAACTTGTCGCTGGAAAACTGGGTCGGGCTGTAGGGAGTAATGTAAGGAGCAAATATGGAAACCAGAATCCAGAATAAGATTATGATCAACCCGGCAAACCCAAGCGGTTTACGTCTCAGTTTAACCAGGTAAGAAAAGCCGCTCTTTACTCTGTCCCAGGCGCTCGGAGCCAGGTCGAGGCTAGTCTCTGCCATTATTCTTCACCTCTGCTGTAGCGAATACGTGGATCGAGCAAGGTGTATAGTATGTCGGTTCCGAAATTCACCGTTATATAGGCTATTACCACGAAGAGCAGGCCGGCCTCCATTACGGGAATATCCCGGTGTTTAATCGCGTTGAGGACGAGCCTGGCCACCCCCGGATAACCGAACGTGGCTTCGACGACGACCGCTCCTCCGAGAAGCCAGCCCAGGTTTATCGCGATCACAGTAATGGCCGGCAATAGAGCGTTACGAAGTACGTGTTTTGTTATGACCTTGGGCCGCCCCAGACCTTTAAGGGTCGCCGCCCTCGTGTAGTCGGACCGGAGTACTTTGACCATACTCGCCCGGATATGTCTCGTTATGTAACCGAGCATAACTCCGGAGAGGGCAAGAATAGGTAAAATTAGCTTTGGTAACTGCTGGAAAATTCCCGTGGAAAGGTCCAGAGAACTGGAAGCGGGAAGCCAGCCGAGCTGAACGGAGAAAATCAATATCAGTACCAGCCCGGTAATGAAAGAAGGAAACGATATCAACCCGAGGGTCGTGACCGAGATAAACCGATCCAGCCAGCTCCCCGGTTTAAGGCCGGCAGCTATGCCAAGCAGGAAGGAGACCGGGATGATGAAGATCATCGACCCCGCCGCCAGCACGAGCGAATTGCGGGCCCGCCTGAGGAGAAGCGGCCCCACTTCCACGCCGGTCTTGCTCAACGAGGTGCCCAGATCACCCCTGAATACCCCGGACAGCCAGTTGAAATAACGAATATGAAGGGGCTGATCCAATCCGAGCTTGTTCCGCAGCGCGGCAAGCGAATCCTCCGTCGCGTACTGGCCGAGGATCATCTGTGCCACGTCACCGGGAAGAGCTTCGGCGATCAGGAAAATGAGTATCGAAGCTATCAAGATACTGGTCAGGGCTTGAACGAACCTGCTCAGGGTAAAGGAAATCATATTCTTACACCCAATTTTGAAAATAGGGCCATGTCGAAAACGTAAGCTCGACCGAACTGTCTTCCTGAATCGGGACTACTCATCACGGGATTTTTCCGTCGATTCCTCGACGATTTCCTCGATTATCTCGGCACTGGCCTCGTCCAGTTCTTGTGGTTCGTAGCTGTTCAATATATCCTGAGCCTTCTCCCGGGCTCGTTCCGTGAGAGTTTTCTCCCCGTCTTCCGACCAGCTCTCGTAGGTCTGACGATCCATTAAATCGGGCATTCTCAGGTCTTTAAAGTTGTCCATGGTATGGGAGTCCGTAAGGAAATTACCGCCCGGCCCGACCCGCTCAACAGCGTCGAGCGCGAGCTGTTCGTCGTTTATTTCCAGTCCTTTGGTAAAATCACGGACCTGCCCGGCGATCTCGTCCCCGATGACGACCATTTCCGTCGAACTCACCTTTCCCGACTCCAGGTAACCGACGTCGTGGATAAGGTCCGCCTCCGAGGACCCCATTACCGTAAACCAGAGCGTGGACTCGAGCGCCGCCTGGGCATCGGGTATCTTCGAATCGCTACATCCGGCTTTCTGAAATACCGGCATATCGAGAAACTTGCAGACCTCGATCATCGTGCTATCCAGCAGGAGACCTGGCGTCGCCCCGTAGGAGAGAACGGTAGATTTCATATCCATCGCTCCACCTCCACCCCCCATGATGACGGGCGCACCGGGATTCTTCTGCTGAGCTATAGCTACTCCCGCCAGCTCCTCGGCGAGACAGACGGCGGCCGCTCCGGGAACGGTCGTGGGCACCGTGGCCCCCATCATGGCTCCCGATATGAATATAGCCGGTACCTCGTACTGAGCGGAGAGCAACAACCTCTCCAGCGCGTCTTCCGTGGCGGTAAGCGGGCTCGTCGGCTCGGTATACTGGATGAAGAAGGGCTTTCGGGCTAACTCCTCGTAACCCCCGGCGGCAACTGATGCCATCTCTATCAAAGTCTCCGTGTTCTTGTGATCGGCGGAGGTAAATACAATTGGCTTCTTACCGCTCAGCAGCATGGACTGAAACTGGTAGATATCGACGACTTCCGTGGGAATATCTTCGGGCAACGCCATGCTCATCCGAAAATCCATATTGGGCAGAGCCTCGACCAGCACGCTGAAGTTTCTGACGTCCTCCAGCTTGGACGAGCGCTTCTCCCCGGTAAACGGATCGTGGACGTAAGGATTGTCCGAACCCGTTCCGTAATAGTTTTCCTCGCTGCCGAGTTTCATCGCCAGGTCGCCGTCCCGGTCGTAGATATTGACGTACTCCGGGGCACTGTTAAGCGCTTCTTCCAGGATGTAGGGCTTGAAAAAGACCCTGTCCCCTTCGAGTTGGGCCCCGGCGTCTCGGAGCAGGTCGCGGGCTTCCTGGTGGTTGACCTCTATCCCGACCTGTTCGAGAACAAGCAGAGCCGAATGGTAGATTTTTTCCTTTTCAGCCTCGTTGAGTAGCATTAATATTTCCTCCTCTAAGTGAAGAATTCTGGTTATTGCGATCGTCAAGCAAAACTAGTTCGATCGATCTGCTGCGAATAGCTTCGTCAACTCTCTTATGGATGAAAGACAGTCGATATCTTCGACCTTTTCCACGGTTTCGCGGGTTCCGCTCGGGCCGATAACGTCTTCGACCAGCCAGCGGAACTTGTCCTCGATCTTCCGGACGGTCCACTCGTTTTTGCTTCCCAGGTCAACCGAAGTAATTCCGGAATCCAGCCTCCTCCCGTCTTCGAGCTGTACTTCCACCGAAGCCGCCCATCGGCCGACCCTGTCCTCACCTCTTCCCGTCCGACTCGTCATATCGTTCAGCTCTTTCGATTCGAGAAGCTCTATCCTATCGACCAGATCCTTTACCCGCTCGTCGTCGAGAGAATCCTCGAGCATCTGATCCGGTCCGACTTCGCCGTAAATCAACAGCGAGGCCAGCGGCCAGGCGACGCTAAACTGTGCCTCCTCCTCGCTGGACGGATGGTCGATGTGGAGACAGACGGTCTCGTGAAACCCCTTAACCCATATCTTCTCGATCCGGTCGACGGCTATTTCGTTTTCATTTATAAGCTGGTGGGCTGCCTCCATTGCCGGATGGCCCCAGCCGCAGGACGCGTGTTCTTTGTAGGTAACTCCGTTATCCTCCGTCATTATGTAGCGACTTCCTATATCCTCCACCCAGCTTTCGTACCCGGGCGAGCTAAGGATACTGGGGGTTCCGGTAAAACCCTTTCGGGCGAGTCGGGCGGCGATGATCCCCGTCATCGGTCCCCAGCCCATCCCGTGTTTGACCATTGCGGGGTGCTCGATTGCCTGCATCATCGGGAGGTTTGGCGCATTATATTCGGCGATACCCAGCGCCTGACGGATTTCGTCGCTCTCCAACCCGTAGAGCTTGGAGGCGACCGCCGCACAGGCAACCGAACCCCAGGAGCCACAGGCCTGATAGGTTTCGTGGGAGTCGTGCCAGCACCGCCCGGTTCGGGAGGCGATTTCGTAACCTACTACTATAGCGGCAACGGTTTCTTTTCCCGGTTTATGGAGGTATTCGGCCAGCGCTAACGCCGTGGGGACTATCTGCGCTCCCGGGTGACCCCGGGTGTACTTCGCCCCGTCATCGACGTCCAATGCATTGGCGGTGTAACCGTTTGCGAAAGAGGCGCCAACCTCGCTGGCTCGACCTTTTAAAAATATCGTCGAGCGATCGCCGGGCCAGACCTCTTCGGCAACCGAAGAGACGATTTCGCTTATTTGAGTTCGGGTCCCGGCCAGGATAGCGCCAAGTGTGTCCAGGGTGGATAACTTCGCCTGACGGCGAGCTTCCGGAGGTAATTCGGACCAGGAGATATCCTTAATAAAATTTACAACGTCCTCGAAACCGTCGGAATCTCCGGAATTACTCATAGCGTGACCCCTGAACGGTGGTTGTTATCGGGTAACATGCCCGGTGGATTAAGTAAATGGTCCTTTAAACCCAGCTGTGCAGTACTTCCCCGCCGGTGATGGAGACGCCGTTCTCGAAATAGTAGGCACCGACCACGTCTTTAACCTTCAGGTTTGAGTATTCTTCGATATCCGACGGATATAGCTTGATATCACCCGATCCACTCCAGACCTTTCCGTGTCTGGCGTTTTCGGCGTTTATCCTTACGAGCTCGCAGACGGAGGGTTCCGCTCCTTTTTCTATGCTCGGGAAGTAACGAATGTTAAATAGCGGCTTTGAAGTCGGGGCGGGCAGGTCTTCGTAGGGAATCTCTTCCTCGATTTTCATCTTGCCCTCCATCAACCGTTCGCCGTGAGCGGTGGTATAACCCATGAGCTCTTCCCCCGGTCCGAGCGAAGGCATCTCCGGGTTCATCGGGTTGTAATCGGTCTTATGGGTTTTTCCAATCTTTTTGGGAAAGCCAAGAAACATCCCGCGAGCCATGGTGAAGTCGTTGTCCACCCAGGTATGGATGCAGGTTTTTCCCTGCTCGCCTTTGTAAGAACTGCTTACCCAGACGACGGTTTCCGTATACCAGGTCCTCTCGGGGTTGATCGTCGGCATATCGGTTTGATTGTCCCACAGGGACCACCATTTGCTGAAGGAAACGATAACCCTGCCTGGGTTGTCACCCGGTTCGAGCGGGTCGGGCAGATAACTGGCAACTACGTCCGGATCGGTTCTGTAGACAAAGTTCAAGTTTTCGGTACCGAAGTGCCAGGGAAGATCCCCTACTACAGCAGAAATACCCTCGGGAGTTGGATAAGAAAAGCCGTCGAGGTCGTGAATTTTTGTCATAAACTGAGCTACCTCCAGTGGTTATAGTTTTTAAGGGCTTGCTGATTGCCGGTAGTCTATAAACCAGGACCAACAAATCGTCGAATTCTCGGCTAATTTACGCTTGGTCTACCTTCCCCAAATCCGTTTTGCGTTTCTTCCTGTAGATGGTCCAGGTACCTTTCTTTCATGCATTCGAGATGTTTTAGGATCGCGTCCTCGGCCTGGTCGGGATCGCCCGACTTAATTCCCTCCACCAGCTGCCTGTGAATATCGTAGTCTTCCTGGGGTGGGATGCTCGTGCCTTCGATCTTTTCGGCGATAATGGGACTGAGCTGTTCCAGCAACCCGACCAGAATTTGATTTTGGGTCGCCCTCGCTATGGCAAAGTGGACGTCCGTGGTCAGGTTGGTTATGTTGTCCCTGTCAGCCTCCAGGGCTTCTTTGAGCCGGGCCAGGGATGATTCTATATTCTCGATATCCTCGTCCGTCGCTCTTTCGGCAGCGATCATGAAAATCGACCTCTCCACGATTTTCCGGGACTCCATTAGGTCAAAGAAGGAGTCGTCGTCCATTATCCGGGAGAGGAATTCGTTCGAGTAAAGGGGAATTTTATGGTACTGGCGCACGAAATATCCCTTGCCGGGCCTGGATTCCAGAACTCCTATCGCCACGAGAGCGTGAAGTGCTTCTCTTATCGTGGACCGACCGAAGTCCAGGTACTCCATCAGTTCTTTTTCCGAGGGGATTTTTTCGCCCGCAGAAAACCCCTCCTCCTCGACGAGGGAAATAACTTCTTCCATTACCTGCTGTGCCGAGTTCTTCGAACTTATTTCGTCAAATAGCATTTTTATCACTTTTTAAATATGAGTATGACTGGTCAGACTTATCAGACAAGTCATATTGGCATCATTATAACTCAAATCCTCCCTATTTCAAGCCGAGGGCCAAACCATTGCCGACCGGGATAAATATCCGATCTTTGTTACTTGCACGATCTCTTCTGGGGTTAAGTTATCCGGGGGACAGGAACCATTTCCCGGTTCAACCGGAAGCGGGACCAAGCCCTGGCACCGTTGTCCGGGTAGACTTAGACCCGAACTACCTCTAAACTTAACCTGGGCTTAAATGCCCGATTGACTTTATATCAGACGTTTAGCTGGATTTCAGAAAAACCCGAGGTAAACCCAGGGGTCATTGAAGCTGTCTAGTGTTTTTCATCCGGTGAAACGTCACGGTTTTACCATTTTTCCGGGAGGTCAGCTTGAATTTAAACGTATCGGTTACTTCTAAATGGTTCGTCATTGCCGCTTCGAGCTTAACCCTTATCGTGGCCGGATTGCTCGTTTATTTTCTCGTCTTTGCGGGATCGACGGGGCCAACTCCCGATTCTCCCGAAGGTCGGCTTGCGGCCTGCCTGAGCGATCAGGGCGTAACGATGTACGGGCTGCCCACCTGCCCCCACTGTCAGGATCAAAAGGACAAATTCGGAGACGCCTTCAGGTACGTCGACTACGTGAACTGTTCCAAAAACAGGGACGAATGCTTGAATCAGGGCATAGAAACAGTCCCGGCCTGGATCATAGACGGTGAGATGATCGTGGGAGTTCAGGAACTCGAAGAGCTGGCAAACAAGGCCGGTTGTGAATACCCGTAAACTATTGCGGAGATTTCCGATGCCGGCGACGTTTTTCGAGCAGTTAATTACCTCGTTATTCCTGTCATAACGACACCAACCACCTCTTTTGGACCCCTGATCGCAAAAGGGTTATAATATATCCAGTGACCTTACAGTTGCCTTAGAGGAGGTTGTTATGGTTGCAACAAGAAAAGTATTAATTGTATCGGTTATACTCGTGGCTGTCGTTTCGGTTCTGGCCAGCGCCCAGCCGGCCACTTACGACGAGTTCCTCAAGGAATTCATGACCGAAAAGGCAAGGATGATCCAGCAGGACGCGGACCAATTCGACAAAGTGCTGGACCAGTGGAAGGAAGGTGAAATTTCCCAATCGACCGTAGTCACAAAGTTAAAGGAAATGGAGGCTCGCGCCGAAAGTTACTTTGCGGAAGTTCTGCGCCTCCCGGCTCCGGTAGATAAGTTCGACAGGTACAAGCAGAGCATATACTCCTTCGTCACCTGGTATAACATAATTGGGTTGTTTGCGGACGGCATGACCGATCTCAACATGGCAAAACTGGACGCGGCCGGCGTCCTGTCCGACTATTTCGGAGCGAAGACGGATCAATTCGAGGAGGAGCTAGTCCCCACCGACTAATCCGGCTTTCCTTTTTTCTAGAAAACCTGACTTAAGGGCCGAATTCGCTCTTCTAAACGAGGGTGACACTTAAACTGTAGTCACACATCCCCGGCAACAGTTGAGAGGGTCGTTCTTTCTGGTAGAGTTTATGTGCGAGGTGAAAAAATGAAAAAAACTTTAACTACAGTTATATGTATCGTTACGGTTATTCTTCTGACCATTTCACTTACAGGGTTAGCCCAGGAGGACTTCTCCGCGGAACTGCTAATCAAAGAACTTGAGAGGGCCGAAAAGCTTATAAAATCGGGAGAAATAGTAAAAGGGCTGGATTCATTACTCGGAGTTAGGTCGATACTCGATAGCAACATCAGAGAACTCAGCGAGGCTACCAACGAAGATTTAAATCTGGGTCTTCCCGGAATGGATCTGAAGATAGGTTTCGTGAACGCACAGGAAGCTTTTACCGTCTTTACCAACGCCGTAGAGGAAGAAAGAGAAAGGGCAAAGGAGAAAAACGAAGAGCTGGTCGGGCTTCGCGAGAAGGTGCTGAAAGGAGAAATATCGGAGAGCAAATACAAGCGTGAGCGGGACATCCTTCAGGCCGAAAAGTTAAAAGCTCAACTGGAAATCGACGTCGCCATGCTGGACAAGATGCTTCAGTCGGAAGGGTTTCAGTCTATCTCGGACAGGCTATTCAACCTCAAGGACCAGGTAACCCCCATAACGAACGAACTGGACAAGGTACTAGATGAAATAAGGCAGGGGACTGCCGTTCCCGAAGAGGTATCCCAGAAGCTTTCCCAGATCCATAGCCAGTACGAACAGCTGGACGGCCTGCTTACCAGGTTGATCGAATCCAAGATATTCCAGATAACAAACCAGAGGGCGCAGGAAGAGGGATACGATATCGTGCTCCGCCAGGAGAACGTCGTCCTTTACCGCAACAGCGACCGGGTGGACGATCTGACGGAAATGACCAAACAGGCACTCAGAGAGGAAATAGGCGGCACGGAGTAGCTGGCAAATAGAGCCAGTTTAAACCCCGGCTCTTAACAGTGCATTACCAATTTATGAACGGGTTAAGCATCCTTGACAAATAGTTGAATTCGCTGTATTTTACAGGTGTAGGGAAAAAATAGGAGGTGCTCTTATGACCTTCGGCGCGGCCTTTATCTTAGGTCTATTCTGGTCAATGTGGGCAGCTGCTTTTCTTGCATTTCTGGGTTGTGGATGCGGACCCTGTTGTTGATCCGTATTCTATCAGATCCGTAATAGTTAGTATACAGCCAACCGACCTCTTCCCATTTGGCGTTATTTGGGATATTTAGGTTAGCTAGGGGATTATCAGTTCTTATATTGAGCCCGAGTTATTATATCAGTTAAATCGCAAAACGGGGGCAGATCATATCTTCAGTATTTCTTACTTTTAAACACCCTTCATCTTTGTATCAAAGCACGAAAAACAAACTAACCTTGAGCAAGCTTCAGAACTTTTAAGCAGCTTTTCTATGCTAGAAGTTCAATTTAGGGTATCTCGTAACCAAAAAATGATATTATGAAAAAGTTAAATGATAAGAGAAAGCAAATCGAAAATACCTTTCGGAGGAAAGGAATGGCCCTTGATTACGATTTTCGCACCACTTTGTGTACCAATCTTCGCTAGGAAATTTATGCTCAATTGACCTCCCAACCCCACCTGCCAAATTTGGCTATTTTTCCCTCTTAGACTATAATCCGAGTGGATGTAACCAAAATAATCTTGGTGTAACAATCCGGGGAGGTTAGAAAAATGTCTCGGCTGATTTCCGTCAAAGTACTGTTTTTAGCATTAGTCATACTGCTAATTGGAGTTATTCTGGAGCCTTCGCTTCAGAATTCTCCACTGGCTCTTGCCAGCAGCCAAGTGTTAGAAGCAAAGATACTAGAAGAGCATATGTACGGTGAATTACCGGTTGCTACAGCACAAATTCCGTCTCAAGTCTTGGTTCGAAATGCCTACGTACTCTCCTATAACTCGGATAGGAGGGTGGCAAACTGGGTAGCATATCACCTAAAGCCTGATTATCTGAACAAACCTCCGAGAGATGGTCCGTTTGATGATTTTAGATTGGATCCAGATGTACATTATCCCGTGGATGATGACGACTACGATGGTTTGTTTAAAGATTTCGGTTATGCACGGGGTCACCTTGTTCCCTTTAATGTTTCGGGTGGGGACCGCGATGGAGACGGGCTCTACGCCATTAAAGATAAGGACGGGGATGGAAAGTTTACAAAAAATGATAAGAACGAAAGTGGACAATACATCATTGATGATCCAGACGATGAAGAAACTGTCTACCAGATTATGTACATGAGCAATATTGCTCCTCAAAACCACTACGATTTCAATGGGGCGGGAGGCCTTTGGTATAAGCTGGAGCGGTGGATTCAAGATGATTTAATTGAAGAGAAACAATTAGAAGTGTGGGTTATTGCAGGTAGTATCTTTGGGCCAGGTAAAGTGGAAAAGGTGGGGCCCTATAAGGATATTCATGTATCCTCTATGTTCTATAAGATCGTAGTTCAGAGGCCATCTAGTTGTTCCTGTAGCGTCAAAGCTTTGGCTTTCTTATTTCCACACCAGCGTGAAAGCCATGGAGAGATAGAGGATTTTCTTGTTTCTATTGACATAATTGAAAGTCTCTCCGGCTTTGATTTTTTCACAGCTTCTAATGATGGCATAGATGATGGTTTTGAAAGACAGGATACCTTTCTTTTCTGGGAGGATTTTTCTTAGAAGAGCA
>Ga0207797_1000584_pt1 | contig 28121 bp, 28 predicted proteins | sample PRCRCaboRojoPR_6_FD_187275 | JGI IMG/M metagenome (GOLD analysis project Ga0207797, IMG submission 187275) | Marine sediment microbial community from Cabo Rojo, Puerto Rico - PR CR 10% Liquid 1 (SPAdes) | ecosystem: Environmental > Aquatic > Marine > Coastal > Sediment | place: Cabo Rojo, Puerto... | reverse complement strand
CTGACCGGGACGTACTCCTCGGCGGTGACCAACGCCATCACGCGCGTGGCCGAGTCCAACGGCGTGCCGTTCGTCATCGACATCTCCGTCGCGGCCAGCATCCTTCAGGAGACGCCCCTGGAGTACGTCTACCGCACGCAGCCGAACTCCTGGAACCAGGCGTCCGACGCGATCGACGGGCTGTCCTGGGCCGCCGATCAGGCCGGGGCCGACGTCGAAACGATCGGCCTGTTCTACATCGACAACACGTACGGCCAGGCGATCCGCGACGGCATCGAGCGGGCGGTCGAGGACAGGGACATGGAGGTCATCACCGAAGCGACCATCGGGTTCGGCGGCACGGCGGACACGCAGGTGACGAAGTTCCGCAACGCCGACCCGGACGTCATCATCCCGACGGTGTTCACCAACCAGATCCTCGAACTCGTGAGCGCCATGCAGGACCAGGACTACTGGCCGAAGGTGCTCCACGCCTGCGCGACCGGCGGGATGAACTCGGAGAATTACGAGAAGATGGGCCAGGTCATCGAGGGCTCGATGTCGTCGGGCTATCAGGTCAACAAGCAGTCGGAACGGGTCCAGGAGATCAACGAGCGGTACATGAACACCTACGACACCGCCCCGATGGAGGGCAACATCGGGATGGCCTACGCGACCGCCCAGGTCATCATCGAAGCCTTCGAGGAAGCCGGATCGGCCGACCCCGAGGTCGTGAACGAGACCCTCCAGAACATCACGGTCGAGGACCACGTCATGGCCATGCCCCCGATCGAGTTCGACGACAGGGGCGAGAACGCCGACGGGCTTACCATCACGAACCAGGTGCAGGACATGCAGAACGAGACCGTCTATCCCGACCGGTACGCCACTGCCGACCTGGACACCGACGCGATCGGCAACTGATCCCGACACTCATCGAGATGAACCGCAAGCCCCTCGGACGCCCCGGGCGACGGACGGGATAGCGTCACAGCCATGGCCGGAGCTCCCATCACCGCCGGTTCGCCCCTCCTCGATCCTCCGGACCCCCTCCTACAGCTCCCCGGCTCCATCGACGCCGTATCCCTGTTCGCGGGACTCCCCGACCCGCCGGTCCTGGCCCAGCTCCTCGTCCTCGGCCTCCTCCTCGGCGGCGTTTACGGGATCGTTTCCCTGGGGCTCACGATCATCTTCGGCGTCATGGACGTGGTGAACGTGGCCCACGGCGCGTTCGCCGTCGTCGGGATGTACGCGGTCTGGTTCGTCCACGACGGGCTCGGCGCCTCGCCGTTCCTCGGGATCCCGCTGGCGGCCGTCGTCCTGTTCGCCGGGGGCGTCGCGATCCAGCGTGCGTTGCTGGCACCCGTCATGGAGGGCGGGGAGGACAGCAAGTTCCTGGTCACCCTGGCGCTGTTGATCATCCTGATCGCGGCGGTCGAAGTGACGTTCGAGCCGGACCCGAGGGTCGTCGACGTGGGGCTGGGATCGATCGAGGTCGCCGGCGTCTACGTCCTCGAAGGGCAACTGTACGCGATGCTGATCGGGGTGGCCACGTTCGCCGCCACCTGGGCGTTCCTGAAGTACACTCACACCGGGCGAGCCATCCGGGGAACGGCGGACAACCGCGAGAGCGCAGCGTACGCGGGCATCGACATCCGTCGGATCGACTACCTGACGTTCGGCCTCGGGGCCGGGCTCGCCGGCCTGGCCGGGGCACTGGTCGCGCTGATCCAGCCCTTCGATCCGTACCTCGGCAACGAGTACCTGACCGTCGCCTTCGTGGTGGTCGTCCTCGGCGGGCTCGGCTCCGTTCCGGGCGCGCTCGCGGGCGGGTTGATCATCGGGATGGTCCACGTCTTCGGCTCGTTTTTCCTTCCCGGGTCGTACTACCAGATCCTCATCCTGATCGTGTTCGTACTCGTCCTGCTGTTCAAACCGTCCGGACTGATGGGGGATCCAGCCCATGAGTGACCGCGACGATCCGGTTCGGGCCGGGTCGGCGGGACGTCCCGGCGGCATCGCCGGCGTGCTCCGGAACTGGTCGGATCGGTACGACCGGTTCCAGCGCCGGTGGTTCGCCACGCCAGCGGTCGTTTCGGGACTCCTCGTCGTTCTCGGGATCCTCCCGTTCGTCCTCGACATTCGCGTCTTCGGGGTCGGGCTCGGCACGTTCCTGTCCGTGCACATCCTCACCATCGCGCTGGTCTGGGCGATCACCGCCCAGAGCTGGAACGTGATCTCCGGGTTCGCGGGTCAGTTCTCGTTCGGCCACGCGGCCTTCTTCGGCCTCGGCGCCTACGTGCCGCTGATGTTGGTCCGGGAGTTCGGGGTCAACCCCTGGATCGGCATGCTGGTGGGCGGGATCGTCGCGAGCCTCTACGGGCTCTTCATCGGGGCCCTGACCTTCCGGTTCAGCGTCCGGGGCAGTTACTTCACGCTGGCCACGCTCGCGTTCGCGGAACTGCTCCTCTATCTCTTCATCAACGTGGAGGCCCTCGGCAGCGCGAGCGGGTTCGTCAAGCCCCTGCCCCGGAGCTACGGGGCGGACTTCGGGCTCGTCGCGTTCCAGTTCCGCGAGACGCTGCCGTACTACTACGTCGCGCTCGCGTTCCTGGCGGTCGTCTCGGTCGTGGCGATCGTCATCAAGCAGTCCCGGATCGGCCTCTACCTCCGGGCGATCCGCGACGACGAGGCGGCCGCCCGGGCCGTCGGCATCCCGACAGTGCGGTACAAACTGCTCGCGTTCGGGGTGAGCGCCTTCTTCACGGCCTGGGCGGGGACGTTCTGGACCATGTACTTCTCGTCGATCCGGCCGGAGGTCGTCTTCGGGCTGCTGGTCAACATCGACATCCTCCTGCCCGCGGTCATCGGCGGGATCGGGACGGTCGCGGGGCCGATCGTCGGATCGGTCGTCCTGACGGGGGCGAGCGAAGTCGCGCGCCAGTCGTTCGACCTCCCCGGCATCCAGGACGTCGTGTACGGGCTGATCCTCCTCGCGATCGTCCTCAGGGGGTCCGGCGCGGTCGTATCGCTGGTGCGGCGGCCGATTGAACGGCTCCGGACGATCCTCGACCGTCGCGGTCCGCCGGACGAGCCGGCGCGGGCCGGGCCGGGTCCGGGGGACGACTAGTCGAGCCCGAGATAGAGGTCGACGACCTCGTCCTCGTCGCGGAGCTCGGCGGGCGGACCGTCGAACTGGATCTCGCCCCCGGCGAGGACGTAGACGTGATCGGCGACCGCCAGCGCCTCGCTCACGTTCTGCTCGACGAGGACGACCTGTGTTCCCCCGGCCACCAGGTCGCGGATCATGTCGAACACGTCCTCGATCATCGAGGGCGCCAGTCCGCTCACGGGTTCGTCCAGCAGGTACGCGTCCGCCCCGGTCATCATCGCCCGCCCGAACCCGAGCATCACCTGCTGCCCCCCGGAGAGCGACCGGGCCTTCGCCGAGAGCGAATCCTCGAGTGCGGGGAACGTGTCCAGCACGCGGTCCATCCGCTCGCGAACGAGCGCGTCGTCGTCCACCCGGGTCGCGCCCAGCTGCAGGTTCTCGCGGACGGTGAGGCCGGTGAAGACCTGGTCACGCTGTGGCACCGTCGAGATCCCCGCCTCGACGATCTCGTGTGGTTCGGCGCCGGTGATCGTCCGGTCGCCGTACCGCACGGTTCCGGACCAGACCGGGACGGTCCCCGCGATCGCCTTGAGGAGCGTCGACTTGCCGGAACCGTTGGGACCGAAGAGGCAGGTGATGCCGTCGCGGGTCCGCACGGAAACCCCGTCCAGGACGACCTGATTCCCGTAGCCAGTCACGACGTCCTCGGCGACGAGGCGATCGACGTCCTCCCGGGCGTCCCCACCGGTCTTTTCGGCCGTCTCCGGAACGGCCGTCGACGGGCGCTCCGATTCGCCGCCCGCCTCGACGGCCGCGGTCGCCGCAGTTGCGGGAGCGTCGCCGTGACCCTGACCGTCACCCTTGCCGTGGCTGTGGCCGTCCCCGCCGGCCGCCCGCTCGTCACCGGCGCCCCCGCCGGCGTCCGGAACGACGTCCGCAACGTCGGCCCCCGGTTCGGAGTCGCGACCGATGTACGCGTCCCGCACCCGCCGATCCGCCGTGACCGACGAGAAGTCGCCCTGGGCGAGGACCTGCCCCCGGTTGAACACGGAGATCCGGTCGGCCACGTCGCCGATCACGCTCATGTCGTGTTCGATGACCACGATCGTAACGTCGCCCTGGTTCAGCCCGGCGAGCGTCCGCAGGATCCGTTCCTGGATACCGGGGTTGACGCCTGCGGTCGGTTCGTCCAGCAGGATGCACTTCGGTTCGAGCATCATCGCCCGGCCGAGGTCCAGCAGCTTCTGCTGGCCCCCCGACACGTCGCTGGCCTCGTGGTCCGCAACGTGATCGAGATCGAGGAGTTTGAGGACTTGCTCGGCGCGCCGTCGTTTCGCGGGCGGGACCCGGAGCCCGGACCGTAGCCCCTCGGTGTAGACGCTGAGCAGGTTCTGCTTGACCGTCATGTTCTCGAACGGCGATACGATCTGGAAGGTGCGGACGAGACCCCGGTCGGCGATCCCGTCGGGGTTCAGGCCCGTGATGTCCTCGCCGTCGAACAGAACGATCCCCTCGTCGGGCGCGTGAAACCCCGTCAGGAGATCGAAGAACGTGGTCTTCCCCGACCCGTTCGGCCCGATGATCCCGTGGCACTCCCCGCGGTCGATGGACAGCGTGACCCCGTCGTTCGCGACGGTGGCGCCGAACGACTTCGTGAGGTTCTCGACCTCGAGGACGGTCTCGGACACGGCCGCCGGTATGCGTTTGCCCGTAAAAACTCTTCCTCACTCCGGTTTGTGGCCGATCATCGCCTGGAAGTCGGTGTCCGGGACCTCCCGCACGTCGACGTCCACGAAGCCCGCGTCCCCGAGGCGCGACCGGTACTGCTCCTCGGTCTTGGTGTTGCCCGACCCGGCCATGCTCATCATGTGGGCCGCGAACCGTTCGGCCACCTCGGCCCGGCCGCGGACGTGTTCCACGCAGACGAACGTGCCGCCGGGGTCGAGCGCGTCGTACGCGTTGGCGTAGTACCCCGCGACGTCCTCGAGCGAGAACGACACCGTCATCCGGGCGCTGAACACCAGGTCGAACCCCTGCGGGAGCGACTCGCGGGCGTCGCCGCCCACCCACTCGATGCCGAACTCCTCGGACACCGTCGGCCGGACGATGTCGATCACGTCCGGCCGATCGACCAGCGTCACGTCCGCGCCCCGGCGGGCGAACTCCCGGGAGAACTTCGCCGGGCCCCCGCCCACGTCGAGGACGCGGTCGGGGCGGGGATGGGCGTGTTCGGCCACCGTGACGCCGGATCGGACGACGGTGTCCTCGATGACGGCCATCCCGCCGACGTAATTGAGAAAGCCCTCTTTCGTTGGTTCGGGGGGTTCCCCGGTCCGCATCGTCTCGGGCAACGCCATGTAGTTCTCCAGCGAGTCGATCCGGTGGGGCAGGATTCCGCGCTCCAGCGCCGGCGTCTCGGGATCGAAGACCCGAATCTCGTCGGTCGCCGCGTACTCGTCGCCTGCGGCGTCGACGTACCCCAGGTCGGCCAGGGCGTCGAGAACGATCCCGGCGGCACGCTCCGTGACGTCGGTCCGGTCGGCGACCTCCGGTGCGGTCTTCGGCCCGTCGAGCAACTCGTCCAGGACGCCGGTCTCGCGACACGCCCAGAGCAGAAACACCCCGAGGTGCCGGTTGTAAATGGTATTTTCGTCCACGGGTGGTGATGTGAGCCAGCGGTCAAAAATCCTCGCCAGGCGATCGGCGTCCCACCCGCCGACTCACTCGGTGATCTCGAACGTCATGTGGAGGGCGGGCAGCGGACGCACCGGGTGGTTGTCGATGTAGGACAGGTGTGGTTTGACCTCGATCTCCAGTCCGTCATCCTGCATCTCGAAGATCGAGGGATACACGTCGATGAAGTGGTAGCCGGGTTCGCCGGACGCCCGCAGGACCGTCCGGACGACGTCGGTCTTGTCCTCGTCGGTCATCCCGCAGGCGTAGCCCAGCGGCTTGTTGTCGTACACGAAGAACGGCGAGTTCTCGTAGGCCGGCCAGCCGATCCCGGTCAGTTCGATCTCGATCTCGGTGCCGACCGGCCCCTCGGTCGGCGAGAACGTCTTGATCGACGGTTGCACCATGAACCCGGTGATGGCGACCGAGCGTCCCTCGACCTCGGCCACGATCGGGCGGGTCGAGCCTTCGGACGGCGGGATGTCCACCTCGACCTGGAACGACCCGTCCTCGTCGGACGTCGCCGTCGGCAGGACGCTGTAGTCCGGTTCCGGATGGACGGGGCCGCCCTGGATCTGCTCCCCGACGTGGCGGTACCACACCAGGTCGACCTCGGTGTCCGGCGGGAACTCCTCGCCCCTGATGAAGACGGTCGTCCCCGCCTGCCCGGAGGTGGGCGTAACCGTCAGTTCCGCCTCCGTGTCCTCGTCGATCTCGGGGTAGTGAGTGCTGATCGGGGTTTCGTCGAAGACGGGATCGGACCACGCAGTGCGGGGCTCCTCCTCCGGTTCGGTCACCTCGACGGTCCAGACGGACTGTCGGCCGTCTGCCACCGGACCGTACGGGGACTGGGTGTTGTTCTGGAGGTACGGAATGCCGCGGTAGTTGCGCCACACCTGGACGACGTGCTCCCCCGGCGGGCCGACGGCTCGCACCTGTGCCGTGGCGGTTCCCCGGTTCATCACGCTCGTCATGTAGCCGACGGTCCCGTTGTCCCAGGCCACCTGGTAGTTGTTCTGGTGGACGCTCGGGCCGAGACCGTAACCCGTGACCGTGAAGGCCTCGCCCAGCGGGGCGTCGTTCCGGTCGATGACGAAATGCGGGACGACCTCGATCGAGGCCACGCCGACGGCGCCCTGGTTGGGCCTCTTTACCTCTATACGATGGTCGCCGCCGAAGTCCTCCGGGATCTCCCAGTCGACGTCGAACTGCCCGTCCGCGTCCGTTCGAATCCGTTCGATCGTCTCCGTCCGCGGCCGGAACTGCGGGCCGATGACCTCGTTTGCCTCGAGGACGCCCCAGCGGCCCTGGGTCGAGTGCCAGACGAGTTCGAACTCCTCCTCGGCCGGGAGGTTCCGCCCGAGGAGGGTGATCTCGTCGCCGACGTAGGCTTTCTCGTCGCTGAGAACCAGGTTACCGGTCGTGGTGTCGCCACTCCGGTGCCGTCCGAGCGCGTCCTCCAGGTCCGAGGAGATGTTTGAGTCGTCCGCCATGCGACCGGGGTAACGGCCGGACGCTGATATACGTTCGTGTTCGGTACCCGGTGACGACGCCCTCGTGTCGGGGTACTGGCCGCCCGGGGCTGGCCGATGGAGCCGGGAAGCCGTGAGTCAAGTCCGTCGACGGCCGGAGCCGTCACGGCGGTGCCCCGGGGGGTGTCGATCGCTTCGGAAGAAGCGGTTCGAAACGCCCGGACCGGTCCAACCCGCTTGGCACGGGGCCAGTTACCCGAGCAACAGTTTCAGTCTCGGGTTCTCCTCGACGATGGACAGGTTCTCGATCCAGGCGTCCAGGCCGAGAATCCGGCCGGCGCCGAACGCCCCGAGGCCGAACAGGAGGAACACGTAGACCATGTGGTAGTCGATGAGGAACGAGTTGGCGAACGGATAGCTGGCGATCCAGTAGAACAACATCATGACGGCGCCCCAGAACGCGCTGAACCGGAGGAACACTCCGAAGATCAGGGCCAGCCCGATGAGGGTCAGTCCGACCTGATTCAGCGGCGTCAACAGCCAGGCCCAGTCGTTGGCCATCGTCGTCCACAGGCCCGTGAGGGGGTTCCCGTCCGGGATACCGAACAGCAGGAAGCCGCGAACGCTCCACTCCGGGTTGATCACCTTCGTGATGCCGGCGTAGAAGAACGTCCACCCCATGATTATGCGCAGGGCGAACAGCGAATAGCCGACCCACGTCTCCGAATACGTGAACGATACGTCGCGGCCGAGCATCCTTGTTTCGAGCTTTCTCGTTGACATGGTTAGACGATCAGGAACTGGTCGGTCACCGTTTCGTCGGGGACGTCGCTCGCTTCGCTCGCTTCGACGCTGACGTGGTACCGGTAGGTCCCCGGATCGGTGTCGGGGGTCGTCGTGATCTTGCCGCCCCACCCGTTGGTCGAGAACTTCTCGTGGGGGCCCTTCCAGGAGAGTTCGAGCGGCCCGAAGTCGGCCTCCGGGAACTCGACGGTCACGCTGTCGATCGCCTCGTCGCCGAGGAACGATCCGGTTTCGCTCTCGTACACGCCGACGTGGATCCCGACCTCCATACCGGGCGCGAACCGGCCGATGTTCGCACAGGCGGTGGTCGTGGTCGGCGGTGCCGTGGTCGTTTCAGTCGGCGTCCCGTCGTCCGTACCGTCGCCAGTGCCCGGACTGCCGGTCGCGGACGTCGCGGTCGTCACCGTGGTCGTCGTTTCCGAATCGTCGTCGTCCGAATCGTCCACGCCCGGGTCCGTGATGTAGTGGCACCCTGCCAGACTCACCGTCGCCCAGGTGGCCGCACCGGAGGCCACGAGTCGTCGTCGCGTCACCGCGGCCCTGTCGCCCGAACCAGTTTGGGGGTCCCCGGCCTCTCCGTCCGGGACCTCCCCCGTTCCGCCGGGGTCGTCTCCGTACATGCTATAGAAAGTAACCTCCTTTGTCATACTTAAACCCCCCGTTATAAGTTCTAAATAATGAACACACCATTTATTACCTAGTGCCCATCTTGTTACGGTGGACAATGAGCCGCCGAACCGAACCAACAGAGAGTGATGGCCCGCCCGTCACTTCGGACGACAGTTCAGAACAGGACGACGATGGGACCACACGGCGCCGGCTCCTGGCCGGCAGCGCCGCCACGTGGGCCACGGCGAGCGTGGCCGGCTGCGGGGGGAACGGTGACGGGGACACGACCACGGCGGGCCCCGGACCGGGACCGACGGCCACCCCGACGGATACGGAGGCGGAACCGACGGCGACGCCCGAGCCACAGCCCGAAAACTTCGTGGTGACCACGGAGACGTGGGCCGGGGGCGAGGGCGTTCCCGCGTCCATCGGCTTCATGTCCGCGTGCGCGACGACCAACACCTTCGTTCCGGGGATGCAGGTCGTCTTCTTCGTCGGTGTGTTCGACCCCGCGACCGGCGACAGGCTCGGTTCCGACACGCTCGACGGCGTGTCGGTCAACGTCGGCGGCGGTATGGAAACCGTCGACCTCAGCTGGAGCGACGAGCACGGCCACGCGACCGAGGCCGAAGGGAACAACTGGGTCGGTAGCTGGATGATCCCGGAGGACATGGACCCCCAGAGCCTCTCCTACACCATCGAGGTCAGCGGCGGGGACGGCAACTTCGCGAACGTCGGCGTGCTGACCGACAACATCGAGGTCGTCGCGTTCGACGATCCCACGAACCTCGTCGTCGACACCGAGACCCGCTGGAACGGCCACCCCGCCCCCGAGTACACGAACGGGTTCGTCGGTGCGTGCGCGCCCGAGCGACACTACTCCTCGGAGATGGACGTCACCTTCGTCGTGGGCGTCTACGACAGCTCCAACGGACAATTGGTCGGCGCGGACGGTCTCTACCAGGAGCTCGCCGAGCCGGACGACGACGGCCTGCTGGTCGAGGACGAAACCTCGCCGTACAACGACGGCATCGACGGGGTGACGGTCAGTTCCCCGGACGGTGCGTTCGACGATATCGAGCTGGAGTGGACCGACGCGGCGGATGACCCGAACGGGCTCCCGCGCTGGTTCGCCACGCTCGAAACCGAGGACCTCGATCCCGGCACGTACAGCTACGAAGTGCAGGTCACCGACGACACGTCGGGCCAGTTCGAGACCGGGCTCGCCTCCGACACCTTCACCATCGTCGAAATCTAGGGAATCCCAGTTTCGATAGTTTCTCTAGCGTCCCCTGACTACCCGTTCCTCGATACACCATGAGCCAGCCAGAAGACGAGACGCCCGCGGACGAGGAGGCCGCCGACGCCGGCGACGAGAACAGCAAGCGACTGGAGTTCACCGACACGGTCGAGATCGAGACGGACAAGGATCACCTCTGGTCCGTCATCTCGGACCCGGAGACGCTGACCGAGTGCGTCCCGGGCGCCGAGTCCATCGAACGCGAATCCGAGCGGAAGTACACGCTCGACATCACGCGGGGCATCAGCCACATCACGGTGTCGCTGTCCGGCGAGGCAGAGTTCGTCGAGATGAACCCGCCCGACTACATCGTCACGAAGGGCCACGCCTTCGATTCCAAGACGGGCAGCGACTTCGAGGTGCTGGCGGCCATGGAGATGAACGAAACCGGCGACGACGCCGTCGAGTTGACCTACCAGGCCGAGGTGAGCTTCACCGGCGGCGTCGCGTCCATGAGCAACAACATCCTCCGGCCGGTGATCAACCGCGACGTGGACACGTACTTCGCGAACGTCAAGTCCGTCGTCGAGGGAAGCGACGGGGACTGAGGTCGGTCCTCCCGTTCGCCCGCCGAAATCAGGGTCGCCGCGTGGCCCGCGGCAGCGTCACGTCGAACCGGGCGCCCCCCAGTTCGGAGTCGAGCACGTCGAGCGTGCCGTCGTAGGTCTCGGCGATTCGCGCCGCGAGATGCACCCCCAGCCCCGACCCGGTCGACCCGACACCCTTGTACCCTTTCTCGAGAACCCGATCCTTTTCCTCGTCCGGGATCCCCGTCCCGTCGTCCTCGACGGTCACCGTCACGGTACCGTCGGACGCCTCGGCAGTAATTCGAACCCGGTCGCCCCCGGAGTGAACCAGCGCGTTCTCGATCAGGTTCGCGAACAGTTCCTTCAACAGGCACCCTGCAGCGACGCGGTGAAGGCCGTCGATCCGGGTTTCGATCGTCATACCGTCTTCGGTCCGGCAGTCGGCGAGGCTTTCGATGGCGTCCCGGACCACGTCGCCGACGGCGACGGCCCGCGGCTCCTCGTCGCCGTCGAGGTTGTTGAGCGTCCGGACGTTCTCGACGAGTTTGACCGCGTCGCGGACGCTGTTCCGGGCGTCGTCGACGTACGCTCGGTCCCGGTCGGGGAGGGCGTCGGCGTCGAGCAGGTCCAGGAGGCCCTCCGCGGCCTGGAGCCTGCTGCCCAGGTCGTGGCGCAACAGCGAGTGGAGGAACTCCGCCTCCTCCTCGGCCGCCTTTCGCTCGCTGATGTCCTTGGCGACACAGACGATGCCGTCGATCGTCCCGTCGGCTCCTTCCATGACCGACGCCGACAGGCTCATCGGGATGGCCTCCCCCGCGGCCGTCGAGAAGTAAATCTCGACGTCGGTGACGTGCCCCGTGGAGAGCAGGACGTCGAGCAGTTCCCCGGTCGTCATCATTTCCGAGAGCGCCTCGTTCTCGCTCGGGTCGGCGAGGACGTAATCGACGGGTTCGCCCAGCACCTCGTCTTCTCCGTACCCGAGGATCCCCTCGATCGCCCGGTTGACCATCCGGATCCGGCCGTCCGGGCCGAGTTTCATGAGCACGTCGACCATCGTGTCGATCACGTTCTCGAGCGCCGCCGTCCGTTCCTCGACCAGCGATTCGAGTTCCTGCCTGGAGAGCAGGCGGAGTTTCCTCGAATCGTCGTCGTCGACGAATCCGGACGCTTCCATCGTGCCGCGATTCTACGCCCAGATATTTATACTCTGGACACCCTCGACCGGGCGGCCGAAAAGTCGACTGTCGGGGTCTGCTCCGGGGCGTCACTCGGGCGAGAAGGACCCACCGGACGCGGCGGCGCCGTTGGATTCATTGGGAAGTGATAGGTTCGGTTGGCATGCTGAATACAGGGCCAAGGCCGCGTTTCGACGCTGCGGAAGGCGGCGGTTAGTGGCCACGGCGGGTGAACAGAAGCAGTTCGTGAGCGCCCCAGGACCCCGATTTCGGTTTTCGGAGAACGGCCGTAGCCGACGATCTCCACCGCGTCTCAACAACCGCGTCCGAACAGGGCCCTCCCGTTGAATCTGCGGTCTGCCCGTTACCCCGGTCGGTTCGTCGCCGTGCCGGTGGGGAGTACAGCCCGGTTCACTCCATTGGGTCCCACGCGAGGTTATAATAGCAGCCGGGGACCGTCTCTGAACTCGGTAGGTGGCCGACGATCTCCCACGTTTCGCCCCCCGTTCTGAGTATCGTCCCTCGGTGTGTCGCACCGACGAGAGTGTCGTCAGCCGTGGTCCATCCGACGACCACCTCATCAGGGCAGGGGAAGTCGGCGCGCTCGAGCGACATTCCGTCCCGGGACTTGAACAGCGCCGGGTCGGCATCCGACGTCTCCCAATAGTTACTCGGTGGCACGCGTGCGGCAGACGCGTAGAGAACGCCATCGTACTGGTAAACCGTGCGGAAATACCGCTGTTGGACGTTCTCGTCCAGCCGCGTCCACGAGTGGCCTGCGTTCGACGTTCGGTATAACCCCCGACCGGTGGCAGCGAGGTATTCGCCATCGTCCACCACGTGGATACTGTGAATGTCATCGTGCACGCCGGCGTTCCGTTCCTCCCACGTCTCCCCGCCGTCCGTCGTGACGTGGACACCGCCCGGTTCGACGCCTGCGACGATCCGGTTCGGCGAATCCGGGTGGACGCAGAGGTCCCGAACGCGGGCCACATTGTCGTGCCGTGGAACGCCCCAGTCGTCGCGGGAGGGAAGTCGCTGAAAGCCCTCGAGCTCGCGCCAGTCGAGGTCCCGGGGTGAGAAATCGTCCGCGGGGAGGGGCGATACGTAGACGTGGGCCGGAACGGTACCTGCGTAGATTCGCTCACCGGTCGGGGCGACCGTAACTGCCCAGACAGTTTCCTCCGGCACCCGAAGATCGGACCAATCACGCCCGTCGCGGGAGTAGTAGAGGCCGGCCTCCGTGGCTGCGAACACGCCATCGACGACGTCGAACTGGCGGACACGCTCTACCCGCGGTGCGTCGAGGACCTCCTGGACAGTTGCGTCGCCCCTCTCCGTTACCCCGGTAACCCGGTATGCACCATCTTCGGTTCCAGCGATGAGCATATGGGAGCCGCCACGGCCGAGATTCGCTTACGTTTTCCGGAAATGAATGATTTCATCCCGTTTGTCCACTCTGTGCGATTCGTGCGCCGTATTCGGCACGGATTTTCAATCAGCCGACCTTGATTTCAAAACGGCAACGTGGCTGGTCCCGACGGCTGTCGGCGAGATCCGGTCGGGACCCGGCGTGAACCCCCACGGCGCAACGGTCGTCATTGGCACGGCCGACGTCAGGGACTGGACCAAGCGACGCATCGAGGAGCGGTCTTCGGTCCGGTCCAGTCCACGGCATCAGGAGCCTCGGGTCGGCCGCCCAGGGGAAACCAGTCGTAGGGATCGTGCGCCGGGGTTGCTCATCGCTTTGGGCTCGATCGCGTCGGAGGTTTCCCCGGTCACGAATGCCCCGAAAGCCGACGGCAAGCCGACCGTTCGCGACAGGCACCCGACCTCGGGCGGCGGCAGGCATCGGCGTTCCGTTCGTGACTGTAAGCGAAAGACGACTCGCCGTGGTTACGGTCGGACTGGCAAAAACGACGGGACAGGGACGGACCGCGAGGATGGCTGCGTCGAGGGCCTCCCGCTCGGCGACTTACTCGAAGTTGACGAGCGGCTTGATGACGTTGTCCTCCTTCTCGTCCATGATCCGGAACGCCTCCTCGATGTTCTCGAAGTCGAACTCGTGGGTGGTCATCTTCGTCGGGTCGACCAGGCCCTGATCGAGGATGCGGAGGAGGCGGCGGAGGCGGAGGCGGCCGCCGGGACAGAGGTCGTTGACGATCGAGATCTCGGACATGCCGACGCCCCACTCCTCGCGCGGGACGTGACGGAACTCACCGTCGCCGTGGTAGCCGACGTTCGAGACGGTGCCGCCGGGCTTGGTGACCTTGATGCAGTCCTGGAAGGTCTCGTCGGCACCGAGCGCTTCGATGGCCGAGTCGACGCCCTTGCCGTCGGTCAGGTCCATGATGGCCTCGACGGGGTCTTCCTCCGCGAAGTCGACGACGTGGTCGGCGCCGTACTCGCGGGCCAGTTCCTGGCGCTCCGGGACGGTCTCGACGGCGATGATCTCGCCCGCACCCTGCAGGGCAGCGCCCTTCGTGGCCATGAGGCCGACGGGCCCCTGGGCGAAGACGGCTACCGTGCCACCCAGCGGGATGTCGGCGTTCTCGGCACCGGCGAACCCGGTGGACATCATGTCCGTGATGTAGACCGCCTCGTGATCGGTGACGCCCTCGGGGATGTGCGCGAGGTTCCCGTCGGCGTCGTTGATGTGGACGTACTCGGCGAAGGTGCCGTCCTTCACGTTGGCGAACTTCCACCCGCCGAGCGCCTGGTTCGACTGGGACGGGTGACCGTCCTGGGCGGCATCCGAGTTCCAGTCGGGCGTGATCGCGCCCACGGCGACGCGGTCACCGGGCTCGAAGTCCTCGACGGCGTCGCCGACTTCGTCGACCACGCCGACGATCTCGTGACCGAGGGTGAGGTCTTCGCGCTCGCCGATCGCCCCGTGGACGGTGTGGGTGTCAGAGGTACAGATCAGCCCCTTCGTGGGCTTCAGAATGGCGTCCATCGGCCCCGGTTCTGGACGCTCTTTTTCGATGATATCCGTCTCGCCGATCTCCTTCATGACGAAAGCTTTCATTGTCTTCCCCTCCAGCCCATCATTGTTCCGCATCTTAAAAGAAAGTTTGGGTTGGTCGGTGCGGAGCGGCGGATCACGTTGGGCAGGCCCCGGAGCTATTATCCTTTTCCGTGGAACAAACCGCAATAGTGAATGGTGTTTTTAGGTCAGGTGTTACCTAATACCACGGTTCTAAATCGTCGTGCAATGCCCATCCACGATCGACCAATATTATATAAAAATTCCATCAATAAACAGATTTAGACATATTATTTATAATTTCGAGCGTTGCTGTTCGGTCCTGCGGACCGTGCCTGAGGGCAGGTATCGGGTGCACGACGACCGGCCCTTCCCGGTCGGTCGATGGCCCAAGCGGTTCCGACCGTCGTCAGAACAGGCGCCGTACCTGCCGACGCGTCTCCTCTAGTGCGCCGGAGTTGTCGATCGTCACGTGGTCCCGTTCGAGTGCCTCGAACTTCTCGCGGTACCGCACGTGGATTTCGAAGTCGGCGTCGCTTTCGTCGTCCTCGCGGCTGGCGATTCGTTCCCTGACGACGTCCGGCGAACACTCGACCTTGACGAGACGGAAGTCCGCGTTCGAGCGGTGGGCCACCCCCGCAGCGCCGTCCCGAAACCGCTTGGCCCTGAACGTCCCGTCGAGGACGGCGGTCTCCCCCCGTTCGATGACTTCCCGGCTCCGGTCGAAGAGTTCGCGGTAGACCATCCGCGTCTCCTCCTCCGTGTACTCCGGGTCCGGGAGGATCTCCTTTCGGACGACGTCGGTCCGGAGCAACTCGCCGTCCAGTCGATCGGCGATCGTCCGCGCGACCGTAGTTTTACCCACGCCTGGCACGCCACAGACCGTAACGAGCGTCGGGTCCGGGGGTCGCTCGCGCTGCGGGGAGAGCGATCCGAGGTCGTCGACATCAGCCATCCACACCACCCGACGGGCGCCGACCGTTCCCGATGTCGCGGCACATCCTGTTCGACCGGGTCCACGGGGATGGTCGTAATCAAAGTGGTGAACCGCGCGTCCTATCGAGGGGCGGACCGGGTACTCGTCGACGGTGCTGACGTGAGTGCGCGGTCGGTGGAGGGACCGTTGGAACGCCTTCCGCCGTATTCACGGTTCGTACCGGGCGTGCACCGAATTTTGCGACCTTTGACCGTCGACGGACAATTTCGAGCAGTCGTTGTAACGACCGCCGACGCGATCGGGCGGGGATTCGATCGTCTTGTGATCTCATTGTCAATAGTATATACTTCCGGAAATAAACCGTATTGGGGCCGCCTACTTCCATAATTCCCAATTTTTCGTATTATATTTTTATACTAGTAATTGGAAAATTGTGATTAGTTATTAGGGGAAGGGGAAGCAAACGCACCGTAGGCATGGCAACGACCAATACTGATTGGGAAGGCGAGGTCAATTCCGCGTTTCACGCCGGGGCCGGGATGGTGATGCTGTCGTTGGCACAGGCGATCCTCATTTTCACGTTCTGGATCACGGTCTGGCCGTCTTCCTTCGGTGTCCCGGAAGCGTTGCACGTCCAGGCAGGAATTGCAGGGTTCTTTACCGGTGCCGCACTCCTCGGGTTCTACCTCGGCTTTCGTACGCTGTCGAACGATGCCGAGTTCCGACGAACGTAACGTTTCGAACCGTCCCCTCGTGTCTTCGCCGGCCCCGTGCGCCTTCCGAACGCAATGGTAACTGTTGAACCTCCTGTTTGCTGACCTCGAACGACGGCGACCCAATCGGTACTACCGATTCCGTTCGTCTTGACCGGCGGGAAACGTCTGGTCTCCCAACCCTTGCGGGTTCGGTTCTCCACGATGCCGTTGTTCGCGCGTGGCGCAGACCATCTCCCGTCCGGCGTTCCCTCCCAACGAGACTCCGAGTCGGGGAGACCACGAAAAGATATCGGGTTCGAAAGGTTCCGAAGGGTGTTTTATCCCCCTTCCCGATTGTAGGGGCATGAGTACGCACCACGGGGCCGACGCGCCGGGGAACGCCGACCAGGACGTGATCGCCGTCGACGCGGACGACAACGAACAGGGACTGGTCAACCGACTCGAAGCGCACACCGGCGACGGCGTTCGGCACCGGGCGTTCACCGCCCTCGTGTTCGACACGGACGGGAACGTCCTCCTCGCCCAGCGAAGTCCCTCCAAGCGCCTCTGGAACACCTTCTGGGACGGCACGGTCGCCTCCCACCCCCGACAGGGCGAGACACAGAAGGAGGCGACGACCCAGCGCCTGGAGGAGGAACTCGGGATCGAACCCGACCAGTACGGGGACCTCAGGGTGACCGACAAGTTCGAGTACAAACGGTACTTCGAGAACGAGGGCGTCGAACACGAGGTCTGTACGGTACTGAAACTCACGTTGACGGAACCGTCGTTGCGCCCCAATCCCGAGGAGGTCGCCGGCCTCCTGTGGGTCCCCTACGAACGGTTGCACGACCATCCCGAGTGGTACCGGCAACTCCGACTGTGTCCCTGGTTCGAGATCGCGGTCCGCCGGGACTTCGACTGACCCCGCGACGATTCCATCCTACGCGTCCGCTCGTCCGTTTCGCGTTCGTTGACGGCTGACCGATCGTCGTTCCATCCTGCTGCGAAACGAGGACGAACGGCTCGCCAGTGCCAATGGCGACGCGGGAGGTGCACCTCACCCGCGAATCGCCGCCCAGACCGCCGTCACGCCGAGGAGGATTCCCGGGAGCATCGGGACCGCCACGAGGGCGACCCAGTAGGGAATGACCGGGGGATTCCAGACGATGACGATCGGGGCCACGACGAACGAGAAAGCGACCACCCCGAGCAGCGTCCACCCCCGCCAGCCGAACGACTCGGCGTCAGGGCCGTCCCGCTCCACGTCCCGCGTCGTGGGGGACCGGACTGTCGAGTCGCTCGGCGAATCCGGGCGCTCGTCGACCGCGTCGGCTCCGTCGTCGGGTCCGGACACGCTTGCTTTTCTCCGTCCGGTTCAGTATTCGCTGTCGGGAACGACGACGACCTTGCCGATCCCCTCGCGGTTCTCCAGCAACTCGTGCCCCCTGGCCGTCTCGCTCATCGGGAGGACCTCCCGGATTCGCGGCTCGAGCGTCCCGTCCCAGACGAGGTCGAGGACCTCGTCGCACTCGTGTAACGACCCCATCGTCGACCCGATCACCCGGAGCTGGTTCCAGAAGATCCGGTTGACGTCCGTCTCGGGGTTCCCGCCGGTGGTCGCGCCGCAGGTCAGCACCCGGCCGCCCTTCGCGAGGCTCTTCAGGGAGTCGCGCCAGGTCGCCGCGCCGACGTGATCGACGACGGCGTCGACGCCACGCCCGTCGGTCAGTTCGCGAATCCGTTTCGCGAAGTCGGCCTCCTCGTAGTTGATCGCGTAGTCGGCACCCAGTTCGCGCGCGGCGTCGAGTTTCTCCGAGGTCGACCCGGTCGCGTAGACGGTCGCCCCGACGTGTTTGGCGATCTGGACGGCCGCGTGGCCGACGCCGCCGGTCGCACCCAGCACGAGGACGTCCTCCCCCGGCCGGAGGTCGCCGCGGTTGACGAGCATCCGCCACGCGGTCTGGAAGACCAGCGGCGCGGCCGCGGCGGTCTCCCACTCGACGTGCTCGGGGACCGGCACGAGGTTCGTCTCGGGAACGGTCGTGAACTCCTCGTGGAGCCCGTGGACGTGTTCCCCCAGGATGTGGAAGTTCACGCACATCGAGTGCTCGCCCTGCCGGCAGTACTCGCAGTCGCCGCAGTGCATTCCCGAGAGGACGGCCACGCGGTCGCCAGGTTCGAACCGGGACACGTCCTCGCCGACGGCCTCGACGACGCCCGCGGCGTCGCTGCCCGGGACGTGGGGCATCTCGACGTCGATCGTCGGGAGGCCGCGCCGGGTCCACAGATCCAGGTGGTTGAGTGCGCCGGCCTTGACCTCGACGAGCACCTCGTCGCGATCCGGTACCCGTTCCGGTATCTCGGCGTATTCGATGACGTCCCGGTCGCCGTGCTCCGTGAACGTGACGGCCTTCATGATCGGTTCCTGCAGGGCGGCGGAGAAAACCCTTGCGTCGGCCGAGAGCGCGGCCGCACCGTCGGCGGGTGCCTCGGCGAGGCCTTTAGGAGGGACGGACGCAAACCCGGCCACATGGTCGACTTCCAGGAGCGCGACAACTCGCGGGGATTCGGGGACGAAACGGACGACGAGGGCGCCGAGGAGGACGAGAACGAAGCGGACGACGAGAACGCGTCGACGGCGCGCGAGGCGGAGGGGGCGAGCGAACCGGATGCCGAACCTGCCGACGGCGAGAGTGGCGGGCCCGAATCACCGGCGGGTTCCGGCGCCGGGGAAGAGACGGCAGCGGCGGCCACCGAGCACGAGGAACGCGGCGACGAAACCGGAGACCGCGAGCACGGACACGACGAACACGAGCACGACCACGACCACGGCCACGATCATGGGGAACACGAAGGGAATCACGGGCACGAGCACAGGCACGACCACGACCACGACCACGGACATCATCGACACGACGTCGACCAGGTCGGCACCGCGATCGTGACGGTGTCGTCGTCGCGGTCCCTCGACGCCGATCCGGCCGGGGACGCCATCGAGGCGGCGATGGAGACGACCGGGGAGGTCGTCACCCGCGAGTTGATCCGCGACGATTTCGACACGGTGCAGGGGACGGTGAACCGCCTGACAGAGCGGGACGACGTCGACGTGATCGTCACGGCCGGAGGCACGGGCGTCACGCCGGACGACGTGACGATCGAGGCCGTCAGACCGCTCTTCTCGAAGGAACTTCCCGGCTTCGGCGAACTGTTCCGCATCCTCTCGCACGACGAGATCGGGACGAAGGTCGTCGCCACCAGGGCGACGGCCGGCGTCGTCGAGGGCGTCCCCGTCTTCTGCATGCCGGGGAGCGAAAACGCCGTCCGCCTCGGAACGGAGGAAATCATCGTTCCCGAAGCCGGACACCTGGCCGGGCTGGCCGCTCGTGGACTCGAGGAAGAAGACGAAGAGGAGGAAGAGGAATAGGCCCGTCTCGATGCGACGTGACCCCCACTGGCGGCGATGGGGCCCGGGTTACCCCGGCATCGGACAGAGGCTCGCGGTCAGGATCGCGACCTCGTCGCCGTCGTTTCTGGCGCCGTGGCTCGCGCCGCGCTCGTGCAACACGACGCCCGGAGCCGCCACCCGCTCCTCGTCGTCCCCCTGGATCACCGTCACCGATCCCTCGACGACGTGGAAGACGTTGGTCGAGTCGGCGTGCTCGTGGGGGCTCAGTTCCGCGCCGGGACCGAGCGCGAACGCCTTCACGAGGACGTCGTCGGTCACGACGACCTCGGCGTCGATGACTTCGCCCGGTTCGGGATCGAGGTCGGGATAGCGATCGAGTGCCATGGCCGTCATCGAGGCGGGGAGCCGGATAAATCGATCGCCCGATTCGACAGGTGCGCGGCCGGATCAGGCCGCGGCCAGTTCCTCGGCGACCGCTTCGGCGCCGAGCAGACGGGGGTCCATCTTCAGGACCTCCATCCCGCTGACGAACTCCGGGAGCGACCCGTTGGCGTACACGACGATCGAGACGTCCTCGTTCAGATCCTTCGCGACCGGGATCGAGGTCGCGTTGACCAGGTCCGTGAGCACGAACAGGTCCGCGTCGACGATGCCGGCCTCCTCGAGGCCGGGCCGGTTGGCGGCCCCGTCGACGCGGGTGACCGACAGGCCGGCCGCTTCCAGGGCGTCCGCGAGCCCGTCCTCGTCGGGACCGGCGATGACTGCTCGTTTCATCTCGTTCGACCCGACGGTCCCCGGGGGCTTGTGCTTCACGCTCCGAGATCCGGGGCGCCCGAGGATCAACCCAGCCAGATGACGCCCAGGGGGACGCCCCCGGCCAGGAAGAACAGCGCCCCGAGGACGTACCCGGCGCGGCCGTAGGCCTCGGCGTCGGCCAACGTCCCTTTCGAGACGTCCGAGACCACGAACTCGTCGGCCTCACGGTCGCCGGCCAGGATGGTTTCCGACGTCCCGTCGTCGACGACCGGTTCCCCGAGGACGGAGACCCGGTTGCCGACCTCGACCACGCCCTGGGCGTAGCGACGCGTCTCGCCCGGTGCCGGTTCGAGGCCGTCGATCCGGCCGATCAACTCCCGTACCGGTTCGGGCGGATCCTCGTCCGGTTCGACGACGTAGGTCTCCGTTTCGAGCGCGATCCGACCGGGGTTCGGGACCTCGATCGCGACCTCGCCGGTCCCGTCGTCGACGGCGAACGGCACGTACTTCGTGTCGTCGTACAGGTCGATCCAGCGACTCGTCGTCGACGTGTGGCCCTCGTGGTCGTGGCCCCGGTCCCGTCGGCGCTGAACCGTCGTCACTCTGGCGACCCCTTCCGTCCCGAGCAGATGGGCGGTCAGAAGGCGGTCCTCCAGGGGCCGCGCCTCGCCCACGACCGCAGCCAGCCCGCTCCCGGGCTGGAGGTCTTCGACGGGCGTTCGATCCGTCGCTTCGATGGTTTCCGCTCGCCGCCGGCTCCGGTAGGTGAGGAACGCCATGCCGATCCCGGCCAGCGCGAGAGCCGCCGGCAGGATCGAGAACGCCAATCGTGTCGTCAGCGACATCGGGCCGACCCCCCAGTTGGACCGCCGCGTGCCATCCCGTCGTCCGCTGATGACATTTGAGAACGCGGTGCTGTGTCAGCCGTCCTGAATCTTTCGGCGAGAGGGACCGGCGTCGATCGCTCTCCTGGCTTACTCGTACTCGATCGTCGCGGGGGGCTTGTGGGTGACGTCGTAGACCACCCGCGAGACGTTGTCCAGCTGGCCGGTGATCCGGCTCTGGATGCGCTGGAGGGTCTCCCAGTCGATCTCCTGGGCGCGGGCGGTCATCCCGTCGCGGGACTCGACCGACCGAACGGCGACGACCCACCCGTGCACGCGGTTGTCGCCCTTGACCCCCGTCGCCTTCCCGATGACCGCGGCCAGCGCCTGCCAGGGGTCGTACGCCTCGAGTTCGTCCTCGACGACGTGGGTGGCCTCGCGAGCGACCGCGAGTTTCTCCTCGGTGACCTCGCCGATCACGCGGACGGCCAGGCCCGGGCCGGGGAAGGGCATCCGTTCGGAGACGATCTCCTCCAGGCCGAGCGCGCGGGCCACCTCGCGCACCTCGTCCTTGTAGAGGTCGCGGACGGGTTCGACGATCCCCTCGAAGTCGATGACCTCCGGCAGGCCGCCGACGTTGTGGTGGGACTTGATCCCGCCCTCGGACTCGATGCGGTCGGGGTAGATCGTCCCCTGGACGAGGTAGTCGGCGTCGGCCGCGCGGGCCTCGCGCTCGAACTCCCGGATGAACCCCTCGCCGATGACCTTGCGCTTCTCCTCGGGATCGGTGACGCCCTCGAGGCGATCGAGGAACCGGTCCCCCGCCTCGACGATCCGGAGGCTCTCCATGTAGTCGAACGTCTCGCGGATGGCCTCGGTCTCGCCCTTCCGCATCAGACCCGTGTCGACGTAGACCGGCGTGAGGCGGTCGCCGACCGCCTCGTAGGCGAGCGCGGCCGCGACCGACGAGTCCACGCCGCCGGAGAGCGCGATGATGGCGTTGGCGTCGCCGATCTCCGCGTCGATCTCCGCGACGGCCTCCCCGACGAACGCGTCGGCGTCGACCATCAGGCCCGCACCTCCCGATCCTGCCCGGTCAGTTCGAGCATCGCCTCGACGAAGCCGACGAACGGCGGGCTGGCCCGCCCGGGGCGCGACCGGAACTCGGGGTGGAACTGCGTCCCGAAGAAGAAGGGGTGGGCCTCGAGTTCGAGGATCTCCATCCGATGGCCGGCCTTCCCGGAGAAGACCAGGTCGGTGTCCTCGAACCCCTCGAAGTACTCGGGGTTGACCTCGTAGCGGTGGCGGTGGCGCTCCGTACAGCTCGTGGCGTCGTAGAGGTCGTGCGCGAGCGTTCCGGGCACGATTTCGGTCTGGTGGGCTCCCAGGCGCATCGTCCCGCCCATGTCCTCGGTCTCGTACTGTTCCGGCAGCAGGTCGATGACCGGGTGGGACGTTTCGGGGTCCATCTCGGTCGAGTGGGCACCCTCCAGCCCCAGGACGTTGCGAGCGAACTCGACGACGGCCATCTGGAAGCCCAGGCAGAGCCCGAGGAAGGGGACGTCGTTCTCGCGGGCGTACCGCGCGGCCTCGATCTTGCCCTCGGTGCCGCGCGCGCCGAAGCCGCCGGGGACGACGATCCCGTCGGCGTCGTGGAGTTCCCCCTCGTGGCCGTCCGCCAGTTCCTCGGCGTGGACCCAGGTGGTGTCGACGTCGACCCGCGCCTCGAGGCCGGCGTGTTTCAGCGACTCGTGGATCGAGATGTAGGCGTCCTCGAGGCCGTACTTCCCGACGAGAGCGACGTGGACTTCGCCTTCGGTGTCCCGGGTGACGAGTTCCCGCCAGGACTGGTCGCGCTCGGCCGGGGGGAGCGCGCGGTCGTCGAGGGCCAACTGGGACATGACGTACTCGTCGAGCCCTTCCTCCTCGACCATCAGCGGGACGTGGTAGATGTCCTCGACGTCGGGGTTCGAGAAGACGGCGTCGGTCGGCACGTCACAGAACAGCGCGATCTTCTCCCGGGTCTTCTCCTCGAGCGGGTCCTCGCAGCGGCCGACGACGATGTCCGGCTGGAGCCCGATCGAGCGCAGTTCCTTGACGCTGTGCTGGGTCGGCTTGGTCTTCTGCTCGCCGTTCTTCGAGTAGGGGACGAGCGTGACGTGGGCGAAGACGACGTCCTCGTCGTCCTCCTCCTGGGAGAACTGCCGCAGCGCCTCGAGGAACGCCATGCCCTCGATGTCGCCGACGGTGCCGCCGACCTCGACGATGCAGACGTCGTGCCCCGCGGCGGCCTCCCGGATCCGTCGCTTGATGTCGTCCGTGACGTGCGGAATGATCTGGACGGTCTTGCCCAGGTAGTCGCCCGCGCGCTCCTTCTCGATGACGTTGCGGTAGACCTTGCCCGTCGTGACGTTGTGGTCCGCGGTCATGTCGATGTCGAGGAACCGCTCGTAGTTCCCCAGGTCGAGGTCCACCTCGGCGCCGTCCTTCAGCACGTACACCTCCCCGTGCTGGAAGGGGTTCATCGTCCCGGCGTCCACGTTCAGGTACGGGTCGATCTTGACGGCCGTGACGTCGAACCCGGCGTTGTCGAGGAGCCGGCCGGTGCTGGCGGCCGTGATCCCCTTCCCGAGTCCCGACATCACGCCCCCCGTGACGAAAACGAACTTGTTCCCGAGCGAGGGGTCGTACTCGGTTTCTGTCGGCATACCGTGTGTCCGGCAGGGCCCCTCAAAACCGTTTCGAAGCGCGCAAGATCGGACCGGAGAAAACGTGGGAGGGCACGGGGACGGAACGGGACGAGTCCCGTCGCATCGAACGCCCCGCTCCGAAACCGGAATACGTCCTGGCGTCGATTCGAGGGCATGGAAATCCGCCCGCTCCGCCACGACGAGGTCGGCCGGCTGGTCGACGACCTGTGGCTCCCCTTCGCCGAGGAGATGGCCGAGATCGACTCGTACAACGAACTCGCGGAGGACGCCAGGGATCACGCCTTCTCGTATAAGCGCGAACGCGTCCAGGACGACGACGTGGCCACGTTCGTCGCCGTCGCCGGCGAGGAGTTCGCGGGCTACGTCGAGGGGGAGTATCGCACCCCGCCGCCGGTGTTCGCCCGTGGGCCCGAGGTGTACGTGGAAGGGGTGTACGTCCGGCCCGAGTACCGCCGCAAGGGCCTGGCCGACGACCTGATGGACCGGGTGGAGGACTGGGCCGTCGAGCGACGGTGTCGACGCGTCAGCCTCGACGTAAACGCGGCGAACGAGACCGCCCAGAAACTGTCCGAGGATCGTGAGTATTCGGTGAAGCGTCACCGGATGGTTCGGGAACTCCCGTGAGCCTGTAGACGAAATAGATCGTTGCGAGAAAAATATATTCGTCAGCAGGCCGAACGAGCAAGCGTGTCGGACGAAGACTCCACTCCGCCCCCGGAGTTCGACCTTGCCGACGAATTCGGCGCCGATCTCGCCGCCGAACCGGCCGACGAGCGCGTGTATCGGATTGCACTGCAACTCCACGACACGGCTCGTGTCGCCTCGGTCGCGGAGCGAGCCGACTGTGCCCCCGACACCGCCCGGCGCCACCTCGAACGGCTCGCCGAGATCGGCGTCGTCGAACGGGTCGCCGACGACCCCGCCACGTACCGTCGGAACGAGTCGTACTTCGAGTGGCGCAAGCGGCACCGGCTCGAAGGGTTGTCGGATGCGGAGTTACGGGCGCGACTTGCCGACCTCGCCGAACGTGAACGGGAGTTCCGGGACCGGTACGACGCCGCCGGGCCGGGCGACGTCGACGCCCTCGACGTCGCCGATTACGACGAAATCGAGGACGTGTGGCTGGACCTGAGCGAGTGGGAAACGGTCAGACGCCGCATCCGCCGGATCGAGGCCGTCCGACAGACACGGGCGGACGACTCGAAGTCGGAATCGAGGTCGGAGGTCGCGTAGGCGTGACCGGGCCGGGCGACGCGACGCAGACGGTCGACGCGGAGACGCTTCGGTATCTCTCACGGATCCTCGGACGGCAACGCGAAGTGCAGGAAACCTCGCTCTTCCCGGCGAACAGGCAGGAGTCGCTCGTCGTCGTTCTCGGAGACGAGTACTATCCCGAAGCTGTCGACGAGGCCCGTCTCGAGGTTCGCGCCTACACGAACGGCGATTTTCACGTTTCCTCCGTCGAGTCGTACTTGGGCGAACGGCAGCGTTGCCGGTGGGATCGCCACGACCAGGATCACCATTCGCGGGAACATTTCCATCCGTTCCCGGATGCCGGAACATCTGACGCCGAGGATCGGGACTTCCCGACCGACCTGACTGCGGTTTTGGAACGCGTCGTCGTACCGTGGGTCGAAACCCGCCTCGGCGAGATCTGGGAGGAGTAATCCCTATCCGAGTTCCTCCGCGAAAAACCCGGCCACGGCGTCTCCGACCTTCCCGTCCTGCCCGACGAAGTGGTGGTCGGCCGAACACTCGACGACGTCGTGGCCGAGCTCCCGCGCCTTCTCGACGACCGGTTCCCACTCCGCGGTCTCGTCGCGCGCCCCGTAGACGACCTGCGTCCGGCAGGGGAGGCGTTCGAGGGCGTCCACGACGTCGAGGTCGGGGGCGACCTGTCCTGCGGGAGCGAGCGCGGAGACGGCCCGGACGTCCACGTCGGCCGCGGCGAGGATCGCCATCGCGCCGCCGAAGCTGTACCCGAAGAGGCCCACGCGGTCGTAACGCTCGCGCGCCCAGCGCACGGCGTTCCGGGCGTCCTCGCGCTCGCCGTAGCCGTCGTCCCACTCGCCGTAGTCGAAGCGCAGACAGTCGATTCCGACAGCGTTCAGCGCCTCGCACACCGTGCGCAGCCGGCGGTCGCGGCGGTTGCCGCCGAACCGCGGATGGGGCGGGCAGGCGACGACCGCGGCCGGAGGTCGTGCACCGTCGACGCTCCCCGCGCCGACATCGGCGGCCGCGTCGAGGGTCCCGCGGACGTCCCGCGTCCCGGGCACCAGCACCGTCTCGGACGTCATAGGGCGGGATACGCTCGTGCCAATGAAAAGCCCCGCGCCGAGCCGCGTCCCGGACGCGAAGCAACCACGCTTTTAATATCGTCCTTCCCAACTGAAAGGTATGGGAATCCTCTCGCGTACGTCCTACCTCATCCGCTCGAAGCTCAACGCCCTCCTGAATCGGGCGGAGGACCCGGGGGAGTCGCTCGATTACTCCTACGAGCAACTCCGGGACGAGCTCCAGGACGTGAAACGGGGCATCGCCGACCTGACCACCCAGAAGAAGCGCCTCGAGATGCAGAAACGGCGCCTCGAGGAGAACGTCGAGAAGCACAACGAACAGGCCCGCGAGGCCGTCAAGCAGGACCGCGAGGACCTGGCCCGCCGCGCCCTCGAGAAGAAGAAGGCGAAGATGACCCAGATCGAGGAACTCGAGACCCAGATCGCCGACCTCCAGAACACCCAGGACCAGCTGATCGAGAAGAAGGAGACGCTCCAGAACCGCATCGAGGAGTTCCGCACGAAAAAGGAGACGATGAAGGCCCGCTACGAGGCCGCCGAGGCCAGCGCGCGCGTCTCCGAGGCGATGACGGGCGCCGGCGACGAGATGGAGGACGTCGGGCGGGCCATCGAACGGGCCGAGGAGCGGACGCAGGACATGGAGGCCCGCGCCGCCGCGATGGACGAACTCCAGGAGACCGGCGCGTTCGAGGACGCGCTCTCGGACAAGGACCAGATCGACCGCGAACTCGAGGAACTCGGCACCGACAGCCAGGTCGAAGCCGAGCTGGAGACGCTGAAGAGCGAGATGGGCACGGGGGAGCCGGCGACCGAGGACGAGGACGAGGAAGCGGAAGCCGAGGAGTCCGAACCCGACGTCGATGCCGACGTCGATCCGACGGAGGAGGTCGAGGTCGACGACAGCGAAGTCGAGGCGGAGCTCGAGCAGCTCAAGGACGAGGAGGAGAGCTAGGGCGATTCGGCGCCCGGGTCTCAGGGTCGGGCGCCGGTGCCGGGCGTCTCGGAGAGTTCTATCGTCCCGTCGTCGTTTACCGGTCCGTCGTAGGGATCCTCGGCGAGCAACAGCGACCCGTCGAGGTCGGCGTAGTCGAGCAGTGGGGCGAGGTGCGCGCCCGCGGCGATCGAGGCGTTGCTCTCGGTCATGCACCCGAGCATCACCTCCAGGCCGTGGGCGCGAGCGGTGTGGATCATCCGCATCGCCTCGCGAAGGCCGCCACACTTCATCAGCTTCAGGTTCGCGATGTCGGCCTTGTCCGCGATGGCGGGGACGTCCTCGAGCGTGATACAGGACTCGTCGGCCGCGATCGGGAGCGCCCCGTTCTCGTAGACGAACTTCAGGCCCTCGGGGTCCTCGGCGGGGACCGGTTGCTCGACGAACTCCACGCCGTGGTCGGCCAGGACCTCGGTCATCCGGACGGCCTCGCGGGGCGTCCAGGCCTCGTTCGCGTCGACGCGGATCGTCGCCTCGGGGGCGGCCTCGCGAATCGCCGCCACGATCTCCTCGTCGCGGTCGGTCCCGAGTTTGACCTTCAGGATCTCGTGGCCCGCCTCGACCGCCTCGGCGGCGCGTTCGCGCATCCGCCCTGTCGGATCGATCCCGATCGTGTAGGAGGTCGACACCGCCTCGGCGGGATCGAGCCCCCAGTACCGATAGAGCGGAACGTCGAGTTGTTTGCTGGCGAGGTCGTGCAGGGCGATGCTGACCGCACACCGCGCCGCGGGGTTACGCTCGACCGTCCCGCGCATGCGGCGCTCGATCCGTTCGAGCTGGTGGGGATCCCCGACGTCCTCGACGGCGGCCAGCACCGCCGGCAGGACCGCCTCGACCGTGTCGGCCGTCTCGCCGTAGTGGCTC
>Ga0207797_1000583_pt1 | contig 28152 bp, 19 predicted proteins | sample PRCRCaboRojoPR_6_FD_187275 | JGI IMG/M metagenome (GOLD analysis project Ga0207797, IMG submission 187275) | Marine sediment microbial community from Cabo Rojo, Puerto Rico - PR CR 10% Liquid 1 (SPAdes) | ecosystem: Environmental > Aquatic > Marine > Coastal > Sediment | place: Cabo Rojo, Puerto... | reverse complement strand
CTTCCATCTCCACGACCTCCTGCTCCGCGAGCTGGACGCTAAACGTGTCGCTCACCGAAAAGCGGAGCTGGGTGAGCCCGAGGATGACCGCGAGGGCCAGCACGATGCCGATTTCGAGCGTGATCCGGTAGTCGTTGCGGACCTGCTGGCCCGGCTTCTTCCAGGGACGGCGGCGCTTGGGGCCTTTCCGCGAGGTCTCGCCCGCGGTCGAGTCGCCAGACACCTCCCAGTCGGGGGCGGATCCGGCGTGTCCATCCCCTGCGGTGTGGCCGTCGCCGGCTGCGGGAGGATCGGGCAGGACATCTGGATCCGGAGCGCGCGCAGGAATCGAAGTGGTGGATTGACGTCGTTTTGGGTTTGCTTCCTTGGTTGCATTCATGACAGTCCCCACCGTCTTGTACAAATCGCATACATCGACAGGCGTCGGAGTCTTGGGCTCCTCCGCCTCGCGATGAGGATCCTCAATCGAGCGCAGAGTTCTTGCGAGGGTAGATCACACGCCTTCATCGGGGAGACTTCCACGAGCGTGCAGGGCACAGGCTCGCTGCGCTGTGAGGCCAGTACGCCTCGTCCCGTGGGTTCATCCACCACGAGAGGGGGTTATGACCCGGCCTGCTTCCGGCACCTGGATTCGGCGTCTACAGGCTCTTGTCGATGGCCGCCTGGAGCCCCTCGGTCGAGACGGGTTTGCGGAGCACCGTGTCGATCCCGGTTTGCCGCGAATCGGGTTCGCTGAGTCCCGGCAGGCAACCGCTCATGAGCACAATCGGGACGCGCAGTCCGCGGTCCCGGAGCCGACGGGCGAACTCAACGCCGTGGATGATGGGCATCCTGTAATCGGTCAGCACGAGGTCGAACGCGGCAGGGTCGTCTTGAAGCACCTGGAGGGCGGCTCCGGCGCCCGGGCAGGTGGTCACGTTGTATCCGAGGCGACGCAGGCGCACCGCCTCCATTTCCAGCACGTAGGGGCTGTCGTCGACGACCAGAATGTGGGGGGATGAGAACGGCATTGGACGGGGTACGATAGGGGCCAATCTATCCGGCGAGCACGACCACCCGCAAAACGGAGGAGCGGAAACCGCCGCTGCACCCCACTCCAGGAGCGCGGCGCCGTCAGGTTGCGGGCATTACGTCGAGCATTTTCGAGACGGCATCGGTTCCGCTCACGATGAACGTAGTTGTGGCGTCGTCGAGGCGAGACCAATGGAGCACGTAGGCCGGGACGATCAGCGACTTCCCGGTTTCCCGAATCGTCAGGTGGAGGTCTACCGTTTCGCCCCGGGATCGCGCCTCTTGGAGTTCGGTGTGCAGACCGTGATTGCCTTCGTCCAGGGTGACGTCCACGCGAAACATGATCGGTCGATGGAGGTCGCCGCGGCGGGAGGGAATCTCGACGACGCGGGCGCGGGCCACAGCATCGGTAATGTCCCTGAAGATTTTGGCCCGGGGGCGTTTCCACCGAAGTTGGGTAGCGGTTGCCTGCTGGCGCTCCGTCGGCGCAATTTCGGTCATGGATTCGGGCATTGGATGCAATCGGAGTCAGCTTCAATGAACAGGATCCTATCGCGATGGTGAGGGAGCGCAGGAGGTCATGGATTGCATCGACCGACGTCCCGCAGGTACAAAAGAAAGCTCCCGGCCCCCACCTGAGGCCGGGAGCGAAAGAAGTGCGGTGCGTTAGATGTGATCGGTCGATAGAGATGATGCGTTCGGGCCCCCACCCGAAACGCATTCCCAGTATCGCATGCGGGAAGCGTCATGTCTGTACCACTATCGGCGAAAGAGTTGTGGGTGATTTTCCGACACGAGCGTGCTCCGACCTTTTGGCACGGCGTGATGCCTGCCATCGCGGCCTACTGGCCATCGCGGCCTACTGCCGGTGGGATGCATGCACACATCGGCGTTGCACGCACGCGTTCGGGAGAACAGCGACGCCTCTTCCTCAGGACGACGACAGGTTTTCCGTCCGGCGGTGGACTTCTTTCTGGGCCTCTTTCTGGGCCTGGAGCCGATCGTCGGCCGTACCTCGCTCCAACGGGGGCGTATAGGTGGTCCATTGGAAGCGGCCCCAGCGGTCCTCTTGGACGGAGGCCAGCGGCTCTTGAATCGCCGGGTCATCCCGGTCGTCACTGGCCTCGCCATATTCGTAGCGGAGCGGCTCGTCGCAGGCTTTGATCCAGATGTGATTCATCATAGCAGGTTCAGACTTGCGAACGTCAAAAGGCAGCCCCGACGCGCGGCTCGCGTGCTCACCCGGCTCGCGTGCTCATCGGAGGCGCGTGCTCATCGGAGGCGCGTGCCTGTCAGCGCGCCCTGGCGGTCGGGGGGCATGCCTATCGGATCTCGATGATTTCCTTGGTGCCGTCTGTGCGCACCACCTCGAGGCTGAGAACCTCCCCCTCTTCCTCGTCGACGTAAATGTCCTCGGGGTGCTGGATGAGGTGATCCATGCCTTCGACCAGGACCTCCAGAAGGTCATTGTTGGGGTCGTACGTGATGCCCTGTAGCGGGAGCCACGACGTTTCGGGCTGGGCGCCCTCCTGAAGTCCGAGCACGCGGATCTCGGCGTACTCCGGATGTTCGTTGTGCGCCAATCGGTGGGACAGAGCGTCAAAATACTCGGTCCACTCGCTCGGAGGTAGCTGCCTGGTTGCCATGGGTTTGGACGGGTTCTGTGATACAGGGACTGCAGTGCGCCAGAGATGCGCTCTCCAACGGATCCGATTTCCCGCCGAACGGATGAGCGAGAGCGTAGACATGGGCGAGAAATCCGACCCTCTCCGGCTCGGTATCAAGAACGGATGCACGCTGCCTGGAGACAAAAGAATAAATCGGTTTGCACCGTAGGGCATTTCCTCACATGGACCCGTCGGCAACGTCTCGCCCGACCGCTGTTGCCGGCGGCCCCAAGAATTCCCCACACCCGTGTGTCCATATGGCCTACAGACGGTTCGTCCGTTGTCGTGCGGTCGCCCGAGCGGCCATTGCGTAGCCATGGTAACAGGACGAAAACACACGCTTATCTCTGCAAACCGGCCATGGGACGTTTGGACAATCGGGTGGCAATTGTGACGGGTGGGGCGCTGGGCATCGGAAAAGCGACGGCCGAGCATATGGCCCACGAGGGGGCCAAAGTCGCCATCGCGGACACAAAGCACCGGGACGGCCGAAAGGTCGCGGCATCGATCCGCTCCCGTGGCGGAGAGGCGCAGTGCTGGCGGCTCGACGTGAGTGACGAGGAGGACGTCCGCTCCGTCTTTGCCGAGATCCACGACCACTACGAGCGCCTGCACATCCTCGTCAATAATGCCGGCATCTCGGGCGTCGACAAACCCACGCACGCGGTTACCGAATCCGAGTGGGACCGGGTTCAGGCCATCAACGTGAAGGGCGTCTTCTTTTGCACCAAGCACGCTGTCCCGTACATGCGGGAAGCTGGACACGGAAGCATCATCAACCTTTCGTCGATCTACGGGCTGGTCGGGGGGCCCGATGTTCCCCCCTACCACGCATCGAAAGGGGCTGTCCGGCTGATGACGAAGACGGACGCGCTCTTGTATGCCGCGGACAGGATCCGGGTCAACTCGGTTCATCCCGGCTATATCTGGACGCCCATGGTTGAAGAGCATCTCGAAGCGACGGGCGATCCGAAGGAAGCACGCAAGCAAGCGGCCGCGCTCCATCCCCTCGGACGGCTCGGCACCGCCGGCGAGGTGGCGTCGGGCATCGTGTACCTGGCGTCTGACGAGGCGGCTTTTGTAACCGGCTCGGAACTCGTCATTGACGGAGGGTACACGGCGCAGTAGTCCCTTGTGGCCGCCCGTTCAGCCGCGCAAACCGCCCGATGCATCCGGCTACCGTGGCAAATGAATTCTGTGGTTCCGTTCGACACGACCCGTTCTCCTACGCGGCTCGTTGATTGATTCGCCCAGCCTGCCATGCCGCCGCCTCCCTGTTTTGCTGATCGGTCTGAGGCCGGGCGCCGGCTCCGTGCCTGTCAGGTCTCTTCGGAGGATCCGTCGTCCGCCAGGGAAAGCGCACTCACCGGGACCCGACACGTCACCACCGTGCCTCCCTCCTTCGTCGGCCGAATCGAGAGCACCGCGCCAACAAGCTCCGCACGGTACCGCATCATCTGAATGCCGAACCCGTCGGACGTGTCGATCTCCTTGGCGATCCCGGGGCCGTCGTCGCGTACCGTCAGAACCAGGTGGTTATCCTCCAACTCCAGCCGGATCCGGATGGTGTCGGGGTCGGCGTGGGTGACGGCGTTTCGCACCGCCTCGGCAGCGATGCGGTACAGATGAGAGGCCACGTCCGGCCCCACGTCGGGAACGGAATCGTCTGCATCGAGCGCACAGCGGACATCGGAGCGCTTCTTGGTGCGTTCCGCCAGGCGCTCGAGGCCGTCCGCGAGGCTATCGGCCCGCATGTCGAGGGGCATCAGGGAGTGCGATAGCAGGCGGGTTTGCTCACTGGCCTCTCGAACCAGGTCGGCCACCTCCTGCATCGTGTCCGCGGAAACATCGCGGCCCGCCTTCAGCTCGTCGGCGAGACCGTCAGCAATCATGGCGGTTCCGGCGAGATGCGAGGCGAGCATGTCGTGCAGTTCCAACCCAATGCGACGCTGCTCCGCGTCGGCGACCGTCACGAGCCGTCGTTCCAGCTTCCGGCGCTCCGTAATGTCGATGCCGGCACCGATGATGTTCTGCACGTCGCCGTCATCGTCCAAGAGAACAGTGCTGGACCAGCGAATAAGCCGGCCGTCGCCATCGTTGGTGATCCAGTGGTTCTCGTGGAAAACCTGCTCGACACCCTCCTCGTGGCGCGAAATGACGGTACGGACGCCGTTGTGCTCTTCAGACGGAATCAAGTCGAAGACGTTGGTGCCCTCCAGTTCCTCTTCGGAGTATCCGCTTACCGCTGCACACTCGCTGTTGACGCGAACGATGCGACCGTCGAGGTCCACGATAACGACGAGGGTGCCCACAGTGTCGAGCACGCGATCGATGAAGTTGCGCTCCCGGCGCAGCGTCTGGATGGCCGTCTGGCGGTCCGTGACGTCCTCGATGGCCAGCAGAATCAGTTCCTTGTTGGCGATGCGGCGAGCGTTGAGCTTCATGATGCGCCGGCCGAGGTCCTCAAAGGTCGGCTCGACCTGGAGATCGTTAAAAACCGTATTTTCGCTGAGGATTGCTTCGAGGTGCTGGCGGAGTTCGGGGATGTCCCACTCGCCGTGTCCCAGGTCGTAGAGGTGCCGTCCAAGAGTGTCCTCTGGTTCCACTTGAAAGTGATCGAAAAAGGATTCGTTGGCGGACTGCACGCGCAGGTCCTCGTCGACCACCAAGAGGCTCTCCCGAACCGTGTGAACGATGTCCTCAGCGTACTCCTTTTCGATCCGGAGGTGCTGTTCGGTCTGTTTTTGCTCGGTAATGTCCACCGCTGCGCCGCGCAGATGCAGGCTGCCGCGTGTATCCTCCGGGTCAGAAGAGTTGGTCGCCGCCTCCGGGGCCGCACTGACTTCGCCCTTGGTGGAGAGCCACCGGATCCCGCCGTCGGGGTCGTGAATCCGAACCTCCAGATCGAGCGACTCGCGCTTCTGTTCGGCCCGGTCGATGGCTGCCTGCATCGCCGGGCGGTCCTCCGGGTGAATCGCTTCGATCCACTCCGAGCGGGAGAGAACCGTTCGCCACTGCTCGTCACGCGGATCGGAGACCTCCTCCTCCCCAGGGGCCCCCGTGTAGCCCATGAGATGTCCCATCATGGGAGAGAGACGGCACGCATCGGTCTCGAAGTTGAGATCCCACGTCCCAATCTTCCCGGCACGCGTGGCCAGGCGGTGGAACGCTGCACGCCGGCGCGACCGCGCTTCGGCTTCCTTGCGTTCGGTGAGGTCGACGAACGTGAGAACGACTCCCTCAATCGTGTCCTGCACCGTGCGATACGGGCGCAGGCGCACCAAAAACCACTTGCCGTCGCTGTGCCGGATTTCGTGCTCCGCCGAGTCAAGGGTCTCCATCACTGTTTCGGCCTCTTCGAGCAGCCCGTCGTACTCAAAGCGCTGCGTGAAGTCGGACAGAGGCCGGCCCGTGTCAACGGGACGGATGTTGAAGAGATCGGTCGTGCGCGGGGTGAAGCGCTGGATCCGTAGATCGCGATCCAGAAAGAGCGTAGCAATCTCGGTGGCCGCCATCAGGTTTTTCAGGTCGCTGTTCGTCTCGCGTACCTCTTCGACCTTGTTCTTTAGCTCCTGGTTCGTCGTTTTCAGCTCTTCATTGACCGACTGGAGTTCTTCTTTGCTGGTCTCCAGCTCTTCGTTTTTCGACTGTAGCTCTTCATTCATCGACAGCAGTTCCTCGTTGGTGGCCTCCATTTCTTCGGTGGCGGCCTCGTACTCCTCCGTGGTCGTCGCGAGTTGTTCGCGGGTTTGCTCCAGCTCCTCGCGTAGCTCGGTCTCTCGACGGGTCTCGGAGGGCACCTCGTCGGTCTGCTCACCCTCTTCCACCGCTCGCTCATCGGCCTCATCGGCGGGCGACGTGGCCTCCTCAAATCGGACGTGTGCATACCTCGCCTTCGGCCCGTCGACCGGCTCCACGGTGAGGTGAATCCGGCGGGTCGTGCCTTCGACCGGCGCCCGCAGGTTGGACCGCTCGACAGAGCGGCCCTTCCGGAGCACCTGATAGAGCGCGCTGTGCAGTTCGGCACGGAGGGCATCGGAGACGGACGCCAAAATGTTGTGGGTGGGCGTCCCGCCTTTCCGCGTCAGAAACCGGTTCGCCCGATCTGAAAGATGGACGATGTCCTGGTTTTCGTCTACCAGCACAGAGGCCCCTTCCTGCATGAGCACCTGATGGAAGAGCGCCTCGACAGCCTCACGGTTGTCCCCCGAGCGGGCTGCCCCCACGACGGGGGACGCCGTGGAAGGCTGGCCGGGCTGCAGACGCCGACGTCCCATTGCCAGCGGGATGTGCTCATGGCCGTTGCCGGGACGGGGCCGGGCCTGAAGGATGTTGCTCGAGGTGTCCAGAATCGAAAAAAAGCGGCGCGTGCGGCCTGCTGCTTCCGACCGTCCCAAAAACAGGTAGCCGGAGTCCTTCAGTGCGTAGTGGATCACGCTATACACGTGGTCCTGCATCTCCCGGTTGAGATAGATCAGGAGATTGCGGCAGCTCACGAGATCCAGGTTGGAAAAGGGCGGATCGGACAGAAGATTGTGCCGGGCGAACAGAAGCGTGTCGCGAAGACAGGCATCCACCTGGTAATAGTTGCCCTGTGTGTGGAAGAAGCGCTGCAGGCGCTCTTCCGAGATGTCAGTCGTGACTGCGGCTGGATACCGTCCTTCCCGGCCTATAGACAGGGTCTCGTCATCGACGTCGGTTGCAAAGATCTGCAGGCTGGGCGGATGATCGTGCCGGTCCGCCTCTTCGTGGAGGAGCATCGCGATGGAATAGGCCTCCTCCCCCGTTGCGCACCCAGGCACCCACACCCGAACCTGATCGGCCGGTCCCTTCCCTTCGAAGAGTGCCGGAATCACCTTCTGGCGGAGGGCCTCGAACGCCTCGGGATCCCGGAAGAAGCTCGTCACGCTGATCAGCAGGTCCTTCTTCAGGGATCGAATTTCTCGCTCGTCCTCCCGAAGAAGGTCGAGGTACTCTCCCAGCGTAGGGACGCCGCGAATCTGCAATCGGCGTTCGAGGCGACGGAGGACCGTGGACCGCTTGTAGCCCGAGAAATCGTGACCCGTGGTGGTATACAGACGGGTGAAGATCTTCTGGAGGATGTTTTTTCCGTCCTCGTCCAGGGCAGTCGGCTCCTCCGGCAACTGGATGACGCCAGTCCGGCTGCGGTACTGGACCAATTTTTCGGCCAGCTCCGGGGCCGGCAGGATGAGGTCGACGAGGCCCGCGGTGATGGCGCTGCGCGGCATGTCGTCGTGCTCGGCATCGGCGGGGGCCTGTACCATGGCCACGCCTCCCCGCTCCTTGATCTTGCGAAGACCGATCGTGCCGTCGGTGCCCGTCCCGGAGAGGATGATTCCGACGGCGTTGCGGGACTGGTCGGTCGCCAGCGAGCGGAAGAAGCGGTCGACGGTCGACACCTCGTGCGAGCGGACTGTTTCGCTCAGGGCGAGCCGGCCGTCTTGGATCGTCAGGCGGCGCTTCGGCGGAATGATGTACACCGCATTGGGGGAAACCGCGCCGCCGTCCTGGGCCTCCGTGACGCGCATGTTTGTATCCTTTTGCAGGATGGAGGCAAGGTTGCTTTCGTAGTCGGGCGCGAGGTGCAGAACGACGACGAACGCCATGCCCGTGTCGTCCGGAAGCGCGCCGAAAAAGTCCCGGAGCGCGTTGATGCCACCGGCCGACGCCCCGATACCGACAATCGGCCGGGGGAACTCGGGGTCGCTCGACGGATCTGGGGCGTGTTCTTCGGCATCCTGCGACCGGGACGGCTCATGCTCATCGGGCGCGTCAGGGTGGGGAGAACTGTCAGACATCATAGAGGAAAAGCAAAGGGCAAACGAAGTGGATCGAGGGGCGAACGTCATGGCAGGATACCCTGGGGATTTCTCCAACTGTTTCCCAGATCCCATGTTGCCGCATCGTTCCGACGGCGCAGCCCTGACTGCAGCCCTGACCGTAGCCCTGCAAGTCGGCGTCGGTCTCCCGCCAAGAGGCCCGGCGGCGTCGAGGGGGGCAAGACATCGACCCGGCGTAGGGCGTCCGGGCCCGGAACGGACCGCTACCAGCCCGGAAGGAACTGCAGGCCGAGGTGTCCCCCCTTGTCGGGACGTTGGAAGGGATAGGCGTAAAACACCTCCACGACAAAGCTGCCGAGCACGTTGAATCGCGTAGAAACCCCGGTGCTAAAGACGGGAACGCGAGCAGACGTGTCCCGATCAAACCGGAAAACGGGGGCTTCGTCGGCGGTCCAGGCCAGGCCCGCGTCCACGAACAGGGCCAGCTCTGTGGGCAGGTAGCGAAAATCGAACAGCCCGAATTGGGATGTTCCGAAGACGGGAACCCGGACTTCGGCACTGGCCAGCGCAATGCGCGTCCCCTGCAGGCGGTCGATCACCGGGCACGTTCCGTCCTCGTTCACGGGGCACTCGGAGATGTCGAACGAGCGGAAGCTGTATCCGCGCACAAAGCCGGGGTTGTACGCATAGCCGAGGTACTCCGACGAGAAAACGTCGCCCGCCGTCGCGCCGTAATTGCCCACGTGCAGGCCGCGTGCCGCGACCGTCACGACACCGCGCCGCCAGTAGCGTCGAGCATCCACAAGGACGCGCGCGTAGTTGGCCGTCCCGAGGACGGGGCCGGCCTGGATCCGATATCGGCCGCCCTGAACGGGCGAGGTAAACCCGAACGACGAAAAATCGACGACGTAGGCGAGCGCGCTCTGCGACAGGTAGAGCGGGTCCGGCTCCGGAAGGGCATCGGTGTCGCGGCGGAAGCCCTGCGCATAGAGGTAGTACCGCTCCACCCGGTAGTCGAACCCGTAGCGGACCAGCCCGGTCTGCAGCTCGAAGCGGCGCGTCGTCCGCAGCGGATACGATGCCAGCGCGTCGATCTGGTCCACAAAGATGCGGCGATAGACTTCGTTGTATCGCTGTGTCACGACGCCAGTGGCGGGATCTTCGGCGACGTCGTAGAAGGCGGCCCCGTACAGCAACGGAATGTGCGCCACGGCGGCCCCGTAGTTCAGTCGATTGGCGCGATTGACGTACGCCACGCGTCCGCCGAGATCGCGGAACGTGCCGTTCGCGATGGCCTCGACCGAGAGGTTGTGATTGCCGAGGTAATCGCTGAAATAGAACCCGACGCTGCCGCTGAGCTGGCTGCCGAAGCCGCCCCCGACGGACACGCCGAGCGTCGGCGGGGCGATGTAGTCGAGCGTTAGGCGCGGCTTGTACGGAATCGGTGTCCAGTCAAGCGCAGGAAGGCCGCTGAGGTCCTGCAGGGACGTTGCCACCAGGCTCTCGTCGGACGGAACCGCCAGCGGCAGGATGCCCGCCCGGGGATGCCCGTCGGCCGTCGTGTCGGTGGCTACCGGAGTCGTGACCCGGGGCGCGTCCTGGGCCGCAGACGGATCGAGCGAAACAATGGAGTAGCGCCCGTCCGAGAACACGGAGAACACCGTCCGCCCGCTCTGCGACGCCACGCTCATGGCCGGAGAAAGCGCTGTCATGCCGCTGATGCCTGTCTGCACCCGGGTGAGGCGCCGCACCTCCCGTGTGGCCAGTTCGACGCGGTAGAGGTCCTTAAAGCCGTCGGGGTCAGCCAGGAAGAGAAGGTGCCGTCCGTCCGGCGTGAACTGAGGGTTGTACTGCGTGCCGATGCCGAACGGACGCAGGATGTCGATGGCCCCGGTGCCGACGTTGAGGATTGCCAGCCGCTCGGGGCCGAACTGCAGGCTGTCGAACTGGGTGCCACCGGGCCCTCGATCGGTCGTGAAGGCCAGTCGCGATCCGTCGGGCGACCAGGCGGGCTGCACATCCGCGTACCGGTCGTTGGTGAGCTGCCGCACCGATCCGCTCTCCAGATCCAGCAGGTACAGGTCGCTGATGCCACCGTTCAGGCCGGAAAACGCAATGGTCGTGCCGTCGGGCGACCAGGCCAAATTTCTTATGGCCGTCACGCCTTCGACCGACAGCCGGCGGCGGAACGTCTCCCGGCCCACGTCCCACACGGCAATCTCGTTGTCGCCTTCCGCAAAGGTGACCATGGCGAACTGCTCCCCGTCGGGCGACCAGGCCCCGGCTGCCTGCATGAAGCGGATGGCGTCGAAGTGCGGATCGGTCGCGGCACTGCGGAGTTTCTTCACGATCTTGCCGGTTTCGGCGTCCGCAATGTAGAGGTCGAGCGTAAAGAGCGCACGGGACGACAGGAAGGCGACGTACCGCCCGTCGGGGCTCACTGCCGGAGCGACGTTGATATCCTCGTCGTCCAAAATTCGCCGCCCCACCTGATCCGAAGGCATCCGATCATGCGCAAGGGGCAGGTACGCGTCTCGGACCGCCGCGTGCCACTCCCGAGACAGAGAGTCGGCCGTAATGCCGAGCGCATACACGAACGCCGAGTCGACCCCGACCCGCCCAGCAGTCCGAAACAGCTGGGTCACGGCGCCATCCCCGTACTTGCTCCCCACGTATGCCAGCAGGGCCTGGCCGTAGCGGTACGGGAAGTATGCCCCCGTGTCACGCAAATCTCGAATGGAGGGGAGGTCGTCGCGCAGGGCCGCGTCGCGCATCCACATGGCGGTATGGGAATCCCGCCGTCCCAGCGTCAGGTATTCCGCCATGCCCTCTACGAGCCAGAGCGGCGTATTGGCAAGGTTGATGCCCGCGTCGGTCGAGAAGGCGAGATCGTATTGAAACGAGTGGACGAGCTCGTGGCCCAGGACGTGATCGTTTTCCCGATAGATGCCGGTAAACGGCATCACCACGCGCTGCTTGAGGCTCTCCGTGACGCCGCCAATCCCTTGGCCAATCGGGCCGGATATGATGTTCGTCTGCTGAAAGTCGGCATCGTTGGCATAAAAGAAGAGCGGTTTGCGGTCCGTCAGCTCGTGGTTGAAGGCCTGGGCATGGCGCCGATGCCACCGCTCCGCCATCCGTGCGGCATCACGAGCCGCCGTTTCCTCCTCGGGATAGAAGTACACCGAAAAGTGGTCGGTGGCCACCGACTGAAAGTCGAAGTCATCGTACTGCACCTTGTTGCGCCCGAAATACTGGGCCGACGCCGGACGCACGGGGGCCAGCATCCACCCTGCACACAGTCCCAAAACGAGCGCGACTACACGGAATGAGGAGGCGGACATCACCATCGTCGGGGTGCCTGATCGTCGGGGTGCCTGTCCAGGCCGTACGGCTGCAAACGACCCCGCGCAAGTGCGGCGGATACGGTTTGTTCAGGCGGGCGAAACATACGGCGATCCGGGCACCAGCCGAAGCCGGGACCCGGATCGTCCGAATGGAGGAGTCATGGACGAGTCACGCGTAGGCCGTGCGTTTGACGGTCAACTCGTTCTTGACCTCCGTAATCCCCGGCGCCCCCCAGGCCGCGTACTCGATGTCCTCGCGGTCGGCCCACGACTGCACGCTTCCGCGCAACGTCACGGTGTCCTCGTCCACCGTAATGCTGATGCGATCGGCCTCTTTATCCACCTGGCGCTCCAGGGCCTTCTTGATGCGCGACCGGATGTCGTCGGGCGTGGTTTGCGACTTGACCTTGAGGTGGTTGCTCACTCCCCGAACCCCGACGAGGTAGCGCACCGCTCGCTCGGCCTTCGTGCGCTGGTAGTTCCAGTCCACGGTGCCTTCGAGCGTCACCCAGCCGTTCTGAACCTTCACCTTGATGTCGTCGCTCGGAAGCTGCGCGTGCCAGTCGATGGCGCGAAGGGCGGCCTTGGTGACGTCGGTGTCGGTGCGTTCGTGCTTCTCGGGGAGCTCGACTTCGATGTCGTTGGCCACGCCCTTCACGCTGGCCAGGCGCAGCACGGCCCGCTCCGCCGCTCGCTTCTGGGCGTAGCTGGGCACGTGGCCCGTAAGGGTGACCACACCGTCGGAGACGGCCACCCCAATGTCGTCGGCTTCTACGCTGGGCTCCCAATCCAACTCATTGAGCACCTTTTTTCGCAACTCCTTGTTGTCCTGTTGCATCGTCATGGCTGTATCTGTCGTCGAGTTCGTATGCTCACGATAAGATGCTCACGATATGTATGACCGTCTCGTGAGGAGACCGAGCCCCGGAGGCCCGGTTCGGTCCAGGGCCAGGGGTCGACCGGGCCTCCTCGTCGGGCTCGGGATGGAGTCGGGCAATTCCTCGGGCTCCCGACCTATTTGACTTCGATCTTCTTCGGGGCGCTTTCCTCCGTTTTGGGCAGTTCGATGGAAAGCACGCCGTTCCGAAACGACGCATCAATGTCCTCCTCCTGGACCGATTTCGGAAGCCGCATCGACCGGTAGAACGACCCGAAGGAACGCTCGGTGTGGACGTAGTTCTCGTCTTCAGTGGTCGTCTCGTCGTGGCGCTCGCCGCTGACCATCAGACGATTGTCCTCCATGCGCACCGTGATGTCATCTTTGCTCATGCCGGGCAGGTCCATCTGCAGCCGATACGCGCCGTCCGTTTCCGTCACGTCCATGCGCGGCGTCCACGCCGCGGGCAGCCCCTCATCGCCATCTTCTTCGCGGAACGGGGCGAAGAAGGACTCAAAGACGCGATCCACCTCATCCTGCAGCGAGCGAAGCCCCCGAGAGGGGCGGTACCGTGTGAGCTGTTTCATGGCAAGTCCTGTGGTTGGTGTAGGGATGTCTCATTGAACGGCATGAGGCGCCCCGGAACACCGCCGAGTACGCCGGACGAAGAGACGGCGCCGCGTACACCAGCACACCGGGGGTCACCCATGCTCCACGGAAAAGAATACGACCTCTCTCCCGCGCGAGAATGCCGATTCTTCTCAACTCCCTGTAGGGGTTTTTAGACTCGGCGAATGCTGAATTTTCCTACATGACGCGTTCATGTGCGCGCGTCGGAGGGCTCCCTTACCAGCATCACCCGCCGGACGGCGTCGATGTGTGGACCGCGGACCCGGACCCAGTAGGCTCCGCTGGGCACCTGCCGTCCGTCAATCGTGAACACGGGCCGGACCTGGTCGGCCGAATCGCCGCCGCGGAGACCCTGCATCCGGCGGCCCAGAAGGTCGAAAAGCTCGACGCGCACCGGCTGAGTACGCTCCGGCGACAGATGGAGATGCGCCTGCCGGCGGAACGGATTCGGCGCGGGCGACGACGGGCGGTAGCGGCGCTCGACCCCAACCGTGGCCTCGACGCTTGAGCTGGATTCGTGCGCCCCATCCACCTCGACCTGCGTGAGCCGAAAGCGGTGCGTCTCCGCAGTCAGGCTTCGGACAGTGTAGCGGGGCGGGGTGGACGTCGTGCCGGGGCGCGACGGACAGCGACCTACGCTGAGAGCGGAAGGTTGACGCTCCCCGGTTCAAGAGCCTAAGACACACTCCAACGAATGGAGGCAGCGCAGACGGGCATCAAGGGCGTGCAGACGGTCCGGTCCTCCTGAGCAGCCCCCCGGCAGCCCCCCGTCCAGTGATGCCGTGCCGCCTGCGCGCCCTCACGCCGCTGGGCACAAGGGGTGGGGTCGGCGCAGGTCTGCGCAGGCGACACCGCACGTGACCGTCGCGGAGGGATGGGTCGAGTTACTGACCGTTTTCGTTGGGGCGGCGGGCACGAACTGGCGGCTCCGGCTCCTCACGGAGGGTAACGTCCTCGTTGTCCAGGAGGCGCAGGGCCTCTTCGACGGCCCGCTGCAACTGGGGGTCTTCGCCGTTCTCAACGAGGCGGGGCGTCATTTCGACCTCGATGTCAGGCGCAACGCCCTCATTCTCCACGTCCCACTCGCCGTCGGTGTTGAAGAATCCGCCGCGCGGAGCTGTAATCGCTCCTCCGTCGATGAGCGGAGGAACGCCCCAGATGCCGACGAGGCCGCCCCAGGTGCGGGTGCCCACGATCGGACCGAGGTCCATTTGTCGGAACATGTACGGAAGGAGGTCGCCACCCGACCCCGCCATCTCGTTCACAATCATGACCTTGGGGCCGAAGTGTCCCGAACCGGGCAGCGTAAACGGCGTCCGGTCTTCCACGGGATTGTTGAAGTAGCCCAGAAGACGCCGATTCATGATGTTCACCATGTAGTCGGCCGCGGACCCGCCGCCGTTCCAGCGCTCGTCGATAATAATCGCCTCGTGGCGCTGCTGGGCGAAATACTCGCGGGTGAAGGACGCGTAGCCCCCTCCTCCCGTGTTCGGCACGTACACGTAGCCGACGTCGCCGTCCGAGAGCGAATCGACCTTTGCACGGTTGTCCTCGATCCAGGCAATGCGGCGCAGGTCACTCTCGCTGGACGTGGGGACGACCGTCACCTCCCGAGCGCCCTCCATCGTGGGAGCGTCGTTTACGGTGAGGATGACCTGACGGCCGGCCGTCTCCTCGAAGGCCGCGTAGAGGTTTTCATCACTGGTCAGCGACTCGCCGTTAACGGCAAGCAGATAATCGCCCTCGTCCACATCGACACCGGGTGCGGCGAGGGGGCCGGCTTCGTCGGTCCAGGCCTCGCCCTCGTAGATTCGGGCAAACCGGTAGCGTTCATTCTCCGTCTCGTAGTCAGCGCCGAGGAGGCCGACCGCGACCTGATCGACCTCCGGGTAGTCGCCGCCGCCGGTGTAGGAGTGCCCAATGGAAACTTCGCCGCCCATCACGTCAAGCACGTAGTTGAGGTCGGCCCGGTGCTGGGCAGACGCCAGCCATGGCCGGTACCGGTCGTACACCGCGGGCCAGTCTGCGCCGTGCGTGTTTTCGACGTAGAGGAAGTCACGCTGGTAACGCCAGGCCTCGCGGAAGATCTGTTCCCACTCCGAGGGCGGATGGATCCGTGCCTGCAGGTCAAGCGTCAGCGCGCCGTCGCCCGTGGACGGATTTCCCGCGGTGGGCACCACGCCCCACGTGCTCCCTGACTGGTACAAGAGTTGCTCGCGATCGTGCGAGAGGGTGAACTGTTGAATCCGTTCCAGGAAGGGTTGTGCAGCCCGCTCTTCCATGTCGTAGCGAAGAAGCGTGGGCGGGCCGCCCATGGCCGGTTGCTTTAGAAAGAACAGCGCACCAGAGGGGCCTGCCTGAAGGTCGGAGTAGATCCGCTTGTCGACGCCGAGCGACACAATGCGATTGCCGATCCCCTCAAGGTCAATGTCGACGTCCCCGTGGTCTGCATCGGGGTCCTCGGTGGGATCCCCTCCATTGTCATCGGCGCTTCCTCCCTCCTCTTCTGTGGGCTCCTCATCGCTGCGCGGAAGCAGGGGAGACACTCCGTCTTCGGACAGCACCGCCGCGTAGATGCCGTGCGTGGTGGGTCGCCCGTAGGAACTCATGTCGAGCCACCCGCCGTCGAGGCCCCGGTTTGTGCTGGCAAAGAAGTAGAGTTCGTCGCCGTCAGCGTCCCAAGTGGGCGACAGTGCATGAACCATCGAACTGGTAACCCGGGTTGTCTCTCCACTCTCCGTCGAGTAGAGCATGATTGCGTTGTGCAGATTGTCCATCTGCTTGGAGTAGGCGATCCAGTCGCCGTCGGGCGACCATTCGGCATCGATGGTTCGTCCGGGGGAGGCATACTGGTCGGTATCCACCTTCGTTGTTTCTTCCGTCTCAACGTTCAGCGTCCAGATGTTGAGGTCGGTATCGGTAAAGAGGAGGTGCGAGCCGTCCGGCGACCATTGCAGGTCGTAGTAAAACGTCGGCCCGGGTAGATCGATGACACGCGGTTCCGACAGGCCTTTCTGATCGGCGATGTACAGCTGATATTCGCCCGAGGCATCGGAGACCCAAGCGATCTGGGATCCATCCGGCGACCAGGCGGGGGTCCGGTCGCGGGCACCGGAGCTCTCGGTGAGATTGCGCCAGTCTCCGTGCTCGGTCGGAACGGTAAAGACCTCGCCGCGGGCGCCGATGAGGGCCCGTTTGCCCGTTGGAGACAGCGATGCAGACTGGATGTTGTCGGTTACATCCTTCCAGTCGGGCCGCGTCCAGGGCAAATCCCCCCGCACGTGGATTTCGAGTTGCTCCGTGGTTCCCGCCGACGGGTCGTGCACGTGCAGATAGCCGGCTTGCTCGTACACGACCACCCCACCGCCCGCGTCGATGCCCTTGACGTCGTACTCATCGTGCGAGGTGACCTGCGTGAGCGACTGGCTCTCTGTGTTGTAGGCCCACACGTTCATGGCCAGATCCCGGTCAGAGAGAAAGTACACCGTGTCGCCGAGCCAGACGGGCTCGCGATCGCGACTCCCGTCCCACGGGAGCTTCTGCAAGGACATGGTCTCCAGATCGAGGATGCGGATCGGCTGTGCCTGCCCCCCGCGGTAGTTGCGCCACTCGGGGTCCCACGAGTCAACGAGCTCGTAGGCCAGTTGCTGGCCGTTGGCGTGCAGGTCCCCCGCATAGGCCCGCGGAACGGGCACTCGCTCAGGCAGTCCTCCGGTGTTGGGGTCGACCGTCCACATTTGCGGCTTGAGACGGGGTCCTCCCTGGCGGGAAGACTGCACCAAAACGAGTCCATCTGCCGTCCAGCCTTGCACGTAGTCTCCACTGGGGTGATGGGTGATCCGCCGCGGTGCTCCTCCCTCGGTAGGGACCACGAACGCATCTGTGTCCCCTTCGTACTGGCCGGTAAACGCCACTTGCCGACCGTCGGGCGAAAAGTGAGGGTTGGTTTCGACCCCAGGAAAACTCGTCAGCCGCTCGGCCTCGCCCCCGTTTCTGTCGACGATCCAGAGGTCACTGGCGTACGCAAAGACGATGTGATCGCTGCTTACGGTGGGATCGCGGAGAAGCTGGGTCCCTTGCCCCTGTACGGCATGGACCGAGCCGAGAAGAATACCGATGAGAACGAGATGAACGGGAGTGCGCAACATGAACCTGTAGTTCTCTGGTTGGACCAATGGGGCGAATGCACCGGATCCGAAAGATCCGATAACGTGTGTGGAGAATCAACAGGACCCGCCGTTCAAGGATACGCAGACGCCGATGCCCATAGGGCAGAGGTCTCGCTCAGGCAGGGGCCTTGGTAGGACCCATGAATTCTGAGAGTGGGGACTCCGTTATGCGGAAGGATAAGGCCGACTTGTGAATGCTGTTATTGCAGGCGTATAAGGCGAAACGCACAGGGCTGAAGCGACACACGTACTCACTCTTCCAGCCCCAGAACACAGACCCCAAAAACGGCCCGTTACCGCCACCTGCAATAACAGAGCTTTATACATACCGAGAGCAGACCTCGAATTTTCCGCCCACGACTGGATTTGGCTACGTGGACGGGTTCGTGATCCTTGATCCTCCCTGATCTTCCTTCCCCTTCCGCGTAGTCTGATTTGCATCTACTGCTTTTGGCAATCTCTGCAGAAATGTGCTTCCGTCGTCCTCGCGTGAACCGAGTCCCTGCATCCGCAGTGCGGTCCCTTTCTTAGTCGCCCCCTTTCAGACGGCGAAGGGCATTATGTCTGCCCCCACCCTGGTGTGTCAATTTTGAAGGCCTATTTGGACGCCTGATTTCAGACCCTCGGGCCCTTCGTTCCGATCCTAGATACTGGCTGGCTGGTCCTTCAGGAACATGCACCCCGGGTGAGGCCTCCCTCCCAGCGTTTGACACGCGAGCTGTCTCTCTGTCGGCTTTGCCTTGACGCTTTCAGCACGGAGCTTGATATTTAGCTATTCGGATAGTTCACTATGTACCTAGTCACCTAGCTGCCTATGAAGATCATCGGCATCGTTCACGGCAAAGGGGGCGTTGGCAAGAGCACCATCGCTGTCAACGTCTCCCGGTCCTTGCAACTGCGAGGGCTTGACGTCGCAATCATCGACTGCGATGCGCAAGGTACCTCTCAAGACTGGAAGGCCAGTGGAGATTCAGATCGTTTGCCTGCCGTTTACGCTGTTGGGAAACCGGGGGCGCTCCGGTCCAGCGTCCAGCAGTTGGACAAGGCCTTCGACGTCGCCGTGATTGACGGCGGAGGACAGTTGCAGCAGATGCACGCGGAGATCATCAAGACATCGGATCTTGTCCTGATCCCCGTCCAGCCTTCCCCCGCCGACATTTGGCCAACGGAAAAGATTGTCGAGCTAATCAGAGCTCGTCAGAGCGTCGTAGGAGCTCCAGAAGCGGCGTTCGTTGTTTCCCGGAGGAAGACCGGGACTCGACTTGGGAAGGGTGTACAAGACATCCTAGAGCGTTTTGAGCTCCCCGTCTGGGATGGTACGTGCGACCGGGTCGCCTACCCAAAAGCCATGGGACGTGGCATCTCGGTCGTCGAGATGGACGATGCCAAGGCGGCTTCCGAGGTGGAAGCGATCTCAGACAACATCATTGCCACACTCACAAAATCCGGGGACTCGTAATGGAATCTGATTTCGGGAGTGCAGCTGGCGGATCTCCGTCAGGGGGTGAAGACATCGAGGACTTGAAACGCGACGTGTCGGAGGAGGACACGAAGCAGTTGAACGTTGAGGTGCCAGTGTCCCTTCATCGCCGCCTTAAAATCCACAGCATTGAATCCGGCCGTGAGATGAAGGAAATCGTTCAGGACGTGCTGGATCAGTACCTAGGTGACTAGGTGTCCCTATCTGCCTAGGTGGGTAGGTGGATACTCACCTAGGCGGTTAGCTACAAGCCTCGTCTCAGTTGCAGTCCTCCAACTCTAAACTCACAGTTGACGATTGCCCGTGTTTTCTAAGCGCGGGACCATACTGCTAAGGACGCAAGGACCACTTGTCGCTGGGCGGTCGGTATAGCCTGCGCTCCGTGGCGTGTGTGGATGCCTCTTGTCGGAGAACCAGCATGCAGCCCTGCAATTCTGGCTCCGAAGTTGGTCCCTCGTGCCGTCTGTTCCCGTCATGGTGCACAGGCGTGGGGCCCTGCTCTGTTTCCGTAGCCCTTAACGCGTTCAGGGGCAGTTTGTGGTATCGCAGTTTCTCTTCGCCATCCGGCGTCGGGTCGCAAACCGATCTGCCTGAATTCCAGTTACGGAGCGTTAAATTCCTTGCCTTTTTGCGGCAGTGAAACAGGAAGGCCCCTTTGAGGATGCCCAATGGTTATCTCTAACCTAGTCAGATAGTTGACTACCTGGCTATCTAAGTACGTGGCTAAGCGGGTTCCAGATTCCATCGAGAGCGGCTGTCCTACGTGCATTCAGAGTCACAGAGAGCAAACCGCTCACGATCCTCACCTTATGATCCTCACTTTATGTCTTGCGGGTGGCTGGTCTGAATCGTCTCCGTCTTGGGGGATGTTGTTCAGAAGTTGATCGACTTGACTGACGGTGTTGGCTGACTGACCTGTTTCCTTGAACTGGTGCTTATGGGGTCAGGAGTGCTCTCTGCCCTCGCGCACGCGCGATTCTTCTATTTTCCTGTTAACAGCTATTTAAACCTATTTCTCTTCTGTCCTAAGTTGTTTAAAAACAAAGGCTTTCAGAACTTTCGTACGACGGATTCCACGTCATCTACGACACATTCCACGTTCCCGTGCGACGGAAACCACGTCGTCGTACGACAAAAACCACGTCCTCGTACGACGGATTCCACGTGCCCATACGACGGATTCCACGTGAGCGTAAGAAGAACATCCGGTTGCTGTAGTGTGAATATAACGTTAAGGAGTTGGTGCATCTCTCCCAACCGGCCCGGCCTTGCGATCCTCGTACGATGAAAACCACGTCGCCGTACGACAAAATCCACGTCAGCGCCGGTTTCGCGTGACGGATTCCACGTGAGCCGTTACGGGTACGTCGCTTTTTGGGGGTTCATACGATGGATTCCACGTCACACGGGGAAGTTGACGCCCGTAATAGCCGCCCCTACCTTTGGATTGTTCGTTCGCAGCGTGGTATCTGTCACGTGGGACCCCCGATCATCCGATGAGTACGCTCTTCAAATCGCAGGACCAATCTCGATCGGCCTCGAAGCGGTATGGCCGCTTGTATTTCGTCGAAGACAACCGTCTCGTTTTCGCGGGGGGAAACTTTAGTTCCCTGGAGCTGAAGATTTTCCACATCCTGGTTTCGCAGATCAGCAAGGACGACACGGAATTTCACTATCACCGTCTCGCGGCGAAGGATGTGGCTGAGCTGCTGCACCGAGACAGCAACGGTCGGTTCTACAAAGAACTTGCGCAGGCTGCCCACGGACTGATGGGCAAGAGTTTCTGGGTGAAGTTGGAGGATGGCACGCCGGAGGAGATCAACATCATGTCGAAGTGCAACTACGTGCCGGGGCAGGGGGTCGTCCGAGCCAAGTTCAATGAAGACATGCGGCCGTACCTCCTCGACCTTCAGAACCAGTTTACACGCTTCCGGCTCTGGGAAATCCTTCCCCTCAAGAGCCAGTATTCAATTCGGATGTTTGCCTACCTGATGAGCTTTTGCAAGATGCGGCCCCACGACCGCATTGGCATCGAGGACTTGCGCTTCATGATGGGGTGCACAGACAAGTACGCCCGGGACTGTGACTTTCGCTACCGCGTGATCGACAAACCCCAGGAAGAGATTGAAGAGCACTGCACAATCTCCTTTACATACACCGAACACAAAGAGAGTCGGCAGACCACGGGTTACACCTTCAATGTGCGCAACACCGGGGAGTTAACCACCGATCTCGACGGCGCTTCGTCGGGGGACGGAACCGCACCGGTGCAAGATCGGGGGCCGGCAGAAGCCCCTGACCAGAAGGCACGGTGCGAAGAGTGGTACGACGCACTCGAACAGTCCCAGCAGAAAAAGGTCGACCAGCGAATTGAGCGGATGGCCGAGCAACGGGGACACGACTGGTCGAATCCCGAAAAGCGACGAAACTGGCGCATCGTCTTTCTCGCCGATATTTACCAGGATGCGAGGGAGGGGGATCAGCTCTCGATGTTAGACGACGAGTCGGAGGCGTAGGATGCGTTCTCGCCTTTTCTCTGGGAGGCTGGGAGGGGGCACCTGGGCGCCGAGTTGCTGCAGCACCCAGCGTCGGCGACGCTGAGGGCGAGCCCCAACGCCGCCAGGAGAGCAGGATCGCGAGCGGTGCTGTGATCTTCAGGGAGAGCCCGATGCGGGAGATTCCCGCTCTGCGTCACTCGATTGGTCGCCCTCATCGGTCCCGTTCGAAGAAAGAGGTGAATCGAGGTGGACGTCCATCTGCGGGTAGGGAATACCGATGCCTTGAGCGTCCAGCGCGTCTTTGACCTGGTTCGTCAGTCGTTCGCGCACACCCCAATAGTCGCCCGTTGCGGCCCACACGCGCACCGACCAGTTGATGGACGAGCCGCCGAGCTCAGAGAGATACACCTGTGGGGCCGGATCCGTACGGCCACCCTCGACAGAGTGTGCAACCTCCTCGAGGACTTTTCGCGTCACGCTCAGGTCCGCGTCGTAGTCGGTTCCGACGGCTACGTCGACGCGTCGTGTATCGTGATGCGAGATGTTCTCGATGGTCGAGCCGAAGATCTCGCCATTGGGCACGATGATGCGCCGGTTGTCGGGTGTGTCGAAGAGGGTTGTGAAAAGGCCGATCTCCACGACTTTGCCCTTGATTCCTGCTACAGAGACGACGTCGTCAACGGCAAACGGACGAAACAAAAGAAGCATTACGCCTGCGGCAAAGTGGGACAGCGTACCTTGGAGCGCCAACCCGACGGCGAAGCCGCCGGCCGCGAGGATGGCGGCGAAACTGGCCACCGAAATTCCGAAAACGCTCAGAACAGCCAGGCCACCCAAGATCAGCACCGTGTAGCGGGCCAGTGCTGCGAAGAAGCCTACCAGCGTGACATCGAGGCTGGAGCGCTCCAAAGATCGCCGCGTTGCGCTCCGTGCCCAGCCGGCGACAAGAAACGTAAGGAGGAGAAGGACGATGGCGCCGGCCACGTCGGTCAGGAAGGGAAGAAGTTGGTTCACATCAAAGGATTCAAGAACGTCCATTGGATCGTCGGTTTGTGAGCGAGGTGGAGAAAATGCATCGTGTCGCCAAAGAAAAGAAACACGAAAACAAATATCTGTAAGCCCTCGACTTGAAGTCTGCGCAATAGATCCCGGAGGGAAGGGCAATGACATCGGGGGATTTTGTATGCACCTACAAGTCCCCGAATGCCACGGCGTATTGCCGTGCGGAGCGGCTGTTCGATCCCACGGGGGCGCGATTGGCGATTCAGTTCTCTTTTCCGTCCGTCGCTGAAGCGATCTGCGTCCGATATTGTAAAGTGTGCATGAACCGTTACGTCTGATGCCTTCAGGGAACGCTGATGGGAATTTTGCGCACGTTGACTGCTACCATTCAGTCGGTTCTTTTGCAGAGGGGGCCCACGGTTTCTGTGAAGCCCGCCCCGCATAGTAGCAGCTCAGACCCGGTCGGCCCAGGGTCGCGCATCGCAGTGTTTGGCGGCGATGCATGCATGGGCGCAGGGAGGAGAGGGGGGAACGGTCAGGGTTGCGAGGCGCCCGACATTCGGCAGTCAAGGCAGGTCAGTTCCACGATCACCCATGGACGTATCGCACTACCGCGACGACGAGATGCAGGTGCTCATTGCAGGAGGGGGGCGCGTGGGCCAGGAAACCGCTCAGCTCGTCAAGACCTACGGGCATCAGCCAACGATCATCGAACAGGACCCGCGGTTGACGCGCCTGCATACCCATGATCGGAATGGCGCGCAGATCATCGAAGGAGATGCCACCGAAGTTGACACCCTCCGAGCGGCGGGCATCCAGGAGGCTGATATCGTGTTGGCACTCACCGACAGCGAGGAGGCCAATCTTCAGATCTGCCGTCTGGCGGCGAAGATTGCGCCGCGCACCCGCCGTGTGGCCCGGAGTCACCGCCAGCCCGGTGCAACCGGCGATCCGGAGGCGGTCGATGCGTTCGTGTATCCGGAGCGTGCGGGAGCCCGGATCGCCATCAGCCGGGCCTTTGGGGAGCCGGTCCAGCCCGTCACCGATCTTTCGACCCGCCTCGAGATTGTGCAAATCAGAGCAGACGCCGACGCTCCGGCCGCCAACAAGCGGCTTTCTGAACTGAGCCTGCCGGCAAAAGCGACGGTTATTACCAATCTTGAGACGGAGCGCCTCGCGGACGGTGGAACGGTCATCAAGCCCGGTCGCCAGTACCTGATCGCTACGCACCCGGACGCGGTCGGCGACCTGAAGGCCCTCTTTCGCTGTTGACGGGCCGTGCTGTCCGCCCCCGGCAAGACGGTGCTCCGACTCGTTCCCGGTCATTTTCCAGTTGAAGAAACGCTAAACTTCCTCGGATCCCGGCCATAGAACAACGGGTGAACCGCTCGATCCCCTCGTTCAGACGCTGAGACCGGCGATGCGGAGGACGCTCCTGTGCATGTTGGGGTTGATGCTGCTTCCGTCGGTCGGGCACGCGCAGAAGTTTTTTTACACCCGGTACGGGACGGCGCAGGGACTGCCGTCCAACGAGGTCCGCGCCCTGACGCGTGACAGCATCGGCTTCGTGTGGGTGGCCACCGACAACGGACTGGCGCGGTACGACGGACAGCGCTTCACGACGTACCAGACCAAACTGGAAAGCCGGTACGTCAAAGCGCTTATCCAGCAGCCGGATGGAACCCTCCTTCTGGCCAACGACGCCGGGATTTTTGCCGTTTCGCCCGAGACCGACACCGCAACAGTGCGCCGCGTGGTGAGGGCTCACCCGCAGCCGACCGACAGCACGGTTCTCTACCCAAACGGCCTGCATCGGGATGCGCGGGGCACCCTCTGGATCAGTCAACCCAACGGGACGGTCGCCCGCTATCGAAACGGCCGGCTGCGTAGGTTCTCGTTTGGAGACGACCACACCACGGGCACGTCGGCTTCCGACTTCTCCTTCGTCGGGGATGCCCGCGGTGGCCTGTGGATGGCGGCCCGAACGGGACAGCTGTACCGCTTTTCGCCCGAGGCTCAACGTTTCCGCCGCGTGCGTCTGCCGGAGCCGATGGGGCGGGTCCACGACCTGCGCGTTGAGGCGGACACCCTCTGGGTCGTCGGCGACCGCTTGATCCGGGCGCGCATCACCCAGCAGGGCGCCTTGGCCGACGTACGCACCTTTTCGACCGACGGCCGCATCTGTACGTCCATGAGCAACGGCCCGGAGGGCTTCCTGCTGGGCACCCAAGAGAACGGGCTTTTCCGCGCGGAGGTGAACGCATCCGGGCTCCGCATGCAGCAGGTCTTTGGGTCCAACGACCCGCACCGCATCGAAGAGTTGCCGTTTCAGAATATCCATCACGTCTACGTGGACCGGGACGGCTCCGTTTGGCTCAGTAGCCGTCAGGGGCTGGGGCTTCTTCAATCCCGGTTTTTTAGCGGCGTGGCGGGAATGACCCAGAACAACACCCTCTCCGTGCATCCTGATGGAGAACGCGTCCTGCTGTCGTTTGGCGACGTCGTCGAGGTGCAACCGGGCACGCGAACGGATTTTACTGTGCGCATTCTTCCCAGCTCGGACGAGAGCTTCGTGACCAGCCTTGCCGCGGCGGCCGACCGTCTGTGGATGGGAACGGCCAACGGGTGGCTGAGGGCCAGCTCCGAGGGCCGGATCGTCCGCACCCTCGATCTTACCGATCGCGGCGGGGGCATCTTCTACATGTACAGCGACCGGCGCGGAAGCGTGTGGCTGTGTCAAGCTCCGACTGACACGCCCCTCAAGGGAGTGACGAAAATCGAGCCGAACGGAGAGATGCGCTTCTACGACGCCGACGACGGCGTGGAGAACCGGATTCTCGTGCTCAAGGAGGGCCCGCGTGGTACGCTGTACGCGGCCGGCATCGGGCCGGAAACGTACCTGTTCCGCTACCAGCCGGACCGCGATCGATTTATCAACCTCAGCCTCCCGCTGCCCTTTTCGTACAGCCAGAACTTCGAGGTCCACGATCTGGCGGTCGATACGCGCGGCATCGTGTGGCTGGCCACGACGGATGGACTTCTGCGGTACGATTTGGAGCGAGTGCACCGCGTCGACCTCGGGGAATTTACGGCCACAGAAATCCGGTCGCTGGAGGCCATGCCAGACGGAAGCATCTGGATGGCCACCGACACCCAGGGCCTGCTCCACTACCGGAACGGAACGGTTGTGCAGTTCGCAGAAAGCACCGGCCTTCCCACGAAAGTGAGCGTCTACCGCACACTTCGAAAGGACGGGCAGGGTCGCATTTGGGTCGGCACCGCAGAGGGAGCCGTTCACTCGCGCGATCGGCGACCGACCCCGGATCCCACGCCGATCCCGGTGGTGCTCTCCGCTGCGGTGAACGGTCGATCCGTGTCAAATGCCGACCCGATCGCCGTAGGGCGACGCGACGTGCTGTCGCTGCGCTATGCCGCCCTCACGTTTCCGGCGACCCACCTCCGGTATCAGTACCGCTTGCGAGGCGGGCCCGACACCTCCTGGAGCGATCCGGTGGCCCGCAATCGGCTGCGGCTGAACCGCCTGCCCCTCGGCGATCATACGCTCGAGATCCGCGCCAGGGAGGGGGACGGTCATTACTGGAGTGCTGCGCTCCGCATCCCGATCGAGGTGCATCCCGTCTGGTACCGTACCTGGTGGGCCTATCTGGTCTACGTCCTCGGCGGCTCTGCCGTGCTGGCCTACGGGGTGCACCGGAGCGTGATGCGGCAGCGCCGGCGAATCCACGAGCTCGAAGATGCCCTCGCGGAGCGCGAGGAGGAGATCGAAGCAAAAGACCGCAAACTGCAGCGGCAGCACCAGGACCTGGAAGAGGTCGAAGCCGCGCTCTCCTCTCAGGAGCACGAAGCACGGACGGCCCGCACCACCCTGAACGTGCTCCACGACTTGATCCAGGACCTCCCCACGAATGCGTCGTGGTCCGAGGTCGTGCACACCCTCGCGGGCGCTGTTGAGGAGATCGACGGCATAGACGCCTTCGAATTCGGATACTTCGACGAGGGCTCCATTTGCTACGAAGGATACGATCAGCGACGGCACACCTATACCCATCGACGAGAGGATTTCGACGAGAAAACGGTGGTGCCCGTCTGGTCGCTGGTCAACGACGAGCCGGTCCGTATCGGCGACTATCGGCGAGAGCATACGCAGTACGTGCACCCAAACCAGGCGTATCGCTACCAATCGATGCTGTGTCTGCCGTTTCATCTTCCGGGGCGGCAGCATCTCGTGTTCGTCGTGTATGGCGTGCCCAAGCACACCTTCGACGAGCAAGACCTCATGATGGCGCAGGTGCTGGTCGATTATCTGGGGGTGGCCCTCAAACGCCCTCTGGAACCCACGGCCCGAGACTGATCGCGCGGATCCGGGTCGGAAGGGGAGCATCGCCGGCCCGCACACAACGACCATGCGTTCAAAACGGTGGGCGTCACACATGCTTGCCTCAAAGTCCCATTACATTGTTCTCGCACTCGCACTGATGGGTGCAGTGGGAGGGTCGGTTTCGGCGCAGCCCGTCTCGCCCGCTACGCCGGACTCGACCCAGGTTCGGGTCGGCGTTCACCCCTTTCCTCCGTTCATCATCCAGGAAGAGGACGGGTCGTTCACGGGACTCTGCGTGGATCTGTGGGAAGACATCGCCGACGAACTCCAGGTCGAGTATGCGTACGTCCGCTATACCGATCCCATCGGGATGGTTCGCGCGCTGGACTTCCGGGAGATCGACATCGCCATCAATCCCCTGTACGTCAGCAGCATCCGGCTGAACATGTTTGAGGTGTCGCAGCCGTTCTTCATCTCGAGCGTGGGCGTCGCGACGACGACGATCACCCGGAGCCAGTTTCAGGTCTTCCTGCAGAACTTTTTCTCGGCCGACTTTCTGAAGATTGTCCTTGTGCTGTTCGGAATTCTTCTCGCGTTCGGCACGCTCTTGTGGGCGGTGGAGCGCGGCGAGAATCGCTATCAGTTCCGTCCGGGACTGCCTGGCCTGCTGGATGGACTCTGGTGGGCTGCCGTCACGATGACGACGGTCGGCTATGGAGACAAGGCCCCGAAGACGCAGACCGGGCGCACCATCGCGATCGTGTGGATGTTCTCGGCCGTTATCATCGTCTCGGGTTTCACTGCGACCATTGCCTCGACGCTCACCGTAAACTCCTTAGCGGCGAAAATAGAGCGTCTGGAGGACCTTCAGGCGGTGGAGCGCATCGGCACCGTGAACGCGACCAGCAGCGAGGACTTCCTCGTGTCTCACGACATCCTGCCGACGCACGACTACGAAACGCCGTCCCAGGCGCTTCAGGCGCTCGCCCGGCAGGAGGTGGACGTCGTGGTGTACGATCGAACCGTCATGCGCTATCTCATCAACAGCGAGCAGCTTGACGGCAAGATTCAGCTTCTGCCAGTCACGTTCAACAAGCAGTACCGCAGCTTTTTGATGCCGCGAGGCAGTGATCTGCGTCAGCGGATCGACCCACTGCTCGTGCGGCGCATCAACCAGGCCAGCTGGCGGGAGGTGCTCCGTAAATACAACCTGGAGGAGGAAAACTGACCCGGGTCGATGCGTCTGGGCCGCCCAAGTTTCATCACGCGAAACCCGCCGGTTCCGTTCGGGCGGCGGAACCGGCGGTGAAGTCGTCTCGCGGTGCGGCAGG
>Ga0207797_1000582_pt1 | contig 28200 bp, 23 predicted proteins | sample PRCRCaboRojoPR_6_FD_187275 | JGI IMG/M metagenome (GOLD analysis project Ga0207797, IMG submission 187275) | Marine sediment microbial community from Cabo Rojo, Puerto Rico - PR CR 10% Liquid 1 (SPAdes) | ecosystem: Environmental > Aquatic > Marine > Coastal > Sediment | place: Cabo Rojo, Puerto... | reverse complement strand
TCCTCCTCGTCGCGGGCCGATTCCCCGGGCCAGGGAAGCCCGGACCGGGGCCGGACGGCCAGCCCCCGGCTCCGCAGGTCGTCCTTGAGGTCGCCGATGCGCAGGTGGCCGAAGTGGAAGAGGGAGGCGGCCAGCGCCGCGCCGGCGCCGGCCTCGAAGGCCTCGGCGAAGTGTGCGATCCGGCCGGCCCCGCCGGAGGCGATGACCGGCACCGAGACCGCCCCGCAGACCGCCTCCAGGAGCTCCAGGTCGTAGCCGTCCTTCGTGCCGTCCCGGTCCATGGAGGTGAGCAGGATCTCGCCCGCCCCCAGTTCGGCGGCGCGGGCCGCCCACTCCACGGCGTCCAGCTCCGTCTCCTCGGTCCCCGCCCGGACCCGAACCGACCAGCCGTCGCCGGAGCGGCGGGCGTCGATGGCCACCACGACGGCCTGCGACCCGAAGCGCTCGGCGGCCTCGGTGATCAGGGTGGGGCGGCGGACGGCGGCCGTGTTGATGGCCACCTTGTCGGCGCCGGAGTGGAGGACCTCCCGCATCTGCTCCACGGTCCGGATGCCGCCCCCCACCGTGAACGGGATGAAGAGGCGCCGGGCCACCCGCTCCGCCAGGTCGGCGGCGGTCTTCCGGCCCTCCTTCGTGGCCGTGATGTCCAGGAAGACCAGCTCGTCGGCCCCCTCGACGGCGTAGTGTCGGCCCAGCTCCACCGGGTCGCCGGCGTCCCGGATGTCCTCGAACTGGACGCCCTTCACGACGCGGCCCTCGTCCACGTCCAGGCAGGGCACGATGCGCTTCGTCAGCATCTCAGGACTCCCCGCCGCCGGACTCGCCCTCTCCGGCCGCCGCCAGGGCGTCGGCCAGCGTCATCTCTCCCTCGTACAGGGCGCTCCCCACCACGGCGCCGTAGACGCCGGCCCTCCGGAGGTCCCGCAGGTGCTCGGGGCTCGAGATGCCGCCGGCGGCCAGGGTGCGGAACCCGGCCTGCACCACTCCGCGGGCGCCCTCCACGTTGGGGCGGCTCAGCGTGCCGTCCCGGGTCACGTCCGTGTAGACGACGGTCTCCACGCCGAGCCCCCGCAGCTCCTCCAGGGCCTCGTCCACCGTGGCGCCGGAGCCCTCGAGCCAGCCGCGGACCATGACCTCGTCCTCCTTCACGTCCACGCCGGCGGCCACCCGCTCGGGCCCGAAGCGGTCCAGCACGGAGGCGAGCCATTCCGGACTCTCCGCCGAGGCCGTGCCGATGATGACCCGGTCCACGCCCGCCTCCAGGTACCGGGCCACGTCCTCGGTGCGGCGGAGGCCGCCGCCCACCTGCATGGGGACGTCGATCCGCTCGCGGACGTCGAGCACGAGTTCCGCGTTCTCGGGACCGCCCTCCCGCGCGCCGTCCAGGTCCACCATGTGGAGGGCCTCCGCGCCCTCCCGCACGAACTGCTCGGCCACGGCCCCGGGGTCCCGCGAGTACTCGGTGGCCCGGTCGTAGTCGCCCCGGTAGAGGCGCACGCAGGCGCCGCGGAGGAGGTCGATGGCGGGAAAGACGATCACGGCGTCTCCTTCGGGTGACAGAAGTTGGAGAGCATCCGGAGCCCCACCGGCCCCGACTTCTCGGGGTGGAACTGGAGGCCGGCCACGCGCCCGTCGCGGATGGCCGCCGGGAAGCGCTCGCCGTATTCGGCCCGTCCCCGGACGTACCGCTCGTCGCACCGGACCCGGTGCCCGTGGAGGAAGTAGCAGTGGAAGCCTCCGTCCTCCGCGTCGTCCCCGCCGTCCTCGCCGGGGATCCCCCGAAAGAGCGGCTCCCCGTCCCCCGCGGGCTCGATCCGGTTCCATCCGATGTGGGGCAGGGGGGCGTCCGTGTCGATCCGGCGGGTGCGGCCCGGGATCAGCCCCAGGCACCGCACCTCCTCGCCGCCCTCGTCCGAGGACTCCACCAGGAGCTGCATGCCGAGGCAGATGCCGAGCAGGGGGCGCCGGGTCTCGCGCAGCGCCTGCACGAGGTCCCGGCGGCGGAGCTCCCGCATGGCCGACTCGGCGGCGCCGACGCCGGGGAGGATCACCCGGTCTACGTCCGCCAGGCCGTCGGGCCCGGAGACGCGCCGGTGGTCCACCCGCAGCTCGTCCAGGGCGAACTCCACGCTCCGGAGGTTGCCGGCCCCGTAGTCCACGATGCCGATCACGAGTCCAGCGTCCCCTTGGTGGTGGGCAGCTCGTCGCCGAGCCTCGGGTCGCGGTCCACGGCGTCCCGGAGCGAGCGGGCCAGCGCCTTGAAGACCGCCTCGATCTTGTGGTGGTCGTTCCGGCCGTACTCGACGCTCACGTGCACGTTGGCCTTCAGTCCACGCGCCAGGCTCCGGACGAACTCCTCCACCAGCTCGGTGGGGAGCTCGCCGACCCGCTCGCGGTCGAACGTCCCCCGGAACTCCACGTGGGTGCGGCCGCCCAGGTCCACCGCGACCCGGGCCAGGGCGTCGTCCATGGGGAGCAGGAAGCCGTAGCGCCGGATCCCGCGCCGCTCCCCGAGCGCCTCGGAGAGGGCCTGGCCCAGCGTCAGGCCCACGTCCTCCACGGTGTGGTGCTCGTCCACCTCCAGGTCGCCGTCGGCCTCCACCTCCAGGTCCATCAGGGAGTGTCGGGCCAGCTGCTCCAGCATGTGGTCGAAGAAGCCGATGCCCGTCTCCACATCGGCCTCTCCGCTGCCCTCGAGCCGAACGGCCACGCGGACCCGCGTCTCGGCCGTCTCGCGGGTGACCTCTGCCGTGCGCGGCTCGCCCCCGTCCGTTTCCGTCATCGCGCTCCTCCCACCTCTTCGGCTCCGCCGGCCGGCGACGCGCTGTCCGTCTCCAGCGGCCTCTCCTCCACGACGCTCCGGTCCTCCAGGATCGCCAGCCGGCTCCACCCGGCACGGCGCGCCACCGCCACGGCCTCCTCCAGGCCCGTGGCCAGGTCGTCCGGGCGGTGCGAATCGGTGCCGGCGGTGAGGAAGGGCACGCCCTCCTCCAGGGCCCACGCCAGCACGGTCTCCGAGGGGTAGGGGGCCGCCGGGGCCTGGGCCAGGCCCGAGGCGTTCACCTCGATCCCGACCCCCGCGTCGGCCATGGCGCCCAGCACCGACCGGATGCGCCCCTCGAACTGCCCCGGGTCGTAGGCCCCGTAGTGCTCGTGCCCGTAGCGCTTCACCAGGTCGAAGTGAGCCACGGCGTCGAAGCCGCCCCAGGCCACCATCTCCTCCAGGGCGTCGAAGTAGGGGGCGTACGCCTCCTCCAGGTTCCGATCCTCGAAGTACTCCTCCACCTCCGGGCCCCCGGAGACGTTCAGGCCCTCGACGACATGGACCGATCCCAGCACGAAGTCGAAGGGGACGCGCTCCGCGAGCCGTTCCAGGTCGTCGGTCCACTCCGGACGGTACTCGAACTCGGCTCCGAGCCGCACGTCCAGGCCGGGGCGGGCGGCGTCCTCCCGGGCCGCGGCTCCGCCCTCGGCGGAGAAGCGCTCCACGGCCTCCTCCAGCTCCACCACCCACCGGCCGGAGGGGAGCATCCGCTCCACGTGGTTGGTGACGCAGACCGTGGTCAGGCCGGCGGCCTCCGCCGCGTCGCAGTGCTCGGCCAGCGGCGCCCGCCCGTCGGAGGAGGCGTCGTCGTGGAAGTGGTAGTTGGCTCCGCCGCCGCTCACGGCCGACCTCCCGCCCCGCCGGCCGCGTCGGGCAGCTGGTCCAGCGTCCGCTCCAGGGCCTCCAGGAACCGGTCGTTCTCCTCGCGGCGGCCCACGGTGACGCGCAGGGCCCCGTCCAGCCGCGGCAGGTCGCTCCGGTTCCGGATCACCACGTCCTCCTCGCTCGCCATGCGCCCCTGGACCCGCCCCGGGTCGCCCACGAAGAAGAGGAGGAAGTTCGATTCGGACGGGAGCACCCGGAGACCCATCTCGCGGAGCCTGGCGGCGATCCGCTCGCGCTCCTCGCGCACCGCCGCCACCCGTCGCTCCATCTCGTCGGAGCGCTCCAGGGTCCGGACGGCGGCCCGGGAGGAGAGCTTCGAGACGGGGTAGGGGAGGCCGGCCAGGTCCAGGTACGGGACCAGGGGGGCGGGTGCCGCCAGGTATCCCACCCGGGCGCCGGCCAGCCCCCACGCCTTCGAGAAGGTGCGGAGGACGGCGAGGTTCCGGTCGGCGCGGACCTCGCCGGCCAGGGAGGGGCCGCCGGCGTACTCCACGTAGGCCTCGTCGGCCACCACGAGGGCGTCGACGCGGTCGGCCAGCTCCAGGATCCCCTCGCGCGACAGACGGGTGCCCGTGGGGTTGTTGGGGGAGCAGAGAAACAGGGCCTTCGCCCCCGCGGCCGCCCCGGCGGCGGCCTCCACGTCCAGCCGGAGATCCTCGTCCAGGAGAGCCCGGCGGACGTCGGCGCCGTAGGTCCGTGCACGGGTGCGGTACACCCCGTACGTGGGCTCCACCACCGCCACGGCGTCCCCGGGGTCCACCAGGGCCCGGAGCAGGACGTCGATGCCCTCGTCCGAGCCGTTCCCGATCCACAGCTCCCCCTCCGAGACGCTCAGTCGGTCGGCCAGGGCGCTCCGCAGCTCCGGGGTCCGCGGGTCCGGGTACTGGTTCAGGTCCTCGCCGAGCTCCGGGACCAGGGTCCCGAGCCGGTTCTCGTTGGCGTCCAGGAGCAGCCCGCCGGTGTGCGAGGAGCGGGCCGTGGTGTACGGCTCCACCTCGCGCAGGTGAGGGCGGACCAGGGACGCGGGGTCGCCGGCGCTCACGTCGCCTCCCCCGTGCGCCCGTCCCCGAACTCGTCCAGCCGCACCCGGACCGAGTCGGCGTGGGCCCGAAAGCCCTCCCACTCGGCCAGCTCCACGATCGACGGACCCAGGGCCCGGAGCCCCTCCGGCGTGATCTCCTGGAACTGGACCCAGCGGCCGAAGTCGTCCAGCGACAGCCCGCCGGTGCCGCGCGCCCGACGCCCGGTGGGGAGGACGTGGTTGGTGCCGGCGGCGTAGTCGCCGGCGGCCACCGGGGTGGCGGGGCCCACGAAGACGCCGCCGGCGCTCCGGACCTCGGAGGCGCGGGAGCGGCCGTCGCGGCGGAGGATGGCCAGGTGCTCCGGCGCGATCTCGTTGATCCACGCGACGGCCCGGGCCTCGTCCGGCGCCACCAGGAGCGCCGACGAGCCCAGGCTCGCCTCCGCCGCGCTCCGACGCGGTAGCTCCTCCAGGCGGCCCACCAGCTCCTCACGGACGTCCCCGGCCTTCTCGCGGGAGGGGAGTACCCCCACCGACAGGGAGTCGGGGCCGTGCTCCGCCTGGGCCAGGAGCTCGGCGGCCGCCCAGTCCGGCCGGGTCTCGGCGTCGCCCCACACCACGACCTCCGACGGTCCCGCCGGGAGGTCCACGTCCACCTCGGCGAAGAGCTCCAGCTTGGCCGCGTTCACCCACGTGCTGCCGGGCCCGAAGATCTTGTCGACCCGCGGCACCGCCCCGGTCCCGATGGCCATGGCCGCCACGGCCTGGGCGCCGCCGGCGGCGAAGAGGGCGTCCACGCCCACCAGGGCCGCCGCGGCCCGCACGGCCTCCGGGGGACTGCCGTCCGGTCCCGGCGGCGAGAAGGCCACGATCTCCCGGCATCCGGCCACCCGGGCCGGGACCGCGGACATCAGGAGGCTCGACGGATAGGGGGCGGCCCCGCCGGGGGCGTAGATCCCGACCCGGTCGATGGGGCGGAACTCCCGCCACGCCTCGACGCCGGGCTCCACGCTCACCGGCTCCTCGGAGCGCCGCTGCGCCTCGTGCACGCGTCGGATGTTGCGGCGCGCACGCTCCAGCGCCTCCCGCCGCTCGTCGGACAGGGCCTCCAGCGCCTCCCGGCAGGCCTCCTGCGGGACCCGCAGCGCCTCACGCTCCACGCCGTCCAGCCGCTCGGTGTACTCGAGCACGGCTTCGTCGCCGTCCCGGCGCACGTCCTCGATGATGGCGCGGACGGTGTCGCGGACCTCCCGGTCGGGGCCGCCGGCCACGCCGGAGCGGACCCACTCGTCCGCAGCGGGCGGCTCCAGGATGGGCGTGACCCCCTGGCCGGAGCCGATCTCGTCGTCGCGGGGCTCGCGGGTCATCGCATCACCTTCTCCACGGGGAGCACCAGGATCTCGGACCCGCCGGCCTCCTTGATGCGCTCCATGACGTCCCAGAAGACCTCCTCCTTCACCGCGGCGTGCAGGGCCACCATGTCCTCCTCGGCCAGGGGCACCACCGTGGGGCTCTTCATCCCGGGCAGGATCTCCTCGATCTCCGAAAGGGCCGACCGCGGCGCGTTCAGCGTCACGTACTTCATCTGCTTCGCGTCCAGCAGGCCCCGGAGCCGAACGCGGAGCCGGTCGATGAGCTCCCGCCGATCGGGCACCTCCAGCGAGTCCGGGTTGGCCACGAGCGCCGCCTGGGAGTCCCACAGGGTCTCGATGGGCTGCAGGTCGTGCATCCGCATGGTCGTGCCCGTGGAGACCAGGTCGCACACCGCGTCGGCGACGTCCAGCACGGGGGTCACCTCGGCGGCCCCGCGAATCGTGATCACCTCGGCCTCCACGCCCCGCTCCTCCAGGTGGCGCCGCAGGGACGTGGGGTGGGTGGTGGCGATCCGACTCCCGGCCAGGTCCTCCGTGCTCCGGGCCGAGGCCCCCTCGGGAACGGCCAGCTTCAGGCTGCACTGGCCGAAGCCCAGCTCCTGGAGCTCCTCGACCTCGGCCTCCTCCTCGCGGACCACGTTCTGGCCCACGATCCCCAGGTCCGCCACGCCGTCCTGCACGTACTCGGGGATGTCGTCGTCCCGGATGAAGAGCAGCTCCAGGTCGAAGTTGCGGCAGCGGGAGAAGAGCTTCCGGTCCTGGTCCTCGAAGTCCAGGCCGATGCCGTGCAGCAGCTCGAGGCTGGGGCCCGTGAGTCGGCCGCTGTTCTGCACGGCGATCCGCAGGCTGTCTCCGTTCAGCTCCTTCATGGTGTGGCTCCGTATGCGTCGTCTACAGTGAACAACTAAAAAAGGCGCCCGCTCCGGAGGAGCAGACGCCTTGCGCGTTTCCGGCTGTCCGTCGACGGCTCGCTAAGGCGTTCCCCTCCGCACGTGTGCGTCCCGACCGTGATGGTGGCCGCGATGCGGGTGATGGGAAGCCGGGTACAGCTCGCCGCGTCGAATCATGACGGCCGGAATAAAGGGATCCCGCTCCGATCTGTCAACCGTGGTGCCGGCCCTCTCCTCACCCGAACGCCAGGCCGTCGGCGTGCACCAGGTCCGCTCCGAACAGCCAGCTCGCCTGGCGGAGCGCCGCGTGCCGGTCGAACTCCGTCAGGGCCTGGATCGCCTCCACGGGGTGGACCACGTCGTACCACCTGAGCGCCGCGCTGGCCGCCGTGTAGTGGACGCAGATGTTGGCCACCGTGCCGCAGATCACCAGCTGGGTGATTCCCTGCGTCCGGAGCTCGTGGTCCAGCTGCGTTCCGTAGAAGCCGTCGTAGCGCGCCTTTCGGAAGACGAGCTCGCCGTCCCGGGGCTCGATCCCGTCGATGAACTCCCAGCCCCAGGTGTCCTCCTCGACGTGTCGGCCCCAGATGTCCCACTCCGGGTCGTCCTCCCGGTGGGTGTCCTGCGTGTACCAGACGGGGACCTCCGCCGAGCGCGCCCCCTCGATGAGCCCCGTGACGGCGTCCACCGTCGGGTCCGGGTCGGGCGCCGCCAGGGCCCCGTCCGGGTGCATGAAGTCGTTCTGCATGTCCACCACCAGGAGGACCGACTCGCCGGGCCGGGTGGTGAGCTCCTCCTGCACCTCGTACTCGGGAACCTCGACCTTCATCGCTGCACCTCCGGATCTCCGTTCAGGGCGTCGCGGCGCGGGTCCCGCGGCTCCTCGTCGCCGGGGAGCCCATACCCGGGGACGGCGGTTCCGATCGGGCCTCTCACGGCGAGGCCAGGCTCTCCGCCAGGCGCCGTCGGTCGTCCCGCACCCACTTGAGGAGCAGACCCCCGCCGGCCACCACGGGCAGGTAGGTGAGGAAGACCCTCCACACCGCGGTGTAGGCCACGACCAGGCTGCCGGGCAGGAAGGGAGCCATGAGGGCCGGGGCCAGGATCTCGCCGATGCCGGTGGCTCCCGGCGTGGGCATGAAGTAGAGGAGGAACTGCAGGAGGATGTGGAGGATGACGACCTCCACGAAGGGCGCCTCGATGCCGAAGCCCCGGATCACCGACCACCCGAGCAGGAACCGCCCTCCGAACTGGAAGGTCCCGGCCAGGGTGGCCAGGGTCAGCCAGCCCTTCCCGGCCTTCCCGTAGACGATCATGCTCTCGTGGAGCTCGTGCAGCCAGCGCAGGACCGTTCGCACCCGCCGCCCCTGCCCGAAGATCTTGATGATCGCCGCCCGGGCGGGGCGGGGGTTGAAGGCGAAGATGATGACGTAGGCGGCCACGGCCCCGAAGGTGGTGGCCACCCACTTGAAGAGCGTGGAGGCGGCGATGTCGACGCCGGGGACCCGGATGCCCTGCAGGGCCGATCCGGCGCCGAAGTACCACGCGGCGAGGCCGGCCACCGCGAGGAACGTCAGGTTGACGATGATGCTGGCGAAGTTGCTCGCCGCGGCGCGGCCCACGGACGCTCCGTGGCGCACCAGCCCGTACAGGTGCGCGGGCCCTCCGCCGGCGCCGGAGGGCGTGAGATACGCGAGCCCGGCCGTCGTTCCGCTGATCTCCACGCACCGCCAGTACGGGACGTCGATGTCCAGGGGCTGGAGCAGCAGCCACACGCGGAGCCCTCCCCCGAACCAGTCGAAGGTGGCGAAGGCCAGGCAGGGGAGGGCCCACATCAGGTCGAACCGCCGGAATCCCGCCAGGCTCGCCGAGAGGTCCTGGGTATAGAGGAAGAGGGCGCCGAAGCCGGCGACGGAGGCGGCCACGAACACGACGATGCCCCAGCTGATGGCCTTCGGCGAGACCTTGAGCTCGGGGGGCGACCGGGTCGACGCCCCGCGGTCCCCCGGTGGCTCCTCGGGGTCGGCCTCGGGGTGCCGCGTGGTGGAGCCGCTGGGCGAGTCGCTCACGTCTCGTTCCGCTGGCCTTCGGTCGTCGGGTTCGGGTACGGGCGGGAGTCGGCGAGTGCGGGCGCAGCGGACGGCAGCCGGCCGTCCGGGGGCGCGAGTACGGCGGCGTCGCGGCGGGCCGGATGGGCGGTGGCCCGCGCCCGACGTCCGGTGTAGGATAACGGCGGGAACCCGCGGCGCAAGCGTCGCCGCCCGAACCGAATCGTCACCCGAGCCCCCTCCACGTGAAGCGTTATCCCGCCTTCGACCCGCCGGAGTACGTCGACTGGGAGCCCGACCCCGGGCTCGTGGACGAGTACCGGGAGCGGACCTCCGCCGACCCGCGGCGACGCGAGGTGCTGGCCGGACTCGAGCGCCAGGACCTCCTGGACCTGTACCGCGGCCTCCTCCGGTTCAGGCTGCACGACATCACCCTGCAGCGATGGGTGCGCCGCGGGGTCATCTCGAAGGCGTGGCTCGGCACCGGCGAGGAGGCCACCACCGTGGGAGCCGTCCACGCGCTGAATCGGGACGGCCGCCAGGGCGACTACGTGGGCCCGATGATCCGGAACGCCGGGGCCTGCCACGAGATGGGCATGCCGGTGGCCGACATGCTGCGGGGCTACCTGGGGTCCCTGGATTCCCCCACGGAGGGGCGCGACCTGCACGTGGGGGACATGGACCACGGCGTCGTGACGCCGATCAGCATGGTCTCGTCGCTGTCGACGGTGATGAACGGATTCGCCCTGGCCTTCCAGCGCCGCGGTGAGGACCGGGTGGCGCTGACCTGGGTGGGCGACGGCGCCACGAAGCACGGCGAGGCGCACGAGGCCCTCAACTTCGCCGCGGTCCGGGAGCTGCCCGTGATCTTCGTGATCCAGAACAATCAGGTGGCCCTGGGCACCCGCCTGGACCAGCACCACGGCCCCGAGGACTTCTCCGAGTGGGGGCGGGCCTACGGCGCCGACCTCCTGGAGGCGGACGGCAACCACGTCCTGGACATGTACGCCGCCACCCGGCTGGCGGCCGACCGGTGCCGGGCGGGGAAGGGACCCGTCTTCCTGGCCGCCGAGACCTTCCGCATGGGAGGCCACGCCACCCACGACGTGGAGGAGGCGCGCCGGACGTTCCCGGCGGAGCTCTTCGAGCGCTGGGGACGCCGCGATCCCATCGGGCTGTACGAGGAGTTCCTGGCCCGGGGCGGAGTGGAGGATCCCGTGGATCCCCCGGAGACAGGCCGGGAGGAGCGGAAGAGGATTCGGAGCGAGCTGGAGGAGATCGAGGAGCAGGTGACCCGCCAGGTGGAGGAGGCCGCCGAGCGCGCCCTGGAGAGCCGCCGGGAGAGGATGCCGGAGGGCCCGGAGGCCGAGGGCGGCGTCTTCGCCGAGGGGAGCCCCGGGGGGACCTCCGGGGCAGCACACGGGGAGGGACGATGACGGTCCGGTCCATGGAGCAGCGGAGCGCGCGCGTCGTGGAGAGCGGGGAAGGGACCTTCCGCGCCGTGGTCGCCTGGCGCGGCCGCTCCTCGGATCGGGGCCTCCTGTACTTCGTGGCCCTGGAGGGCGAGGGGCCGGATCCGGACGACCGGCGGGACCGGAGGGCGCTCCTGGAGCCGGGGCGGGCCCTGGCGGACCTGTCGGACGGGGAGCTCCGGGAGCGGCTGGAGGAGGGGGCGCCGCTCACGGACACCGAGCGACGCTTCCGCGCCCCGGACGGCCGGCTGTGGATCGCCCAGAGCATCGGCCCCGTGTGGGCCGACGAGGATCCGGCCGAGGGGTCCACCGGACTCCTCCTCACCTCGCTGGAGGGGCCGCACGAGCGGCTCCGGGGGCCCGGCGCGCACGCGGGGAGCCTGGAGGAGGACGAGCTCGCGGACCTGTGGCGGGCGGCGGGGGCCGCCGGGGACGACGGGGACGAAGAGGACGCGGACGACGACGAGGGGTCGTGACGGAGGACGGTCCCGTCCGGGCGTACGTCTACTGGGACTACTCGTGTCCCTTCTCCTACGTCGCCTCGCACCGGCTCCGGCGCCTGGCCGACGAGCGTCCCCTGCAGGTGCACTGGCGGCCCTTCGAGGTCCACCCGGGCCTGCCGGAGGAAGGGATCCCGGCCCGGGAGCTGGGTTACGGTCCCGACCAGTGGTCCCGCCTCCTGGACTCGGTGGCCGGGATGGCGGAGGAGGAGGGGCTCGAGCTGGACGTGCCGGACTTCGTGCCCCGGACGTCCGTGCCGCTCCAGGCCGCCCTCTTCGCCGCCGACCTCGGGGCCGGGGACTTCGACCGCCTGCACGAGTCGCTGTTCCGCGCCTTCTTCGTCGATGGACGGAACATCGGGCGGCGGGAGACGGTGCTCGAGGTGGCGGAGTCGGCCGGGGTGGATGCCGAGGGGCTGGAGCGAGCGCTGGAGGACGAGCGCTACGCCGACGAGCTGCGACACGTCCACGCCGAGACGGACCGCTACGACATCGACGGCACGCCCACCGTGCTCTTCGGCCGCCACAAAGTGGTGGGGGCCGCGCCCATGGACGTGCTGAGAGAGGCCGTCGACCGCGCGGCGTCCGGGGAGCCCGGGGAGGAGCAGCCCGGGGCGCCGTCACCGGCCGGGGAGGACGGCGACTGACCCGATTTCCCCGGCAGCCGGCCGTTTGCCCCGGCCGGGCCCCGCGACAAGGTTGTGCGCGCCGGACGCCGGACGGCGCGCTCCCCGCCCTCCAGCCGGCGGACCCCGACGAGCCGAACGCACACGAGAGCCCGGACGAACGCGCATGAGCCCTCTCCACGTCACACACCGTTCAGCCGGCGTCCGCGCCGTCCGGCGATGATGCGCGTCTGCTTCCTGGGCACGGCGTCCTCCCGCCCCACCGTGACGCGTAACGTCTCGTCGGTGGCGGTCCAGCGTGAGGGCGAGCTCTTCCTCTTCGATTGTGGGGAGGGCACCCAGCGCCAGATGATGACCTACGGCGTCGGATTCCGGGTCCGGGACATCTTCGTCACGCACCTGCACGCCGATCACTACCTGGGCATCACGGGCCTCCTCCGCACCCTGAGCCTGCAGGGGCGCACGGAGCCGCTCCGGGTGTGGGGGCCGCCCACGGGACGGGAGGTCCTGACCCGCGCCGTGGAGCTCGGCGGCGACCGGTTCACCTTCGGCGTCCGCGTCCGCGAGCTGGAGCCGGGGGACGCCGTCCGGTACGAGGGCTACCGGGTGGAGGCCTACTCCACGGAGCACACCCGTACGTCGGTGGGATTCCGACTCCGGGAGGACGACCGCCCCGGGCGCTTCGACGTGGAGCGGGCTCGGGAGCTCGGCGTGCCGGAGGGGCCGATGTTCGGGAAGCTCCACGGCGGCGAGACGGTGACGCTGGAGGACGGCCGGACCGTGGAGCCCGACCAGGTGGTGGGCGAGCCCCGGCCGGGCCGCCGGATCGTGTACACCGGCGACACCCGCCCCTCCACGCGCACCGTGGAGGTGGCCCGGGAGGCGGACCTCCTCATCCACGAGTCCACCTTCGGCGAGTCCGAGGAGGACCGCGCCCGGTCGACGGCTCACTCCACGGCGCGGCAGGCCGCGGAGGTGGCCCGGGAGGCCGACGTCCGCCGCCTGGCCCTCACCCACCTGAGCGCCCGCTACTCGGAGCAGCCCGGCCGGCTCCGGAAGGAGGCGGGCCACGTGTTCGAGCCCGTGACGGTGGCCTCCGACGGCGACGTCATCGAGGTGCCGTATCCCGAGAAGACGAAGACGACGGAGGAGACGTGAGCGAGCGGACGGCGACGGAGGTCGAGGGGATCCGCGTCCCGGGGGACAAGTCCCTCTCCCACCGCGCGCTGATGCTGGCTCCCCTGGCCCGGGGCACCTCGCGGATCCGCGGGATCCTGGACGCCGACGACGTGCGCTCCACCGCCGGGTGCCTCCGGACGCTGGGGGCCCGGGTGCCCGAGGACTGGTCCGGCGAGGTGGAGGTGCCGGGTCCGGCGGAGCTCCACGACGCCTCCGAGGACCTGGACTGCGGGAACAGCGGCACGACGGCGCGGATCCTGTCCGGGATCATCGCCGGGCTCGGCGTCGAGGCCCGGCTGGACGGCGACGCCTCCCTCCGCCGGCGGCCCATGGAGCGGATCGTCTATCCCCTCCAGGCCATGGGGGCGAAGATCGACTACGAGGGAGAGGAGGGGCACCTCCCGTTCCGGATCCACTCCCGCGCCACCGGCTCGCTGCGGACCATGCGGCACATCCCGAAGGTGGCCAGCGCCCAGGTGAAGTCGTGCATGCTCCTGGCGGGGCTGGCCGGCGGCGTGCGGATGGAGGTGGTGGAGCCGGGACGCTCCCGCGACCACACCGAGCGGCTCCTGGAGGCCATGGGAGCGCCGGTGGAGTACCACCCGGTGGGCGAGGACGCCCCGCTGGACGAAGGAACCCACGTCACCCTGGACCCGGAGGGATGGGACGGGCGGCTGGAGCCGCTGGACTTCGACGTGCCCGGGGACCTGTCGTCGGCGGCGTTCCTGGCGGTGGCGGCCCTGGCCGCGGGGCGGCCGATCCGTCTGCCGGGGGTGGGGCTCAACCCGACGCGGTCGGGCTTCCTGGACGTGATCCGCCGCGCCGGCGCCCGGGTGGAGGTGCACGACGAGCGGAGCTCCTGCGGCGAACCCCGGGGAGACCTCCGGGTGGAGGCGGGCGAGCTCCGTCCCTTCCGGGTGGAGCCCGCGGAGATCCCGACCCTCCTGGACGAGGTGCCCGCCCTGGTGGCCCTGGCCGCCCGGATCCCCGGCGAGAGCGAGATCCGGGGTGCGGAGGAGCTCCGGGTGAAGGAGAGCGACCGCCTGGCGCTCCTGGCCGAGAACCTGGACGGGCTGGGGGTCGACGTCGAGGAGCGGGAGGACGGCCTCCGGGTGTCCGGGAGCGAGGAGCCCCTGCGCGGGTCGGTCCGCACCGGCGGCGACCACCGGATCGCCATGGCCTTCGGCGCCCTGTCGGAGCTGCCGGCGAACCGGATCGAGTTCGACGACCGGGAGTGCGTGGGCGTCTCCTATCCCGGCTTCTGGGAGGACGTCCGCCGGGCGGTGGGAGGTTGAGCCCGGGCCCGGCCGGCGGCGGAGGGCCGGACGGCGACCACGGGCGCCACGGCATTCGCGTGGCCATCGACGGTCCCGCGGCGTCCGGGAAGAGCACCACCGCCCGGGCCGTGGCCGAGCGCCTGGGCTACGCCCACCTGAACTCGGGGCTCCTGTACCGGGCGATCACCTGGGCGGGTCTCGAGGGCGGGTGGGTGGACGCCGGTCCGGACGAGTTCGCCCGCCGCGTCGGGGAGCTGGACCTGGAGCTCCGGCGCCGGAACGGCGAGTTCGTGGTGGTGGTGGCGGATCGCCGCCCCGGGGGCGAGCTGACGACCCGCGCCGTCTCGCGGCGGGTCTCGGACGTGGCCGCCCGGGAACCGGCGCGGACCCGGGCGCTGGAGGAGCTGCGGGAGGCCGGCCGGCGCGGCGGGGTCGTCTGCGACGGCCGCGACATCGGCACGGTGGTCTTCCCCGACGCCGAGCTGAAGGTGTACCTGGTCGCCACCGCCGAGGAGCGGGCCCGTCGTCGCCTGCTGGACTACGACGAGACGCCCACCGAGGAGCGGATCGCCGCCGAGGCCGAGCGCCTGCGGGCGCGGGACGAGAAGGACGCGGGCCGCGAGCTGGCGCCGCTCCGGAAGCCGGACGACGCCGTGGAGATCGACACCACGGACCTGCGTCCCGGCGAGGTGGTCGACAGCATCGTGGAGCTGGCCCGAGAGCGGGGGGCGTGAGCCCGGGGCGTCACGGACGGATCTCTGTTGACGGTCCCGGGTGGAGCCTCTAGAATTGGGTGCTCGCGTTTCCGCGGGGACCCGCGGCGCGGGTTCCGTGTATGGCCGCACCGGGCCGATTCACACCTACGCCCTTCCGGCCCCCACACGCGATTGCGCGCAGGTCGCGCGAAGCTTGCACAGAACCGAAGTAGAGCCTCGGCTGGGTGCCGGGCGGCGCGAGCGGCGTCCCCGTTCCCGGCCGATCGTTTTTTCACCTCAACCGCCACGTAGCAGGGAACCACAAACGTGACGCAGTCGAACCAGGAAGCAGGAAACCCGGCCGTCGAGGCCGTCAAGGAAGAGCAGGACATCCCCGTGGTCGACACCACGGAGATGGAGCCCGGACAGGGTGAGGAGGTCGAGCTCACGCACGACCAGATCACCGACCGGGCGCACGAAGTCGGGATCCGGCCGGATCTCTTCGACGAGGAGGACTACTCCCTCGACGAGTACGAAGAGATGCTGGCCATGTACGAGGACACGCTCGGTGACATCACCGAGGGTGAAATCGTCGACGCCGAGGTCCTCCGGAAGACCGAGAACGCGGTCATCCTGGACGTGGGCTTCAAGTCCGAGGGCCGCGTCGACCTGGAGGAGTTCCGGGAGCCCGACGAGATCGAGATCGGCCAGACGGTGGAGGTCTTCCTCGAGAGCCTGGAGGACGAGGAAGGCCAGATCGTCCTCTCGAAGAAGAAGGCCGACTTCCTCAAGGTCTGGGAGAAGCTGAAGGCGTCCTACGAGAGCGAGGACCCCGTCGAGGGTACCCTGAGCCGCCGCATCAAGGGCGGCGCCATGGTCGACATCATGGGCGTCGAGGCCTTCCTGCCCGGATCGCAGATCGCGCTGCGTCGCGTGCCGAACATCGAGGACCTGGTGGGCAACACCTACCAGTTCCGGATCCTCAAGCTGAACAAGCGGCGGCGGAACATCGTCGTCAGCCGGCGCGTCCTGCTCGAGGAGGAGCGCGCCAAGAAGCGCGAGCAGCTCAAGGAGGAGCTCGAGGTCGGCCAGGTGCGGACCGGAACGGTCAAGAACATCACCGACTTCGGCGCCTTCATCGATCTGGGCGGCATGGACGGCCTGTGCCACATCACCGACATGTCCTGGGGCCGCGTCGACGATCCCACCGAGGTGTGCGAGATCGGCGACGAGATCGACGTCAAGGTCCTGGACATCGACTGGGAGCGGGAGCGCATCTCGCTGGGACTGAAGCAGCTCCAGTCCCACCCGTGGGAGGACGTGGCGGAGAAGTATCCCGTCGGGAGCCGCGTGAAGGGCAAGGTCGTGTCCATCACCAACTACGGCGCCTTCGTCGAGCTGGAGAAGGGCGTCGAGGGCCTGGTCCACATCTCCGAGATGAGCTGGACCCGCAACATCCGCCATCCCTCCCAGCTGGTCTCCATCGGCGAGGAGATCGAGTGCGTCGTCCTCCGGGTGGACGAGGACGACGAGAAGATCTCCCTGGGGATCAAGCAGACGGAGGAGGACCCGTGGCTCTCGCTCCCGGCGAAGTATCCTCCCGGGACGAACATCGAGGGCACGGTCCGCAACCTGACCTCCTTCGGAGCCTTCGTGGAGGTGGAGCCGGGCATCGACGGCCTGGTGCACATCTCGGACATGAGCTGGACGCGCCGCGTGCAGCACCCGTCCGAGGTCGTCCGGAAGGGCGAGGAGATCGAGGTGGTCGTCCTCAACATCGACCCCGAGAAGAAGCGGATCTCCCTGGGCCTCAAGCAGACCCAGGAGGATCCCTGGTACGAGCTGGCCCAGAAGTACAACCCGGGCCGGACCGTCACCGGGCAGGTCGTGCGGATGCTGGACAAGGGCATCGTCGTGGACCTGGGCAACGAGGTCGAGGGCTTCTGCCCGATCAGCGAGCTGGGCGTCGGCGAAGAGGTGGAGCACCCCTCCGATCACTTCGTGGAGGGCGACGATCTCCTGCTCAAGGTCATGGAGTCCGACCCCATCAACCGTCGCATCGTCCTCTCCGTCGAGGGCGGCGAAGAGGCCGCCGAGGAGTTCGAGGAGAGCGGCGACGAGGCGGCAGCGGCGGCGGTCGAGGAAGAGGCCGCGGCCGCCGCGGAGGCCGAGGAGCCGGAGGCGGAGGCCGAGACCGAGGACGTCGAAGCCGAGGCCGGGGAGGACGAGGCCGCGGAAGAGGCCACCGAGCCGGAGCCCGAGTCGGAGCCGCAGGTCGAGGTCGACACCTCCGACGCCGGCACCCTGGGCGCCGAGCTGAAGCAGGCCATGGCCGAGGCCGAGGCCAAGAAGGCCACCGAGGCGGCGGAAGCCGAGGCCGAGGAAGAGGCCGAAGAGGCCGAGGACGCGGAGACGGCCGAGGAAGAGCCGGAGGACGAGCCCGAGGCGTCTGCCGAGTCCGGGGAAGCTGAAGAGGCCGAGGAGGCCGGGGAAGCCGAGGACGAGGACGAGGAGGAGAAGGAGGGCGACTCCTGACTCCCGTCGGCCCGGGCGGCGCCGCCGGAAGAGGGTCCGACCGTTCGCGTCGGGCCCTTTTTTTTGACGGGTGGGCACGCCCGCTGGCGCTCGTGTCCGCGTGTGCGGCGGCGCTGACGCTGGCGTGCGCCGGTGGTCCGTCGGCCACTCCGCCGGCGCAGGGGCCGAGCCCGGATCCGGCCGCGCCGGAGGACGCGGCGGTCACGACCCCGGTGGCGCGGCCGGACGAGGCCATGACGCGCCTCGACTCCCTGGCGGCGGTCCCCTCCGCCGGACGGAGGATCCGGGCCGCGGACTCCCTCTTCTTCCGCTGGCGGGCCGAGCCCTCGCTCCGGACCGCCGCCGGCGAGGCGCTGTGGGTCGAGGCCCGGGCGCTGGACGAGGCGGGCCGCTCCGTGGAGGCCGCCGACCGGCTGGAGGAGCTGCTGGAGGTCGCTCCGTCCGACGGCGCCCGGGCCCGACGCGCCGCTGCCGAGCTGGCCCGAATCAGCACGCGGATCGGGCGGGAGCCCGACGCGCTGCGCGTCCTGGCCCGGATGCCGGAGGCGGGAGGCGACGTGCGCTCCGAACGGATCCGTGAAGCCGCCGCCGGCATGTCCGCGGCGGAGCTGGCCCGGGCGCTGGAGCTCTTCCCGGAGGGCTCCGCCGACCGCGGGACCGTGGCGGCCGAGCGCGCCCGGGCGCTGGCCCTGGGCGGACGGACGGACTCGGCCCGGACCACCGCCCGCCGGGCCCTGGAGGCGGACCTCCCGGACCCCGACCGGAAGACCGCCCGCGCCGTGATCGAGGGCGGGGTCTCCACCACAGCCGCGGAGCGGGTGCCCCCCCGGATCGGCCTTCTCCTCCCCCTCTCCGGCGACCTGGCGAGCGTGGGGCAGCTCCTGCGGGAGGCCGCGACGCTGGCGGCGGACCTCGATTCCGTGGAGCTGGTGATCCGGGACGACTCGTCCCGGGCCTCCACCGTGCCGCGCCTGGTGCGGGACCTGGAGCGACAGGGGGTCACGGCCATCGTGGGCCCCGTGACCTCGGACGGCTTCCGCGCGGCGCTTGAGGCCCGCACCGACCCGTCGCTCCCCGTGGTGAGCCCCGCGGCGTCCTCGGCTCCGGCCCCGGCGCCGAACGCCTACACGCTGTGGGAGCGGCAGGCCCGGGTGCGCGAACTGTCCCGAACCCTGGCGTCGTGGGTTCCGTCCGAGACCGGACTCCGCAAGCTGAGCCTGCTCCGGGAGGCGTCGGCGGCGGGCCGGGCCTACGAGCACGGCTTCCGGTCCGGGGCGCGTCGAGCCGGGGGATGGGTGGCGGCCGCCGGCAGCTTCGAGGCGGACAGCACCACGTTCTCCGGCCCCGTGTCGTGGCTCGCGGCGAACCGGCCGCAGTCGCTCCTGGTGGGCACGGGGGACACCCGCACGGTGCTCCAGATGGCCCCCCAGCTCTCGTACTACGGCCTGCGGTCGGCCCTGGTGGCCGGCACCTCGGCCTGGGGCCAGCCCATCACCGTCCGCCGCCTCTCACGGGGCTTCCCGTCGCGGTGGATCACGGCGGTGTTCACCGACCGGACGGGCCAGAACACGGCGTGGAGCCGGTTCGAGTCGGCCTACGAGCGGCAGTTCCGGAAGGGGCTGCCGTCGGGGCCGCTCCCGGCCCTGGCGTACGACGCGACGCGCTGGGCCGCGGCCTCGCTGGGCGAGCTTCGTCTCCCGCGCCGGGGCGTCGTGGCCCGGGGCCTGGCCCGCGGGAGCTTCGACGGGGCATCGGGCACCTTCGCCGCCCGTCCCGGCGCCTCCACCGTGGACCGCGAGGCCCGGGTGCTCATGGCGTCCGGCGGCGAGCTGCACGCCCCGGACACGGCGGCGATCCACGCGTGGCAGCGGAGGGCCGACCGGCTGGTGAACGCCGGCCGGCGGCAGCGCCGGCAGGAGGCCCGGAACCAGGTGCAGCAGTGGCTCGCCGAGCACGGCGACTCGGTCCGGGTCGACTCGACGCGGATCCGGCGGCGCCAGCAGCGGTACCCCGAGCTCGACACCATACGGACGATCCCCGGCGATACGGTGCCGGCCGACACGGCCGACGCCGGAGGCCCGGAGGATCGCGACTGGCTGGAGGAGGAGGTCGACGACCGGTGACGATGCGCGAGAAGCTGGAGGAGCTGGAGCGCCGGCGGCGGGAGGCCGAAGCCGGCGGCGGGCGTGAGCGCCTGGAGAAGCAGCACGACAAGGGCAAGCTCACCGCCCGCGAGCGCCTGGACCTGCTCCTGGACGACGATTCCTTCGTGGAGCTCGACCGCTTCGTCGAGCACCGGTGCACGGAGTTCGGGCTGGAGGACAGGAAGTACCCCGGCGACGGCGTGGTCACCGGCCACGGCCGGATCGGGGGGCGGAAGGTCTACGTCTACAGCCAGGACTTCACCGTCTTCGGAGGCTCCCTGTCGGAGACCCACGCCGAGAAGATCTGCAAGGTCATGGACCTGGCGCGCCGCAACGGGGTCCCGGTCATCGGGCTGAACGACTCCGGCGGGGCGCGCATCCAGGAGGGCGTCGACTCCCTGGGCGGCTACGCCGAGATCTTCCTCCGGAACACCCTGGCCTCCGGCGTCGTGCCCCAGATCAGCGCCGTCCTGGGCCCCTGCGCCGGCGGCGCCGTCTACTCCCCGGCCATCACGGACTTCGTGTTCATGGTGGACGGGATCAGCCACATGTTCGTCACCGGACCCAACGTGGTGAAGAAGGTGACCCACGAGGAGGTGACCTTCGACGAGCTGGGCGGGGCGCCCGTCCACGGCGCCAAATCCGGCGTGGCCCACTTCACCCACTCCAGCGAGGTGGAGTCGCTGCAGGCCATCCGGGAGCTCCTGACCTTCCTCCCGTCCAACAACGAGGAGGACCCGCCGGTGCGGGACACCGACGATCCGGCGGACCGGGCGGACGAGGAGCTGCTGGAGATCGTGCCCGACGAGCCCAACCAGCCGTACGACATGCACCGCGTCATCGGCTCCGTGGTGGACGACGGCGAGTTCCTGGAGGTGCACGAGGACTTCGCGCGTAACCTGATCGTGGGCTTCGGCCGACTGGACGGGCGCCCGGTGGGGATCGTGGCCAACCAGCCGGCGGTCCTGGCAGGGGTGCTGGACATCGACGCCAGCGTGAAGGGGGCCCGCTTCGTCCGCTTCTGCGACTCCTTCAACATCCCGCTCCTCACCTTCGAGGACGTGCCCGGCTTCATGCCCGGCCTGGACCAGGAGCACGGGGGCATCATCCGGCACGGGGCCAAGCTCCTGTACGCCTACTGCGAGGCCACGGTGCCGAAGATGACCGTCATCACCCGGAAGGCCTACGGCGGGGCCTACGACGTCATGTCCTCCAAGCACATCCGGGGGGACGTGAACCTGGCCTGGCCCACGGCCGAGGTGGCGGTGATGGGACCGGAGGGGGCCGTGGAGATCCTGCACCGGAAGGAGATCCAGGAGGCCGACGACCCGGAGGCGCGCACCGAGGAGCTGAAGGAGGACTTCCGGGAGACCTTCGCCCATCCGTATCGCGCGGCGGCGCGGGGGTACGTGGACGACGTCATCGACCCCCGCGAGACCCGCTCCCGGCTCGTCTCCTCCCTGGAGATGCTGGCCGAGAAGCGGGACCGGAACCCGCCGAAGAAGCACGGCAACATCCCGCTCTGATGTTCGACAGGGTCCTGATCGCCAACCGGGGAGAGATCGCCGTCCGCGTGGCCCGGGCGTGCCGCGAGCTGGGGATCACCCCCGTGGCCGTGTACTCCGAGCCCGACCGCCTCTCGCCGCACGTCCTGGAGGCCGGAGAGGCCGTCCACATCGGCCCCGCGGCGGCGTCCGAGAGCTACCTGGACATGGACGGGCTCATCGACGCGGCGCTGGAGGCCGGGGCGGACGCCATCCACCCGGGCTACGGCTTCCTCGCCGAGAACGGCGAGTTCGCCCGGCGGGTGGAGGAGGCGGGGCTGACCTTCGTCGGCCCCTCCGGGGACGCCATCGACGCCATGGGCAACAAGACCGCCGCCCGGGCCCGGATGGAGGAGGCCGGCGTGCCGGTGATCCCCGGCTCCGAGTCGGCGGCCGAGGACGAGGAGGCGGCCCGGGCGGCGGCCGAGGAGGTGGGCTTCCCTGTGATGCTGAAGGCCGCGGCCGGCGGCGGGGGCAAGGGCATGAGGATCGTCCGCGACCCGGGGGAGCTCGGCTCCGCCTTCCGCAGCGCCACCAGCGAGGCGGAGCAGGCCTTCGGCGACGGCCGCGTCTACGTGGAGCGCTTCCTGGACCGCCCGCGCCACATCGAGATCCAGATCCTGGCCGACGACCACGGCAACACGGTGCACCTGGGCGAGCGGGAGTGCTCCATCCAGCGGCGCCACCAGAAGCTGGTGGAGGAAGCCCCCTCGGCGGTGATCGACGAGGCGACCCGCGAGGAGATGGGCCAGGTGGCCGTCCGCGCCGCCCGGGCGGTGGACTACCGGAACGCCGGCACGGTGGAGTTCCTGTACCAGGACGGCGAGTACTTCTTCCTGGAGATGAACACGCGCATCCAGGTGGAGCACCCGGTGACGGAGCTGGTGACCGGCGTGGACCTGGTGCGCGAGCAGCTCCGCGTGGCGGCCGGCGGGGAGATCGGCTTCGAGCCGGACCCGGAGTGGCCGCGGGGCCACTCCATCGAGTGCCGGATCAGCGGCGAGGATCCCTTCAACGGCTTCCTCCCCTCCACGGGACGGATCCGGAGCCTGCAGGAGCCCTCGGGACCCGGCGTCCGCTGGGACGGCGGCATCTCGGAGGGCTTCGAGGTGGGCCTGGACTACGACCCGCTGCTGGCCAAGCTGGTGGTGCACGACCGGAGCCGGGAGGCCGCCATCGAACGCATGCGGCGGGCCCTGGAGGAGCTGGAGATCTCCGGGCTCTCCACGACCCAGCCCTTCCACCTGGGCGTCATGGACGAGCCCGACTTCCGGGCGGGACGCCTGAGCATCGGATACGTGGACGAGCACCCGGAGCTGCTGGAGGACGAGCTGTCCGCCGGCGAGACGGAGCGCGCCGCCCGGGTGGCCGCGGCGCTCCTGGAGGAGGAGGGCGGCGGGGACGGCGCCGTCGACGAGGCGGGAGACGGGGCCCGGTCGCGGCGGAGCACGGGCGGCGGCCGGAGCGCGTGGCGACGGGCCTTCGACCCGCGGTGACGGACACGGCGTCCGACCCGGATCTGGTCCTCCGCGTGGAGTCGCTGGCCCACGGCGGCGACGGGGTGGCCCGCGAACCCGACGGGCGGGTGGTCTTCGTGCCCCGCACCGCCCCCGGGGACGTGGTGCGGGCGCGGCTCGTGGAGGAGCACGACAGCTGGGCACGGGCCCGGGCGGAGGAGGTCGTGGAGGCCGGCTCCCGCCGGCGCGAGCCTCCGTGCCCGCTGTACGACGACTGCGGCGGCTGCCAGATCCAGCACCTGGACACCGGCGCCCAGGTGGCCGCCAAGCGCGACGCCGTCCGCGACGCCCTGCAGCGGATCGGGGACCGGAAGACCGGCGTGGAGGGGCCCGTGGCGGTGGGGCCGCGGTTCGGGTACCGGAACCGGGTCACGTTCACGCTCCGCCGCGGCGAGGGCGGGGTCACCGCCGGGTATCACCGCCTGGAGCATCCCGGCCGCCTGCTGGACGTGGAGGAGTGCCCCCTGGCCGAGGAGCCGCTGCGGGAGGCGTGGGCCGAGCTCCGCCGCTCGTGGGGCGCCGGGGCGGGCCGGATGCCCGGCGACGGCGAGGTCCGGTTGACGCTCCGCGCCACCGAGGACGGCGACGTGGGGCTCCTGGCCGAGGGCGGCGAGGAGCGGCGCCCCGGCGACCCGGAGTCCGTCTTCCGCGGCTGCGGGCGGCTGGTCTCCTACCACTGGAAGCCCGTCGACGCCGAGCGCCGGAAGATGGCCGGCGAGGAGCGCCTCCGGGAGCGGTGGCGGGGGCGGGACCTCGAGGTGGGGCCCGAGACGTTCCTGCAGGTGAACCGCCGGGTGGCGGACGCCATGGAGGAGCACCTGGACCGGCGCCTGGGCGAGCTGGAGGGGCGCCGCGTCCTGGACCTGTACGCCGGGGTGGGGCTCCGGGCCCTGCGCTGGGCGGAGGCCGGCGCCGACGCCGCCGCGTGCGAGGTGAGCGAGGAGGCGGTGGCCGACGGACGCCGGGCGTCGGAGGCCGCGGGCGTGGACGTGCCGCTCCGGGCCGGGCGCGTGGAGGACGCCCTGGAGGAGATGCTGCCGGCCGACGACGTGGTGGTGAACCCGCCGCGCCGGGGGCTCTCGGAGGCCGTGTGCCGGCGCCTGGCGGAGTCGGAGGCGGAGCGGGTGGCCTACGTGAGCTGCGACCCCGCCACCCTGGCCCGGGACGTGAAGCGGATGGGCGAGGGGTGGAGAGTGGGCGAGGTCCAGCCCTTCGACGCCTTTCCGCAGACCGCGCACGTGGAGACCATCCTGTGGCTGCACCGCCGGTGACGGCGGGCGACGCCCGACGACCGCGATCGGGAGGGACCGGATGAAGTACTATACCACCATCGGCGACCGCGAGGAGGAGGTGGAGCTCTCCGCCGACGGCGTGGAGCTCGGCGGCGAGACCCTGGAGGCCGAGCTGGCCGCCGTTCCGGACTCCCCCGTGCGTCACCTCCGCGTCGGCTCCCGCGGGTGGCGCCTGACCGCGGAGCGCACCGAGGACGGGTGGGCGATCCGGATCGGGGGGCGAAAGATCGAGGTGGGCGTGGAGAACGAGCGCCGCCGACGCATCCGCGAGATGACCGGCGGCGGGCCCGCGGCCCAGGGGCCCACGGAGGTCCGGGCCCCCATGCCCGGCAAGATCGTCCGGGTGGACGTGGAGCCGGGCCAGGAGGTGGAGGAGGGCGCCCCCCTGGTCGTGATGGAGGCCATGAAGATGGAGAACGAGCTGAACGCCGAGCGGCCGGGCACCGTGGTGGACGTGAGCGTGGAGGCCGGCCAGACGGTGAATCAGAGCGACCTGCTGGTCCGCATCGAGTGACCCGGAGTCGATGTCGGGCGACGGCGAGACGCGAGGACGGTCGATGAGCGACGAGGATCCCGCAGAGCGCGAGCGGTGGGAGCGCGAGACCCTCTCCCCCTTCCTGGAGAAGGCCGGCGAGCGGCGGGACGAGTTCCGCACCATCTCCGAGCAGGAGATCGAGCGGCTCTACGCCCCGTCGGACGTGGACGTGGACTACGGCGAGGACCTGGGCTATCCGGGCGAGCCCCCCTACACCCGCGGCGTCTACCCGACCATGTACCGCGGGAAGCTGTGGACCATGCGCCAGTACGCCGGCTTCGGCACCGCCGAGGAGACCAACGAGCGCTTCCGCTACCTGCTGGAGTCGGGGCAGACGGGCCTGTCGGTGGCCTTCGACCTCCCCACCCAGATGGGCTACGACTCGGACGACGCCATGGCCCGGGGCGAGGTGGGACGGGTCGGGGTGGCCATCGACACGCTGGACGACATGGAGCGGCTCTTCGACGGGATCCCGCTGGATCGGGTCACCACGTCCATGACCATCAACGCCACGGCGCCGATCCTCCTGGCCATGTACGTGGCGCTGGGGGACCGGCAGGGCGTGGACCGGGAGGAGCTGGGCGGCACGGTCCAGAACGACCTGCTGAAGGAGTTCGTGGCCCGCGGCACCTACATCTACCCCGTGGAGCCGAGCCTGCGGCTGGTCACCGACATCTTCGACTTCTGCTCCCGCGAGATCCCGCGCTGGAATAGCATCTCCATCAGCGGCTACCACATGCGGGAGGCCGGGTGCACGGCGCCGCAGGAGGTGGCCTTCACGCTGGCCGACGGCCTGGAGTACGTGGAGCGCGCCCTGGACCGCGGGCTGGAGCTGGAGGCCTTCGCCCCCCGGCTGAGCTTCTTCTTCGCGGCCCACAACGAGCTCCTGGAGGAGGTGGCCAAGTTCCGGGCGGCGCGGCGGCTGTGGGCGCGGCTCATGAAGGAGCGCTACGGCGCGTCGGACCGCAGCGCCCGGCTCCGCTTCCACACCCAGACGGCGGGGAGCGCCCTCACGGCGCAGCAGCCGAAGAACAACGTGGCGCGGGTGACGGTGCAGGCCCTGGCCGCGGTGCTGGGGGGCACGCAGTCGCTGCACACCAACGCCTACGACGAGGCCCTGGCGCTGCCCAGCGAGGACTCGGCCCGCCTGGCGCTCCGCACGCAGCAGATCCTGGCCGCCGAGTCCGGCGTCGCCGACACGGTGGACCCGCTGGCCGGCTCGTACTACGTGGAGGAGATGACCGATCGGGTGGAGGAGAAGGCCCTGGAGTACATGGACGAGATCGAGGAGATGGGCGGGGCGGCCCGGGCGGTGGAGTACATGTCCGACCAGATCCACCAGGCCGCCTACCGCTGGCAGCAGGCCGTGGAGGCCGGCGACGAGGAGGTCGTCGGCGTGAACGCCCACACCGAGGGGCCCGACCGGGGCGAGATCGAGCTCCCGGACTTCGAGCGGCTGGCCCGGGGGCAGCGGGAGCGGCTGGACGAGGTCCGGCGCCGGCGGGACGACGCCGCCGTGGACCGGGCCCTGGAGGCGGTCCGCGAGACGGCCCGGGGCGACGACAACCTGATCCCCCCCATCGTCCGTGCCGTGAAGGAGCGGGCCACGCTGGGCGAGATCAGCGACGTGCTCCGGGAGGAGTGGGGCGAGTTCCGCCAGGGGGGCGGAGGGACCGTCGGCGGGTCTGGACGGACGGCGAGGTAGACGGCAGACGGACCGCGTACGGCGACGCCCGTCGCCGGCGGCATGAATCCGGCACGCCCCAACGGGGGGCGGGCGCGAACGAGAGGCGGTCCCGAGCAGCAACTGGACGGTACAGGGAGCAGCAGCAGATGCCGACGTACGAATATCGATGCAACGCCTGCGGGAGCAGGTTCGAGGAGTTCCAGAAGATGTCGGACGATCCGGTGGAGACCTGCCCCGAGTGCGGGGAGGACGAGGCCGAGCGGCTGATGTCCGCCGGCGCCGGCGTGGTCTTCAAGGGCTCGGGCTTCTACGAGACGGACTACAGGCGGTCCGGGCAGCCGGAGTCCGGCCAGGGCGACGGGGACGCCGGGGGCGACGGCGGGGAGGCCCCGTCCGGCGACGGCGGCTCGTCCGACTCCGGGGGCGACGGCGGGGACGGGGGAGCGAGTGAGTCCTGAGACGGTCCCGGAGGCGATCCGTCCCCTGCACGAGGCGCTGACCCGCGCCGCCCGCGAGGCCGGCGCGCCGGACGACTTCCGTCCGGAGCTGGAGCGTCCCCGCAGCGACGAGCACGGAGACTGGGCCACCAACGCGGCCCTGGTGCTGGGGGGACGGCTGGACCGCTCGCCGCGGGAGATCGCCGAGGCCATCGCCGGGGGCCTCGACCGGCAGGCCGCCGGCGTGTCGGACGTCGACGTGGCCGGCCCCGGGTTCATCAACTTCCGCCTGTCGGACCGGCTGGTGTGGTCCGAGGTGGCGGAGGCCGTGGCCCGTGACGCGGACTGGGGGCGACAGCCGGACGCCGGGGACGGGCGCGTGAACGTGGAGTTCGTCTCCGCCAACCCCACGGGCCCCCTGCACGTCGCCCACGGCCGGGGCGCCGCCCTGGGCGACGCCGTGGCGTCCCTCCTGGAGTGGACCGGCCACGAGGTGGTGCGCGAGTTCTACGTGAACGACGCCGGCCGCCAGATCGAGCTCCTGGGCGAGTCGGTGGACGCCCGCTTCCGTCAGGCCCGCGGCGGCGAGGCCGACGTGCCGGAGGGCGGATACCGGGGGGACTACGTCGCGGACCTGGCGGAGAGGATCGCCTCGGAGGAGGGCGAGGAGCGGCTGGCGGAGATGGACCCCGGCGAGCGGAGCGACCTCTTCGCCGACCGGGCGGTGGAGATCCTCCGGGGCGAGCAGGAGCGGGACCTGGAGGACTTCGGCGTCCACATGGACGTCTTCCGCGAGGAGAGCGACCTGTACGCCTCCGGCGCCGTGGACGACGCCCTGGACGCCCTGGGCGAGGCGGGCCTGACGTACCGGGAGGAGGGGGCCGTCTGGCTCCGGACCAGCGACTTCGGCGACGAGAAGGACCGCGTCCTGGTGAAGAGCGACGGCGAGTACACGTACTTCCTCCCGGACATCGCCTACCACGTGGGGAAGGCGCGCCGGGGCTTCGACCGGGCCATCGACGTGTGGGGCGCCGATCACCACGGGCACGTGCCCCGGATGGAGGCGGCGCTGGAGGCCCTGGGGCTGCCGGAGGGCTTCCTGGAGACGCTCCTCATCCAGCTGGTGAGCGTCTACCGGGGCGACCGGGAGGTCCAGATGAGCAAGCGCGCCGGCGAGTTCGTCACCCTGCGGGAGCTCGTCCGCGAGACGGGCCCGGACGTGGCGCGCTACTTCTTCCTCATGCGCCGCGCCGAGGTGCACCTGAAGTTCGACCTGCAGCTGGCGCTGGACACCTCCGAGGCGAACCCGGTCTACAAGATCCAGTACGCACACGCCCGCATGTGCAGCGTCTTCGACAGGGGCGGCGTGGAGCCCGGGGAGATCGAGGCCGACGCGGACGTGCTGGAGAGGCTGGAGACCGACTCCGAGCGCGAGGTGGCCAAGGCCGTGGCGCGCTTCCCGGAGGCCGTGCGCGAGGCGGCCCGCTCGCGGTCGCCCTATCGGGTCTGCTCGTACCTGGAGGCGCTGGCCGGAACGGTGAACGCCTGGTACCACGAGGGGAACGAGGACCCCTCCCTGCGGGTGCTCGCCGACGTGCCGGCCCGCCCGGCCCGGCTGGCGCTGGCCCGTGCGGTGCAGGTGACGCTCAGGAACGGGCTCCGGCTCCTGGGACTGACGGCGCCGGAGCAGATGATCCGCGAGGACGAGGGCGAGGAGGC
>Ga0207797_1000581_pt1 | contig 28203 bp, 23 predicted proteins | sample PRCRCaboRojoPR_6_FD_187275 | JGI IMG/M metagenome (GOLD analysis project Ga0207797, IMG submission 187275) | Marine sediment microbial community from Cabo Rojo, Puerto Rico - PR CR 10% Liquid 1 (SPAdes) | ecosystem: Environmental > Aquatic > Marine > Coastal > Sediment | place: Cabo Rojo, Puerto... | reverse complement strand
TTTTTGCAAGTAAAAAATCGGGCTACATTGAAAGAATTTGGAAATCGGAACGAAGAGACCGCCGGCGAAAGAAAAATCGCCAAACGCGGCATCCGGGATGCGCAACATATGAGGCCGGCCTGAAAGACAGACTTGAACTTTTTTGGATAACCATGATGCCAAAACAAGCAGGGAGTCAAGGCCGGAACAGGAACTCCCGTGCGCCATTCACTGCGATTCGCCCATGGAATACAGGGTCATGAACTTTGTGTTGTAGGCGTGGCCGATGTTTCCCGCTTTATCCATGCATATCAATCCACCGCGGGCATTCATGCCGTCCAACTGTTTCATGCCATGTTCAGCCGCATCCGATGCGTTCACTTTGTTGCTTCTCAAGTAATTTACCACTTCTTTGGCCAGGCTCAACAGGAGAATCTTTTCTCCGACTCCCGTACAGGAGACGCCGCCTTCCGCGGCGCAATAGGTACCTGCCCCGATGATTCCCGAATCCCCTACTCGTCCCGGAACGTTCATCTTGCGCCCGCCCGACGAGGTCCCCGCAGCCATCGTTCCTTCCGAGTCTATGCATACACACCCCACCGTGCCGTATTGGCGCTTCTGCGATTCCATGCTGCGTCCCACGCGGAAAATCCCCTCGTCACCGCTCCGGGCGCGAATTTGGTCCATGATCTCGAGCCAAAGGTGTACCTGGTTTCGGGTTCGCGGGTCATATCTGGGAAACCCCTCTGAGCGGGCAAACTCGGTGGCGGCGCGACCGGCAAGCATCACATGGCCCGTCGTCTCCATAACCCGCCGGGCAACCGAAATCGGATGCTCCACGTCTTCAATGTTGATGACGCTGCCCGCAGAAAGGTCCTCCGTCATGATCGCCGCATCCATCCGGACGACGCCGTCCAGCTGCAGATAGCTTCCCCGACCTGCATTCAAGAACGGGCAGGATTCCATGCGGTGAATGGCCGTTTCGGCCGCATCCAGTGCCCCTTTTTCCAGCAAGACCTCGTAGGCCGCTTTACAGGCATCTTCTACGGCTTTTTGTCGCTGGGCTTGATCCTGAACCAGGTCATGCGCCCCACCATGTACGATGATCCTCGGCGTCATCGATGCATCACCCCCCGACCCAACACGATCCCAGACACCCATCCTTTTATCAGGCGGCACTGGGCAAAGCCTTGGGCCTTTCTTGTTTGGCGGTAAGCAGGACCTCAGCCAGCTCCTTCAGGTCCGGGTGGGCACTGTCAAATACCGGTATGTGGGTAAACTCGGCCAATTCTCTCAGACGTAAGGGAGAGCTGGAACAAATTCCCGACAGGGCATCGGGTACGAGGTGAAAACGCTCCGCCAGGATCCTCAGTCCCCCGATTGCCCCGAAGGCGTCACCGGCACAAAAGATGAGTTTGTGAATCCGGGAGAGGACGTCCGGGGAACGCAACAGCATGTCGGTTTCCCGTTGAATGATGCCGTCGGCCAGCTCCACCACCCAATAGTTTTTCGGATCATTGGCATACTTCAGGTCCAGCCGGTTGAATATGCCCAGCAGTTCCTCCTCCGGCAACAGATAGGTCGACGGATAGCCGAGAAAGGAGAAGTCGGAATACGGGTAGGCCCCGGCATCGTTCATGTGTAATATGTCCTTGAGGCCGGCCGTGCCGGTGACTTTCGACGCCCGAACGGAATGGCCCATCGCCGAGAGTGCCCAGCAACATGCCGCAGCGGCCATGCTCTTGCCGGAGTTCATGGACGTTCCACAAACCAGAACCATTCTTGATCTCGGAATCTTCTTGGACATCCTCTTGGGAACAACCAACGGAAAGGCGCGCGTATTCATGACCGACCCGTCTTCGCCACAGACATATCCGCGAACCCTCACCCGAGTGGGATCCTTGACGAGGGAATTCTTGGTCTTGGCGATGCCGATCACACCGGACCTCGCCAGCAGATCCACCTCATGTCGCAGTTCCCCGGGAATGAGTCCCTCATAGTAATCCGGTGCATACCGGTTACCGAAGACGAAGACCGCTCTCGTACCGTCATGGATTTTGTGAATTCTCCCAGAGGCATTCTCCAAGGAGGAGTGCTCTCCTATCCGGGTGATCCTGCCGTAGACCAAATCGCCCGGCTCCGGGATCTTTTCCACATCCCGGTGAAATCTGATCTGACCCGCTTTTACGGTCAGCGCTGCGCTCGGCAAGATAAACCCCTTTTGGATCTTTCTCATCTACAATTCCTCTTCTGCGGCGAATGCCGGCCTCGGCCGCTGTTTTCAGCCCATCGGTTTGACGCCATGGACTACGGAACCGCAAAGATGACTTCCGGCAAGTTCCAGGATCTTGTTATTTAGAGAGTGAGCGACTTTCGTTACAATCATGCACGAAATATTAAACACACACCCGTTCTCTTCGGCCCATCCATACATAGCTGCAACCCAATTCAAGGCCCGTTCTTTTCGGCCCTTTCCCTGCATTTTCACCAAATCATGTTCGTGGAAACGGGTTCGAAAGGCCCCTTGAGGGCCGTCTTTTTTGCCCACCACGACCAGAACATTTGCTGCACAGAGCGCTGCCAGCAAACGCCCACCTCTATCCGGAACGCCCTCCAGACGGACGCCCAGCGGATAGGGCAGGCGCTTGGGCCACATGTACCACCCCGGGGCCCCTACCACGGCGCGGGACACGGTTTCCGGGTGAAATGCCACGAACCGATGCACGAACTGGCCGCCACCGGAAAAACCAAAGAGCAAAAACCGCTCAACCGCCATGCCGGGCAGTCGGCTCCGCACCTCCCTTACCAATTCTTGTAACCGGATATCCGCCCGGAGTCCCCCAAGATTCAGTCTCTGGTAGTCGTTGTTGAATCGTCGTTCATCAAAATGGGGGGCCAATACCACCAGCCCCTCTTCATCGGCAAATCGGGCCCAGCATTCTGCATACCGTCTGGCCCTGGCACGACCTTTCGTGTCGTTCTTCCTTCCCGAATAGCCGTGTACGGAAACGAGTAGTCTCGCTTCCTCGGGCCGGCCGCTCGCCCGGGGAGACATGTATACGTAATAGCGTTGCCCGTCATGGGCGCTCAGTTCATGTAGTCCCGGGGTCAATCGGGGTATCTTTTTGAGCATGGTCTCGCTGTTTCGGGCGGCGGCATGTTTCTGATACAACCACCCATCTTACATCCGATCGACAATGGACACTTCTGTAAACAGGTATCATGGAATGGTGCGTTTCAGGTACTTGGTGTAATCCTTCAAGATGGGTTCGTATGCCTTGAAGAAGAGAGAACTGGATATGAGAAAATCCGCCGTCGATCGATTGCAGGCAACCGGGATGTTGTAAAGTACCGACATTCTGAGAAGGGCCTTGACGTCAACGTCATGGGGCTGAGGGGTCATGGGGTCCCACAAAAAGATGAGAACATCCAGTTCCCCGGCGGCAATCATGGCACCCAACTGCTGATCACCTCCCATGGGTCCGCTCTTTAGGGTGTGGATGTGCAGGGAACACTGCTTGGCGATGATTCGTCCCGTTGTCCCTGTAGCATAAAGCTCATGCTCCGACAGCACCTTGGCATTGTATTTGACCCAAGAGAGTAAATCCTCTTTTCTCTGATCATGGGCAACAAGGGCAATTCGTTTTCGTTCTTTCATGGCATTGCAAACCGATCACATCATCCCGAGGATACGGCAACCCCCTTGATCTTCAATATGGTGCAGTCTCGAAGGATGTTTCTTTTTCCCTTTCCTTCCAAGACGCCTCGCAACAGCACCTCTTTGCCTACAAAAACGAGAAGGCGCTCGCTGGCGTCTCCGTCAATTTCATACTCCTGCTCGGTAAAGGTGGCAATGGACAATGTCAACGGTTTTCCCTCATCGTCCCATTCCCTGGGAACGACCAGGCCGTGCACCGTTATCGATTTCCCTCCTTGTTTCTTTGTCGCTACCATTTCATTCCATAATGTTTTGACGCCGACCGATTATCTCCCACACTACGTTTCTACTTCTCCCTAGGCTTAAGTCATCGGCGTGGCGGCGTTACGGTATGGGCGATTGTTAGTCGAACTCTTCCGCCTTGTCCCCCTATGCGCCTTTTTCCTGGCAAAGGACGTGCCAAAGGGCAACCACCCGTTATTTCAACATAATGTCCGAACGAGTCAAAAACAGGAGAACTCTGATCTCCTATTGGTTAGGCAAGAAATTCACGGAAGATTTTTATGGGCCGATCAAGCCATGCCCAACAAGCTGAAAGGAAAAGACAATTTGAATGTGAGAACTTCGCCTTCCCGAAGAGGGGGCAAACGGAATTCCCTGTTCCGCTTTCTGGTCAGTGATGGGCCGATTTGAATTCTTCTTTCCGGATACCGTACCGGCCGATCAATTTACTGAACTGACGGGGCGTAATGCCGGCCTTCGCAGAGGCTGACCGGACCTTGCCGTTCGTTTCTGCCAGCAACTCCTTCAGATAAGCAGACTCGGCAGCTTCTACGGCTTTACGGCGTACTTGCGAAAGGGAGAGAGTCGAATCTATGGAAACAACCCCTGTGTCGGGCTTAGAACCGACAATGTCTTCGGGGAAATGATCCGATGTGAGCCCATGGGTGTCACCCAACACATAGGCCCGTTCGATGACGTTTTCCAGTTCACGGATGTTTCCCGGCCATGGGTATCGTTTCAGGGATTCCATGACCTGTGGATCAATACTGCGGATACCTTTACCGCCCGCTTTGTCGAGTCGTCTCAAAAACAAATCCGTCAGATAGGCGATGTCCTCACTTCTCTCCGACAAGGCGGGCACACTTATGGGAAAGACATTCACCCGATAGTAGAGATCTCTCCTGAATGCGCCGTCGTCTACCAACCCCTTCAAGTCCACGTTGGTCGCGGCAACCACCCGAACGTCGACCTCGATAATGTCCTCACCGCCCACTCGGTGAAAGGTTCCGTCCTGAAGGACCTGAAGCAGCTTGATCTGAGCGGTGGGTGTCAATGTGGCAATTTCGTCCAGGAAGATCGTACCACCATGAGCGATCTCGAACTTGCCCAACTTCTTTCGTAGCGCACCCGTAAAGGCGCCCTTTTCATGGCCGAACAGCTCGCTTTCCACCAGGGTATCGGCAATCGCCCCGCAATGGACGGTAATCAGCTGTCTTTCTCTACGGTTGCTGTGCCGGTGGATGAGCTTTGCCAGGAGGGTTTTCCCGGTTCCCGTTTCTCCCGAAAGCAAAACCGTGCTCTTTGTCGCCGCCACGGAACGAATATTTTCATAGACCTTCTTCATCTTCGGATTTCTCGTTTGGATGAGATCCAAAATGTCTTTTTGCCAGAATTGATCACGAAGAAATTCAAGCTCTGCTCGGGCGGCTATCTGTTCGAAAATGCTGCCGACGACATGTCGCACTTCCTCCGGCTCTATGGGCAAGCTCACGTAATCCGATGCCCCCGCCTTGATGGCCCCCATCGTTTTTCTCAGATCTTCCTTACTGGACATAACGACAATTTCAGGATAGGTGTGGCTGTTCCAAAAAGCACGTAAGCCGGCGAGTCGATCACCTTCCGTTTCTTTTCCGCCAAGCAAGTTCACATCGAAAAATATCACGTCATAGATTTTCTTGTTGGTCATGAACAGTGCCTCTTCACTGGTGGAGGCGTCCTCAACCAGATATCCAGGCTCGAGACAGGCCCGGATGACGGGAAAGGTGTCTGCTTGGCTCGACACGACGAGGATATTTCTCATGCCCTTTTCCTGCTCATAGACGATGATCGGACAAAATGGTTCACTATTTTATACCACACACCGTGGAAATCCTATCAAAATTGTCCCAAGATCATGGGTCCTATTTTGAAGGCGGTAACCAGAATGGGACAGCAAGGCCTTTGATTCTTTTGCCAATATTTTCTTAAATGAAGTCAGCTGATTATTCTCTATTATAAGAATCTTCCCTCCAAAGCAAGGGCCGTGACGTCAAGCTGGCGACAGTCCAGGCCGGTCACTTCGTGGCGTCCGGTCAGAAGTTTGAGTTCCCACATTGTTTAAAAACAGAACCCGGAGTTCTTTCCGGGAAACCTGTCGTTTTTGCCGGGACTTGGAACATTCCCTGAGCTTCTCCGCTTACCTTTCCCCGGTCTGAAAAAGAAAGATCGGAACCACCGGTTCCTGTACCTTTTGGCCTTTATTTGCAATCTGCATGAATATCAAAACCTTACAAGCGTGGCACATGGATTGCCATAGGAAGGGGGCAACTTCGGGAACCGAAGCCGTTGCCAATGAATCCCCAAAAGGGCTGGGCAACACCCATTTTTCGAGGGAGGTAAGAATATGAAGGAAGGAGTAAGAATGTCGACCATTTGGGTACTGATTCTCTCTGTAGGCGTTTTCTTTGCCGGGGCGGTGGGCTTGTCCGCCTCCGAGCTTACCAGGACCGACGCAGGCGTCGAAAACGTTCCGGCGATCGCCCCTGAGACACAGCTGATTGCCGCCGGCGACTGGATGCAACAAGAGGAAGGAGAGCAGGAATCTGAAGCCTACGGGGAACCGGAAGGAGAACGGTACGAGGGCTATGAAGAACCGGCCCACGAAGGCTACGAGGAGCCGTCAGAAGGTTACGAGGGTGAAGAATCAGAACAAGAATACGACGCTCCGACTCCCCGGGAATCCTGGGAAGAGAGTTTATCGTAAGAATGAAGATGTAGCAGGTACAGACAAAAGCCTACTACCGCCGAAGAAATGACGGGAAAAAGGCTCTTCGTCCCGGCCCAGGGGCGGAGGGTCTCTTTTCCATGTTGGAGAAATCCTATGTCCCATCGGGAGCGAGAATCATACTTTCGAGCCGTTCTCAATCAGCAATTGCATCAGTTGTTGAAGGATTCCGGCACCGCACGGACGAGCCCCATCCGTCAGTCAGGGGATCCGCCGGATTTCGGGGATCAGGCATCCACGGAATCGGACAACATCTTGAGCCTGCGCCTCAGAGAAAGGGAAAGCAAACTGCTCGCGAAAATTCGGGAGGCATTGAAAAGGCTGGATGAAGGCCGTTTCGGCATATGCGAAGCCTGCGGCGGGAAGATTTCTGAAAAACGGCTACGATATCGTCCGGTTACCACCCGATGTATCCGTTGCAAGGAAAAGCAGGAACGCTTGGAAAATGTTTTGCGAACCCAGTCGAGAGCGCGGAGGCCCGCCTCCGTCAAGATCTATATGTCGGACAGATAACGCTTTGGCACCTGCCGGGAATTCCACCGTTTGTCCTCATGCCGCTCAACTCGGAGCGGATCGAAACACCCGCAAGCGTCTTCGTTTCCCCGGATTCTTCTCGGTGTCCTTTCTGGTCAGGCGTCAGCAGGCACTTACATAGGACACGGCCCCTGTCATGATGGATGTTAACATTCTCCTCACCGGAATCATCATCTTTTGCGCCAGAATTTGCGATGTCTCCATCGGCACCGTTCGTACCATTGTCACCGTGCAAGGGAGAACGGGCATTGCTTTCGTTTTGGCCGTTTTTGAAATCGTCATCTGGATTACCGTCGCCAGTACGGTCATTCATCAAATCACGGACCGACCGATCCTTGTCTTGTTCTATGCCCTAGGGTTTGCCACCGGAAACGTGGTGGGCATTCTCGTTGAGCGCAAACTCGCCTTCGGCGCAATCATCTTGAAGGTTATCACCCGAAACGACGGGTATTCTCTGGCCGATGCCCTCAGGAAAATGGGACAGCCGGTCACCGTTTTCGTGGGCGAAGGCATGACGGGTCCTGTTCTCGAACTCTACATTGTTTGCCGGCGCAAAGATCTCAAATGGCTCTTGCCCGAGGTCAAGAAAAAAGAGAGAAACGCATTCTACGTCATCGAACAGGCCAGAGATATGAGTAAACTCCTCAAACCGGTTTACACGCCCATAGGGGGGTGGCGAGCGGCATTCAAGCGAAAGTAGGCCCCGGCCCGAAGATGGCATGGTGGGCATAACCTGCTACGGCCGAGGCAACGATACTCCGCGCCGATGCCCGGATATGCAGATTGTCTTTTGCCCGAAGGTTTGTTATGAGGTTTCTTGAAACATAGGAGTTGATTGGATGGCGGTGACGGATGCATCGCCTTTACGGTGTCCGTTTCCGGCACGAGGCAAAGACCGGAACCGGCGGGCAGATCCTTGACCCTCCTTCGCTGAAACCCCTTTTTCGGTACAACACCGGGCGACCCATTCAACGTGTTAACCGTTTCCCACACCAAACAGCGTTTGGAACCCGTCATCGCCAGCCTGGCCCTCACCCTGGGGCTGTGGATAGGAAGCAAATGGTATTACACGGACTGGTTCAGCGATCCCTTCAAGTATCCCGCCAAGGCGGCCTCGCTCTCGGCCGTCGTGTTCATGGTCTGGTGCATCCTGTTGTCCGCGCGACTCCGTTTCCTGGAAGATTTCTTCGGCGGCTTGGACAAGGTATATCAAGTCCATAAACGTTTGGGACGGTGGAGCTTCTGGATCATTCTTTTACATCCGCTCTGCCTGGGGGCGGACCGCCTGCCCGATGTCGGCGCATTCTTCCTGGACATGTGGTTCCGGGCACCCGGTGGAGATCCGTATCTCGTCGGCCAGAACTTCGGGGTGGCCGCATTTCTTCTCATGGCCGTCTTGATCGTGTTGACGCTCCGCCAAAAACTACCCTACCATGTCTGGAAGCGAACCCACGAGTGGTTCGGTCTTGTCTTGCTCCTAGCAATCCTCCATATCCTCTGGGTCGATGCCGATATCGCCGCCTACCCTCTTCTCGGTCTGTGGATGTACACACTGTTGATCCTGGCGGCGGGCGCTTTCATCTACATTCGTTTTCTCTATCGATTCTTCGGTCCGCACCATCGGTACACGGTCGCCCGTATCGAAAAGCAGGAGGACATTCTCAAGCTCACCTTTTCACCTCTCGGGGAAGCAATGGATTTCCGACCGAGCCAGTTCGTTTATCTCGTCGTACACAAGCGAGGGGTCTCCCGGGAGCCGCATCCGTATTCCATCGCCTGTGGCTACAATCTCGAGGGAAATTTCAAACTGGGTATCAAGCAGATCGGGGATCACACGCGCAGTCTGGATGCCTTAGAAAAAGGGGATCCTGTGACCGTATACGGCCCATACGGCAGATTCAGCGACAAGTTCCTGGACGCCGAACGGAACTGCATCCTTGTCGGCGGCGGAGTGGGGATTACGCCGTTTGTCGGCATGTGGCACGTGGCGCTGCACTCGGAAGAGCGTTTGGACAAAAGCAAGGTCCCGGAACCGTTGCAGTTGCTCCACCCGGAGATTATCCGTGGCTGGCGGAGTCCACGGGTTGCTCTCTTCTACGTTTGTCAGACAAAAGATCAGGCCGGTTTCGACAGAGAGCTTTGCCAGGAAGTCACCCTCAGCCGTTTTCACGGCTTTCAGGCACTTGCAGCACGGGGCCACCACTACGAACTCTATCTGAGCTCAGAGCAAGGTCTCTTTTCGGCGGAGTATGCCGCTGATCGGGTCGGCGGTGACCTGCGGGACAAATACATCTTTCTGTGTGGGCCATCCCCCATGGTGGACGCACTTATTGGTCAGTTTCGCTCCTTGGGAGTGCCCGAAGAGCAGATCATCGTAGAGGACTTCAATTTGTTTTGAAACAAGGCGTTGCAAGGAACCCCTTGTCCGAGCGAACAAGACTCTCCTTTACACCATTTCTTTACAGTATATGACTTTGCCATCCCCGGGGGCGTAAAAATCCTTCAATACGCCTTCCAGGCGGTAGCCGCAATTTTCGTAAAAGACCCGTGTGCTGGCATACTGCGCCCGCTGAGAGGTATCCACGTAGATTCGGGATCCGCCGGTTTTCCGGATCCGGCGCTCCGTTTCCTCAATCAAACGTCTCCCTAGGCCCCGTCGATGATAATCCGGATGAACGGCGATCCAGTAGAGGTCATAGCTCCCTTGCGTACATGGGATAGGTCCGTAACAAGTGTAACCAATGAGACGGCCGTAGTGTTCGGCAATGAGGAAATCGTATCCACTCTGTGACCCTTTTGCCAAACGCTCCTTGACCAATTCTTGAGCCATTTCGATTTCCTGCTTCGAAAACATCCCCGTAACCTCCACCAAACGTCGTATCCGTTTCGGATCGTCTTCCGATACCGCTTCACGGAGATCGACAGGCTGGGGCATGCTTCTGTCCGCCCCAAGGTGATTTCCAAAGTCGCCAACCGCCCCAGCGAGCCCCCGGAAGAACGCCAGGGCGTTTTTTCCCAGTGTCCGAATCCGGTACCCCCCTTCCTGGATGACAACCGTTGGAAGATTCATTGCGCCGATCATTCGGCCGTTCTCCTCAAAATCTTTGGTCCCCAACGTCCAGGTACCGGTGGGATCACCCTTTGCCGGATCCAGTCCCAATGAGAGGATCAAAAAACCCGGATCAAACGCTACGATTCGCTGCACGGCTTTTTTTAAAGCAGCCCGGTACTCCTTGCCGTCTGTCTTTCGCGGCAGGGCAATGTTCATATTGAAACCCTCACCGTCTCCTTCTCCCTGTTCGTCTTCAAAACCAGTGAAATAGGGATAGGTAAACTGCGGGTGACCGTGGATGGATACGGTCAACACATCGGAGCGCCGGTAAAAAATGTCTTGCTGGCCGTTTCCGTGGTGGTGATCGATGTCGAGGATGGCCACCTTGCCGTGAGCACTCAAATAGTGTGCGGCAATGGCACTGTTGTTGAAGTAACAAAACCCGCCGAACGCGCGACGCTCCGCATGATGGCCCGGCGGACGAACCAAGGCATAGGAAACCCGCCTCCCTTCCAGAATCTCCCTGGCCGCCGTCAGAGCCGCGTCCACTGCGGATCGTGCCGCAGCATACGCATTACGGTGGATCGGCGTAAATGTATCAATACAGTAATAACCGGAAAGGACGGAGAGTTCCTTCGGCGGACGGGTCTTGTTCCGAACGGGAAAAATGTAAGGATAGAGAGATTTGCCTTCTTCTACCTCTTTGCAGGCCCGACGCAGATAGTTTACAAGGTCGACGTCGTGGACTGCGTAGACATGGGTGTCCGGAAAGTGCCGGGGTCGAATTGGAGTGAAAAATTCCGCCTTTTCGAGCTCTGCCAGGATTGTCGAGACACGAACCGGCGATTCCACGTACCCCCGTTCTCGGACATGATGGATGGTGTGCCCTTGGTTGCAGACCAGTGCGATCTGTTCCACAGACCGACTTTCTACGCCGCTTTTAACCGCCTCTGGCTTGACATAATGGAACGGGCGAAGGTCCACCGGATCATCCCGAACCGATTGTACCACCTTTTCTACATATTCCGGGGGGCACAAGTCGACATATTTTCGTTCCAGGATGGCCCTCACCACCTTTCTTGCAAAGGTCCTTCGCAACGGATACGGTTGATCCAGACCGTCGTACACCAAGTAGGGCATGCAGGCGTCCCCGGGGTTAATCGGCATTTCATATGCGGTGTCGGTAATCGGTCGGGCACCGTATCGCTCGAAGAAGCGTAGCCGAGCCTGGTTTTCCTTCAACAAAGAGGCATCATCGCAGTCAATGGGCTCGTCGGGAAGACATTCGAAGAAGAGCCCTTTTGCATGGAGAGCCGCTGCTTCTCTTCGCACCGCAGTATACAGGGCGCTGCCCACCCCACCGCCTGTTTTGCCGGCGGCCGTTGCCATCCAGTCCAGGTAGACAAACCTGATTTCAGGCTCGTGGAGGAGGCTGGCAAAACCGAGTACTTTCCCCCGAATGGTTTCAGCCACAAAGAGAATGGTGCGAAAGCGCTGTTTAAAGGGGTTTCGAAGCTTTTCTCCCAGCGATTCAATCTCTTCGGTCGGAACTTCCGTGAAACGACTTCTCAGGATTTCTTTGACTTGCCTGAGCGTTTCCTTGTTTGCCGGCGAGATATCGTCATAAATGCGGCGAATTCGAAGCACCTTGCTTCCCCCCATTGCCGGGCCGACAGGCCGGAGGTCGGGCCTCGAAGTATCCCGCCAGAGAGACAGGAACGAAGTGCCGTCGGTTTACGGCCTCAGAAAGGATCTCTCTTATGGCCTGCGGAAGGGACCATCCGGCCCGCATCAGGGCGGCAGCAAACCCCCCATCCGGAGACAAACATGGATTGGTATTGATCTCCAAGATCCATGGGCGGCCGCTGGGATCCACTCGGAAATCGATCCGGGCGTATCCCGACAGGCCGAAGGCCTTCCAACAACCTACGGCTAGGTCGGACATTGTGCGAAGCAAGCCGGCGTCTTTCGCACGGAAGGTAAAGCGTCGCAGGGTATAGTGATATTCACGAGAGGTGACATCCCATTTGGCTCGATATCCCACGATTTTTGGCTTCTCCGGGTCGTAGTCCTGAAAAATGATCTCCGCCGGGGGCAGCACTTGAACCCCAGCAGCCCCTCCCAGCAAGGAGAGATTAAACTCCCGGCCGCAAACAAACCGCTCGCCGAAACAGACGCCTCCCAAAAGATCCGCCCGAAGTGCCATCTGGTGCCACAAGTCCTCGGCGGAAGAAATGCGTACGAGAGAGTTATCGTCAAGGCCTTTGGAAGCGTGCTCCCAAAGAGATTTGATGATCCAGGTTGTTGAAGAATTCTCCCGGTTTGGGTTGACGTCGACGGTACCATATCCACCAGGATAAGGACCGATCCACTGTGGGGTGGGAAATCCCCATCCGGCCAGGAGCGTTTTGGCATTGATCTTGTTGGATGTTCTTTGGATGGCCTCCGCCGGGCAGCCCGTATAGGAGAGGCCCATGCCGTCTAAAAGAAACGGAAAAAGATGAATGAATCGCCCCTTTCCGTTCAACGACTCAACCAGGTTGAACACGGCTTCAGGCGAACAGGCCTCAAGCCGTTGCTCAAGATCCTGGAGGTTCAACGTGCAAGAAATGATTTTTACGTGGTGTCCCAGCTCTTCCAGGGCACCTCGAACCACTTCCGCCTGGACGAGCACATCTTGCTCGTCCGGACCTTGCGCTGCCTCAAGGGCGTGGTGAACCACTACGACGCGCATTAGTTTTTCCTTTTCCTCATCCGTTTCTTTGCCGAGGCCACAATACGCTCGATCAAAGTGACATAGGGAATGTTCAAGTGATTGCAGATGATGGGCAGATCCGAATGATGGGGATGAATACCCGCCAGGGGGTTCACTTCCATAAAGAAGGGGCGTCCCTTTCGATCACATCGAACGTCCACCCGTCCGGCATCCCGACACCCCAGCACATTCCAGGCTTGTAACGCAATTCCTTCTACACTGCCGATCAGGTTTTCCCGCTCCGGCAGCACCAGGTGGTATGCTACGCGTTCTTCCCAATGTTCCTTGTTTTGGTACGAGTACGCTCCCGGTTCCGCCCTTTCCGAGAGGCAGACCTCTATCGTGCCCAGGACCCGGGCATCTTCTCCTCCCGTACCGAGCATCCCAACGGTAAACTCCCGGCCGGTTAGATAAGACTCCACCAGAGCCGGTTGACCGTAGGCTTCGATCACTCGCCGGCATGCCGGCGGCAGGGCAGCCCGTTCGTGAACGATGGAGTCCGCGGATATCCCCTTCCCCGTGCCCTCGGCCAGTGGTTTTACAAAGTAAGGCGGTTCCAGAGAAATGGTTTCTGCGTCCTCGGCAGCGGCGACGGTGACGAAATCTGCAGTGGCTACGCCCGCGTCTCTGACGACCCGCTTGGTCATAGCCTTATGAAGCGTCAGGGACATCACGAGGGGGTCAGAAAACGTATACGGGATTTCGTAAAGGTCCAGCAAGACGGGCACCTGGGCCTCCCGCCCGATTCCGTGCAGCCCTTCGGCGATATTGAACACCAGGTCCCAGCGTTTGCCCTCGATCAGGGCGGACACCAATTGCTTGGCGTGTCCGATCCTGTCTGTTTCGTAGCCGAGCATCTGAAGGGCGTCTTCGACGGCTGTGATTGTCTCTTCCCGGTCAAACTCGGCCGTTTGTTCTTCGTCGTACCCTGTCGACAAGTACTCAGACCGTAAATCGTATGTCAGTCCAATCTTCATCCTTCTTTCCAGATACTTCTTTCACATCGCCGACTTTGTTTCATCCTCGGCCCCATTCGATCCGTACCACAACGGCATCGGAACCGTGGTACGAGGCATAGGGTCTTTTCAAGGCCGACCCTTGTCAGAGGACCGGTCTCAGGTCGACGGAGCAACGGTTACCTCGTTGGGATATCGATAAAGCTCTCCTTTGTAGTTCTTCAACACCAGTTCGGAACCATCCTGTTCCACAAGGTAATTGGGCATCAAGGGGATCTTTCCACCGCCCCCCGGGGCATCCACCACATAGGTAGGAACGGCGTATCCGCTGGTAAATCCCCGTAAGTTCTGCAGGATTTCGAGTCCTTTTTCAACGGAGGTCCGAAAATGCGCAGATCCGCTGATGGGATCACACTGATATAAGTAATAAGGTCGGACGCGCATTTTCATCAAATTGTGAAAAAGGGATTCCATCGTTTCTACATTATCATTTACCCCTTTGAGTAACACGGTCTGAGAGCCCAACGGGATTCCCCCGTCCGCCAGCCGGCCACAAGCCCGATGGGCTTCTTCCGTGCATTCATCCGGGTGCACAAAGTGCAGACTCATCCACAAGGGGTGATATTTTCTCAGCATGCGAACCAGCCGGGGGGTAATGCGCTGCGGCAAGACCGCCGGAACTTTGGTGCCAATGCGGATAATTTCTACGTGAGGGATCCGGCGGATTTGTAACAGGATCCAGGAAAGGCGTTCGTCGCTCAGCATGAACGGATCCCCCCCTGACAACAGTACATCCCGAATTGAAGGCGTCGTCCGGATGTAATCCAACGCCCTGTTGAGCCGTGATCGACCGGCATACAGCCCTTCGCGGCCCATGATTCGAGACCGCGTGCAATATCGACAATAAGTGGAACAGAAATGCGAAATCAGAAGTAGTACGCGGTCCGGATAGCGGTGGACCAACCCGGGAATCGGACTCTGGGATTCTTCTCCCAGGGGGTCATCGGCTTCCTCCGGCGTTGTAACGATCTCGTCCAAAGTCGGAATGACAGTTCGTCGCAAGGGCTGGCATGGATCCGCCTCGGATATGAGACTCATGTAGTAAGGTGTGACCCCCAAAGGCAATTTGGTCCCGACTTCTTCCAATACATAGCGCTCCGACTCGGAAAGTTTCAGCATTTTCTGCAATTGTGCGGCAGATCGAATTCGATGGCTCACTTGCCAGTGCCAGTCATTCCAGGTCTTGTTCGATACTCCGGGAAAGTGCTTTCGTCGGAATATGTTTTGCGCGAAGGATCGGTCTGTCGGCGGAATGGCGGAAACGATGGGAAGGCGTACTTTTTCATTACATACGCTGGAATGAACGCATACCGGAGACGTTGGGGGTTGACCGGGAGGTTCGTCTTCCGCTTCGGCGAGAATGGATTCACATGGTGGAATACCGACCCTCGTTCTTGATGGGGTCAGTTGCTGCTGTCGGTGCATATGCCGCTCTCCTTTCACGTGCCGTCTTGTTCACAGGATCGATGGACGCAGGCTTGTCATCTTTCTTTTCCGGATTCTCCGAACCCCGCCTTTATAGCAATAACCGTGCACCGTTTGTAACATGCTGAATTTGCGCATCAAACCCGGGCCTTGCCTCAGGATGGAAGAAGCGGAAGTTCCCGTTTACCCATGTCGGTTCGGGAAAGGACTCGAATTTGTCCGTGAAACCGGTTTCTAACAGTGTGTAATGATAGCAACAAAGGCCTGAGAGAACTTTCACTTCCCCTTTCATTGGGATAAGAACTCTCGATTCTCCCAGGTGGTCCCATTTCCGTAATCGTCGGATCCGTATACTCGGAAATACAGGATATGCCTTATTTACAGAACAGGGGTTCGGCGTCATTCTGGGGGGAAACGGTTGCCTGTGGTGTACGTAACCGAGCAACGGCTTATCAAACCGGCGAGGAGGTTTTTATGGGGCTTCAAGTACCGGAAACACGGATCTTTCTGGAAAGCGGGGATCCGGGGGAAACCGCTCGAGCGATCGAGCTCCTCGGATTTCTGGACGGCCAAGTGACCTGCCCTCCCCTGATGGAACAAGCGGCGGATGCGATACTGGGTCGGGAAGAGGCCCGGAAGATGGACTTGGATCAGTACGTCTCTTTTTACCGCCGAAACCTGGGACAGATATCCAAACTCGTTCCGCAGGGACAGGTCCATTTCGACCTGTACGCCGAACCCACCACTTCGGCGGAAGAAATACTCACCCAGGCTCGCAGTATGGTGAACTGGATACCCAACGGGGTCATCGCCATTCCGATCTACCGAGAAGGCCTTGCGGCAGCCCAACAATGCGTCAAAGAAGACCTTCTGCCGATCAATCTGAGCATGTGCTTTTCTCAGGAACAGGCGGCCGGTGCCTATACGGCGACGACCGGGGCCATGCCCGAACGGGTTTTCCTTACCGTTTTTATCCGTGCGCTGGAAAAGAACGGGGAAGCCCCCTGGGAAATCATTGAACGGATTCTGGGGATGCTTCACGAAGGCGACGGACACCTGGGCGTAATCACCGCAGGGATCGGAACGATCGACCATTTCATGACTGCCCTTGAACTAGCGCCTTATGCGGTGGCGGCGCCGGTCGATGTTTTGCGGCAGTGGGCGGATCGAGAACTGTATCGCCCCCAAAAGAGTTCTGCGGGACCGAAGGAAAAGGAGTACCGGGGAATTCATCTGACGCGAAACTGGTCAGAGTACGACATATCCCATCCATTGACCACGAATCTACTCAAGACCTATTCCAGACACTGGAGCGTATAAGCGCATATACGTGTTTTACCCTATGGAAAAGCCTTCCGGAAGATGGTTTGAATAGAGGGGAAAGCCGTTGGTTTCTCATTTTCCGACCGCTCTCGCTCCCAATGGATTGACCGAGTCAGAAAGGACAAAAATCATGCCGAAGGAAGCACTGGATCCGGGCATCGATCTTCACAAACTCTCCATTCTCAATGAATCTGGAGAAGTGGACAAGGATCTGGAACCGGACCTGAGTGATGAACGCTTGTTACGGATGCATCGAGCCATGGTATGGGGCAGACAATTCGACGAACGGATGCTCAAGCTCCAGCGGGGCGGCCGGATGGGGACATTTGCCCCGATAAAAGGACAGGAAGCCTCCCAGATCGGTGCCGTTTCGGCCCTTGAAGATGAGGACTGGTTCGTACCTTCCTTCCGGGAAACCGCTGCGGAAATATGGCGAGGCAAGAAACCCGAAGATATTCTTCTCGTCTATGCCGGATATAACGAAGGCGGAGCGATTCCGGAAGGCGTCAACAATTTCCCGGTGACCATTCCCGTAGGCACGCAAACCCTCAGCGCTGCAGGAATCGCGTACGCCGTTCAATATCAGGAAAAACCTCAGGTCGTGATGGTATTCTTCGGAGATGGAGCGACCTCCGAGGGAGATTTTCATGAGGCAATGAATTTTGCCGGGGTCTTCACCCTGCCGTTGATTTTCTTGTGTCAAAACAATCAGTGGGCCATATCCGTGCCCCTGAAAAAACAAACCCGGTCTCAAACTCTGGCCCAAAAGGCAGTTGCTTATGGAATTCCGGGAATTCAGGTGGACGGCAACGACGTGCTGGCCGTCTATGCGGCTGCGAAAGAAGCGGCGGATCGAGCCAGAGAAAACGAGGGCCCCACCCTGATCGAATGCGTAACCTATCGCATGTCTCTCCATACCACTGCCGACGACCCCTCTCGTTATCGCACGGAAGAGGAGGTCGAAGCATGGGAGAAGAAAGATCCGATTTCCCGTTTTCAAACCTATTTGATGGGAAAGGATATCCTTTCAGAAGCGGACCTCGATTCGATGAACGAAGAAATCAAACAAGAGATCGAAGACGCAGAGAAGAAGTGGAAAGAAAAAACCGAAGACCTAACCGACCCCCTGGTCATGTTCGACTACCAATATGACACGTTGCCGCCCTACCTGAAACGGCAGCGGGAAGAACTCGAGGAGGAAACGAGCGGATAGGAGGAAGGCCTGACCGATGAGTAAACTGACCATGATCGAGGCGCTGAACCTGGCGCTGAAGCAGGAAATGGAGAAAGATGACATGGTGGTGGTCTTGGGGGAAGACGTGGCCGTAGACGGCGGGGTCTTTCGGGTAACCGACGGCTTGCTGGAGGCGTTCGGCGAAAAACGCGTCATCGATACCCCGCTGGCCGAATCCGCCATCGTGGGCGCCTCCATCGGAATGGCCGCCTGCGGCTTAAAGCCGGTTTGCGAAATCCAGTTTTCCGGTTTCAGTTACATGACGATACATCAGCTCGAGAATCACGCCGCACGGCTGCGGGGCCGATCCTGTGGGCGATTTCATGTTCCCTTGGTACTGCGCACCCCCTATGGTGCCGGCGTCCGGGCACTGGAACACCATTCAGAAAGCAAAGAGATCTATTACGCCCATACGCCGGGCCTGAAGATGGTGATTCCCTCCTCTCCCCGCAACGCTCGGGCGCTGCTGGTGAGTGCCATCCGCGATCCCGATCCGGTCATTTTTTATGAGTCAAAAGCAAATTACCGTGCCTTTCGAGAGGAAGTGCCCGACGAAGAAGAATCGCAGCCCATCGGGAAGGCCGAGGTAGTTCGGGAAGGCAAGGATCTTACCGTGATTTCTTACGGCGCCATGTTGCGGCGCAGCCTGGAAGCGGCTTCTCAGTTGGAGCAGGAAGACGGCGTCAGTGCAGAGGTCATCGACCTGTTGACCCTATCTCCCATGGACGATGCCTGTTTCTGTGATTCGCTAGAGAAAACGGGTCGTGTGGTCGTGGTCCATGAGGCCCACCGTAGTTTCGGCGCCGGGGCGGAAATTATCGCCCGGCTGATGGAAAACAGCTTGCTCTACCTGGAGGCCCCGGTAGGCCGGGCCACGGGTTTCGACTGCACGGTTCCCCTTTACGCACGAGAACAGGCGTACCTCCCGGGAGTCGATCGAATTGTCCGGATTTGTCGAGAGACATTGTCTTTTTAGCGGCTTGACGCAACGAAGAGGGAAAAATCATGGCAATGGAATTTAAACTGCCCGATCCCGGCGAAGGTATCCATGAAGTCGAAATCATAAAGGTGCTTGTTTCTCCCGGCGATTATGTGGAAGACGGCCAGTCCATATTGGAAATCGAAACCGACAAGGCCACCAGCGAGGTCCCCGCTCCCGTAACCGGAAAGGTAAAAGAGGTACGGGTGGAATCCGGAGATACGGTACGGGTAGGGGACGTGGTCATGGTATTCGAAGAAACCGGTGAAAAGAAGCGGGAAGAACCTGCAAAGAAGGAAAAAGCGAAAAAAGAAGAAGAGGCTGAGGAGAGACCCGAAAAGAGAGAAGAAAAACCGCAAAAGGCCGGAAAGCCTCCGGACGTGCAGCGAGGGGAGGCCGGAAAAGGTCGCAAGGGGAAGGGACCGGTACCGGCAGCACCTTCCACACGGCGGGTGGCCCGGGAATTGGGCGTGGATCTGAAAGACGTCACGCCCTCGGGGCCGGGAGGCAGGGTCTTAACCGAAGATGTCCGGGCCCATGCGGAAGGCAAAGAGCCGGCTCGAAAACCGGAAGAAGAACCGAAAGAAGAAAAGGCCCCGACGGAAGCGGCGGAGAAGAAGTTTGAACCTGAGGGTCGCACAGAGCGTATGGCGTGGCGATCGGTCCGCCGGACCACGGCCAAACGAATGATCCAGTCCTGGAATGAAATTCCCCATGTTACCCATCAAGATGCCGCGGACATTACCGATCTGGAGACGTTGCGACAAAAGCACAAAGAAGAAATCAAGGCCCAGGGAGGCAGCCTCACCCTGACCATGTTCGTCCTGAAAGCGGTGGCGGCGGCCTTGCGGAAGTATCCCCGCTTCAACGCCGAACTGGACATGGACGCCGAAGAGATCATTCTCAAATACGATTATCACATCGGTGTGGCCGTCGATACGGATCGGGGTCTGTTGGTTCCCGTAGTGCGCGATGTGGACTGCAAAAGTATTGTCGATCTGGCCATGGAGCTTCCCCAGTTGGCTGAGCGCGTTCGCAACGGGGACGCCGAGCGGGAAGATCTCACGGGGGGGACCTTTACCGTCACCAATGTGGGACCGATGGGAGGAACCGGATTTGCCCCGATTATCAACCATCCGCAGGTGGCCATTCTGGGACTCGCCCGAGCGAAATTACAGCCGGTGGTCGTGGGCGATCTGAACGAATACGAAATCCGGCCCCGGCTGATACTTCCCTTGGCTCTCGGTTTCGACCACCGCGTAGTGGACGGGGCCGACGCAGCGCGATTTGTTCGGGCCGTCGTCGAGGCGATTGAAGACCCGGAGACATTAATGATGAAGGTGTAGACCATGGTTGTCGGTGAACTAAGCGAGGAAGTGGAAGTTCTGGTGATCGGCGGGGGAGCAGGGGGCTATGCCGCTGCATTTCGCGCCGCCGATCTGGGCCTGGATGTCACCTTGGTGAACGCAGAAGAGCGGCCCGGGGGGGTCTGTTTGTTTCGGGGATGTATCCCTTCCAAGACCTTGTTGTATGCGGCGGAAATGGTTAAAGCCGCCGGCGAGGTGGAACGGATGGGAATCCGGTTCGGCAAACCGGATATTGATTTTAATCGCCTCAGAGAGGTCCGGGATGAGGTCATCAACAAGCTGGCCACGGGCCTGGAACAACTGGCAAAGAAGCGCGGGGTTCGGCTGGTTCAAGGCCGGGCCCAGTTCGAGTCCTCGAACGAAGTCTTTTTGAGCGAATCGGAATCGAGGCGAATGCGGTTCCGCCATGCCATTCTGGCCACCGGCTCACTGCCCAACAATTTTCCCGGCATGTCGTTCGAGAAGGGCAGTCGGATCATGGACTCTTCCGCCGCCCTGAAAATCGAGAAAATACCCGATTCCTTGCTGATCATCGGCGGTGGATACATCGGACTCGAATTCGGTACCATTTATGCGTCCCTGGGGGCGCGGGTCACCGTCGTGGAAATGATGGATCGGCTCATGGCCGGGGTGGACCGTGACCTGATGGATCCCCTGATCAAGGAACTGGATGGCCTTTTTGAAGAGGTTCATTTGAACACGAAGGTCAGCGACCTGAAGGAAACAGACAAGGGTGTAGAAGCAACCTTTGAGGGCGATGATGCACCCCAGACCTTCGATCAGGCCCTGATCGCCGTAGGCCGTCACCCCAACACGGAGAATCTTGGTTTGGAAAATACCAAGGTGGAGCTCAACGAAAAGGGGTATGTCACCGTGAATGAGCGACAACAAACGAACGACAAAAACATTTTTGCCGTCGGTGACGTCGTCGGCGGGAAATTGCTGGCCCACAAGGCGTTTCACGAAGGGCGGGTGGCCGCCGAGGTCATCGCGGGCAAGCCGTCCGCCTTTGACGCCCGTGCCATTCCCAAGGTGGTGTTCACCGATCCCCAAATCGCTTGGTGTGGACTGACTCAGGATGCCGCCGAAGCGGAAGGCAGAAAGGTGAAGGTGGTTCGGTTCCCCTGGTCCGCCTCCGGCAGGGCCGTCTGTATGGGCCAGACCGAAGGCGTAACCAAAATGATCCTGGACCCGGACACGGGGCGTATACTCGGTGTGGGCATCGTCGGTCGCAATGCCGGAGAAATGATCTCCGAGGCGGTTCTGGCCATGGAAATGGGTGCGGTGGCCGAAGATGTGGCCTTAACCATTCATCCACATCCCACACTCTCCGAAACCCTCGGGGAAGCGGCGGGGGCATTTCTGGGAACTGCCGTCGACATATTGCCCCAGCGAGAAAATGATCCGGATAGCGCCGAATAGTACGACGCCTTGGAAAAAGGGAGGTCCGGATCCCTTTTATCCCCTATCCCTGTGGCAGGCCGGCCAGACACATGGAAGCGCCGGACCTGCCCATGCCGGACCATGGAAAGTAGAAAAAGATTCCTGTCGCGTTTCTTGGATGGGTCGGGTCGACTATCCGGTGGCGTGGCAACTGCAAAAGGATCTGGCCGCCCGGCGGGCGGAAGACCGCGTTTCCGACTCCCTTCTCCTCCTGGAGCATCCCCCCACGTACACGTTTGGACGCATGGGCAAGAGGAATCATCTTCTGGCTCCTCCCGAGGAACTGCAGCGGAGAGGCATCCAGGTCCTGCGGGTGGATCGCGGGGGCGATGTCACGTATCACGGCCCCGGGCAACTGGTCGTCTATCCGATCTTGGATCTGAAAGAGCGGGCCGGGGGCATCGGAAGATACCTGAGAGATTTAGAAGAAGTCATTATCCGTACACTGTCCCTTTTGGGAATTACCGGCGAACGGATTCCCGGCTTCACAGGGATATGGATTGGAGAGGAAAAAATCGCCGCCATCGGTGTTCGCGTGGATGTGCACGGAATTACCCGTCACGGCTTTGCCTTGAATCTGACGACGGACTTGGACTGTTTCGCCCGCATCATCCCGTGCGGCCTTCATGACAAGGGGGTCACCAGTCTCGACCGGATGCCGAAAGCGAAGCTTCCCCCCATCGGCGAAGTCGCCCATCTGGTATCCGAGGTTTTTGGAGAGGTGTTTCATGCCCGGATGATGCCCTGTCCCGCCGAATGCCTTCATACCGAGGCGAAAGAAGCGTTTGAATGAGACCCGATCCGTCTAAAACAACTCGCGAAACGAATCATGCCCGGACCTCGAAGGTCCCGAAGCCGAGTTGGCTTCGAGTACCCTTTCCGCGCGGTTCCACCTATGAAAGGATAAAACGGATCGTCCGAGAAAACGGGCTGCACACCGTTTGTCAGGCCGCCGCCTGTCCGAACCTGGGGGAATGCTGGTCGCACGGAACGGCCACCTTTATGATCTTGGGAGATGTGTGCACCCGAAATTGTTCCTTTTGCGGTGTCCCTTCGGGAATGCCAGGGACACTGGAGAGAGACGAACCCATTCGGGTAGCCCATGCCGCTGCGGCCATGGGGGTAAAACACGTGGTGGTCACCTCCGTTACCCGAGACGATCTCCCGGACGGCGGTGCATCGATCTTTTCGGAAACCATCCGTCAAGTGAGGAAAGAAAATCCGCATGCTCGTACGGAAGTGCTGATTCCGGATTTCAAGGGGGACGATGGGGCGTTACGGCACGTCCTCGATAGCCCTGTGGAAATCGTCGCCCATAATGTGGAAACGGTTCCTCGGCTTTATTCTTCCCTGAGACCGCAAGCCGGATATGCCCGGTCCGTGCACCTGATTCATCGCCTCAAACAACTCGACCCCGGGGTTGTTACCAAATCCGGTTTTATGGTCGGCCTGGGAGAAACCTGGAAAGAACTCACAGAGGTGATGAAAGATCTCTTCCATGTAGGCTGCAATGTATTGACCATCGGTCAATATCTTCGACCGGGAAAAGATCATCATCCGGTCATCCGGTACTACCTGCCCACGGAATTTGAGTCCCTCAAAGAAGCGGCCCGAGACATCGGTTTTAGAGAGGTCATGTCCGGACCCCTGGTGCGCAGTTCCTATCGTGCGGACCAGTTGGGTTCAATGCTTCATCGGGTGAATGTGACATGATCATCGAGATGCACTGCCACACCATGGAGCACTCCAAGTGCAGCCACGCGCCGGCTGCGGAGCTGGTGCGGTACGCCTATCGATCGAAGGCCCAAGGCATCGTCTTGACGGACCACGAATATCTCTGGGCTGACGACGAGCTTGCCCGGCTCAGGGATTCGTTGGATCTGCCGGAAGATTTTGTCCTCATGGCCGGACAGGAGGTGCGTACCCGGGATTTGGGTGACGTCCTCGTGTACGGGGCATCGGAGAGTATCGAACGGGGCACTTCTCTTGACGAGTTGCGGACCCGTTGGCCCGACGCGGCCCTGGTGTGGGCCCATCCGTACCGCTCCGGCAAACGCCCTTCCAAAGAAAAGCTCTTAGACCCGCGCCTGGACGGCGTCGAGATTTTCAGCTCCAACCATGGGGCCAGCGAATCGGGACGAGCCCTTACAGACTGGCATCGACTGGGATTTACCGCCATATCCGGTACGGATGCCCACAACAAGACATCCGCCGGGGCCTATCCGACCCGATTCGATCGGGCGGTCCGGGACATTGACGGGCTCGCCGCAGAGATCAGGTCCGGGCGATGTCGGCCCTATTTCATGCAGTCGCCGCAGGAAGGGACCTCTCATACCGAAGTCATCGCCCTTTCAATCGGACCGAAATATTCTGTCAAAAGACGCGATCTGGTGGTGAAAACGTACCCTCAGGAAGGGGCTTGGGAAAAAGGGGAACGGTCTCATGAGATCATGGCGGCGATGGATGCCTGCTTGGTGAGTGATCGCCTTCGGCTGCCGCGACCCTTGGGGGCCTCAAAAGAGGATCTGCTGTTGATCGAGGAAAAACTGGCCGGAAAGACCCTTTTTGAAACCGTGGTCTCGTCAAGGTCCGACCACGCGGCCGATGCCTTGCGCCTGGCGGCGCAATGGATCGCAACCGTGCACAACTGCCGCCTCCGGGTGACCCCGGTAAACGAATTCATCGAAATCGAACCGGGACGCCTGGACTGGTATCTAAAAGACATGCGCGATCAGCGCCATCCCCATTGTAACAGGGCCGAAGACCTCATGGAACACGTGTTGACCATGGAACAGGCCGTTTGCCGGGATCGTGAAGAGGATCTCGTCCAGGGCCATGGAGATTTTCACCCCAAGAATATCTTCATCGGAGAAGACGAGAAAGGAATGTATGTCGGGGCGGTAGACCTGGACAGTTCCTACGTGTTACACCCAGCCTTTGATGTCGGGACTTTCCTGGCCCAGTTTATGAATCAGTTCTACTATGAACCGGAGGTCTTGGACAAGGTAAGCGATGAACTCTTTCTACAGGAGTACATGAAACAGGCCGATGATAGGGGCGCCGATTTTATCTCTCTGGTCAATCTCTGTAAGGCCAGGTGCTGTCTGTCCATTCTCTATTACCTGGTCAAGGTCGGCCTGGGCGACTCGGAGAATTTCTGGCATGTCCTGGTGGAAGCCGAACGTAGCCTCACGCACGCCAGATTCAGCGAGTCGAGGGGGGAATAGCTTTGCATGGCTTCATAGGCCCTACTTACCCATCGCTTCGGCCATCTCCTTTATGGTCTTTTCACTGAGTACCGACTTCGGCTCGGTGCTGACGGGATTGCGCCGGGCGTCGGCCTGGTCATCATTTTCCTTGATCAAGAGCCAGTTCTTTTCGCTGCCCCCCATCCGCGTATGGATGAGGGCGTAGCCCCCTTTGAGCTTTTTACCCTTCAGCCGTACCTTTCCGTGCCCGGCCTCCAGGGCCTCTGCCAGGGAAATCGCTTGGCCGTCTTTTTGGCTGATATTTTCGTAGGGACCAGTATCCCACACGATAACCGTTCCCGCCCCATATTCTCCTTCCGGGATGGTTCCTTCAAAATAGGCATAATCCAGGGGATGGTCTTCGGTACGTACGGCCAGGCGCTTGTCTTTGGGATCGGTACTCGGCCCCTTGGGTACGGCCCAGGAGGCCAGGACACCGTCCACCTCCAGGCGGAAATCATAATGCATATGGCTCGCATCGTGCTGCTGAACGACAAAGATGGGACCTTCCGCGGTCTTCCCCATCTCTGCCTTCGGTTCCGGCGTCTTGGAAAAATCACGCTTGGCCTGATAGGCGTTGAGTTTATCGCTCTTTTTCATCGCGTTTCCTTTCTTCAACGAGATCGCGTGCCCCTACGCGTTTTGCTCCGCCCGCTCGTCCTTTCGGCCCAGCCGGCGCAGGTCATAGACGATCCGAATGAGCAAGGGAAGCAGGAAAACCAGAATGACGCTGGCAAAGAGCAGGCCGAAGGCCAGGCTGATGGCCATGGGAATCAGAAATCGGGCCTGGAGACTCGTTTCCGTCAACATGGGAAGCAGGGCAAACGTGGTCGTCATGGTGGTCAGCAGAATCGGTCGAAAGCGCCGGCGAACCGCCACCAAGACGGCTTCCAAAGAGGCTTCCCCTTTTCGAAGCTCCCGGTTGTAGTAATCGATCAATACCACCGAATCATTGATGACCACGCCGGTGAGCGCCACGATTCCGAAAATGGAGATAAACGAGAGATCGAACCCGAGCAATAGATGTCCGATTACCGCCCCAACCAGTCCAAAGGGAATAATCGCCATGATGATCAGGGGTTGAATATAGCTTCTCAGTTGGGCGCCGAGCAAGACAAAGATGATCAACAGGGCGATCACCATGTTCCGGGCCAGAGAGGCCAGGTCTTCGCGGCGATCCTCGCTTTCTCCAGTTACCTTCGCCTGGACGCCGGGATAGATTTCCTGGATCTCCGGGACGACCCGGTTCATGATCACTCCCAAAGCCGCTTCCGGCGTGGTCTTTCGTTCGTCCACGTCGGCGGTGACATTGACCACCCGTTGTCCGTCCACCCGCTTGATCTCGGAATAGGTGCGCTGTTGCCGAATGCGGGCCATGGTTTCAAGGGCCGCTTTCTCGCCGTTGGGGAGAGTAACTCGAAACTTGGAAATGCCCTCGATCCGTTCCCGGTCCGCCTTCGGATATCGGACCATCACTTTCAATTCCGCCCGCTTTCGCTGCAATCGTTGCACCTCGTAACCGAAAAAGGCGTTACGGAGTTGGCGCCCCAGATCGCCCGGCTTGAGTCCGGCGGCCAGGCCCTCGGGGGTGAGATCAAATACGTATTCCAGCTTCCCCACTTTCATACTGTCTGCGATTTCTACCACCCCGGGCATGGTCTGCATCTGCTCTTCCAGCAACGCGGCAGCCTTGTCTAAGATGGCAACGTCTTCGTGAGCCAACTGGATATTGACGTCCGCTCCTGCGGAAACCAGGCTGCTCTGGAAAGCAAGTTCGTCCGCATTCGGGATCGTGCCTACTTCTTCCTGAAGCCGGTTTTCTACTTCTTTTGCTGAAACGGTACGCAACGGGGCGTCGATGAGCTGAATGCGGACCTCCGCCCGGTTACTGGTCACGGCACTCACCCCTTCCCCGCCCCCGGGACCCTGATCAACGAAAGTGGAACCGATGAGAACACTCACACTTTCAAAATGGTCTGTACCGGTCTGGTCTTCCAGTTGGCTTCCGATCCGCCGTGCGGCATCCATCATATGAATGGCATGACCGCGAACCACTTCGAAAGGGGTTCCTACCGGCATGATCAGATTTGCGCTGACCCGGTCCCCTTCGATTTGCGGAAAAAAGATGAACCGGATCACTCCCCCGCGCACCAGGCCCACCACCAGGATGAGTATGGCCACGAAAGCTGCCAGCACCGCATAGCGCCAGCGGATGGCCCTGCGAAGCAGCGGCAACAGAGTCCCGTCCAAGAACCGGGTCAGTCCATCGTCAAATTTTCGGCTGATGTCGGAAACGATCCCGAGACTCCACCGTTTGGAGGAAGACAGATGGGCGGGAAGCACAAGAAAGGCTTCCACCAGCGATATCAACAGAATGCTGATGACGAATATGGGAATGGGACGCAAAATCTGCCCGAGGGTGCCGGTGGTAAAGGCCAGCGGCGCAAACGCGGCCACCGTGGTCATCACCCCGACGGTTACCGGCGCCCGAATCGCTTGGACCCCTTTGCTTGCCGCCGCCACGTGTTTTTCTCCTCGCTCCTGCTCGGAAAAAATAGATTCTCCGGTCACAATGGCATCGTCCACCACGATTCCCAAAACCACAATCAGGGCAAACAGAGTCACCATATTGAAGCTCATGCCGAAAAGAAATACGATCAGCAGTCCTCCCAGGAAGGAGACCGGAATGCCCAGGCTGGTCCAAAAGGCGAGTTTGAGGTCCAAAAACAGCAAGAGCACCAGAAAGACCAAGGCAAATCCCATCAACGCGTTGCGGGCCAGCAGGTTCATGCGCTGTTTCAACACCTCGGTCTGATTCTCCAGTACCGCAATCTGTATGCCCGCAGGAAGGCGAAGCCGATCCAGATAGTCCTGCACCGCCCGTTCAACCACCAGTGTGTCCTGAGATTCGCTGCGGGAAACCTCCACGAAGACCGCGGGCATGCCGTTGTACCGGGTAATCAGATTTGTGTCTTTGAATCCGTCGATAATCCGGGCGATCTCTTGTAAGCGCAGCATGCTTCCGTCCGGTCGATGCTTGATCACGATGTCTTCGAAGGCCTTGCCTACGTATCCCTTTTCCTGAATTCGCAGCAGAATGTCTCCGGCCTCGGACTCCACGGTACCGGCGGGAAAATCCTGGGA
>Ga0207797_1000580_pt1 | contig 28230 bp, 27 predicted proteins | sample PRCRCaboRojoPR_6_FD_187275 | JGI IMG/M metagenome (GOLD analysis project Ga0207797, IMG submission 187275) | Marine sediment microbial community from Cabo Rojo, Puerto Rico - PR CR 10% Liquid 1 (SPAdes) | ecosystem: Environmental > Aquatic > Marine > Coastal > Sediment | place: Cabo Rojo, Puerto... | reverse complement strand
ATATCTATCCGAGATATCACATCTATTTCCACTCTCGATAACTCAAGCTGATTCAATTTGTTCGAACCATCGTCAATTCACGGGTACTTTTCCGACCCCCTCACGTAGTGGTACAGAATGGATCGGAGTGAACTTGCGTATAGCGCGGCAACAGCGGGAGCAGACATCGCTTACTCACTGTTCGGGACTGATCTTGACGTCACCACGAAAGGCTCTAAAATCGATTACGTGACGACTGCGGATCAGAAGGCTCAGGAGCGGATCGTCGATCGAATCCACCAGGAGAGTCCTGACGCACAGATTGTCGGCGAAGAACAAAATGTGTCGAAGACGATGCCCGAAAGCGGCGACGTCTGGGTCATCGATCCGATAGATGGCACGACAAACTTCGTAAACGGGATTCCGATATGGACGGTCAGTCTCGCTGCCGTCCAGGACGGTGAGCCCGTGGCTGCAGTCAATTTGCTCCCGGCACTCGATGAGGAGTATGTGGCCAGCTCCGACGGAATCAAAAGGGACGACAAGATCGTTTCGGTGAGTGAAACAGCCGATGTCGAGTCGTTCACTGCGTCTCCGATCCTCCGCTACGGGTTTGCACAACGTAACGAGTTTGCAGCCGTTACCGGTGACGTCATCAAGGCGGTCGGCGATATACGCCGGTTCGGATGCGCACAGGCGACGCTTGCACTAGTTGCGAGGGGTGCTATCGATGTGACCTTCTCGACGGTGCAACCTGATCCGTGGGATACTGTTGCAGGTGCGTATATGGTAGAACAGGCAGGCGGTAAAGTGACGGATATCCACGGAGAGCACTGGACGCCAGCGAGTCAGGGAATCGTCGCCTCGAATGGACAAAACCACGAGAGAATGGTGACTCTCGTCCGAAGAGCCCGCGAGCGTGCACTGGGTTAGTCGGAGAACGTCGTTTTTCCTAAAGTGCCACGTGCCAAGTGTCTGAACCTGGCCATCTTCCGTTGTTCATGTTCGACCGGTGCTATCGAAGAGCACTGCGACGAAGGCAAAACTCGGGAGGCCTTCTCGACGTCAAGACCGTGACGCGGCTCGTACATTTAGTGCTACTGTCCGATTACAACCATACTACTGTAATCCAGCCCGGCTGCGCGTTCAGTATCGCAGAACACGATTCGACGCTCGGAGGACAAGGGGAGACGCATCAGACCGGGTCGTGGATGACAAACGGGTCTCAGAGACAGTTTGTGATGCGGTAACAAATGCAGGGTTTGGTAATGGCGGATATGATCAGCTGTGCCGGGGCCACACTGTTCAGTTATGGGAAACGGTAGCGGAGGCAGAGCACACGTTCAGAACTTGATGTTCAGTTCGATAACGTTGGCGGCGTCGAGCACTTCCTCCGGTATCTTATCGTTGAACTGTTCGTCTTTCATTCGACTCGTTGGGGCCGAAACACTGATCGCACCCAGGATGGAGTCAGTCCCGCCCTGTATCGGAGCAGCGACGCATCGCAGTCCTTCGAGGCGTTCCGCTCGGTCTTGGGCGAAGCCCTGGTCGCGAACAGTGGCAAGTTCCTCTGTAAGTTCTTCGGCGTCTGTGATCGTATTCGGCGTACAGCGGGGGAGGTCGTGACTGGCGATGATGTTCCGCCGCCGTTCCTCTGGGAGGTGGGCGAGAATTGCCTTCCCGAGTGCCGTACAGTGAAGCGAAAACCGCATGCCTGCGTAGGTATCCAGTTCGACAGCCTGATCACCCTGTGCTAGGTACAGGTAGACTCCTTCACGGTATTCTTCCACGGCTAGGTTTGCCAGTGCCCCCGTCTTCTGTGCCAGTTCGTTTACTTCTGCCTTCCCCTCCTCGTACACCTGTTTGCGAGTTCGCGCGTGCGCACCGAGTTTCAGAAATCGGAGACCTAGCTTGTAGATACCGTCGCGTTTGACAACGTACTCGTTCCGGCGGAGCGTATCGAGGTGGTTGTGTACGGTACTCTTGGGCAGGTCGAACTCTGCCGCGAGTTCAGAAACGCCCATGCCACCGTTCTCTTCGAGACATTCGAGTATCCGCAAGGTCCGTTCGGACGCACCGACAGTGTTGTTTGCCGTCATTGTTGTGTGCTAAGCTATGGCCCGGAGATAAAAAATGTTCACCATTGCTGAACGCGCTGGGTGCCCAACAACCCTGATTGAACAAGCGAACTACTCCTCAGACACGCCACACCGGACTATCAGATGCGTAGGGATGTATCCGCTTCAGCTTCAGACAGTAACGACATAGTTAGTGAGCGTACCGATCGATTCAATGGTGATGTCGACCTGATCGCCCTCGTGAAGCGTGAACTCCTCCGGCGGAACGAGTGACGTACCGGTCAGCAGTACAGTGAACTCCGAAGTTGCATTGTGCTGGGAGTGTGTCGTCACGAGTTCTTCACAGCTACGTACCATCTCGGCCGTGGAAGTCGCTCCGGTAAAAACAGTCTCCGTCTCCCGTTCGATCTGCATCGATATTTCGAGGTCGTGAGGGTCACTGATCTGCGACGGGGACGCGATACAGGGGCCGATGGAACAGCATCGCTCGTAGATTTTTGCCTGTGGAAGGTACAGCGGATTTTCACCCTCGAGATCCCGGCTGCTCATGTCGTTTCCGATTGTGTACCCCACGATGTCACCGTCGTACAGAATGAGCCCGAGTTCGGGTTCGGGCACGTCCCAGTCAGAGTCGCCTCGGATACCGACGGTATCGTTGGGCCCGACAGTCCGGCTCGGTGTTGCCTTGAAGAAGATTTCCGGTCTATCAGCGTTATAGACGTCAACATAGACATCTGCTTTGGTACTCTCTTCCTCCCGTGCCTGCTCGCTGATTTCGTAGGTCACTCCAGCAGCCCACACTTCGTCAGGAACGAGCGGCAGTTGTGCTTCGTGTCTGAGAACGTCTACGTCGACCTCGTCAGCCTCGTCGAGCAACTTCCGAACGACGGTGTCGGTCTGTTCTCCACTAATGTCGGCTGCAATCACGAGATCCTTGTACCGCTGGAGACTCCGTCGCGCAGTTGTCAAGTCGTACACTGCCTCTTCTGTTTGAACGGCGAGATGGTTCCCCGAGGCAGTCGGAAGTCGATAATACCACATCGAGTCAGTCAACACTCCAAGAAGTTATAAAAGTATTCCTACGAAATCCGAAATATGGCGATCTCAGTACGCGGCTGTACAAATCGCCAGGCGGGCTGGTGACACGCCAGCCGATGTTTTTCCAGTGTTTTGACTGTCTCAAATCTGTGGATTTCAGGTCAGACGTGGGGTACCAGCCATCGTAAGTCGCACAATAGGCTATTTGATGATTTGAGTGGAGCGTTGAGTTGAGGTACGGTATTTTTTCGTAGATGGGTACCGCTGCAGCATGTGTTCCCCTTCGCACAGAACGGCAATAGAAACTCCGAAACGGGAATTCCTCACCATCGGGTTCGTCGAAGGCAGTACGGTGTGATTTTGACAGTGTCAAACGAGATGTTGAAACAGTACCGTCTCCGTAGGAAAAAATTAAGTTCCACAATATTCGGCCTCATCTGTGGATTGTGAGGGAGTCTCCCAGCGAGATTTTGCAGTGAACAAAAAGGCTATGTGAGTCATTGACAATCTAGTTGCCATGAGCAAGCAAAAGTCCGGTCGCGTTATCAGTTCCGTGCTGAAGACGCTGGAGTTGGTAGAGCACGTGCGGAAGATGAAGAAGGCAACAGTCACAGAACTCGCGGATCGTGCTGGACTCTCACCTGGTGCAGTCCACACGCATCTCTCGACACTGAAGCGTGCCGGCTATATCGTTCAGGAGGGTACCGAGTACAGGCTCGGTCCACAGTTCCTGGCCTCTGGGGAACACGTTCGGAACTATTCGGAGCTATATCAGGCGTCGAAAGAGCAGATTGATGAGTTAGCAGAAACCAGCGGGGAGTGCGCCCACCTCATCATCGAACACGACTGTAAACTGTTCGCACTCTACGAGAGGTTTGGAGACAAGGCCGTCGGCGTCGAGCTCCATGGTCGCAAACGGGCAGAGCCACTCGACCATCTCCACTGTACTGCTGCTGGGAAGGCAATTCTCGCCCACCTCCCCAAAGAGCGTGTCCGAGATGTTCTCGAAAACGGTGAGCTTCCCGAAAACACGTCGGAGACGATTACGGCCCCACAGAAACTGGCTGAAGAACTCGAACAGGTTCGTCAACGTGGATACGCAGTGGCCGACGAAGAGCAGGTGCAGGGAATACGAGCCGTCGGTGCCCCGGTGATGCCTGCTGACGACGATGTGGAAGGTGCCGTCGCGATATCGGGCCCGACCTCGCGACTCCAGGGTGAGCGCTTCGAAGAAGAGCTGACGAAGATGGTCATGGAAGCAGCCAACATCTGTGAAGTAAATCTGCAAACAGCTGATTTCAAACAGGAGTATATCTAAACCGTATTGTCGCCTGCGGTCGTCAGATCGCCGTATTTTCTGGCCCTTTGAGACCGAGGAAGTCCCGGGTTTCAGCCGGTGTGGCGAGCTCCCGCCCGGTGAGATTTTCGGTGAGAGTGGCGACTTTCTCCACCAGTTCAGCGTTGCTCTTTGCGAGAGTTCCAGGGTCGAGATAGAGATTGTCCTCAAGGCCGACCCGAGCGTGACCACCCATATCGACCGACTGAATAGCGCGGGTAAACTCGCTTTTCCCAGCACCGATGACCGAGAAGGAAAAATCATCGCCAAAGAGCTTTTCTGCGATCTGGTACATGTGCGTGAGATTCTCGGCGTCAGTACCGATTCCGCCGTGGATACCGAGCACGCACTGGATGTGAAGCGGGGGCTCCAGGAAGCCCCTGTCGAGCATGTGTTTGGCGTTGTATAGGTGGCCCACGTCGTAACATTCGAGTTCCGGCTTCGTGCCGTGCTCGTCGAAGGTAGTAAGCACAGTCTCGAGGTCTTCGAACGTATTTGGGAATATCAAATCCCGTGAGCCTTCGAGGTACTCCCGTTCCCACTCGTGTTCGAACTCGTCGTACGCATCGAGGATCGGATAGAGACCGAAGTTTATCGAACCCATGTTACAAGACGCCATCTCCGGTTCGAGTTCCGGCACGACGCTGACGCGCTCTTCGACAGGCATCGTCGGTGCCCCTCCGGTAGTTGGCTGGATGATGACGTCCGATTCGGCCTGAATCCGCTCGGTAACGTCCCGGAACAGTTCCAAGTCAGTAATCGGCTCGCCAGTCTCGGGATCCCGTACGTGGACGTGGACGATACTTGCACCAGCGTCGGCGGCCGCGATCGCCTCCTGGGCGATCTCGTCGGGCGTGACGGGCAGATGCGGCGACATTGTCGGCACGTGGATCGCGCCCGTAACCGCACACGAGACGATCACTTTGTCTAGTGAGCGCATACCTGTGCTGCGATAGCGAGGATATTCAATGTTGGCACTGCATCCCCGAGGAGGAGCGACCGAGCTAGTTCTGTGGACGAACAAGCAACCGCACTTGTGAGCCGTCCCGGTTTTCGTACGGAATAGGCGTACAAATAACGTCGTATCGCCCGGCCGTCACGGACGAGAGGTTGGCCACACCTTCGATGATGAGGATGTCTTCGGGAAGGAGGGTGTAGTGGACATGGTGGTCTTCGAGTTCCGCGCCTGGCTTGTCCGCCGAGAGGGCGTCGATAGCGAAGCAGGCGATATCTTTCTCGACCATGTATTCGGCAGCTTCCTTGTCAGGATAAACGAAGTTCCGCAGGTATTCGTCGGTGTCCGCCGGCTCCATCCCGCAGTCGAAGATGAGATAATCGCCAGCGGACAGGTCGTACTGTTCGGCCTCCTCGGCGAGTTCAGTGCGCGTCACCCCCTCGCCGGGAGCTTTGTGAGTGAAATCACAGACAACACCATCGGTGACCATCTCGTCGACGGTTATCTCGTCGATCGTCCGGTACTCGTCCTTCGAGAGGAAGTGCGTGGGTGCATCCATATGAGTCCCACAGTGGGTCTCGATGTGGAGAATCGTGGAGTTGTAATTGTCCTCCGCGAGCGTTGCGAAGTCCTCGAACTCCGGTTTCGGGTGCAAGGGCGGCAGTGTGGGACTGTCCTCAGCGAGCGTCTGGGTGAGATCGATCCACTCACTCATACACGTTGTGCCGGACGTGGCGCACATATAGTTATGGGTCAGCCCGACTTCGGGGATACAGCATCGAACGACGGGGAACCAATCGGTCGCGGGACAGTTTGGAGAGGGATTCACCGGCTCACCGGAGTACCAGTTGCGTCAGGGAACCCCAACGTGGGTTGCAGAGTAATATGAGAACGTCCTGCTCCCCCGAACGACAGTCAGTCAAGTTCGGGCAGAACTTCGTCGCCAAAGAGCTCAATGCCCCCTGTATCAGGGAAATCGAGGAACATGAGTTGGAGTTTGTTGAATCCGAGATCCTGAACCCCCTCTATCTGTTCGACGACTTCCGCGGGCGTCCCGATAATGAAGTCGCCTTTCTCTCGGGCCTCCTCGGCGGTAGAGAGTTGGGCGTCCATGTCAGATTCCTCGCCCCACGGAAGCGGGAAGATGTCGTCGCAGTACTCGTCGACTGTCTCCTGATCCTCTCGAACCAGGATGTGCGCGAGCCAGGAGCGCTCGACGTCGTCGGGGTTGCGACCCTCTTCTTCGAGATACTCGTCGAACTTTTCGACCTTGTACTCCATCGGCGGCCCCCGGGCCCGCGAGCTGATTTCGACGTTCCACTCGTCAGCGTGCTTGGCAGCAATTCGAAGCAGTGTGGGCCCTGCACCACCGATCACAATCGGTGGATGAGGGTCTTGAACCGGCTTTGGCTCGTTGTACGCGTTCTCGATGCGGTAGTGTTCACCCTCCCAGGACGGTTCGTCCTCGGTGAACATCGTTTTGAGAACCTGGATACCCTCGTCGAGCATCTCCATCCGTGTGTCGATAGGCGGAAATTCGAAGTCGTAGGCCGCGTGTTCCTCTTCGTGCCAGCCGGCACCAAGTCCGATCTGTAATTGCCCCTCTGAGAGGATATCGACGGTGGTAGCCATCTTCGCGAGGAGCGCTGGATTGCGGTAGGTGATCGAGCCGACGAGCGGGCCGATCTCCATGTCGTCGGTTCGCTCTGCCAGCGCAGCGAGGAGTGTCCAGACTTCGTACTCCTCCTTTCTCGGCCCGAGCATGAAGTGATCGGGAGCCCAAAGCCCTTCCAGCCCCGCTTCCTCGACTGCATCGACGCCGTTCATTGTCGTTTCGAGATCCAAACGTTCCAGGAGCGGTGCATCACGGTGAACGCCAGCACCGGGGTAGCACTGCACCATCCAGTCGAACTGCATGTGTGACACACATGCGGGCATCATACTTAATTCGAGTGGTGGGATAGAGGGGGCTCGGCTGGGATGTGTCGTGTAAATCGCCGAAAAGTTGGCTCTCAGCTACCCCTCATTCAGCCAGCAGACGACTTCGATAGCCCTCGATATAGGTGTACAGGAGGATCGCGGCAAACAGCACGAGTCCAGTCGTCGTTCTGATGAGATTCGGGTCGACCCGGAGCTGGACGAGTCCCGCTTCGACGGTGCCGAGCAAGAGGACGCCGCCGAGTGCGCCAAGAACCTTCCCACGTCCACCGAACAGACTGATACCACCGATGACTGCTGCAGCGAATGCGGGGAACAGACTACTTTCTCCCAGTGTAGGGGTTGCTGCGCCGAGGAACCCGGTGAAGAGGAGACCACCCAATGCGCTCAGTACGCCGGAGATGATGTAGACGTACAGCACGACGCGCTTGGTGTTGATACCCGCTTCTTCGGCTGCCTCTGTGTTGCCACCGACGGCGTATACTTTTGTCCCGAAGCGGCTATACTTGAGTGCTAATCCTGTGAAGGCATACACCACGATCATCAGTAGAATCGCAAACGGGATGTCACCGAAGACAGTTCCGCCGCCGACGTACGTGTACAGTTCAGGAAGATTGGTCTGGGACGTATTCGAGAGAATGAGAATCCCACCCTGGAAAATGATGAGAAAAGACAACGTCTGGAGGAACGGGTTGACGCCGAGGTACGAAATGGAGAACCCGTTCATCATCCCGATGAATCCGCCAACAAACAAAATGAGCGCGATTCCAGCCAATCCCGGCGTCGACGGATACCACTGTGCCATGAACGTCCCAGCAAACATAGCTGAGAAGCCCGCGATCGAGCCGACCGAGAGATCGAAGTTTCCACTGATAAGACAGAGTGACTCTGCGAGGGCGATCATTCCCAGTGCCGCACTTGAATAGAGGAGAAACTGGATGTTCCGAACCGTCAGAAAGGTCTCGGGGAGGAGGTACACGAACGCCGCGAACACAATTACCAGTAGTGGCCAGACGAGATTGTCCATCAACAGGACGATGAGTGCTTTCTTATCGTAGTCTCTGGGCAGTAATTTGTTCAATTCGATTGTAGACATCGATAACCAATCCAGTACCGACAGTGAAATAATTAACGGAGGGATCGACTTTCGCGAATCCAGAGACCGTGTATGCAAACATCAACCAATATTCACTTTCTGAAAATTGACTGTTAACCACCTGCTTTATATGTGCGAATATTGACGTGTTCATCAAACTATTTATGTATAGTGTAGATATGTAGGTTGTATGCCGCGAAAAATTAGACGGCGCAACGTTTTGAAAAGCCTCGGTGCAGCAGGTATGATCGGCCTCGCAGGTTGTGGGGGCGACGGTGGCGACGGTGGCGACAGCGGTAGTGACGGCGGTGATGGCGGGAGTTCCGGCGGCAGTGACGGCGGTGATGGCGGGAGTTCCGGCGGCAGTGACGGCGGTGATGGCGGCGACTCGACGTACGACGTCGGGTACGTCAGCTTCTCGCTGAACCTGTCGCTGTTTCAGGCGTACACCCTGGCTGGGCAGTGGTGGGGCGCCGATAACGGGATGAACGTGAACGTCACGGACGGTGAATTGGACGCGACAAAACAGGCCCGTGACATCCAGAACTTCATCAACAGTGGCGTCGACGCCATCATGGTCACGCCGGCAGACTCCGATGCTATCGTGGATCCGATCGAGGACGCGCTCGCCGAGAATATCCCGGTATTCACGACGGACGCGACAGCCGCAACGGACAAAGTTGGCATGTACACCGGGTTCGACAACCAGTTTGCCGGACAACGGGTCGGTGAGAACACGGTCAACGTTCTCGAAGAGGAATACGGCGAACCGCGTGGCCAAGTGCTCGAACTGACGCTCCAGCAGACCTCACAGATCGGTGTCGACCGCCACGAGAGCTTCCTGGAGGTCGTCAACGAGTATCCGGATATCGAAGTCAACTCGCTCAACGTCGGGAACTCTCAGGAGGAGTCAGCGACGAAGACGTTCAACGCGCTGCAGCGCGGCGTTCCCGACCTGATTGCAACGCACGGCCTCAATCCGATGCTAGGTGCGGTGAACGCGCTGCAACGGTCGAACAACTGGTATAAGATCGGTGAGGAGGGGCACATTCCGATCTCGACAATTGACGGGGGCCCAGACCTCAACCAGTTCGTTGCTGACGGCTTCATCGACGCTATCTTCGACCAGCCGATTCAGTTCTTCCAGCCCATCGCGCTGAAGTTCATGAAGGACTACCTCGACGCCGACCAGGACGAGAGTGCACTCCCCTCGATCGGCGAAACCTATAACGAAGGCGACCTCGATATCTCGGGGCAGACCCCGCAGGAGGAGGTCGGCATAGACATCTGGAAGGAACCGCTGTGGGCGCCCGGCGAGGTGCGTGAACATCCGGTCTTCGACGGCCAGCGCTGGTGGCGCCTCCCTGCCGTTCAGTTGACTCCCGAGAACGCTGGCAACCCGTACTACTGGGGCAACTGGATCCGGGACGCGCCTTCCCTCTAGATTCCCCGTGTATTCGCGCGCGGTATTCCGGTCGAACCGGTGCGAGAAACAGAGACGTCGGGTCTAATACTGTCCGGTTACAAGCCACGTCCTCACTGAACGTATAGGACGATTCAGGCTTCTGACTGAGACGCCGATTCCACGTGGTCGGGGACAGTTTCGGAAATCATCATTTGCACGACCTGTTCACGGTTGACGGTATCCGTATCGACAGTCGTGATGTGTTGTCCGTTGCTGAGAATCGTCATCCGGTCGGTGACCTCGAAGATTTCGTCGAGATTGTGGCTGATAATCACGATCGACATTCCCTGATCGCGGAGTGACTTGATCAGGTTCATCACGCGCTCTGCGGCGTCGGCTGATAACGCCGACGTCGGTTCGTCCATGACGATCACGCTCGGGTCAGTGACGAGGGCTCGGCAGATCGCGACAGCCTGGCGCTCCCCGCCAGAGAGGAACTCGACTTTCGACTCGGGGTCGATGTGGATATTCAGATTGTTTCTGAGTACCTCTTCAGCGTTCTTGTTCATCTCCGGCCAATTGACGATTGGGATGAGGCCACCGAGCCGCTTCATCAGCGGACGACCGAGATGAAGGTTCATCGCGACGCTCAGCTCGTCGACGAGCGCGAGGTCCTGGTACACTGTCGAGATACCGTGTTCTCGAGCGTTCTTTGGGTCAGAGATGTCGACAGCGTCGCCGTTGAGAAAAATCTCACCGTCATCGGGGTCGTGGAGGCCAACCAGCGTCTTCACAAGTGTGGATTTGCCTGCACCGTTGTCCCCGACCAGACCGACGATCTCGTTCTCGTTGACGGTGAAGTCGACATCGTTGAGCGCTTGAAGGGTACCGAAGCTCTTGCTAATCCCCCTCATCTCTAGTACCGGTGTTTCGTCTTCGGACATGAGATTACCTCTATCGTCCGACTTGAAAAATCATTCGGGGAAATCGGGTTGACGACTCGCGCTCGACCTGTGGACACCCCTACGTTTATTTTCATTCGTGGAGAGTACAGATCATGCTCACGGCTGACAGAGAGCGGCTCGTGTCCCTGATGACCGAGCAGGCGGAGTTCGGTGGAACAGACGCTGGTGGACTGCATCGTCTTGCACTCACCGAAGAGGATCGTGCTGCACGCGAGTGGTTCCGGGAGCGACTAGAAGAGGCGGGCCTTGACATCCGAGTCGACGCCGTTGGAAATATGTTCGGGAGACGGGACGGAACTGACGCGAACGCGCCGCCAGTATTGCTGGGTTCACATCTCGACTCGCAGCCCTACGGTGGACGGTTTGATGGACCGCTCGGAGTCCTCGGTGCACTCGAACTCGTGCACGTTCTCGAAGAGGAAGATATCGAAACGACCCATCCAGTCGAAGTCGTCAATTGGACCAACGAAGAGGGGGCGCGCTTCCAACCGCCGATGATGGCAAGTGGCGTCTGGGCAGGGAAGTACGACATTGCGGACGTCTACGCGGCCACCGACGACGATGGAGTCACGGTCGAGGAGGCGCTCGAAGCAATCGGCTACAAGGGCACCGAACCAGCTGAGCCAGGAGAGGAGTACGAAGCTTACCTAGAGCTGCACATCGAACAGGGACCGAAGCTCGAACGTCACGGGAAAGACGTCGGCGTCGTCACGGGTATCGTCGGGCTCACGTGGACGGAGACGACGTTCTACGGCCAGCCCAACCACACTGGGCCGACGCCGATGCACCTCCGTCAGGATGCGCTCGTTGCCGCTGGCGAGCTGATCACGCAGGTGCCGCGGACGGCGAACAAACTGTCCGATACAACGAGGGGTACTGTGGGAGCCATCGAGTACGACTCGGAGGCGATCAGTATCGTTCCCGACGAGGTGCGGGTCGTGTGGGAGTTCGTCGACTACGACGACGACCTCGTCGAAGAGGGATACCAGCGGACCCTGGAGGAGATCGACCAGATCGCCCGCCGGGAAGACGTCGATACCGAGTCAGCGGAGATAACCCGATTCGACAGTGTCGCCTTCGACGACCGATGTATCCGTGCAGTCGAGGAGGCAGCGGACGGACTGGGGTACGATTCCATGCGCATGCATGCAGGCGCAGGTCACGACCCGATGAACGTCGCCGAGGTCTGCGATACAGGGATGGTGTTCGCCGTTAGCGAGGATGGACTTAGTCACACCGAAGCGGAGTACACGAGCTGGGAGGACTGCTACGCTGCGGTCAACACGTTGATCAACGCCGGCTACGAGCTGGCAAAATAGTCGTTGTAGGACGTTAGTCCCCGGCAACCCAGTTCACGAGGTCGGCCCAAAACGTGTCGTAGTGCTCCCAGTCGAGGAATTGCGGTGACCCCCAGTGGGGGGCGCAGTCGCTCGTGAACGCGGCGGAGCGCCCGTCGCCGTGTGATCCCACTACGACGAGCGGATCCTCGCCAACGCGAACGAGTTCTTCGGCGTCGTCGTCGGGAACGACGCGGTTGTACCCCAGCAGCGCCGGCCACTCCCCCGGCAAGTCGTCGGTGATGGCATGTGAATCCGCAGCGACGACGGGAACGACTCCATCCGACCGCTCGGCCCTGTCGTCATAGGACTGCATCGTCACCGGAAGCGCAGCTTCGATTGGCGAGTCCTTGTAGTTGGCTTTCCCGTTGATTCCCTGGAACGAGAGATAGCCACCGACCATGATGAGCCCGCCGCCGGCCCGGACAAAATCCTCCAGCAGCTGCAGACGGTTCGGTACTCGCTCAAAGTCGTCGAACGTCGCAGGCGGCAGGGACAGCGTGTTGTAGCCGATATCGCTGAGGACGACCACGTCGAACTCGGCGATCTCCTCCGCGGAGGTCGGGAACTCGCGAGCGGCCCGCGTCGTGGGGACGTACTCGGTCTCTACCCCGTTCGCTTCGAGCGCGTTCTGCAGCGGCTCGATAGCCTCGTGATACGTCGACCGCGAGAAGAAGTCGAATCCCTTGATATCGATCTGGAGGCTCTGCCATGCCTCTCCGACCAGTAGGACGCTTGTCTCGGACATCGAACGTAACGTCTCCATCTGGATAATTATACTTTTCCCCGGCGCCGGCAGCCGCGACCGCTCAGTCGCGGAAGTCCGGAACCTCTTCCGGGAGTTCGCTCAGGATGCCGCTGTAGTCGAGGTACACGCGGAGCGCAGCGATCTCGTCGTCTTCGTTGAAGTCCATAACGTCGACGAGACCAACCCCCTCGTACTCCCTGCCGGCGGTCGTTCGTCCCTCGATGGTTCCCTCGCAGACGACTGTATCCCCGTCCTCGTAGTACTCCGTCATGTTGTGCGCTCCGTCGGCGAAAAACTCCGCGTTGAGTTCGTAGAACTCCCTGACCTCGTCGCGACCGCGGAAGGTTCCCTCCCGGGGCGATTTCAGTACTGCATCGTCGGCGAACAAGTCGACGACGTCCTCGACGGTCGCTTCCGGATCATCCGAACGCTCGAAGTACGCTTTCGCTGTTTCGACGCTCATGTTCCTGCACACGTCTGGCCGTCTTATTAAATTACTGTACAGGTCGACCCGGCACTGCTCGCGGCCCGAAGCCGTCGACCGTGAGAGGTTAGCGGCGGAGTGTCGCGGCCTGGACGATTCCGGGCTCGTCGATATCGAGCCTGTCGCCGATGTTCGTCACTTCGAGGACCCTCGGGTACTCGTAGGACGCCGCGTGTTCGTGCAGTGCTGTCGGGTCGGCACCGACACCGCGCCACATGTCCCAGTGGGAGGGGAGCAGTCGCGTCAGTCGGAGATCCCGAGCCGCCTCTATCACCTGGTTCTCGTCGTTGTACCAGCGCGTGGGTTCGCTCGTCCCCCGCTCGGGGTCGTGTATCATGCCGACGGATCCCAGCGCGAGCGCACCGAGGTCGATGTCGAACTCTTCGCCGATGTCTGCGAACTCGTCGGCCGGGCGGCTGTCGCCGGCGTGGAAGAAGGTGCCACTCTCGTGTTCGACCACGAACGACACCGGCTCGATAGCGTCGGGGTCGTTCGCAGCGCGGACGTGGACTGTCAGGTCGCCCACCTCGAAGACGTCGCCCTCCTCGACGACCGCCCGCTGGCTCGACGGTGCCTGCACGTCGCCGGCGTAATCTGGCTCGGCGTAGGATGCTTCTGGCGCGTAGACCGTGCCAGCCTCTGCCTCCAGGAGAGGGGCGTACGATGGCGGATGGCTGTGATCGATGTGCTCGTGGGTCAGGAGGACGGCATCGCACAGCGTCGCATCTTCGGGATCCATCGGCACCGGTATCATCCGGACGATGTTGGGTGGGTCGCCGTCGGCGAAGTAGGGGTCGATGTACACCGTTGCTTCCGGCGAGCGGAGGACGAAGCCGTTGCAGCCGAGATACCAGACCGCGAGCCCGTCCGGTTCGGCGGCTTCGATCTCTTCTCTGACAAACCAGTCGTCCCACGTCGAGTGAACCATACTAACACTGCTCGTGGAATCAATATAAAACTCAGTCCCGCGACCGACGAGACTTACGGACGGCTATCCGTAGAAATCAACCGTCTCGGCGGCGAGGTCGGAGATAGCTCCGCGCTGATAGCCGTCGATACCGGTGTCGATCGTGTCGTCCAGCGGCTCAAGCCAGTCCGCGGAGAGCGCGTCGGCTCCCCGAGACATCCCGACAAACGAACCGACCGTCGCACCGGCGCTGTCCGTGTCGAAGCCGAGCTGGACAGTTCGACAGATGGACTGTCCAAGTTCCCCGTCGCCCCACAACACCCCTATCGAGATTATCTGTGCGTTGCTGATGGTGTGACACCAGTGGTGGTAGTGCGTCTCGCCCCAGCGTTCGTGCAGCAGGCCGAACGCCTCCTGGTAGCCGATACCCCCGTTTCGCCAGTCGATGACGTCCGTGACGGGCACTCGAACCGAGCGAGCAGAAGAACCCACCGTCGCGGATCTGGGGGTCGATATCGTCCACGGCGACGAGATCGCCACACTCTTTTCCGGCTCTTCTCGAGTCGTATTTGTGCCATTGGGATGCTTTGACCAACCTATCTCACACTGATAAATATTATCCGCCAATCGGAGTCGTGGTGGCGGTTTGTTAGCTGTCTCGGGACGGGGTTCGATTTTTAACCTCTTCGTCCGTCAGACAGACGTGATGCCAGACGATCACTGCTTTCGGTCGGCGACGAGCCTGGCGCGTGCAATTCGACGAGGCGATATCACGTCGACCGAAGTCGTCGAGGCCCACCTCGACAGGATCGACCGCCGCAACGACGAGACGAACTCGTACGTGACAGTCGTCGCAGGTCGCGCGCGTGAACGGGCACGTACGGCCGATCGTGCGGTCGAGAACGACGAGTCCTTGGGGCCGCTGCACGGAGTCCCGGTCGCGATCAAGGATCTCTGTCCGGTCGCGGGCGTCCGTCTGACGTTCGGCTCGAAACCGTTCGCCGATAACGTCGCTACGGAGAGCGCGATACTCGTCGAGCGTCTGGAGGACGCCGGCGCGGTCATTCTCGGCAAGACGAACACTCCGGAGTTCGGGCACAAAGGGACGACCGACAACCGTCTTCACGGCCCGACGTCGACGCCGTTCGATCTGGCGCACAATGCCGGCGGCTCTTCAGGGGGGTCGGCGGCGGCCGTGGCAGACGGCCTCGCGCCGCTCGCCCACGGCGGTGATGGCGGCGGTTCTATCCGTATCCCGGCAAGCCTCTGTGGCGTCTACGGCTTCAAGCCGTCGTTCGGACGGGTGCCCTTCGAGGCGCGACCGGACGGGTTTCTCGAACACACCCCGTTCATTCACCGAGGACCGATCACGCGTACGGTCGCCGACGCCGCCCTGGCAATGGACGTAATGGCGGGGCCGCATCCCGCAGACCCGTTCAGCCTCCCAGCCGAAGACGGTACGTTCCGGGACGCGCTCGACCGATCCGTGGACGAGTTCGACATCGCCTTCTCCCCCGACCTGGGACTGTTTCCGGTCGAGGCTTCGGTCGAATCCGCAGTCAGGGACGCCGTTGGCGTCTTTCGTGACTGTAGCGCGTCCGTCGAAGAGACAGAGCCGCCGGTCGAGCACGACCGGAAGACGGTGCTGGGTGCCTGGCAGACCGCGTACGATGTGTTCAACGCCGCGCTGGTCGAGGGCATCAACTCGGAGGTGGGCGTTGACTATCTGGGCGCTCATCGCGACATGGCGAGCCCGGAGTTCGTGACCGTGGCCGAGCGAGGACGAACGTACAGCGCACTGGAGGCGAAACGGGCCGAGCGCGTTCGAACCGACGTTTACGATGCGTTCCGGACGCTCTTCGAGAGCTACGACCTGCTGGTGACTCCGACGCTCGCGGTGCCGGCTGTCGAAAATGACGACCTCGATACTGTCGGCCCGGAGACGGTTGCCGGTGAGGCGGTCGACCCCCTCATCGGCTGGGCGCTCACCTATCCGTTCAACATGACCGGCCACCCCGCCGCCTCCATCCCGACCGGATCCGGCGACGAAACAACGCCGATCGGCCTCCAGATTATTGGGCCGCGCCACGCAGACGACCGCGTACTGGCAGCCAGCGCCGCCTTCGAGCGTGCGCGGCCGTGGCAGGACGCCTACCCGCCGCGCGAATAGTCTCTCGACGAATCGACCTCGCACCTACGAGGAACCACCTCTCTGTGAGTGATCCACTGTCAGGGATGCGCGAGCAAATCGAGGGCGTTCTGTCCCAGACTGTCCCGTGTCTCCGCTCGGGGACAGCGCTCCTCGACTGTCGATACTATACTGCGGAAGTCGTTGAGTGTCCGTGTCTCGTAGGAAAAGTCTGTTCCGAACAACACGTTCGAGGCGGGAAACGCTTCCAGCGTCGCCCGGAAGGCAGCCGTGTCGCGATAAAATCCCGACGTGTCGAGGTAGACCCGTTCTTCTAACTGGTCACGAAACTCGTCGTACGGTTTCAACCGGCCGGTATCCGGTGCGCGCTCCGGTCGGGTGTCACCGCGTATGCGACCGAGCATACTCGCACTGTTACCGCCGAGATGGTGAAACACGAAGGCAAGCTCGGGTAGAGCCGGCAGACATAGCGGCGGCAGGAGCGATAGTAAGGCCACGGGTGGATGGTAGCACAAGATTGAACCGGCCCGTGTCGGTAGTACGATCATGACCGAACGCGTCCTGATAGACTGTGACCCCGGCCACGACGACGCGGTCGCGCTGTTGCTCGCCGCACAGGCGGACGAAATCGACCTCGTCTCGGTAACGACCGTCGCTGGAAACGGATCGCTCGAACGGAGCACCGAGAACGCCCTGAAAGTACTGACACTCGCCGGCCGGACGGACATCCCGGTCGCGGCGGGAATGGATCGGCCGCTGCTCCGCGAGCCCGTGACGGCTTCGGAGGTTCACGGTGAGACGGGGCTCGACGGTACCGAACTCGACGACCCCGCGTTCGAAACAGAGGATACCCACGGCGTCGACCAGCTGATCGAGACACTGCGTGCGAGCGACGAGCAGGCGACGCTTGTCCCCATCGGCCCGCTAACGAACGTCGCGATGGCACTGCGGAAAGCGCCCGATCTGACTGAGTCCATCGAGCGCATCGTTCTGATGGGCGGGGCCTTGGCCGAGGGGAACGTGACCCCCGTCGCAGAGTTCAACGTCTACGCCGACCCGGAGGCCGCGTCCATCGTCTTCCAGGCCGACGTCGAGATAACGATGGTCGGCCTCGACGCGACCCGACAGGCCCGCTACGGGGCCGACCGGTTCGATGAGATGCGCTCACTCAGCAACCGCGTCGGGGACATCGTCGCCGAACTGTTCGAGTTCTATCTGGAGTTCCACGCCGACGCCTATGGGTGGGACGGCGTCCCCATCCACGACGCCTGCGCGGTCGCCGAAGTCATCGAACCAGGCATCGTCGAGAGCCAGCGTATGCGCGTCGATGTCGAAGTGAGCAAGAGTCACTCGTACGGACAAACGGTCTGTGACCGTCAGGGATCCTGGACTCGAACCGATCACGCCGACGATCCGAACGCGGACGTGGCGCTCTCTGTGGACAAGGAGCGCTTCTTCGACCTGCTACTCTCCGAACTCGGCCGGTACTGAAAACGGGTTCGGCGCAGGCTACCCTCTCACCCTTCGTAAACGTGGGTGCTTCCGGTGGCATGGTCGTCGATATACTCCCAGTCGTACTCGACACCGAGGCCCGGGCCGTCAGGCACTTCCACGTGGCCGTTCTCGTCGACGGTGTCGATCATATCGGAGTACTCCCCTTCGTAGATCGGCGGCTGCGTGTTTTGTGTGTCGGGGTGGACGAGCGCCATCTCGTAGTAGTTGGAGTTCCGGGTGGCAGCGATGCAGTGACGCTGTGCCGGGCCGGGCGCGTGGAATTCCACGTCGATACCGAAGCCCTCGGCGACGTGAGCGACTTTCATCGCACCAGTGATACCGGCGTCGTACTCAGGATCCGCTCGGAGGAAATCGGTCGACTCCGAGGCCGCAAAGTCAGATTTGATTTCGAGTCCCCGGATATGCTCGGTCTGAAGGATCGGCGTGTCCAGTTTCTGCCGGAGCTTCCGGTGCGCGTGTTGGGAGATTCCAGCATCGCGGAAGGGATCCTCGTACCAGTAGAACCCTTGCTCGTCGAGTGCACGACCCATCTTGAGCGTATCCGCGAAGGTTTCGAGTTCACAGGCCGGGTCGTGCATCAGGTCCATCTCGTCGCCGACAGCCTCCCCGACGGCTCGGATTGCCTCGATTTCCCTGGTCAGGTCACGTGCCTCGTCGCCACCACCCCACCCGTGGATTTTGAACCCTCCGTAGCCCATGTCGCGACAGGTCTCGGCGAAGTCGGCGAATGCCTCGGGGGAATCCAGCCCGCCGTTTTCGTCGCCGTGGTAGGTCGATGCGTACGACGGGATTGTCTCGCGGTAGGTACCGAGGAGTTCGTGGATTGGCGCATCGTGGTACTTGCCGGCGAAGTCCCAGAGCGCGATATCGATCGGCCCCATTCCCATCCGGTCGTACTTCCGAAGTGCGCGTTTGATTTCAGACCAGTGTTTTTCACGTTTGAGCGGGTCTTTGCCGACAAGATAGTTCGCGAACGTATTGTACTGGGCGGCTGCAGGCGAGTTGCCACCGACGTATTCACCCGCGATACCGGTGTTCGTGTGGATTTTGATTGCAAACAGTTTCCGATGGGTCGTCGAACCCGGTTCGTAGACGAGGTTGAAACCGGCTTCGTCGTACCCCACGTCTTCGAGCGGGTACTGAAACTCGGTGCTTTCGATCCTCGTGATTTCAGGACGCATACAGTATCCGAACTCCGGTGAACTATTAAAAATCTGGGTTCCCGGGAGGAACCGAACAGCGACACTCAGAGTCGGAGATATTCGTCGTACCAGGGACGTTCGCGTTCGAATGCGGCGCTCGCGGCCAGTACGGTGTCGTCCTCGAACCGACGTCCCACAATCTGGAGGCCAACCGGCAACCCGTCGTCGGTGAATCCGGCAGGGATCGAAGCTGCCGGGTGCCCCGTGAAATTGAACGGATAGGTGAGACACCAGCCAAGCAGCGGATCGACCTGCTCACCGCCTATCTCTGTCGGACCGACCACCTGACCGTCCATCGTCGTGCTATTTTCGACCGGCGGCACGGCGAGAGTGGGCGTGACGAGCAGGTCGTAGTCCGCAAGCAGTGACTGGACGGCATCGAAGACATCGGTTCGAACGACGCTCGTGTCGAACTGTGCCATCGGGTCGGCGGTGTACCCAGCTTCCATCTGTTCTGCGACGATGGGCGTCATCTCCGCCCTGTGATCGCCGAGCAGGTCGATATCCGCCGTCCGTTTGAATGCCTCGTTGGTTTTCGCGAGCAGATGCTCGTGCATTGTCAGCCAGGTTTCACAGAGGTCACGGTGGGAGTAGGGGATATCGGGAGACTCCTCGACGACGTCCGCACCGGTACTTACGAACGCGTCGATGCTCTCTTCGACGATATCGCGCACCCGCTCGTCGACCGGGAAGCCGTCGAGCGTGGGACTGTATGCGATGGCGAGGTCATCGATGGGCGCTCCGATCGACTCGCTGTACGCTGTTCCGTCGTCCGGCAGGCAGAACGGGTCGTCGGGGTGTGGGCCAGCCATGACGTCCAGCATCAGGGCGGCATCTGCGACCGTACGTGCGAGCGGCCCGTAGTGCGTATACGGCGCGATCCCGCCGAACGCGTCTGGGCGCTCGCGGTTGGGAACGCGTCGGTGGGAGGATTTGAATCCATAGAGGCCACAGAATGACGCCGGAATTCGAATCGACCCGCCACCGTCACCACCCTGTGCCAGTGGCGCGAGTCCGGCGGCGACCGCCGCAGCAGACCCCCCCGAGGAGCCACCAGCGTTCCGTTCGAGGTCGAACGGGGTCGACGTCGGGCCGAACAGCTTGTTGTCGGTCGTGCCTTTGTGCCCGAACTCCGGAGTGTTCGTCTTGCCGAGAATGATCGCCCCGGCGTCCTCCAGACGCTCGACGAACGTCGCGTCCCGGTCTGCACGAAAGTCAGCGAGCGGTTTACAGCCGAATGTGTTCCTGACACCCTTCTTGAACGCGTAGAGGTCCTTGATCGCGACCGGGACGCCAGCCAAAGCACCGACGTCTTCACCGGCATCGATTGCCTGCTCAATCTCCCGAGCGCGCTCCCGTGCGCTCTCGGCAAGTACCGTCACGTACGCAGTCAGGTCGTCGTTGTACCGCTCGATTCTCTCCAGATGTTCCTCGACGACGACCTGCGGCGAGAGGTTCCCGTCGCTGATTTCTTCTGCAAGAGTCGTGGCGTCAGTATAGCAGATCTCTCGTGGCATCGGTACCCGGATATCGTGGTGGTGAACGTATAGTAGTTACCAGGGGTACGAAAAGGTGGCATGAGAGACGGAAAGATATCGCGAATTCCGCTACGAGTTCACCGGGGTGTCAGTACATGACGATACCGGCAGTGACGTTGAGGTCTTGTCCGGTCATCCGTTCTGCCTGCTCCGAGCAGAGAAAGAGAACCGTATTTGCAACGTCACCGGCCTGGACGAACTGTTCCATCGGTGAGACCGTCTTGAATTCCTGTGCGACCTCATCGACCGGTCGACCCTGGCTCTTTGCTTGGCCCTCGATAACTGCCTCCAGCCGTTCACCGTCGACACTGCCCGGACAGATGGCATTCACAGTGACGTCATCCGTCGCCAACTCGGTAGCGAGCGTTCTCGTGAATCCGATAACCCCCATCTTCGACGTCGTGTACGGCGTCCGGTCCCGGAGCGGTCGTTTCCCACTCATCGAAGAGAGGTTGATGATTCGACCGCTCTCGCTTTCGCGGAGGTGAGGGATCGCCGCTCTGGCCGTCGCGAACATTGCACCGAGGTTGACTTCGAGCGTTTCCAAGAACTCGTCAGTGGAGATGTCTTCGCAGGGTTTAGTCGGCCCTGCGATACCGATGTTGTTCACGACGATATCGAGACTACCAAACTCATCGACTGCCGTCTCGACGAGTCGCTGTGCAGCGTCCGGATCGCTCGCGTCACCGACCAAGGTTGACAACTCCCCATCGTTATCTGCCAGCGCACTGGCGGTGTCGGCCAGCGCTGTTTCGTCTATATCGTTGATGACCACGTCGACGCCGGCGTTGGTAAGCTGAGCGGCAATTTCACTCCCAATTCCTGCTCCTGCACCGGTGATGACAGCAGTTTCTCCCGGGAGCGTGAAATCTGTCTGCGGCATACTCAGGCTCACCTGGCCATGAAATAAAAGCTTTGTCCCGCTGCGTTCCGATCGGCGGATGTTGCAACAATTAAATAACAGGGGACAGATGTGTCCAACATGGATGTCCTGTACATTGGCGATGACAAGCTCAAGTCGGACCAGTTCTTTGCGGGTGCTGAAAATATCCAGGTGTTTCAACGCCGGATAAAGGATTACGAACCACTACTCGAGGCACTCGAAGAGAGCGACGGGATTGACGTCGAACACAAAGGCGGGCCAGAGACGATAGAGTCGTTCCCCGAGTCGACGGAGGAGTTGCTGGCCTACGATGCACTCATCATTAGTGACCTGAGCAGAGGGACGCTCACACCACACTTCTACCCTGACGCGATCCCCGGCCCGAACAAATTGCGGATCGTCAAGGAGTTCGTCGAGTCCGGCGGCGGCCTGCTATACTGTGGCGGGTGGATGACGTTCCAGGGCTACAAGGGGGCTGGAAACTGGCAGGGAACTCCCGTCGAGGACGTCCTCCCGGTCGAGATACGCCCAATATTCGACGACAGGGTCGAGCGACCGGAGGGAGCCGAGACGTCGATGCTGGAGACAGACCACCCTGCACTGCAGGGATTCGACCACGAGACGTTGCCGCCAGTCTACGGGTACAACAGAACAGGGCCAGTCGAAGAGGGGGCTGCGTTACACGCGACGGTCGACGATGACCCCCTCATCGCCACCGGTGAGTACGGCGAGGGACGGACATTCGTCTACACGTCAGACCCTGGTATCAAATGGGGACTCGACCACGTCGAGTGGGACAGCTACCAGCAGTTCTGGGTTCAGGCACTGGAGTGGGCGACAGGAGAGAGATAGCGTACGTAGGGACGTGATTTACTTACTCCGAGAAGTGCGAGCGAATCTGCTTCACTGCCGAAAGAATATATGCAGTGGAACTTGATGATGAAGACGCATGCCATCTAAGTTGCAGAACTATGTGGACGGATCGTGGACAGATGCAGATACAAACGATACCATCGAACTTCGGAATCCAGCGGACACGACTGACGTCATTGCAGAATTCCAAAACTCCGGCCGAGAGGACACCAGAGAAGCCATCGAAGCCGCCAATCGAGCACAATCCCAGTGGGCAGACACACCGGGGCCAGAGCGGGGTCGAATGCTCCGCGATGCTGCCAGCCACCTCGCCGACCGCAAAGACAAACTCGCCGAGGAACTGACCCGCGAAGAGGGGAAACCGCTATCCGAAGCGACCGGTGAAGTGCAGCGAGCTATCGATATCTTCTATTACTGCGCAGAAAAGGCCCGAGACTACGGCGGAACAAAAAAGAGTTCCAGTAGTCGACGTTCGAATCTCTACACCATCGAAGAGCCTGTCGGCGTCGCTGGACTCATCACACCGTGGAACTACCCCATCGCGATTCCAGCGTGGAAGCTCGCCCCGGCGCTCGCAACCGGTAACGCTGTCGTGTTCAAACCGGCTGGAGCAGCCCCGACCGTCGGCGTGAGACTGGTCGAGGCGCTGGACGAGGCTGGCGTTCCCAAAGGCGTAGTGAATCTGGTCACTGGGCCGGGGAAGACTGTCGGCGATGAGTTAGTCACGAACGAGGGTGTCGACGCAATTTCGTTCACCGGCAGTGCCGTTGTTGGAAACCAAGTCTACGAAACGGCGACCCAGAACGGAAAGCGTGCGCAGTGTGAGATGGGCGGCAAGAATCCGACTGTGGTTATGCCCAGTGCCGACCTCGACCAGGCAGTTTCGATCGTCGCTAATGGCGCGTTCGGCGGAACTGGACAGGCCTGCACCGCCTGCTCGCGGGCGATCGTCCACGAGGATGTTCACGACGAGTTCGTTACCCGTCTCGTCGACCACGTCGAGAGCCTCGAAATCGGGCCGGGACTTGATGACTACGATATGGGGCCCCACGTGAACGAGACCGAGAAGGAAAGTACACTCGACTACGTCGACGTCGGCCAGAAGGAAGGTGCCAAGCTGGAAACAGAGCAGCGGGCACTCGACGACTCACGATTGGACAACGGATATTTTGTCCAGCCGTTTGTCTTCTCGGAAGTCACGCCCGAGATGCGAATAGCCCAGGAGGAGATATTCGGTCCAGTACTCGCTGTGCTCGAAGTGAGTGACTTCGATGAGGCCGTTGCGGTTGCCAACAACGTCAAATACGGGCTCTCGAGTAGCATCGTCACGGACGAGCACACGGAAGCGATGCAATTCGTCGACGAGATCGAAGCCGGCGTCGCGAAGATCAACGAGAAGACCACTGGACTGGAACTACACGTTCCATTCGGTGGCTTCAAAAACTCCTCTACCGAGACGTGGCGTGAGCAGGGTGACGCTGGTTTGGATTTCTATACCATCTCCAAAACGGTCTACGACAATTACTGAACGCGAGTTTGTCCCTCCATCAGAATCGCTCGATGATGCACAGGCCTCTCGGTCGGTGCAGTCATTCAGGTCGCTCACTCGTTCTGAGGGGGACTTGCTATCTGAATTTGATTTCTAGACGTAAAGTATTCAATGTCTCCGCGATAACCGTACCACGATGAGGGTTGCGGGCGAGCTACAGTATCTGCCACGTGCACAGCAACGCGTCGCTGCGGAGAGCGAGCGGGTTCGGGCCGAGAGAGACGCGTTCGCGTCCTTCCGAAATCACGTCTCCGAACTCAACCCGGAGTCTGCGACAAGCATGGGGCAGAAACAGGCAAATGGGTCGGTTGTACTATCGCGGACACACACCTCGACACAGTTCCGACGAGTTCGTCAGGCCTACCGAGAGACGGTGATGAAAGTCAGCCACTACTCCGAGGACTACGACGAGGCAATTGCGGTAAACCTAGCAAATGAGTTTTCCGAGGAATTGAGTCAGGCAGTTGTTGCAGGACAGCACTTCACTCGACGGCTCAAGGACGCTCTATTGGCAGCCAGCGAAGGTGCCAGTGAAAATCGGCAGCGGTTTTTGTCGACTCTTTCTCGGGAAGCGAGTGATCTGAGAGAAGCGAAGATGAGGCTCGAACAGTTTGAGGAGCGACGCCGCAAGATAGTGAGCGAGAAACGTGGGGAGTCGTACACTGAACTAGTCGAACTCTGGGAGGAGTTGGGCTCTCTCGGAAAGATGTACGACAATTTCTGTTCCGAACGGCAATCACGGATACAGTCCCGACGGAACAATACTGAGCTCTCTGAAGATATGCCATCGCTGTGTGGATACCTCTACGACGACCTCTCTGTCACCCACCCCGTCCTAGCTGAGAGTATTGAGCGGCTCGAATACGTTCGATCTGACCGCCAGCAGACGCTGTGGCTCTTAGCCCGGCTTGATTAGACCGAGCCGGGAGGAAAACTCACTTCGACTGACGACGTCAATGTGCACGATGACAGGCACGCAGACGGTCGGTGACACGGGGTCGGACACGCACAGACCGTCCAACAGCTGGAGCGAAGCTGTGACTGAGCGGAGCGGTGCCAACGAGACAGACCAGGCCAGCTGCGGCCGGTGTCCTGGGTCGTTGCCGTGGTCAGTTCCCGGTTGCCTCCTCTCGGAAGGTAAGGACGGGGACGTCGGTGTGGCGAACAACGCGCTCCGTGACGCTTCCGAGGAGGTACCGGTCGATGCCACGCCGACCGTGTGTTCCCATCACAATACTGTCGATATCGTTCTCGGCGGTGTACTCCTCGATGGCGCGATGTGGCGCGCCGTTCAGCACAGCGGCTTCGATAGTCGAGACGTCTGCTTCCTCGGCGCGCTGAATGAGACGGTCGAGCGCGCGCCGTCCCTCCGCTTCGAGTTCGTCTAGAACGTTCCCGGCGCTGACGTCTCCGGCCAGGATGCCAGTGTCGACGACGTGAATGAAATGGAGCGTCCCGTCCGCCAGTTCGGCAAGCTCTATCGCGCGGGAGGCGGCGGACTCGGCACAACTGCTGCCGTCCGTCGGGACGAGTATCGAAGTGAACAGTGAGTCGCTGTCGACCTCGTCTTGTACTGTCAGAACCGGAATCGGCGACTGCCGGAGCGTCCACTCCGTGACACTTCCGAGCGCCAGTCTGTCGAAGCCGGTTCGTCCACGGGTTCCCATCACTATCAAATCGACGTCCTGATCCGCGGCGTAATCGAGAATCGCACGGTGCGTCGGCTCCGGAACCTCGATGGTCGCAGTCGTTACGTCCCAGCCAGCGGCTGTGGCCAACTCCTCGGCACCGGCCAGTACTTCCTCGCCGCGGCGGGCAAACGCATCCGCCCCCTCCTCTTCGAGACCGGGCGGCAGTTCACCGAGTTCAACGACGTGGATGACGTGAAGTGATGCGTCGAAACGAGCGGCCAGCTCTATTGCCGTTTCGACTGCAGTCGTTGCCTGGTCGCTTCCGTCTGTCGGCACGAGGATCCGGTCGTACATTGGTGTTTCATACTCGTTGTTACTGTAGCATAAACAAGAGGTCAATTGCCATCAATCGAGAATTTCGTTGCTCCGCATTACACAGGCCGACACATTGGGAAGCGCGCTGCAGGACTGTGTAGCAGATGACCTCGAACGGGCGGCCGAAGTCGGTGTTCCAGTGGAGTCAGTCGGGCGGCGGGGGGGTTCCACTCTGGGGTATCTGCGACTTCACACCCCGGATCGCTGTGATATCATCATCGACGCACGCGGCGCGTATGACGACCACATCTCGAAGGTAGAACGGAAGATGCGCGACCGAGAAATCGCACTCGTCGCCGAGTGAGTGTCATTCCCGTATTTTTGAGAACAGATTCGAACCTATTAGCCTCAAGATAGTACTTGTGTACCCATACTGAATATATGGGGGGTTTCTTCCAGCAGTTATGTTTATATTGCGGTAAAGTGCTCTCGGTATGGAAAACAGAGTATAGAGATACGGAGAGTCATTCAGACCGGTTCAATCACGTCTTGCCACGGTAGAGGGTGTGTTGCCCCTCATCGAGCAGAAACTGAGTCGAAGAGGTCGAGTAGCGACAGATGCGTATGGTCGGATCGAACGAAATCGAAACTGAAGAGTGGGTGATTCGACCACAGGTACCCCAAAAGTGGAAATAAACTGGTCGCAGTTACTGTCCGATAAGGTGAATCGAATCGGGCGTGATCGTGACCCGAACGCGGGAGCCGACGTCCACCGCCAACTGGTCGAAACGGGGTGGGCGAAGCGTCGCTATCAGCGTGAGTGAGGTTCCATCGACGTCGAGCGCCACTCGGTACTTGTCCCCTTCGTGGAGCCACCGGTCGACCGTTCCCGGTGCCGTATTCACACAGTCTGTGTCGGCACCCTCACTCCGGGTGTGGAGCTGGATCCGCGATGGGTGAATGCAGACAGTAGCAGACTCCGAGGGGGTTTGACAGGTCGTCCGAAGCCGAAGGTCACCAACGCAAACACTCGCACCGTCCGCCCCGCGGTCGACGTGTGTCGCGTCGAAGAGGTTCTCGGTGCCGGTGAATCGCGCGACGAACCGCGTTGCAGGGCGTTCGATCACACCCGTCGGAGAGCCGATCTGCTCGACGACTCCGTCGCGGAAGATCGCTGTGCGGTCTGCCACTGCGGTCGCCGTTTGCTGGTCGTGTGTGACGTAGATGACCGGAATGTCCAGCGAGGCGAACAGCGCGGGCAGTTCCCTGCGGAGGCGGCGTCGGATCGGTGCATCGAGACTCGACAGCGGCTCGTCGAGCAGGAGGACAGCGGGGTCTGCGGCGAGCGTGCGTGCGAGCGCCACGCGCTTGCGCTCGCCGCCCGAGAGCGCTGATGGCCGACGGTCGAGCACGTCAGATATTTCGAGCAGGTCGACGAGGTCGGCGACGCGCTCCGGGTCGGGTGCCCCATACGCGATGTTCTCGCGGGCGGTCATGTGTGGAAAGAGGGCTCCGTCCTGAAACACGAGTCCCGTCTGTCGCTGTTGCAGAGACTGGTCATCCAGCACCGAGCCGTGTAGCGATATCGTGCCGCTGTCCTGAGTGACGATACCCGCAATCAGCGACAGGAGCGTGGTCTTCCCGCTCCCGGACGGGCCGAGCACCGAGAGCACCTCGTCGCCGACCGCGAGGTCGACCGGGCCGAACTCGAACTTCCCGACCGTGGTCGAGAGCGAACGTAGTTCGAGCATCGGTCACTCCAGCGGGTTCGTCCCGAGCGTGTTGAGCACGACGAGCGTCGTGACAGCGATTCCGACCAGAATGACTGCAACGGGGAAGGCGTTGTCCAGCCCGAGCGTCGTGAACGACACCCAGATCTGCACCGGCATCGTTCGGGGGTAGTAGGCGAGCATGATGGTGGCGCCGAACTCACCGATCGCGCGGGCAAAGGCGAGCGTGATTCCCGCGAGTATCCCCTGCCACGCGAGCGGGAGCGTCACCCGTCGGAACGTCGTCAGGCGGCTTTTCCCCAGCGAGTGGGAGGCGTATTCGAGTGTCCGGTCGACGCTCTCGAAGGCCGCTTTCGCCGTGACGACGAGAAACGGCGACGAGACGAACGTCTGTGCCAGGACGACGCCCGCGAGCGACCGGGTGAGCGGGAGGCCGTTGGCCGCGGCGAATCGCCCGAGACCCGTCTCCGGGCCGACTACAGTCAGTAACACCATCCCGCTGACGATGGGGGGCAACACGAGCGGGAGGACGACCAGTGCCGTCACCACGGTCTTCACGCGCCCGTCGGCGCGTGCGAG
>Ga0207797_1000579_pt1 | contig 28261 bp, 27 predicted proteins | sample PRCRCaboRojoPR_6_FD_187275 | JGI IMG/M metagenome (GOLD analysis project Ga0207797, IMG submission 187275) | Marine sediment microbial community from Cabo Rojo, Puerto Rico - PR CR 10% Liquid 1 (SPAdes) | ecosystem: Environmental > Aquatic > Marine > Coastal > Sediment | place: Cabo Rojo, Puerto... | reverse complement strand
ATACTCAGCCGTTGGCTGTCTCTATGGTCTGTGTCGCCATGGAACCTGCGCTCGGCGCCCCGGCCGAAACGTGATTTTTTCATGCTTGGTTGTGCCTGCGGCATCGCAGGCATGAGGGTTTTGCAGAGAAAGGCCATGGATCAACCCAGTGCAGGAAGCTTGTGCAGCGTGAACCGGTCATCGGTTCGGCTCGGAGCTTCTCACATGAACCGCTTATCTGGGCAAGGAGGTCCGGATGTGGTAAGCTCCCGAAAGAAATGCGCACGAAATCAATGCCTGTTGCTTTTGGGCGGAGAGAGCCTGAAGCCTTGGGGTTGGCGACCCTGACTGGCGACCCTGACGAGGGTGGAAGATATGACCCCGAATCGTGATTTATGGTCCGAGCCCTGCACCGGCAGGGCCTGCTCCAGGGCCAGGGCTCTGGCTGAAGACATCCAGCGGCTGGAGGAAAGCCTCAGCTTCATCGATGACGAGCTCGTGGCGGAGCTGGCCATAGCCTTGATCTGCATGGCAGAGGCCGAGGCTGCTTCAAGGGCCGAGCTCGAGGATGTCCTCGGGCCCGAGACCGGGGAGGTCGTCCTGCTGGGCTTCATCTGGCGATTGTTCCTGCCTTCGGCCCCGGCCGGGGGGAGCCTGGCCTGGGAGGACGCCAGAGCTCCCCTTGAGGCAACGGCCAAATTGCGCCTGCCGTCCATTGTCGGCCACTTGGTCGGTCTGGCGCGGCGAAGCGGAAGCTGGAGGCCGGATCAGGTTCTGCCCCAAAGCTCGTATCTCCTGCCGGAGGAGCCGGAGCGCCTGGCCTCCCTCATGGTTCGGATCACGGAGTACGCGCCTGGCGGGGTGATCAGCGCGAACCAGCTGGGGGCCGCCCTGCACGAAACCGGGCTGGAGTGCAGCCTGGACACCCTGATCGCCCATTGGAAGGGAGCCGGCGTAATCAGCCCCAGGCTGTCTTCGGTTCGGAGCGTTGCGGATCACCGCTCCCCGCTGTACGAGATCAACCCTTCGGTATTCATTCGCCTTGGAGCTTGCGGCCGAGGGCCATGAATCGGTGATTCATGAAACCGCAATCTCCATGCTCCTGTTCGAGGGTATGGTTGGTATGGAGTCTGACCTCCGGAAATCCGGCATTGATGAGGAGCTGCCTCAGTTCTGATCTGCCGTACAGCCGGATGGCATAGGTTTCATCCCTGATGAGCCCGTTCTGCTTGGACAGGACCAGCTCCCTGGCAGCTACATTGCTTCCCTGGAGCTCCCTTTTGCGGCAGACCACGATATCCTCGTCGATCTCATGCCAGGCCGACGGACAAAAGGACTGCAGCATTGTCTCCCGATCGGTCACATCCACAAGGAGGCTTCCTTGTGGTCTGAGGACCCGCCAGCACTCGCTCAGGATGGCCTGGTCCGATGATGGGTCCGGGCTGTAGCCCAGGGAGTTGCCCATGATGAGGATATGATCGAAGCTGGAGCCCGGTAGGGGGATGCTGCGGGCGTCGGCCATAACTATCCGCAGCTCCAGGTCACGATCTTCAGCCTCTGCCTGGGCTTTGCTCAACAGGGTTTGAGAGTAGTCCAGCAGAGTGAGATCCGAGTAACCGCGGCTGCAGAGCTCCAGGCTGTGCCTGCCGTGCCCACCGCAGAGATCCAGGATGTTCTCTTCAGGCTTTACGTCGAGGAGGCGGCAGACCAGATCCACCTCCTTGCGGGTCAGCCCGGGATCACAGACCGTTCGCTGATCCGTCAGGAGGTAGACCTGATCGAACATGGTCTTCCACCAGTCGGCCTTGACCTGGATGGACATGGGCTTTTCTCGCTGGGTTTTCCCTTTGAGGCTTTTCCTAGAAAGAATGCCGGTGGCTATGCATTGTCTTTACCCTTGACGGTCTTGCGAATACCCTGGTCTTCAATTCGCAGGCACGTTCTAGCCCCCACCATGGCAGCCGAAGGAGAACAGACCGTCTGAAGCGATGATGGCCGGGCTGCCCTGCCAGGGGTCCATGCGGGCTATGTCCAGCTCTTCCTGATCGATGGTCATCATGTGGTCAAGGGCCCCATCCAGCCACATCTCCTCCAAGACCAGGCAGTCCTCCCAGATCTTCCGGCAGTAGCGTTCAAGCGAGACCAGTTGACCGGAGCTGAGCAGCCTCGGTCTAAGGGCAATGGGGATCGGGCCGAGCAGATAAGTGAAGCGCTCCTCCAGGGCCATCCGGTCCTGCAGGTCGACAATGTCGGCCAGCTCCCCGGGGTCGGCCTGGAGGAGGGAGTGGTTGATGGCCTTGGCGGCCTCTGGCCCGTCGATGCCATCTGGCAGAACAGCCAGGGGCTGGACGCCGCCGCCGCTGCCGACATTGGTGGGCACCCCGCCGTAGCGGCCGAGAAACCCGAAGATCTCCCGCCGTCCGATCAGGCTGCGAAAGTCGGTCTGGAACGAACGCAGCCTGGGGCCGCCTTCCTCCAGGACAGGGATCTCCTCGGCCCAGAGAGGCAAGGGCACCTGGGCCTGCAGGATGTACTCTCCACGGGTCAAGGCCTGCTCGATGCAGCTGTCGGCATCGGAGCCATCGCCGCCGACCAGGACGCCTTTGCCGGAGTACCCGCGTTCAGGTTTGAGAACCAGACTTCTCCAGTTGGCCCTGGTCCATTCCAGCAGGTCATCGATAGGCGCTCCATCCGGATCTGTGGTCTTTCTGGGAAAAAAGCGCCGGGTCCAGGGTGTCCGGGCGACCGTCTCCGGGTGGAAGCGAGAGCTCTCCGGCCCGGTCAGGACCTCGAACATGGACTTGGTGTTGATGGGCTCCATGCCCCTGGGGTTGACGACGCGGCCTTCGCGGACGGCCTGGAGCAGTGGGGTAAGATCGTGGCTGCGGTGCAGGTCGAGCAGGACATCGGTGTTGAAGTCAACAAAGAGCACGGATATGGGCTGACCTCGGTGGCAGACCCGTCCCTGTCGCAGCTCGAGCTCCTGCGGCGCGATCAGCACACCGCTCAGACCGTCGACGGCATCGATGTGCCTGGCCAGATTGATGTTCTCGGTCACGTCGGCCAGGGTCTCCTGCTCGGCCACCACGGCAACGGTCCCGGGGTTGTTCCCGGCTCGCTCCCGATGGGCCCGGCAGAGCATCCTGACCAGGCCGTGGACGGGGTGGAGCAGCTCATGGTCGAAATCGAGCTGCAGATCCAGGGAGCAGAGACTGCTCACGCGCTCCCAGACAGCCTTGGCGATGACCTGGGTGGTTCGCTGGTAGTCCCAGCCGCCCGGGCTGCCCAGGTTCCATTCCGAATGGTAGCCGAGGAAGTCTTCCACGAAGGGCTCCTTGGTCAGGGAGTATGGAATAGGGAGTATGGGTTAGGGATCCTGTTGAGCATGTCCGGTCAAGTGCCTCGATTCGAAGGTCGCAGGCAGATCATTAATGGAAAGCTCCTAATCATCCAGGGTTTTCTCCGAGGTCATGGAGGCCAGCCGTTTCTCCAGGAGGTCGAAGGGCAGCTGGCCGCTTCCGAGAACGGAGGAGTGGAAGCCATCCTCTCCCAGCCTTCGGGCATAGCTGTTTTTCAGCTTCCGGAGCTCATGGCAGCCCAAGGTATAGCAGAGCTGATAGCCGGGCTTCAGCCGATAGCGGTCCACCTGCCGGAGGGCAGCCTCCCTGGAGAAGCCGGCCTCGAAGAGCAGGTCGGCCGACTGCTCCCGGTCCAGCTCCCCAGTATGGCCGCGCAGGTCGATAAGGCAGCGGACGGCCCGCCAGAGCCGGCGCTTCTCGTGGACCAGAAGGTTCAGCGGGCCATGGAGGTAGCCGCGCTCCAGGAGCAGCGACTCGGCGTAGGTGGCCCAGCCTTCATAGAAGAGCGGGGACTCGATCTGCCGCCTGACCGGGTTCATCAGACGCCGGCGGTTGGCATCGAGGCAGTGGTGTCCGGGAATGGTCTCGTGGGCGGTCAGGAAGGGAGACTCCCTGTTCATGCTGCTTTTGGCCGGCAGAAGGCTGCCGTTCGACGGCTCCGCCCGAGTGTCCAGCTCCAGAAAGAAGCAGCTCGGCTGGCCGGCGTGCAGGGCGGAGCTGAAGGAGGCCGAGCTGCGGAGGCTCTTCAGGTAGGTCGGCGTCCTAGCGAGCCTGAGTGGAGCCTCCTTGGAATCAACCTCGAAAACGGAGCCGGAGAAGAATCCTTGGAGCGACTCGACCTCCCGTTTGTAAACCGTCCAGGAGTGGTGAAGCGGCTCCTCACCCGGCAGTGGGGATCGGACGAGCTCCAGCCAGGTGCGGCTCGGGTCAAGCCGCTTTTGCAGAGTGGCAAGGCTCAGCAGGGCGTCCCGTCGTTCAGCCTCGGCCAGCTGCCCGATGTCCTCGAGGCTTCCCCGGCAGCGGAAGTGATCCCGCAAGGTCCGCTCCAGGGATCCCGCTCCAAGGGATTGGTTGGAAACGGGAGTCGTGCTGTGCAGGAACCCGGCAAAGCTATCCAGCTGGCAGTCAAGGGCTTCGAGGTCCTTCTGGAACAGGGTTGGCCGTCCTCGTCCGGACGAGCCGCCCAGCTCCCGAAGAAAGGCCCGGCAGTCCCTGACCATGCTGATGGCTGCTGTGCAATGGCTTTCCGGAATCCGGTCCAGGTTGGCCCTGGCCTGGCCGAGGAGCCGTGAGGCCTGGGATATCCTTGAGCGCATGCAATCAGTTCGATCCGCCCCTTCCGGGAGCGGGCCGTTCAGGGCCTGGTCGAGGCCGAGGAAAACAATGCTCAGGTAGAGCTGCGGGCTGGATCGCCAGGAAGGCTGCTCCTCGAGCTCGATAAGCAGGCCCTGGCAGCTGGCCAGAAGCATCTCGCGATCCATGTCCGCTTCGGGGCAGTCACCCTCGGGCAGCCGTGACAGATCATCGGCCACGGACCTGATCGTGGAGCAGACCCCGGCGACGGACTGCGAGCTCAGATCCTCGAGCTGATCCGGAAAGGCTGACGATGCTTCGGCCCGGGGGAGCCAATGAAACTCGTCGCTGGAGCACATGACCGGAAAGGTCCGGCCCAGAAAATCGAAGTACTCCTTGGCCAGCTTGGCAATCGAGGCTTGGCTGCCTTGGGCAGAAACCATTGTTCTCCTTGCTGCCGTTCTTTCCTGCTGTCCAACATCCCGTATGGGCTCAGGCAGACTCCTTCACTCCGACCGAGCCGGGCTGCTATTCAGCAGTAGCGAATATTTGGGCGATGTCAAGCTGGAGATGGCGGGGGGTTGATCAGGGAAGCGCCAGCGTGTCGTGAAGTAAATTGGCAGGGCATGGTCCGCCCCCGGATAGATGAACTCGGTAATGTTCGCCCACCCAGATGTCTGGATAGGAGTCGCGAGGCCGGCCTCTTTCTGGGAAGGGCTTAGACCAGGATGTTGAAGGTGGCGATGGTTCGATCCCAGTCTTGTGGCTAGGAGTTCTTCAGCTCTGGGTTGATGCTCTTGAACAATCGGGCCAAAGCGACGGTCAGAGCCCCGGCCAGCTCGGGAAGCGACTCCTCGATTCGGTCTGACGTGACCCTCCGAGAGCTATTCGTGCTCAAAGCGTTGAGCCGAGAAGGCATCCTTATACAACGGTCGGCCGAAGCGCTCCAGGCCGAAAGAGCGGTACATCTTCTGTCCCGGACCAAACCCGACGTAACGGAGGAACTTTCTGGCTAAGGCGTCATAGGTACCGGGCAGTCGGGCGGGGTTGCCCATTAAGGCATGGTAGACGTTGATGAGCATTGGGTCGTCCTCGAACAGGACGGTCAGGTTCTGCAATCGCTGCTCCTTGACAGCATAGGTGCTCGAATCGGTCATGAAATAGCCGGGCGTTTTGTCGGCCTGCATGAGCGTCGGGCCCATGAAGTCATGGGTCTTGATGTACCAGTCGCCGGTCGGTGAGATGCCGGCTTCTTTCCAGATGAACATCTCTTTCTTGTGCGTTCCTGAGTTGTCGGCCCGAGACAGAAAGGAGGCTTCAGCCTCGGCGATGCGTTTAAAGGCCTGGGCAGCCGAATCGGCAGTCCGAATCCGGGCCGGATCGGAGGCGGGGCCGACGATGAAGAACTGATTACTGCCCAGCAGGGTCCGGCCGGTGGCCCAGCCTTCCTGCACGGCCTTCTTCTCGGCTGCCGGTGCGTGGACCATGACGACGTCAACCTGTCCGTCCTGCAAGGCTTGTAAGGAGGCTCCGCTGCCACGCTTGAGCCACTTGATTCGGCAGTCGTTCTGCCGGCAGAAGGGGATAGCCATCTCCCGAAGCAGGCCGAGGGCCCCAGGGCTTCCGGTGGCCACCCGCAGGATTTGCTCACCTTGACCGTAGATGGCAGTGAACTCGGGTCGTTCAGCAGCCGAGACCGGGGCGGCCGTGATTGAGAGCAGAATGAATCCGATGAGCAGGGTGAAAGGACGATTCAAAGACATGATGACCTCCCTACAAAGATTACATGGTTGCAGAGCGACCGGCATGGTTCGAGATGGACGGCTCCGAGCGGCAGGTGGGGTCCGGGTGTGAGCAGATTCGGCGGAGGCAATCCCCAAGAGCCAGGAAGAGGTCTGCCTGAAAACGGCAGAGATTGTTCTCTAGAAGGCGTCTTTGCTCCGAAGCCGCTGTCCGGAGAAACTTGTCGAGAGCAGCGGGCTCAGCCACGCCCCAGGCCTGGAGGAAGCTCATGGTCTTGCCGATCTGCTCCATTCTCCCTTCGGTGGTTTTCAGATACTCTGAGGTTATCCAAGGAGAGCCTCGAAGCCGCTCGAACAAGGCCGGCATGAGTGGCTGCATGACCGTTTCCAGGACAATGCGCCTGCGAAGCTGCTCCACAGGGACGGTTGGAATGAACGGGCTTTCAAAGAGGCAGTCCGAGATCCTGGCGTGACGGTGCTTGATCGTCCAGGAGCCGTCCGGATAGTGGATGCGCATTTCGCGGGGATTAATCAGCAGGTCTCCGGCCGTTCTGAAGTCGGCCTGATCAACGGCAATCCCAGCGGTTAGGAGGGCCCCTTCCAGAACTCGGGCCGACAGCAGGCAGGACAGCATGCTCCGGCCTTCCAACTCCGAGTCGGCAGCTTCCTGGGTCGAGGCCAGACGTGATTCGTTCAGCAGCCCGAAGGCATAGTCCCGATCAAGGGAGGCGTTGAGGGCCCAAGCCGTATCCAGAAGTGGAGCATCGGCGCGGATCGGTTCCTTGCGGTCGTACCGGTTGAGCACAGGGTTTGGCTGGGTCATAGAGGCTCCTTGATGCTATCGACGGCTGGATAGGAGCTGAGTGAGGCCATGGAGTAGGCTTTGGGTCGACCCTCAGAAGGGTTCCGGATGTCTCGAGAGATTATCCGGAGTCATCCGATATGTCAAATCTGATATATAGGAAAGGGATATCAAGGAAGACCAGGTCAAAGCCAAGTACAAGGACGGCGTTCTGCGCATCGAGCTGCCCAAGACCGAGACGAGCGGCAGCAAGTCGATCCCCATCGAAACGGAGCAGGGTGAGTAGCATCAGGGCATCGTGAGGATATCCGGCCCGGTCCCCAGCGGATCGGGTCTTTTTTTAGCCTTGAGCCATTCCAGGCGAGATCATTGCGGACAAGGCCGGAGGCTGAGCCGCTTGATACCGGCCCGACCTTTTCCTTTGCAGGACCGCCGCAGAAAGGGCAGGCTGGAGAGGACCGCTGGAGAGAAACGGAGGGAGGGCTATGGACACATGGGAAAAAGGCAGCGGGCTGCCGATTATTCCGGAAGACCGTGAGGACGATGTCTGCAATTTAGACAAGCTGGAGCAGGCCGACCTGATTCTGTTCATGGCCGGCAATCAGTTTATGCTCATGCCCGAGCTTCTGGCAGCCTTTCAGGAAAGCTGTCCAGAGGTCAGGACAATTGTCTCGGAAACCCTGCCGCCGGGTCTGGAGCTGAAGCAGATTCTGGCCGGCGGGGCCGTCTTCAAGGGACAGACCTTTCGGATGGCTCCGGACGTTTACTCCTCTGTCTCGGACGAGGCCATCCAGACCCTTATCGAGCGTGGTCTGGTCGATTCAGCGGATGCCTTTGTCTATTTGCACAATCGACTGGCCCTGATGGTACGTGCGGGCAATCCCCTGGGCATCAGGACCGTCCAGGATCTGGGACGGGAGGATGTCGTGGTGTCCCAGCCCAACCCCGAGCTCGAGCACATAGCGGCGCACACCTCGTCCATGTACAAGCAGGCCGGCGGTACGGAGCTGGTGCAGGCCATCTTCGAGACGAAGCGAGCCCTGGGCACGACCTTGATGACCACGGTCCACCACCGGGAAACGCCTCGGCGGCTGATCTCCGGAGAAGCTGATGTCGGACCAGTCTGGAGCACTGAGATCATTGAGGCTGCCAGAGCCGGGCTGGATGTCGAGGGTGTCGAGGTCGGGCCGGAGCTGGACCAGCGGGAGAAGGTCAACTACTTCATCGCACCGCTTCGCAATGGGCAGAACCTTGGGAACGCCCGGAGGTTTCTCGATTTTATCAGGAGCAGCCGAGCGAGTGAGATCTTCGAGAGCTACGGCTTCATCCCCGAGGGTTGAGCTACGGCCGGCCGACCGGCTCGGGACTGAGAAGACCCGCCTGCTGTGCCGTGGCCTCACTGGCTCATGGCCTTGACACTTGCTCACAGGGTGGCTGCAGAAGGTTCCACGATCTACTCTCCCAGAGCTCCGGCTAGGACCTTGGAAGCGCTGTCGTGGATGACCAGATCGGCCAGGGAGTCGAGCCGGCTCGGATCCCGGTTGATGATGACCAGCCCGGCGCCGGCCCTTTTGGCCAGGACCGGCAGGGAGGCCGCCGGCTGGACCAGGAGGGAGCTGCCGATGGACAGAAAGAGGTCGCAGCTGCCAGCCAGGTCCCTGGACTCCGCAAGAACATCCCCTGGCAAGGCCTCGCCGAACATGACCGTATCCGGCCTGATCAGCCCGCTGCAGGTCCTGCAGGGAGGCGGCAGCCCGGCTTCCAGCAGGGCGGCAACCTCGTCGAGGTCGAAGCGTCGGCCGCAGCCCAGGCAGGTGAAGCTGCGGGTGCTGCCGTGCAGCTCCAGAACTTTCTGTGATCCGGCCTGCTGATGCAGCCCGTCGATGTTCTGGGTCACCACGGCTGTGAGACGGCCTCGGGACTCCATGCGGGCCAGGAGTAAATGGGCCGGGTTGGGCTTGGCCGAGGAGAGCACGGGATAGCGGACCTCTTGAAAGAAGCTCCAGTAGTACCTCGGGTCGCGATAAAAGTAGTTGATGTTGGCGTACTTGTCCGGGTCGTACCTGTTCCAGATCCCGTCCGACCCCCGGTAGGTAGGAATGCCGCTCTCGGCTGAGATCCCGGCTCCGGTGAAGGCCACGATCGAGGCGGCCTCAAGGATCATGTCCCTGAGCGTGTCCATCTCCATGCTGCACCTCCGCAAACAAGGGCCCGCCTTCCCCACCCCCAGCTTCGGCAAGAATACAGCCCTGCCGGAATGCCGGACCTCCCTCCAGCCTAGCCCTGGAAGGCTCGCCTGTCTAGCGCGAGAGGCTTGAACCGATCCTGCTGTCTCGAAAACGCGTTGACCAGACAGGCAATCTCAGGCAAGGGGGTAAAACCCCGGACGGGGAAATGTGAAAACGCAAAGGAGATCATTATGAGCAAGCCGTTCGTTTTTCTTTTGGGCATGTTGACCTGTGCTGTGATTTTTCTGTCCGCCTGCGAGGATATCGAGCGCTCGGCCAAGACGTTCAAGGCAAACACCATCGGCATTGAGCGCAAGGTGGTCTGGACCGGCTTCGACGGCTCCCGGAGAGTCTGGGAGGGCCGGTTCAAGATCGAGTCCTCCAAGACCGGCAACACGGTCTACTTCATCGATGAGGACGGCAAGACGGTCATTCTCGGTCCCGGCTACTACTCTGTGGAGAAGTGATCTGCCGGTATTGGAAGGGGGGCATGGCTCAAAGAGAGCCGAATGGTTCTCCTGGAGTTTGACCTCGCCGCTGCTCTGGGGGTACTCTGCTGCAACATCGAACAAATGAACCGATTCCTCTTCCTGACCCGCTTCGGGTGAGGCGAACGAGGAGGCAAAAGGCATGGCCGGCGGAAAGAAAGATGACCGTTACGAGTGCCTGGCTGACTCCCTGGCCGAGGAAAGCTTGAGCGAGGCCGCGGATACCTTGTTCGGGGAGCGACGCAGAATCGAGGAGGCCCTTCGGGATTACCAGGACAAGGTCCAGAGGCTGCACGAGCTCCACAGCTCGGTTGCAGCCTGCCTGGCCAACCTCCATTTCGTTCTGCGCCGCGGTGATCCGAAGACGGTGGCCGGGTTCTTCTGGGCCGTAGGCATCGATCCGGACCAGCTGCCCACTCCAGGTCCAGACATTTCGGCCAATCCGGCCCGGCTGCAGGTTCCTTTCGGTCTGTGGGCCGGGAGACGCTATGCCGGGCTGGTCCGGCAGGCCTACGCGGCCCTGGTGGCTGAAGCGAGTGACTACATGCAGGGCCGGTACTACCCTGACCCTGAGGATCCGCGCTGCATGCGAGTCACGGTGAATTATTGGCAGGTCAAGGATCTGTGCGACAAACTGCAGGAACGCATCACCAAGGCCAACCAGTCCGAGTCCTTCACGCAGGCCCTGCAGTTCTCCAAGCGGCTCGATGTTGCCCGGACCGAAAAGGAGACCCTGGCTGGAGGGGGGCCCGTGCAGTACACCCTGGACAAGGAAATGGCCTTCAAGCCGCCGGACTTCTCCGAAAGCGGGCTTCCGGCCTATCCGGACCTGCCGCAGCCTGAGCAGGTCAAAAAGGCCGTCAAAGGGTATGCTGTTCAGGTTTTCCGCAATGCGCCCAGGGAGGTCCGCTCCATCCTGCGGGAGGTCCAGAAGGCTCACTGATGGCCTTTTCGCACCGGCAGATCGTTTCGAACTGAGTCGATGAAAAAACAAGGAAGCCTGCATGATCTTGGGAGGAGACCCATGGAAGGACTTGAGCGGGTTGCCGAGTTCATGGCCATCTCGGCCAGAACGGCTCCAAAGAGCAAGGGCGAGGATTTCGTCGAGACCAGGATCCTTCAAGGTCAGGGGATCCGCGAGCTGGCCGAGGCCATGGTCGCCTTCGGTCAGAGGACAGGAAAGAAGGATTTTGACCGGGACGCCGCCGGAGTGGCCCGCTCGGAAGCGGTCCTGCTCCTCGGACTCTCCAGAGCCACGCCGCTGGGCTTGAACTGCGGGGCCTGCGGCTTCGAGGACTGCAAGACCATGCAGGAGCAGCCTCGGAGCCAGGTCGAGTTTCAGGGCCCGATCTGCGCCTTCAGGCATCTGGATCTGGGCATAGCCTTAGGCTCGGCAGTCAAGACGGCCAGCCTGTTCAATGCGGATAATCGCATTATGTACCGCATTGGCGTGGCGGCTCGGGAGGCCGGGATGGTCGATTGGGAGTTCCTCATGGGCGTTCCCTTGTCGGCCTCCGGAAAGAACATCTTCTTCGACCGCTGATCGCGGCTCAGGTCAGGCCCAAAAAGACAAACATGGAGCCGTAGAGCAGGATAATCAGGAAGCTTTCGAAGCCGATGTTGCCGATGCCGTGCTTCTCCCGCCGGATCAAGCCGAGCATGAGGATGCCGGTCATGAGGATGGTCACGGCGATCAAGGAGGTCTGGTCCGGGCTCAGGGCCTCATAGATCGATCCTTCTCGGTAGGCCAGATCCGAAAAGGCGACAAAGAGCACATCGAAGCAGTTCCCGCCGATGATCCCCCCAACGGCCAAGGTCAATGCCCCTTGCCGGACCGAGGCAACCGAGGTGACCAGCTCAGGCAACGAGGTGGCCACGGCCGTGAAGAGCCCCCCGACGAGTGTTTCGGAGATTCCGAGCTGGGCGGACAGGGCGATGCCGGACTTGGCCACGACGAACCCGGCTCCCCCAACAATCAACGCCAGAGCGGCGAACCCCAGCCAAATGCGCAGCATTCGACTGGTTGTCAGCAGCTCGGTTCGGGCTTCGTCGATCTTGGTCTCCCTGGTCCTGGTGGGCCGCCACATGGGATCGGTCCTGGCCAGGGAAACCTGTCGCACCCCGAGGAGATATCCGGCCACCAGGAGGTAGGAGGCCGGATGGACAGCCAGGAGCGTGGCCTGTGGAGCGGCTCTGCCGATGATGCACACGGCCAGCAGCGAGATGAGCAAGGCGCCTTGCATCATGTTGGCGATGGAGGCGGCGGCATGCTCAAGGTTGGCCTTGCGGTAAACCAGATCAGCCACCGCCAGAAAGGCCGTCTGAACGGCAATGCCGCCGATGGCGTTGCTGACTGCCAGCTCGGGGTGGCCTTCAGAGGCGGCTGTCACCGAGGTGACGATGCCAGGGATGGAGGTGCTGCCGCCGAGAAAGACAGCCCCCATAAGGGCCTCGCCAAGACCGGTGGCATCGGCCAGACGGTCGGCCAGCCTGGTCATCATCGAGCCGAAGCCGGCAATGAGCAGGGCGGCCAAGCCAAAGAGAAGCAGGAGCAAACCGGGGGTGAGCGCGGAGAAGAGTGAAGTCATGGAGCTGCCAGGGGCGGTTGCGTCTTGCTCCCTCGGGGAACAGGGTTGCCCGAGGGTTGGAGCTTGGGCCTTAGGCCGCTTCCAGGCGTTGCAGGCTGAGATAGAGGTACGGATCGAGCAGGGAGATCGTTTCCCGGCGGAAGCCGTATGGCTCCAGCACGGCCTGCAGCTCGTCAGGCGACAGCCTGATTGCCGGCGGCGGACCCGGAGGTGGCTCGATCTTCTGGAACTCGATGACGGCCAGGGTGCCGTCGGGCTTGAGTGTTCTGATCAGCTCCCGGAGCGCCGTCTCATGGGCCTGGATCTGCATGAGGTCGTGCAAGGCTGTGGCCATCAGGCAGAGATCGAGGCATTCGGCATCCAGCGGCAGACCCTGGCTGAGGTCGGCCAGTATGGGCCTGATGGAGGTCAGCCCTCTCCAGGCTGCGGCCTTGCTAAGGTCTTCGAGGCCTTCCTCCCAGAGATCGGTCGCGTAGATAATGGCTTCGTTCTCCAGATGCTCGGCCATGGCCAGGACGTAGCTGCCGGCGCCGCAGGCGACATCCAAAATAGCTGTGTGCTTTCGTAAGGGGAGACTTCGGAAGAGATCCTGCGCATTCAGCAGCTGGAAGCTGCTTTTCCCTGCCGCAATGGGCTTTCCGCTCATATCTGAAGGGCTCCTCAAGCGCTATGCTCATATCTTCACGGCAACTGCGTCCGGACCGAAGGCAAGGGCGGATTCTCGGTGTCGGCTGACCAGGCCGGGCGTGAATGGCCCGGTGTCATGCCCAGGCCTCTGGATCGAGAAGTGCGTCGACCTGCCCGGTAACGTCCGTCTCGGCCTGCATCATTCGGGTCGCGGCATGGAAGCCCCGGGTGTCGCCGAGCATGATGCAGCCGATGATCCTGCTCCCGTCAAGAACGACCTTCCGATAGGCGCCATCGGTGGATCGAACCTTGGAGTCAAGGGAGTTCTCCGCATCGATCTCTCCGGCCGAGGCCAGATCAATGCCCACGACCTTCAGGGTGTTGGCCATGACTGTTCCCTGATAGGCCTCGCTGCGTCCGACCATGTTCCTGCCGGCCAGTCGGCCCTGCTCCAAGGCAGCCGGCCAGATTCCGTAGAGGCGGTTCCGGCATTCAGCGACGTCGCCGGCAGCGTAAATGGACGGTTGGGTCGTCTGGAGATGGTCATCGACGAGCACGCCTTTGTTCGTCTTGATCCCGAGCTGCCCGGCCAGATCCACATTGGGCCTGACCCCGGCTGAGATCAGGACCATGTCTGCCGCCAGGCTCAGGCCGTCTCCCAGGGAAACCTCCTGGACATGGTCATGCCCGGAGATCCGCTGGGCCTGAGCCCCCAAATGAAAGGTGAAGCCCATGTCCTCGAGCATGGATTGCAGCCTGGCCGCACCGTCAAAGTCAAGCTGCCGGGGCAGGAGCCTGGGAAAGAACTCGACTACGTCGACCTGCTTGCCGAGCTTGCGCAGACCGTTGCCGGCCTCCAATCCCAGGAGACCACCGCCGATGAGGATTACCCTGTTGCTTTCGGCCGCCCAGCCTCGGATGGCCCTGGCATCCTGCACGGTGCGCAGGGTGCAGACACCAGGTGTGTCCGCACCCTCGATGGGCGGGACAAAGGAGTGGCTGCCGTTGGCCAGGAGGAGCAGGTCATAGGGGAACTCCCGGCCGTCACTGGCCGTCAGGACCTGCCTGCCGGGATCGGCCGAGGTGATCCTGGTCTGGAGATACAGGTCGAGCCCGTGGTCCCAGTACCAGTCCTCATCCTTGATGACCAAGGCTGGCTCCTCCAGGTCACCGGCGACCATCTCCGGCAGCCTGATCCTGGAGTAAAACGGGAGGTCCTCTTCGCTCAGCAGGGTGATCGGGCTGCGGTCATCGAGCTTCCTGATCTCCTCTGCAGCGGTGGTTCCGGCAACTCCGTTGCCGACGATGACGAATTGGAACATTTGAGGGCTCCTGATTGGCGATTATCCTCAGTGGTCCGCGCCTGGAATGCTCGGGCACTTCAGACACATGCAGGCCATGCCTGCTTGCGGTCCATTTCTGGAATGGACGGAGTTCTGACCGTTCGAGGCACGAGAAGGAGCAGTTGCTTGAAATCCAGGGATCAGTAGGTCAAGATTGTCAGTGCATAAAAAGCAATACTCGCTTATTCGAAGGCTGAAGTCAAAAGCGGTTGTTATCCACGGCAGCTCAAGCCTTCAGGAAGCATAGAGCCTGGACCAGAACAGGGCCCGACTGGTGGGGTTGTAGCCGTCATGGCTTTCGGTGTGCCAGGCCATGATCGGCGAATCCCAGGCCGCCTGGCGATAGCGCTCGGCCACTGCCATTCCGATGGATCGAGAATGGAGCCCCTTGCACCGGCCGAGCTGAACAGCCCGCTTGAGCCCGCGGTCTTCGGCCAGCTCATGGTCTTGGAATCCCTGGAGCAGCTTCCGGGCGTTCTCCAGATCGCCGCTGGAGGGCTGAGAGAGGTCAAAGGCCGTATGCCGCCGCCGGAGCTCAGAGGCCAGGTATTGATCCATCAGGTCCTGCAGGCCGTGTCCGGCAGAAGGGATGCGAGCCGGGGTGGAGCAAATGCGCTTGGCTGCTCGCAATGGCCAGCCGTATACGCTCAGGAGGTCCTCCAGGGGATGTTCGACTCCGTTCGCTTCTCGGCGGATGAGGGTGGCATAGGGTTGGCCGGACTTTTGGTGGTAGGAGCCGACACAGCGAATGAAGCGGAGGTGGAGGGGATCGGCAAAGGTGCTCAAATCAAGAAGAACCTGCCGGGGATGCTGGATGCCCGCGGCTACCGGAACATCGGCAGCAGGCCGGATCGTTTTGGCCAGGAACTCAGCCAGGCGCCCCAGGCCGTCGAAAGCCAAGGCGGTGCTGTGCGGAACCGGACGGCTCCGATGGCTGACTTGAGGAACACGGGCATACTGCTCCATAAGCTCCTGGCACGGACGGCCCAGGCTCTCCAGACGGGCATGCTCGCCGGTTTCAAAGGGAACGGCGAAGACACAGTGGTAGCCGGTGGCCGTTATGACCGACAGAAAAGACAGGCCGCAGGCGGCCAGCAGGCCGCAGAGCTCCTGGTAGATCGGCTCCAGGGTCCGCCTGAAGAGATCTGGGCCGTTGCGGTAGATCTCCCGGGGATCTTGGGTGTTCTTAAACTCAAGATCGAGGAAGAACAGGGAGCTGCGCCTGGACCACAGGCTCCGGTAAATGTCGTCCCCGCCCTCCAGGATCGCGTCCAGGTCCTGATTGCCCGTGAAGCGGAAGGGGGCCTCCCCTGCCCCCCTGGCCACGAGGAACTCGCAATCCAAGCCCGGAGATTCCTCGCTTCTGAGGCCGCAGTACTCCTGAATGCGGGGTTTGGTTTGGCTGTAAAAGGCATCCATAGGGCTTCAGGTCCGGCTCATTGACGGTTTCAATCCAGCCCCAGCTTGCTCCTCTTGGCCTGGATGTGGCCCAGCAGGTTGTCAGCGGCCTGGACCGGGTCGCCCTCAACATCGAGCAGCCCACCAGTCACCTCGGGAAGCTCCTGGGTGAGCAGCCGGACCAGGTCCGGGGCTCCGGTAACGTTGGGCACCGGGTTCACGTAGGTGTACAGGCCGAAAGCCAGGGCGAAGATGGCGTCGATGGTGGCCTTCTGCTCCATGTACTCGGGAGCCACGGCCACCAAGGGGAGGTCCGGCACGGGAATGTCGCCGAGGGCCTGGGAGATCGCAGCGATCATGTCGGCTATTCGGCCGGTATCGGTGCAGGTTCCATAGCTCAGGACCGGCGGTATCTGCAGGCTTTCGCACAACCCCTTCAAGCCTGGTCCAGCCAATTGCACGGCCTCAAGGGAGCACAGCCCGCCGACCTGGAGGGCGGCGTTCCCGCAGCCCATGGACAGAACAAGAATGTCGCGCTGTATGAGCTCTTTGGCCATACGGACGCTATGGACGTCCTGGCCGTGATCGCGAAGGGTCGTGCAGGAGACAAAGCCGGCCACGCCCTTGATGGTCCCGTCTTTGATGGCTTCCAGAAGCGGGTTCAGGGAGTTGCCCAGTGCTTCGATGATGCTCTCGGTGGAAAAGCCGACCACGGCCTCGTGCATGGGTAGGTCGGTCATGGGCGTTATGGCCGGATGCCGGGACTTGAAGTTTTCGATGCCCATGTCCAGGAGCTTCTCCGCCTGCTGGGCAGCCTGCTCCGGGACGTAGTTCAGGCGATCCTCGATGCCTTCAAAGGCGACCAGATCGCTTACCGGTATGAGCTTGAAGCCATACTTTTGGGCATACTCGGCATCGGCTGGCAGGGAGCAGTTCATGTCCGCGGCGAAGAGGTCCACGCAGCCCGAGGCCAAGATAGCCTCCTGAGAAATCCAGTTACCAGTGAAGCCGTAGAAGACGTCGTCCATCTCCCAGCGCTGAATCATCTCCTGGCCGGTCTCGATGTTTGCGATGACGCGCAGCCCCTTGGCCCCGGCGGACTTGGCCTTGTCCTGCCACTCCTGGGTCCTGGCCAGCTGGGCCATGGCAAAGCCCAGGAACGGCTCGTGCCCGTTGGGCAGCAGGTTGACGTAACCCGGATCGAGGACGCCCAGATCGACCCGAATGCGGTGCGGCCTGGGAATTCCGTAGAGGATGTCCTGACAGTGCTCGGTGCAGATCTGGCTCTGATAGGCCATGGCGATGCTCAGCCGCATGGCCTTGAGGGCCAGGCTGAGGTAGTAGCCATCGACATTGGTCAGGCAGGAGCTGGTCACCCGTTGCATCTCTCCATGAATGCCGCCGGGAAAGATGCCCAGCTTTTTCCAGAGGGCCTTTCGCTCATCAGGAGCCAGGGCCTCGACAATCCGGCTCGGCTCCTCGGCCTTGCGGTTGAAGTCTGCTTCCACAAAGTCGCACAGGGCCAAGGCGGTTTCCTCGGGAGCTTTGAGGGGGGATATACCGATTCGTTTGGCAAAGGAGTCCAGCTTGCCAGGCTCGCGGATCTCGAAGGGAGATTGCCCCTTGGCGGTTGCTCGCAGGGTCTGGATGGTCTTCTCGGTGTGGTACTGGTAGGTTGAGGCGCCCATGACATTGCGCAGAGCCATCATGCGCATGGCCATGCCGTCGGCCTTGATGCCGCAGACGCCCCGTTTGTCCTTGGCCGCATCGGCCCGGCAGGGCCCGTTGGAGCAAAGATCGCAGCGAACGCCGGCCATGCAGTAAGGACAGCGCTTGTCCGGGTCGTTTCCCAGCCCCTGAGCCTCGTAGCGGTCCCAGACGTTGGTCAGGCCGTCCTCCCTGATGCGGTCGTAGAGGCGTTGAACCGATTCGTGCTGCGAGATTCGATTTCGTTCCATGAGCGTCCTCCTTTTCTGGCGGCTTGGTTTGCCGTCAAGGGGTTGTTCGGTGCATCCCATGGCTGCGGCCGTTCCTGCACCGGGTCGAGGGGGTGCAACCTCGATTCGGACGGATCTGTAGCCGTGTCTGTCGAGCCAGCCAGGCTCATGCCCTGAAGTGCAGGCTTCCGCAAGCCTTGACGGTCTGGCTGTCCACCGGCACTGAGGCAGCCGGAGTCTTCTATCTCTTACCATACCGCTGATCCCAAGGACCCTACAGTGTGATAAATATGGTGACTATCGGGGAGCGGGGCGGCCAAGGACAAGATGGGGCATCAGATGTGGCCTGCCAGTCAGGTCTGCAGACCACGACCCAGCGTGAAGACTGGCTGGCAAATTGAAAAGTCCCGGATGATTGGTTAGCCTAGCTGATACGGGCTTCCGCTCTTCCGCAGAGCGTTCCTGTCCCGGAGCGCTGCCGGAGGGAGGCCCGGCTGGCGAGCCACGTGACGGAGCTGTCCATTCACTGAGCTGAGCGGCGCAGGGCAGAAGAAGCTCCATTCAGCGTTCAATCCGTAGGATCGAGTCCGCCGGGAGTGAGTCCATGCACGAATCGAGCAATGCACAGAGCCCGCCCAAGGGATTGACCGAGGCTCTGCGTCAGGAGGCGGCTAAGGTCCGCGAGCTGGAGCAGCAGGCCGACAGGGCGCTCCACGAGGACGGGGATACCGCCCGCTATACCTCCCTGCTCGGGGACAAAGCCGAGCTCCTGAGTGCTCTGCCTGAAACGGTGCAGGCCCTGCTCGAGGAGCTGCCGGGCACGCAGAGGGAGCAGACCGAGGAGCGCCTGCAGTCCTTCGCCCACAGCGCAGACATGGCTCTGGAGCTGGAGAGCGTCTTCTTCATGCGGCAGCTCCTCTACCCTGAGGACTACGAGGAGGGCCGGGACAACGATCTGGAGAAGCTGGTTCGGAGCCTGGAAGGGAATGACGAGTAACCAGGTTCGGAGGTCGGCCGTGTGCACTGTTCAGCCCAACCGCAGCCGCCTCCGTGAGCACGTGGCCATGCTGACCCGAACCATCGGGGAGCGCAGCCTGCGGAAGCCGGAGAGCCTGGGGCGGACAGCCGAGTATATCCAGGGAGTCTATCAGGGCCTGGGCCTGGAAACCAGGCGGGAGCCCTACGTCTACGGAGATCTGGAGGTGGCCAACATCATCGCCCGGCTCGAAGGGGACTCCCCGGAAGGCAGGCGCTACCTCCTGGGGGCCCACTACGATACGGTCTCCGGAACGGTGGGAGCCGACGACAACGCCAGTGCCGTGGCCGTTCAGCTGGAGACGGCCCGTTGCCTCACGGAGCTCGGGCCGGCCGAGCAGTCCGTCAGCTTCGTCTCCTTCGCCCTGGAGGAGCCGCCGGCTTTCGGCACGCGGTTCATGGGCAGCAAGGTGCACGTCCGGAATCTGAAGAAGCGCCGGGAGAGGCTCGACGGCATGCTCTGCCTGGAGATGGTCGGCTACGCCTGCTATACGCCCGGCTGCCAGGACTACCCCATCAGCCTCAAGCGGCTGATCCCTTCAGACATGGGCGACTTCATCGCTGTAGTCGGATCGACCGGATCGAGACGGCTCACGCGGGACATCAAGCAGGCCTTTCAGGACAACCCGGACCTACCGGTGTTTGCCCTGAACGTGCCCTTGAAAGGGGCCCTGCTCCCGCCGGTCCGGATGAGCGATCAGGCTCCATTCTGGGATGCCGGCTACAAGGCGGTCATGATCACGGATACGGCCTTTTACCGAAACCCGCATTATCACAAGGCCTCGGACACCATGGAGACCCTGGACTTCGGCTTCATGGCCGAGCTGGTGGAAAGCTTGGTGTGCTTTTTCGACTCTGCTGGCCTGAGGCAGAGGCTGGAGAACAGCTGAGCATGACGTCCGGCAGGAAAGCTGAGCAGGCATTGCCAGGGAAGCTCTGTCAGCCCTCAGCTGACCGATTCTCCCGCTCAGCTGGGGGCTTTTCTGAAAGCGCTTTACTCATGGGAACACAATGGGGCTCCCATTTTGCTCGCTGCGCTCAGCTTCGCGGGAAGTCAATTTCAGATCGCTTCACGCGCGAGCCAGGCTTGCGTCCGGCTATTCCATCGGGCACAAGGCAATGCTTTTTTGCCTTCAGCAAAAAAGATCTCTAAGCACAATGCCTGTTCTGTGAAAGCTGAACAAAAAACCTTCGATTTCGGTCAGAAAAGGGAGCCTCAATGCGAACTCATCTCGACTGCCTGCCTTGCTTCTTGAACCAGGGGCTCAAAGCGGCCCGCTTCTGCGCTCCGGGTGACGAGGAGCTCCATCGGACGGTCCTGCGGCGCTGGTCCTCCCGGCTGGCCGAGGTGGATATCGACCGGCCGCCCCCGGCTGTGGCCGGCGACCTCTATCGGGACATCGCCCCGCTGCTACGAACCAACGATCCGTTCTATCAGGAGAAGAAAGCCTCCAACGCCAGAGCGTTGGAGCTCCTGCCGCAATTGGACGAGGACGTTCTGGCCAGCCCGGATCCCTTGCTCAAAGCCTTGCAGCTCTCCATCATCGGCAACCTGATCGACAGTGGGGTAGGCAAGGCCTTCGACTGGGAGGAGACGCTCACGAGGGAAGAGCAGGAGCTGGACCGCGAGGCTTACGCGCATTTCCGGCAAGCCATCGAGGACCACGGCCAGGTCATGATTCTCGGGGACAACGCTGGGGAGATCGCCCTGGATACCGTCCTGGTGCGCGAGCTGCAGAGGCTTGGCTGCCGGGTGGTCTACGCAGTCAGGGGCAGCCCGATCATCAACGACGCCACCCTGGAGGACGCCGAGGAGGTCGGCATGACCAGCTGCTGCCGGGTCATTTCCTCGGGGGCTGATACGCCTGGAACGGTTCTGTCTCGATGCTCTGCCGAGTTCCTGGAGGAGCTTCAGTGCAGCCCGGTTGTCTTGAGCAAGGGCCAGGGCAATCTGGAGTCCCTGTGCGAGGAGCGCAGCGGGATCTTCTACGCCTTGAAGGTCAAATGCCGGGTCATCTCCGACCTGACCGGGCTGGGCGAAGGCACCTCGGCCTTGATCTTCAGGTAGGCCGATTCCAACACCAGCATGCTGAAGCCTTTTTTCATACCCAACTCACCCTGGAGGAGACAGAGCCATGAGAGGCTTCCTGGTCGATACCCATGTCCATCTCTGCGATCCGGCTTTCCGGGAGGATCTGGCTGACGTCCTTGACAGGGCCAGGCAGGCCGGGGTCGGAGCCATGATCGCCGTGAGCGAAACCCTGGACGACGTGCGCCGGAACCTCGCCCTGGCCGATGGCTTTCCGGCCGTCCTTCCGGCAGCCGGGCTGTATCCAGCCAAGGCCGACCGGGCCGAGGCAGAGGCCCTGGCCGAGCTTATCCGGAGGGAGCGTAGGCGACTGGCGGCCATCGGCGAGGTCGGTCTCGATTTCCGGATTGCCGAGACCGATGCGGACAGGGAGCTCCAGAGGGAGGTCTTCTGCCAGTTCATCGATCTGGCCCTGGAGCTGGACCTGCCGCTGAACGTCCATTCCCGCTCGGCCGGCCGGCATGCCGTGCAGCTCCTCCTGGACAAGGGCGCCCGCCGGGTGCAGATGCACGCCTTCGACGGCAAGGCCGGCTCGGCCCTGGCCGGTCTGGAGGCCGGCTACTTCTTTTCGATACCACCTTCAGCCGCCCGGTCCAGACAGAAGCAGAAGCTCATCAGCAATCTTCCCCTGTCCTGCCTGCTGTTGGAAACGGACGCTCCGGTGCTGGGACCATCCCCTGAGGAGCGCAACGAGCCCGCCAATCTGGCGGCCTCCCTCAAGGCAGTGGCCGAGATCAAGGGTGTTTCAGAGGGGCAGGTCAGGGAAGCGGTGCAGGAGAACACTGTCCGGCTCTATGGACACCTTGCGTCCACGCTCGAATGAGCGATGGTGCCAAATGCATGGTTTGGCCCTGGCCGGACAGCAGACCGTTCTTCTGCCTGATTTTTCGAAAACTCAGCCTCCGTGCTTTCGGCCAAGGCGCCACTTACCAGGTGGGACAGCTCCATTTCCCGGCGATGACAGCCAATGGGTCCTGCTGCTCTGAGGCCTCAAGCAGGTAGGGAACGTACTCTCGATCCTCGGTGTGGATGTGGTCCAGCCACCAGTCCTTGAAAAAGCGAAGGATCTCGCCCTCCTGCAAACGCCCGTCAGGGGAGCAGATGATCTGGTTGGTCTTCTGAAGCAGTCGGCGGTGGGAGCTGATGTGCTTGTTCAAGTCGGGGTAGCCGGACTTGAGCAAGAGCTGCTCCTCAGTGGTGAAATGAATGGAGGTATGCTGATCCAGAGTATTGAGAATGGCGTCGATGATGCTCTCGCTCTTGCCTAGCCGGATGAAGTGGTGCAACGTGTTTAAGGTCGAAACGATGCTGCGGTGCTGCTCGTCGAGTATGGGGATTCCCAGGTTGTTGCAGTCGGTCCAGCGGATGTACAGCGGTTCGCACATGAGGGCTCTCCAGGGCGTTTGAGCGGTTCAGTTGGAGCTGGTGCGGGGTCGGATGAGCGTTCAGCATGGTGTCGCTTTTCGGCTTCGACGGTGAAGGGCAGCAAGGTGACGAGAATCATCAGTGCGTCCTGAAAGCGAATGCCAGATAGTCAACTGGAGGCCCCGTTTCCGTAAGGGTTGCTCCTGAGAGGCTCCGGCAGCTTGCCTTTAGAAAGAAAGATAATTCAAGAACCGTGCCGAGGCGGTTGAGCGGGTCGTCCGCCTGGTCACCAGCCGGGAGCACTTCAAGGCCTACCACGATTCAATTGATAGGCGACCGCCCCTGAGGCAGGATGACGAGTGTTCAGCCCGGGCGGGGCTGGTATCGCCCTAATGCACCTCCCTGATCTCGAGAGCCGCTGGCGGCTCACCCCTCAATGGTCGTACTTCGCCTCCAACGAGGCGAAGAGGACGCCTTCCCCTGACCGCGAGGAGGCAATGACCTTCCGTCTCGTACCTGCGACGCTTCGAATCCTCATAGGCCAGTTCATGTTGCACTTTCGAGACGGCTCTTCTCAGGTCTGCTCACAGCGATGGGATACGTTGTTCAATTATCTTGGGATGATGTCTGCCAGTGACTTGTCTGAGAGTGGGTGGTACGGAATTTGCCAGAATGATACCAAACGATAACATAATGGGCTTTCATGGTTGCTGTCGAGGCGATGGTGCCTGTCTTGAGATCAGAACATCCAAGGGAAAGCCAGAGTCTCGATTCGACCATTTGAAACCAATGGAAACAGGAGGTGCAACCATGCCTTGGGGTGATAGAACTGGACCGATGGGCATGGGCCCGAGGACTGGTCGGGCCCGCGGCTACTGCTCAGGAGCTGGCAGACCAGGATATGCGAATCCGGCTCCCGGAGCGGGGTTCGGCTTCGGACGAGGCCGCGGAGGCGGCTTCGGCCGCGGCTGGGGCCGCGGCCGGGGGCGCGGACTCGGCCGCGGAATGGGCTATAGAAGAGGTGCCTGGGGCCGGCCGCCTGCAGGCTCCGGATACCCGCCTTCATCCTGGTAAGCCCAGCTCGTGAATGGAGCCGCTCCATTCGTGATGCAAACAGAAGGGAGTTCCTTTGCACCTTCCGGTAAAGGGGGTCCCTTCTGCTTCTTTCTGTGAGCTATTGCGCTTAGCAATAGCATGGCGAAAGCCTGGCACGCGCGTAAAGCGAGCGGGGGTTGGCTTCCCGCGAAGCTGAGAGCAGGGTGCACAATGGAAGCTCCATTGTGCTCCCATATGTAAGAAGAGGAAGGCCATGCAGGTGACCATAATCTACGACAACGATGCCTGGCTTCCGGATCTGCAGCCTGATTGGGGCTTTTCCTGCCTTGTTGAGGGAGATGGCCAGCCCACCATCCTATTCGATACCGGTGCTGACGGCGCCATCCTCCTTAAGAACATGGACAAGCTGGATATCGATCCCTTGAGCGTCGATCTGGTCATCATCTCCCACGGGCACTTCGATCATGCCGGGGGGCTCTCCGATTTCCTGAGCCTCAACCGCGATGTCACAGTGTACGTCCCCAGCTCATGGCAGCGCGTTCGCGGAGCCAGAGAGGTCGTGCCGGTTCGCGAGGGCCTCGCCATTGGCCAGGGCCTTTACTCCACCGGCGAGCTCCAGGCCATCGAGCATTCACTGGTCATCAGGACTGCAAGGGGGAACGTTATCATAACCGGATGCTCCCATCCGGGGGTGGACAGGGTTCTGCAGGCCTCGGCCGTCTGGGGTGAGCCGTTCGCCCTTATCGGCGGGCTGCACGGCTTTCGACAGTTCGAGCTCCTGCAGCCTCTCAGCCTGATATGCCCGACCCATTGCACCATGTACAAAAAGGAGCTGACTACGATGTATCCCGGGAAATGCGTCTCGGGCGGAGCCGGGAAGCGTATCGAGTGCTGAGGAAGGAGCCTGGCCATGTCCGTCGCGTCAGGGTGCATCGGGACTTGGAGGCAGAGCCTCCAAGGAGGTGATTGCGCAGAACAGCTTGATTGGGGTCAGAGGAGGGAGTATTATGGACAAGAGACCCATGACGGAGCATGGGATATACGATATTCTCGGAGTTCAGCCGGGGGCCTCAGAGGAGGAGATCAAGAGGAGCTACCGTCAGCTCGCCCTCAAGTATCACCCGGACCGGAATCCGGAGAACAGGGAGGCGGCAGAGGCGGCTGTCACAGGCAAGACAGCTGGACATGCCGGAAGAAAGGCAGCGGACAATGCAGACGGAGCCGGTCTGCAAAGGAAAATTACTCAGAGCAGTAAATGCTGTGCATGCTGCTCCCAGGTGGAGGAAGCTCATGAAAATTGCTATTACATCAGATGGAAACAGTCTGGATAGCCCGTTTGAGCCCCGCTTCGGCCGGGCTCCGGGCTTCGTGATCGTTGATACCGACACTCAGGCGGTCAGCTTTCTGGACAACTCCGCCAACCAGAATCTGCCCCAGGGCGCCGGCATCCAAACTGCCCAGATGATCGCTGGCCAGGGGGTTCAGGTCCTCATTACAGGCAATATCGGGCCGAAGGCCTCCCAGGCCCTGAGTGCGTCCAATCTGACCGTCCTGCAGTTCGACGGGTCCACCGTGCGCGAGGCCCTCCAGGCCTATCAGAACGGCCAGCTTCGACCGTCATCAGTCTCCGGAGGCCAGACTGGCTCTTCCGGCGGCCGCGGTATGGGCGGTGGCGGCGGACGAGGCATGGGCGGCGGACGAGGCATGGGCGGCGGCCGCGGCATGGGCGGTGGCAGAGGTCGAGGCATGGGTGGCGGTCGACGAGGTGGCGGTCGAATGTCCGGCTAAGCCGCTCGAGAGTATCCCGTGTCTCAGATAAAGAGCTGAGCTTTCTGTTTTTGACCGGCTGCATTCAAGAGCTTCAAAAAGGCCAACTTCCCCCTTGACAAGAGGGCAATCAGTACTTATGGAGCTTTTCAATACTGAGTGCTTCAATGCTTTCGAGATGGTCGGCTATCTAAAGCAGGAATGATCAGGACTAGGCTCTAGAGAAATGGAGACTAGCCAGGAACGAAAGCAGCAGATAGAGCACTCGCAAACGCTTCAATACGAGCTCATCCCTTTCCAGTGAGCTCGTATCATTGGACACGCCCACCAAGTCCAATGTTTTGATTCGAAAAAAACGGCACATTTCGAGAGAATCATATTCTCTATACAGCTGAGCTGTACAATCGCTCAGCTGTGGCTATAATATGGTTATAATGGAGTAAGGCTTATGCGTTCGTTGTATCCCCTTGGGTATCCTGACTGGAAATCATGCCTAAAAGGCTTGTTTTTGACTATGCAATATGAAGTCAAAGCACGTTTCCCTTTTTATTATAGAAAGAAATTTAAATCAAATAAAACGAGGAAAGGAGGTGGTCACTATGCTTAACAGCACAGTCCAGGATGTATCACCCAAAGTTTCTCGTCTTGAGAGCACAGAATCTTTGCCGGATCTCTCTGAGTCCTTCTGGGAGTCTTTTTGGCGTCCGCATCTCAATATCAGCCCGTTCAGCATCCTCAACTACCCCAATGTTAATGTCTATGAAAACGACGATGAGGTTCATGTAGAAGCTGAGCTGCCCGGCATGGATGCTCAGGACTTTGAGGTCAGCTTCCAGAACAATGCCATCCTCCTCAAGGGAGAGAAAAAGCTCTGCAAGGAAGGCGAAAACGGGAGCTACCGCAAGATCGAATGCCGATACGGATCGTTTCACCGAGTAATCCCTGTGCCGAGCGAGGTTGACGAGGACACCATCAAGGCCAAGCTTGAAAAGGGTCTTTTGACACTGACCATGTCGAAGAAGGAAGAGGCCAAGAAGAAGCGTATCGAGATCAAGTAATGCGGCTTGCTCAGGCCCTGGCCCTTCTTGGGGGGTCAGGGCCGGCCTTCAGGCTTGGTTGAGCGTGTCTCTGCGCAGGCAGAGCTGTTCATGGGACAAAAAAGCAGTGCCCAGAGTGCACGCTGCATTCAGCTCCGCGGAAAGTGACCTCATGCCTGCTTCACGCGCGAGCCGAGCTTTCGTCGGGCTATTCCATTGAGCAGAAAATGATGACCGCTTTCTGCTCTTTGGTATCCGAGGGATGGTATGTCCGAGGATGTTTCTATCCAATGGCGGGAACGGATAGCCCGGGCCTTCAGCTCCAAGGAGGCCGACCGTGTTCGGAAGGCCTTCCAATTTTCCCGGGATACGTTCGGGCAGGTGCCGCCCTCTTCAACCAGGGTTGCTGAGCTGCTCATAGATCAGCGGGCCGATTCAGATACGGTGATTGCCGCACTTCTGGCACCGGTGGCTTGGAAGGACCAAGCGACACAAGGAGAGCTGCAACGGCATTTCGGGAAAAGGATCGCCGAAACCCTCGAAGGGTTTCCTCGGCCCGGGGCTATCAGGACTGACACCCAGTCCCACCGGCGTCAGGATACGGATGAGCTGCTCACGACTTTTGCGCAGAACATGCGCAAGGCGGTGCTCATGCTTTTCTTCAGGCTTGACGATTTGGAGAGGGCCGGCCGGCAAGGTTCTCAAGAAGATTGCCAAGCCCTGGCTCGTGAGTCGCTCGATCTGTATGTGCCCGTGGCGGGCCGCCTCGGCTTCGGCAATTTGAGGGAGCGGCTCGAGGATGCCAGCTTTGCCCTGCTTGAGCCGGAGATGTATCGGGAGCTGGCTGATCAAATCGAGCACATCCGCAATGAGGACGCCAAATGTCTGGAGATCATCCTTCAGGGGGTTCAGCGCTTTCTCAAACAACGGGGCATTGAGGGTCGGGTTCATGGCAGAACCAAAAGCCTTTACAGCATCTACAACAAGATGAAACGGCTCGAGGCCAGCCTGGATGCGATCATGGACCGTATTGGCGTCCGGATTATCGTTCAAACGGTGGCAGAATGCTATCTGGCTTTGGGTCTGTTGCATACGCACTTCAGACCCATTCCCGGAACGTTTGACGACTATATCGGTTTGCCCAAGGAAAACGGCTATCAGTCGCTGCATACCTGTGTATATCCGCTCAGGAACATATCCGATAAGCCGATCGAGTTTCAGATTCGGACCAATTTAATGCATGTCGAGGCGGAGTACGGCTTTGCAGCGCACTGGCGCTACAAGCAAGACAACAATGCTTTCGAAAAAGAGAATCAGCATCAGTTAAAATGGATGCAGAGCCTTGTGGATCAGCACCATGCCGCCACGAACACTGAAGAGTTCATTCAGGCGCTGCACAAGCAGGTTTTTGAGAACCATGTGGTTGTTTTCAGCAACGGTGGCCGGATTGCCAGACTCCCTGAAAATGCAACGGTCAGGGACTATGTGATGCGCCACTGCGAGCCATTCCCTGAAAATGCTCAGATCAAGGTCAACGGCGTGCCAGCCGACCTGGACCAAGTCCTTAAAGATGGGGACAGCATTGAGATGGCCCCAAGGAGCCTGCCAGGCGCGACAAGCCTGAACGAGGGCGAGCAAGGAGGCACCACTTCGTGGCTGAGGTCTATTGACTGGCTTGATCATGAAAAGACCTATCCCTTGGCACTGTAAGGCCACCTTTTGGTCTGACCCGCGCCCGAGGCGGGCTAAAATCAATTCACACGAAGAGAAGCCCGGAGCACAACAACCGACCTCCTTGTTGCCCCAAGGCAGAAAAGCTCGAGTGCAGCGAGGCTCGAGACGGGACAGCCAAAGGCAGCGCTCCGGAGCTGCACAGCGGTTCCCGGGAAGATGAACGATTGGACAGCTCTTCATCAGGGATCTCGGCTGAAAGAGGTGTTTTTTTATATGAAAAAATGCTTCAAGCTGTTGATTTTTTGCACGTTTCGGCCGGGGCGCCTCGCTTGGTTCCATATGGTGCGGGGCTTTGAACCGCTAGGAGCCCTTCCTGTCATTCGAGCTCAGGATCCTTCAAGGATCGAATACTGAGCCGTTGGCTGTCTCTATGGCCTGCGTCGTGATGGAACCT